>JACCDP010668310.1_pt1 | contig 12297 bp, 7 predicted proteins | sample 7445841 | NCBI WGS metagenome assembly JACCDP01 (sample SAMN15323441, study PRJNA562643) | freshwater metagenome | isolation source: river surface water | place: USA:Blue River Watershed | collected 2017-08-17
ACTTCCTCCGGTACTCGTCGAGGAGGACCTGATTCGCTGTACTTACAATAGCGCCGACGGATCGGCTCTACCGAGCAATTACGCTGCCGACTCCATCCTGATTCGCCTTCGGAACGCCGCACTTTACTCGGGTGGCGCCCGCGATCAGTTCTCAAACGCGCTTCCCTTCAATCCCACTACCGGAAGTGTTTCGGCGAACTACCGAGATCCACTTCTCTATGTCAGCCCCGCACGCCACCAGTGCTGGGATTCATTGTCGCTGGGAATGCAGCTGGATTCCTCGATGAATGATCCGTTTTTGGCCGACGATCCTCGCTTGACCTATCCGCTGAATTTTTATGCAAGCAATTTAGGTTTGGCGCAGTTTCACTTTCACGCGAACCCGTCATCTCTTCCGCAAAACGGAGCGGGCTGGATCTGTCCCTTCACGCCTGCATCAGCCCAGGTGGGCTCGGAATCGAAGCAAGACTTCCGTCTTTACAGTGCGGCTCCGGAAACTCGGATTCCCAGTGGAGAGTTCTCTCAAGGAAGCGTGCTGGAAAGTTATCAAATTTCCCCAGGAAACCCGCAGTCGTTTGATCGATCGCGATTTACGCTCGCTTCTAGAAGTGTCGGTCGCTTTAGCGTTCCTGTATCAGCTTTTTTTGCGCCCAACAGCGTCGCGATCGCCAGCGAAGGTTCGGTCAACAGTCCTACGGGGAACTCTTTCCCACTGGGTTACGCCGTAAAACCCTCGCGCTTGCCGCCTGCCGGAACTGCGCCAGGACAAGAGATCTGCCCCACCCAAGCTGAAGTGGATATCGACACCAGTCGCTACCGCTGGGCAAAACTCTGGCTGATGCGCGCGGAGCTGAGGCCACGAGTTCTCCCGGTGAGTAACCGCCTCCAGTCTCAGCTTGCTGCCGCTTCGAGTACGGGAGTTGTTTGCAATCCAGGCTCAAACGCTTTTCCCACCGTCGACTGCGCCCCCGACGCCGTCAGTGGCTTTAATGGAACAGCAGGCACGAACGACGATTCCCTGGCCGACCGAGTCCTCTTGAATGCTACGGGGGCTCTGGCCTGCCTTCGGTATCTCCACACCGACCGAACCCCAGGTCAAATTCCCTTCGGGCCAGGTGCCACCTGGGATGGCACCACACAGAGCACGCGTCTGCCGTATACGGCGCCCGGCACCGTCCCGCCTCAAGCTCTTTTCGGTGAAGGAACTGACGCAGTAACGTTTGCAACTACCGACGCGACCAAACTCCCCGGCGGGGCCAATTGCGGCGGGAAAGACGCGACAACCAACGATCCTCTCGGCCTTTGCGGCAACCCAGTCCATTCTCAACTCAGTCCCCGCGCAACTGTCGTGTCGGACCGAAGGGTTTCTGGAACCTTCTCGAACCGGTCGCTCGATTCCGCAGCCAGGATTGATTACGTCTTTGTCGTCAGTCCTCCTGACGTTCACTCGGAAGACATGTTCGCAGCAGGCGGACCCAACTCACGCGCCCTCCCTTACCTGCCTTACCGCTTTTACGTTCCAGGTTCGTGCCTCAGCACTCGGCCGGATGCCGATGCAGCGGCGAATCCAGAGTGCGCTGGTACTTCGGATAAGCGAATTCGCTACCTCCCAAAAACCAAGGACATCCTAACGCCCGAATCAGCCCAGGTGAGTCGCGTCTTTCCGCTTTGCGTCTTGCAAGAGGTGGCACCATGAAGTTTTTACTAGGTGTGGCCGTCGTGCTTGCTTTTTCAGTCACGCAATCGGCCTGCATGAACGCACCTCCGCCAGCAAAGAATTCGCGCGTCATCTCTCAGTCCAGTTCCAGCGGAAACGGTCAGCCTGCACTTCCGAACTACTCACTCAGCAGCATGAACGTCATTCAATCGAGTGTTTCGGGAACCACGGCTCCCACGCTTCGCTTGTATGTCGACTTAAGCGCTTCCAGCACGAAGAGCGCAATGGACGCTTGCGAAGTCGGATCAAAGCCCTGCACTTGCCTTTTAGAGTGGACCGAAGTGAACGAAACTTCAGGGACTGCCATCGCTGTGACGCGAAAAGCGCAAGGCGCAGTGACTCAGGTACAGCCAGGGAACTTCGAATGCCGCGCCCCGGACGCATTCTTGAACGAAATCGATGAGCGAGCCGAAATTCGCATTCAAGTGGTGGGTACGGGGACGAATGCATCCAAGTTCACGACCTCGATTCTTGGATTCACTCGCGCGGGCAGTGACCTGAGCGGTCAATTCCAGGACGCGCAAGGAAATTCCTTCAGCAATATTTCCCGCTTCGTTTGTATCGAGAAATTTCAGCGAGGTACTCGCATCTTCAATCGGAAGATCCTGCCCTCCCAAGATTCAAGTTCACTCGTAAAGGAATCGGGTCCGGCCGTCGTCCACGGAAGTCAGTTCTGTTTCTGGAAACTCAACGACGCAGGACAACTCCAAAACATCTGCACGGGCGCAATGAGTGGGCAAGCGGGCACGGGTCAAGGAAACGATCTTTTCAGTGACCCCAGAAAATCGTCCCAGCTTTACGCCTACCACTTTTATATTCAGTCGACCGAGCAAGCTGATGCGTTTAGCCAAAACAGCGCTTTCTTCTGCCCAAAAGTGACCGACCCTGACTCGCCAGCGATTGGCCCGCAGCTCACGCCTTACGACAGCACGTTCTCGCTCGCACTCTCTCCCAGTTCAAACTTCAGCGTCGGCGTCGAAGCCCCCCGCAGTAAGCTTGCGGACCCGAACAATCCCGTTCAAGGATCTTCCTGCTTCAGCCAGGCCTCCTCAAACGCAAGCGACCCCACTCAGGCTTCGGGCAGCGCTTTCGTGAAGTCGTGCTTGGGTTTCGCAGCAAAACCTTTGAGTGGTCCAGGAACTCTGGCCGGTAGTTGTCCGGTCTTAAAAAAGCTCGATGGATCAGCCCTTCCCACTTACCGGCTGCGGCGCTACTTCTTGACCCACCCGACGCAGTTCAATACCGATGGGCGGATGATCAATCGCCGCCAGACTTCGCTGGACATGATTTACGTGCTCGACCGGCCGGTTGGCGTCACCTCACGAAACTTTGATTACACGATTGCGGGCCCAAAACCCTGTCTTCAAAGTTTCTACGACGCAGAGGCTGGACGTTACCGCGCGACGAACGATCCCGCGTGGCGCGGAAGAAACTTAGACGGAATCGAGCTCCCGAAGATCGATCACCGTGGCAACGACGTGAACACCATGTCCTGCTCGAGCTCTCTGCTTGTTCTCTCTCAGCACGCGCTCAACGACTCTTCACTGAGCTGGAGTTTGGCGACAGTGAACTCAAGGAACCCCTCGACCAAGCTTCAAAGCGTGGCCATTCGGCCGTTTGAGCCTTGGACTCCGCGCTGGGAAGAAGATACAAGTTTCCTCGCTTGCGCGCCCGAATCGCAAAGCGTGGGCGGCGTTGAGCCCAGAAAAGCTCCCCTGATTGCAGTGGGAAGCGACGGAAGCCCAGGCACAGAAGGAAAAGGAGCTTGGTGCGAAAAAACACTGCCCACGCTGAACCCGAAGCCCCTCAGCGATGCTGCCGTCGAAGGTGCCCCTTCAACCTTAGAGCAGCCTGCTTCTCAAAATGCCGGTGCTCGCGAGCGAACTATTGACCCCGAGAGCATTCCTGACCTCGAGCGAGCTCCACTTGCAGCGCCTCAGCGTGACATTGTCAGAGCCCTCCTGAATGAGCCCAGCTACCGCTGCACCTACACTTGGGATGAGTTCCGAGGTCGCGCACGTGCAGGCCTGACTCCGGCGCGTGGCTGCTGCAACGACTTGCCGATTCGTCCAGAAGGCATGCACGTCGAAAGCCAGTCCACGAAGTGCAATCGCCGCTCGGACGCCTACTGATGCTTGAGCCCAAGGTCCTCTTTGAGAACGATGAGATTCTCGTCATCGACAAGCCTTCAGGAATGCCGTCGGTCTCATTGCGATCGGACGAGACAGGCACGGCCACCCACTGGGTGCTCGCCCGCCATCCGCAGATTGCCGCCGCCGGCCCCGCCCCACTCGAGGGCGGCCTCCTTCATCGCCTCGACACCGGCACGAGTGGTGTCCTCGCTTTCGCCAAGTCGCGCGCCGACTGGGAGCGCCTTCGCCAAGCTTGGAGCACTCCGGCCGTATCCAAAGTTTACCTGGCGCGCGTTTCGGCTTCGCCCAAGGCCACCGCGACCCCTGTGCCGTTGCACCCTGGGCAGGAAATCTCCACACCTCTGTCGCGCCTCAAGAAAAGCTCGCGCCGCGTGGTCGCGCTGGCACATGGGCACCCCTACCGCGACTCGCAGCTCAAGGGGCCGGCTCTCCCAGCGCTCACGCGGATTCTAGCGGTTCGCCCGATCACGCCCGTCGCACTCACCGCCACCCAGGCGCACCACGGCGCCCCCACTCAAGCCTTCGAAGTCGAAGTGCAGATCCTGACCGGCGTGATGCACCAGATTCGCTGCCACCTTGCTTCCCAAGGGTGGCCCATCTTAGGCGATCACGTCTACGGAGGCGCCGAAGCCCCGCGCCTAGCGCTTCACGCTTGGAAGCTCAAACTTCCCCTTCACGACGGCACGCAGATCGAGGTGTGTAGCCCACACCCCCACCCGGCTCTGCCGTAACGACTAAGCCCTGTCTCAGCGTTCGTTAAATTCGCCGCCCGAGTACGAGTAGACTTTTCTCTGGCCGTCGCTTTCGGTCTCGATATTCACCGGCCTGCGCCAGATAGCGTGAAGCGAGCGCAAGGTTTCGCGCGCGTACTTCACGTCCAGATCCAAGCCCTGGTGGCGATGCTGAAGCATCAGTTCGCCTTTGTTCTGGTGATTTCCATCGACCACGAAGATGAAAGGCTGGCCGCGGTTCGTGAGCTGAAACAAAAGCTTCTCTTTCACTTTCTTAAAATCCCGCTCGGCAATCTCATACTGATTGGTGCGGCGGTTGAATTGATAAGTGTAGAGCTTCTGGCGTTCCACGAAGTCTTCGGTGATATACTCGTCAATGAATGTGACGTCGTTGCAGACTCGGCGCACTTCGAAGATTTTCTGGCGCCCGAGACCTAGCTTCTTATCCCACTTGGCCTTGGCCACCATGTCGTCGCACTCGTCGTACTCTTTGCCGAATTTGCCGCGATTCCAGCGGTCCTCGATGTCTCGGAACAGTTCGACGCCCACTTTGTAAGGGTTCACTTTCCCCGGCGAAGTGGCCAAAACGCCTGCGTTGTGGTCGCAGAAATCCACCACTTCGCTGTCCACAAGCGCTTTCTCGGTCATGATTTTCGAATGCCAGTACGACGCCCAGCCTTCGTTCATGATCTTCGTCTGAATCTGGGGCGCAAAATAATAGGCTTCTTCGCGCACGATATTCAGAACGTCCCACTCCCAAGCTTCGAGCGGTGCACTGTCTAAAAGATACTTCAGCACGTCTTTTTGAGGCTCAGACGGATTCTTCTTACTCTTTTTACTGTCGTCTTCCCGGCGCTTGCGCTGCTCTTCCAGAAACTCGGGCGGGTTGATGAACTGATCCATGTAGGACTTCGTGTTCTTCAGCCTTCCGGTGCGCTGATCGTCGGCCGCCTCTTCAGGCTTTCCTACCGACTTCGGGTTGGAGAAAGGCAGATGCGGATCGATCAGAGTTTCCAGCGCCAAGCAGCGGTCAATGAAGTCCTCGACCTTGTCCTGGCCATACTTGTCCATGTAAGCGCGAATCCGCACAGCGTGGTTCGCCATGGTATCGAGCATTTTTCGATTCGTTTTCGAAAACCAAGTGTTGTTTTTGAAAAAGTCCACGTGCGCGCACACGTGCGCAATGACGGTCTTTTGGTCCACGAGCGCGTTTGACTTCATCAAATACGCGTATGAGGGGTCGGTGTTGATCACCATTTCGTAGATCTTCTGAAGGCCCCACTCGTAGCCTTTGGACAACTGATCGTAGTCCATTCCGAAGCGCCAGTGTGGGTAACGCACGGGAAACCCGCCCAGAGCCGCAAGCGAGTTAATCTGCTCGCTATCGACCATCTCAAAGATGATCTCGAAAAAATCCAAACCATAGCCGCGCGCATAACCCAAAATCTGATCGCGGATTTTAGCCAAATCAGCCGGCATGGTGCTGTCGAGTTTCCGGTCCAGCATGGGTTATTTCCCCCGTCCCAGGAATTCTTTGATCGAAGGCAAAATGCCCTCTTTGTTCTCAATGCGCGAAAGGATCACCGACTCATGCTCAGTGCCGAAGTGCTCTTTCAAGTCCTTATAGAACTGACCTGAACCGTAGCGACTTTCGACCTGCCCGTAGCAAAACGTGTTCACCATGGGCAGAAGCGTGTTCTGCATCAGCTCCAGACAAAGCCTTGTGTCTTCACCCGACCAGTTATCCCCGTCCGAGAAGTGAAACGGATAGATGTTCCAATCCGAAGGCGCGTAGTCGGTCTCAATGATCTTCTGGCAAAGCTTATAGGCCGAACTGATCAAAGTGCCGCCCGATTCGCGGGTACGGAAGAACGTATCTTCGTCCACCTCGCGCGCCGTGGCGTCGTGAATGATGTAACGAGTCTCGATGCCTTTGTACTGCGAGCGAAGCCATGTATCGATCCAGAACGCTTCGGTGCGAACGATCTCTTTTTGCTCGTCACCCATAGAACCCGACACGTCCATCATGTAGATGATGACGGCCGAGTTCTCGTTCTTCACGTCGCTTTTCCACGACCGAAACCGCATGTCTCGGCGCACGGGAACGATGACCGGCTTTTCCGGATTGTACTGGCCGGTGGCGATTTGCCTCTTCAAGGTTTCCTTGAAGGTGCGCTTGAAATGGCGAAGGGAATTCGGGCCTTGTGAAGCAATCGACGTGTATTTGTCTGTCTTGCTTTTCAGGGTCTTGTGCCCCCTGGGCTCGATTTTTGGGAGAGCCAGTTCATCGCCCAGGATTTCGGCCAACTCCTGAAGCGTTAAATCCACTTCGAGCTGGTGATCTCCGCCATCCTTGCCTGCCTGGCCCTGCCCCGGTTCATTCCCATCGCCCTGACCTTGACCGACAGGATCGCCGGCCTTGCCATCGCCTTGTCCCACCCCGCCTTGCTCTTTTTGGCCAAAGCGAAAATGAGGGATCTCGATCTGCGGCAAGGGGATCGTAACCAAATCCTTCCCCTTGCGGCCGATCATCTCGCCGTTAGTGACGTACTTGCGCAGGTCCTGCTTGATCTTACCCTTAACGATCTGGCGGAACCGCGAATGGTCGCGACGAATATTGTAGATCAGAAGAACTCCTTTACTGCCGCTTCTTCACGTCTCCACGGGCGAAGATCGAAGCGACAAAGTTCAGGACATCGGTTGCGCAGACATCGCAGTAACCATAGTTCTTGATCAGGCGGGTCTTCACCACGTCGATCTTCTCTTGGGTGCTGCGATCTACGACGTTCGAAACCAGCGAGGTCAACTTGATCGTGTCCTTCTGGTCCTCGAACAGCTTCAGCTCGAGCGCCTTATGCAGGCGTTCGTTCGTCTTGTAATCGAAGGTGCGGCCTTCGATGGCAAGAGCGCCGATGTAGTTCATGATTTCCCGGCGGAAATCGTCCTTGCGGCTATCGGGGATGTCGATTTTTTCCTCGATCGCGCGCATCTGCCGCTCATCGGGTTCCTCGTCCATGCCCGTATAGCGGTTCCGAACTTTTTCCCGCTGAGTGTAGGCTTTCACGTTGTCGATGTAGTTAGCGCAAAGCTTGGTGAGCGCTTCTTCATCGGCCGAAATGGCCCGCTGAACTTCGTTCTTCACCAAGTCTTCGTACTCTTGCTTCACAACGGCCAGCATCTCTTTGTACTCGCGCCGCTTTTCTTCCGACGCGATCAAAGCGTGATGCTTCAGGCCGCCTTCAAGCTCGTTCATCACCATGAAGGGATTCACGCAGCCAATCTCGCCGTTTTTGTCGTTCACAAAAGCGTTCGAGATCTTGTCCTGCACGTAACGCGGAGAAATCCCCTCCAGGCCTTCGCGAATGGCTTCTTTACGAAGCTCCTTCACGTTGTCCTCGGTGTAACCAGAAAGCGTCTTTCCGTCGTAAAGCTTCAACTTCTGAATCAACGATAGATTGGCTTTTTTCGGCTGCTCCAGGCGGGTCAAGATGGCCCACATCGCGGCCACTTCCAAAGTATGCGGTGCAATGTGCTTGCCGCGAATTTTGGCGCCGTTGAAGTCCTTTTCGTAGATCTTCGTCTCTTCCTTCAACTTCGTGATGTAAGGAACGTCGATCTTCACGGTCCGGTCGCGAAGTGCTTCCATAAACTCGTTGTTCTGGAGCTTCTTGAACTCGGGTTCGTTCGTGTGACCGATGATCACTTCATCGATGTCAGTCTGCGGGAACTTCTTGGGCTTGATCTTGTGCTCTTGCGAAGCACCGAGCAGGTCGTACAAGAAGGCCACATCGAGCTTCAGCACTTCGATAAATTCCACCACACCGCGGTTAGCGATGTTGAATTCGCCGTCGAAGTTGAAAGCCCGCGGATCCGAATCCGAGCCGTATTCAGCGATTTTTCGGTAATTGATATCGCCCGTCAGTTCGGTCGAATCCTGGTTCTTCTCGTCCTTCGGCTGGAACGTTCCAATCCCCACGCGGTCGCGCTCGGAAAGGATCAATCGCTCCACTTTGATGTGGTTGCGAATCACTTTCACCCAGTCGCCTTGGTACTTCTTCAAGAACTCGCGCATCACAAAACGCGAGAACGGATTCAGGTCACCCTTAATCGCGATTTTGTACTCGGTCTTATTGTCTTTGTTCAGGTCGGCTTCGAAACGCGCGCGCATTTCTTCTGCCACGAGCTTCAGCGGCTCGTCATTCATCGGATCGCGAACGGAAGTTTGGTTGCCCAAGATTCCGCTGCCGGTGTCGTCCACCCAGCGGAAAGTGTAGAGCGCGCCCGCGTCGGTGCGAGAATACGCTTCGATGCCCTTTTTCAGCATGCGGGCAATCGTGGACTTCGAAGATCCGACCGGACCGTGAAGCAGCAGAACGCGCTTTTCAGTCCCGTAGCCCAAAGCGGCCGAACGGAGGAAGTTCACCAGCTTCATCAAAGGAACATCGAGGCCGAAGACGGCGTCTTTGCCTTTAGCGATCGGGTCGTCGAAAAATTTATAGTGGGTAATGGTCTTTCGGTACTCGGTGTAAGTGCTGGCACCCCAGCCCACCACCATGTCGTAAGCGCGCTGGAAAGCGTTACGCGCCACAGCCGGGTTTGCCCGGACAATAGCCAGGTAATCCTCGAAATTGCCTTCCCAATGCAGGTGCTTGAAGTCCTGGACCACTGCTTCTCCTTCGAGAAGCCGCATGAGCTCCGAACCGGTATCTTTGCCTGCCATTTGATCCCCTTCCCTAGAGGTTTTGAGTGCTCCTCCAACCCTGGGGGAGTCCTCTACTTCTATTGTATTCCTCAAGATTTGCGCCTGTCAAAGCGGGGCGCCTCCATTTTGAAGATTGACCCTCAACTTGACCCCCTTACCCCCTACAGGTAGGCTCTCCGCCACGGTATGCATTCTTACCTCCTGGGCAATCCATCTTTGGTCGAAGCGGTCCGCTCCCTTGAATCTTTGGGAGCCAATCAATTTGATCTCTATTTTTTGAAGAAAACCGCCACGCAGATCGCGATCAAGAATCAAGAAGTCGATTCCTTGACTCGCGCTGAAGACGTGGGTCTCAGCATTCGCGTGCTTCGTGAAGGGCGAATGGGGTTTAGCTTCACGACTTCTCTCGAAGTCGATGCGATTCGCCGGGCCGCACAAGCCGCCTGGGATGTATCGCAGATCATGCCCGAAGATCCGCACCATGCGCTAGCAAGCCTCAGTGAGAGCGTCTACCCAGCCGTCGACACGCTCGACTCCAAAGGGCTTGAGACTGCGATCGAGCGAAAAATCGAACTCGCCAAGCAACTCGAGCGCGAGTGCCGCGCAGCCGACAAGCGCATTCAGACCGTTCGTCAGGCCGCCTTTGGCGAGACCCATTACGAAATGCACTTGGTCGATAGCCACGGCGAGCACTTGCAGCACCTGAGCACGCTTTACTCGGCTTCTATTACTTGCAAGGCCGAACAAGACGGCGACAGCCAGATGGGCGGGGATTTCGGGTTTTCAAACGAACTCTCAGGCCTCGATGTCACTGCCGTAGGGCGACAAGCCGCCGCCTACGCCACCGAGCTTTTGGGCGCTAAACAGCCCCCGACTTTGCAGTGCCCAGCTGTTCTTCGAAACAGCGTCGTAGCTGATTTGATCGACTTTTTGGCTCCTTCCTTTTCTGCCGAACAAATCGACAAAGGTCGAAGCATGTTGGCAGGCCGGCAAGGCCAGAGAGTGTTCTCTGAGGCCGTCACCCTGATCGATGACGGGCTTTTGCCGGGCGGCTACGCCACTTCTCCTTTTGACGGAGAAGGTACGCCTTCGCGCCGAAACACCCTGATTGAAGGCGGCTTCTTCCAAGAAGCGCTTTACGACCTTTATTACGCCAAGAAACACGGCGTGGACCCCACGGGGAGCGCTAGCCGGGGCATCAAGGCTCCGCCGTCGATTACGACGACGAACCTTTTCCTGAAGCCAGGCAAAAAGACGCTCGATCAGCTGTGTGATGGCATTTCTCAAGGCATCTTGATCACCGACCTCATGGGCGTCCACACTGCCAATCCGGTGACGGGTGATTTTTCGTTAGGCGCCTCCGGCATCCTGATCGAAAATGGGAAGCTGACGCGTCCGGTAAAGGGCTTCGCAGTGGCCGGAAACATTTTGGGAATTCTCCAAGGTGTGACCGACACGGGAGCGGACCTTCGATTCTTCGGCAGCACAGGTGCTCCGTCGGTTCGAGTCCGAGAAATCTCTGTCGGCGGCGTCTGAAACTTTCAGCGCAACTTACCGAGGATACTTTCCGCTCATGAGCTTCCAGGCCGGCTTTGCCACCGACCAGGGTTTAAGACGATCCAAGAATCAGGACGCCGTATTTTGTTCGGCGGATCTGGGACTTTTCTTGGTCGCCGACGGCATGGGCGGTCACCGCGGAGGCGAAACCGCGAGCCAGATGGTCGTGAAGATCGTTCCCGAAATGGTCGCAAAAGCCTGCCAGAACGCAAATTGGCAAGCGCCCCAGGTGCTCGAGCAAGCTTTCACCAAAGCCAATCGCGAAGTGTTTCTTTTGTCCTGCCAAGACCCCGAGCTCGAAGGCATGGGCACGACTGCGACGGCGCTTTTGTTTCAAAACGGCAAACTTTACATCGCGCACGTCGGCGACTCGCGCGCCTATTACATTCAACAGGGCTGCATCTGGCAACTCACTCGTGACCACTCTTTGGTCGAAGAAAAACTTCGCGCCGGCATTCTTACGCGCGAAGCGGCTCGCCGTGATCCCATGAAGAATGTGATCACGCGTTCCGTGGGTTTTGCGGGAGAAACGTTGATCGACATCTACGAAATGAGCGCTCAAAAAGGCGACATTTTCTTAGTTTGTTCCGACGGGTTGACTGGCGAAGTAGAGAACCGAGAAATCCAGAACATCGTGCAGTCGCGGCTGATTGAAAATGGGAGCCCCGAAGGAACGGTAACGGATTTGATCGCGCTTGCTAATTCGCGAGGCGGGAAGGACAACACCACCGTTCTCGTCGTCCGAGTCGTGTGAGAGTTGAAAGGTAAAATGGCGAACCGATTTTTCACCATCCTCATCATTCCGGAACGCACTTCCCAAGTCAGGCGCATCGTTTTGCCCGCTTGGGTTGCGCGCGCAGGCGTCATCGGCGGGCTCTTCGGCCTAGCGCTCGGGTTCATGATGCTCCTCGACTACTGGTTTGTCATGAGCCAGATCGGCGAGAATAAGACTCTGAAAGTCGAGAACCGCCGCTTGCGCCAACAGGTGCAGGTGTACAAAGACAAGATGCAGACCATCGAAGCCACGATGGACCGCATCCGCACTTTCGCAACTCGCTTGAAAGTGATCACGAACATCGAGGACCGCGGCAACTTGGTGAAAAACCTAAACGCCCGCCCCCTGCCCGATGCCGCGACCAATATCGGCGCTCCGAATCCTGCGGAAGCAGCAGTGGCTGGCCCGACTCTCGCTTCTAGTGCTGTGGTGCCGCCGCCTTTGAACGGCGACCCTGAGAACGCAACTTTGCGACGCGACTTCGAAGAACTCGACAGTCAGTTCTCCGAAGTCTCCTACGAGACCTTGCTCGTGGAACAAATTCTTCAAGACCAATACGAGCTTTTGGCCGATCAAAAGGCCTTTTTGGCGGCTCTTCCCACTCGAAAACCAGCCGTGGGCTACTTCACTTCAGGCTTTGGACTTCGTCGCTCGCCCTTTGG
>JACCDP010475457.1_pt1 | contig 12296 bp, 8 predicted proteins | sample 7445841 | NCBI WGS metagenome assembly JACCDP01 (sample SAMN15323441, study PRJNA562643) | freshwater metagenome | isolation source: river surface water | place: USA:Blue River Watershed | collected 2017-08-17
CGCAGGATCGGGGCAATGAGACCGAATTCGGGCAACAGGTGCTCTCCGACCACCAGCAGCGTGGCGATGGCCTTGGTCCACGAGGCCGGATGGGCCAATCGGCCCGCGCCGAAGGGCACGGACACCAGGCCCGAGGTGCCGTTGATCCAGCCGAGCAGCGGATGGAGCTTGCGGCCCAGAGGCAGCGATCGGATCAGGCCCGCGCCTTGGACCGGTCGGGGAGGAGGATTGGCTATCGTGGCGGTGGGCATCGGGATCTGGAGCGGGCTTTCGTCGAGCAGCGCAAGACGACGCTGCCAATCCCGGGGTCGCCAAGGAAGCGGCTTTTTGTCGGTTCCTCCGGGAGGCCTCGCTTCCCGGCGTCCCTCAAACCCCATTTGCCCGGAGGCCCCGATTCCGGGCAGTCTGGCGGCCGCATGAGTTGGCTGTACCGCAACATCGCCCGCCCGTTCCTCTTCGCCCAGGATTCCGAGACGGTCCACAACCAGACCCTCGGCATGCTGGCGTGGGCCAGTCGTTGCGACGGATCCCGCAAACTCGCTCAGGCGCTCTTCGAGACGGCTCCGCTTCCGGTGCAGGCCATGGGACTGCGCTTCCCCAACCCCGTGGGACTCGCCGCCGGCATGGACAAACAGGCCGTGGCCGTGCCGATGTGGGAGGCGATGGGATTCGGATTCAGCGAGCTCGGCGGCGTCACCGGTCAGGCACAACCGGGCAACCCGCAGCCCCGCATGTTCCGCTGCGTTCCCGACGGGGCGCTGGTCAACCGCATGGGGTTCAACAATGGCGGAGCGGCCGCGCTGGCCGAGCGGCTGAAGGCCTGGCGGAACGAAGGCCTGTGGCCCTCCCATCCGGTGGGCATCAACCTCGGCAAGTCCAAGATCACCCCGCTGGAGGAGGCTCCGGCCGAATACGCCCAGTCGTTCCGGACACTGTGGGCTCTGGCCGATTTCTTCGTGGTCAACGTGAGTTCACCGAACACGCCCAACCTGCGGCAGCTCCAGGACAAGTCGGCGCTGGACGACATCCTGGCGGCGATGCAGGCGGTGAATGCCGAACTGGCCCAGGGCGCCCCCCCCAAGCCGATCCTCGTCAAGGTGGCCCCGGATCTGTCGTTCGACGCGCTGGATGAGATCGTCAGCCTGGTGGCTCCCCGTCGACTGTCCGGACTGGTCGCCACGAACACCACGATCACGCGGCCGACCCAACAGGATCATCTGGCCCAGAAAACCTACCGCGAGGCCGGAGGCCTCAGCGGCCGGCCGCTGACCTCCCGCAGCACCGAGGTGGTCCGTCACCTCTACCGGCAAACGCGGGGCAGCGTGCCCATCATCGGCGTGGGTGGTGTCTTCACCGCGGCCGACGCCTGGGAAAAAGTCACGGCGGGGGCCTCGCTGATCCAGGTGTATTCCGGCCTGGTATACGAGGGGCCCGGCCTGGTGCGCGACGTGGTCGAAGGATTGACCGAGCGTCTGGGCGGCGGCCGCTGGAGCGACGCGGTGGGTAGCGCGGCCCGTTGATGCCCCGACTCGGAAAACGCCACCCATGCCACTCAGGACGCCATGATGCCCCCACTCACCGTCGGGATCCCGGCGGCCTTGGCCGTCGTGAGCTTCGGCATCGTCGCTTGGCAGTTCATCGCGGCGCAGCGCTTTCCCCTGCATCGGCGCAGCCCCAATCCCGGATTCGCTCCGGGCATCACCCTCCTCAAGCCCCTCAAAGGCTGCGATCCGGATCACTCGGAACGCTGCCTGACGAGTTGGCTCACGCAGGACTATCCGGGCCCCCTCCAGTACCTGTTCGTGGTGGCCGATGCGAAGGATCCGGTGGTGCCGCTGGTCCAGCGGCTCATCGCCGGGCATCCCCATCGCGACGCGCAGTTGCTGGTGTTTCCGGAGCCGGTGGGGGCCAATGCCAAGGTTTCCAAACTGGCGCAGGCCGAGGGGCTGATCACCCGCGAACTGGTCCTGGTCAGCGATGCCGACGTGCTGGCGCCTTCGGACCTGCTGTCGCAGATGGTGTTGCCGCTCCGAGACAGGGGCGTGGCCTTGGTCCACAGCTTCTATCGATTGGCCAATCCGTCCAACACCGCCATGGAATGGGAAGCCACCGCTACGAATGCCGACTTCTGGAGCCAGGTGCTGCAGTCGCGGACCTTGGCTCCGATGGATTTCGCTCTGGGGGCCTCGATGCTCTTCCGCCGATCGGCCCTCGAAGGCATCGGCGGTTTCCGTGCTTTGGCCGATTACCTTGCCGATGATTTTCAACTGGGCCACCGCATCGTCGCGGCGGGCGGGCGCATCGAACTGACTCCGGTGGTGGTCGAATGCCTCGACGCCCCCACCGGCTGGAAGGCCATCTGGGCCCATCAGGTGCGCTGGAACCGCACCATCCGCGTCTGCCGGCCGGCCCCGTACATCGCCAGCATCCTCGCCAATGGCACCCTGTGGAACGCCCTCGCCGCGGCCGTGGTGTGGTGGCATCCGGCGCTGTCATCCCGGGAACGCGGAAGCTGGCTCGGACTCTTCATGGGGTTGGTCATCGCCCGCTCGCTCATGGCGCAACTCCTGGCCCAACACCTCGCGGCCGTGCCGGGGCGCGCAAGCCGCGGGGATTCCTTCGTCTTCGGCATGGCCGCCGCCAAAGACCTGCTCGGAGCGGCCGTCTGGGCCGCGGCCATCTTCGGCAACACCGTGCATTGGCGGGGCATCGACTACTCGGTGGACCGCGAGGGCCGATTGACCCCGTTGTCCCCACCGAAGGGCTGAACCGCCCGGCCATCAACGGCCATCAACGGCCCACGCACACAGCCACGGTCCCACCGCCAACACGGCGTAGGCCAGAGCCCAGAGCTTGTCGAAGCGGCCCCACCGAAACCAGGCGGCCAGGGCTCCCAACCCGATACCTCCGACAAAGCCACCGGCATGGGCCAACACATCCGAAGCCGGGTTGACTCCCAGACTGAGGAAGAGGAATGCACCGGCTCCCAGGCTGATCCACACCGGCTTGGAGGCATGGCGACTGACGCGCCACCAGACCACCGCATGGCCTGCCAGAAGGCCGAGGGTCGCCATCACCACACCCGAGGCGCCGAGGGCCCGTGCGGTGGGTTCCCGCAACAGCATTCCGGGGATATTGGCGGCGGCACCGGCCATCAGGCTCAAGCACAGCGCGGTCCCGGGCCCGTATCGGCCCATGGCGAAGCCCAGGGTGAGAAAGCCGGTGCCCACGTTCGAAGCCAGGTGCGCCGCATCGGCGTGCAGCCAGGTGGCCGTGAACAGGCGCCACCATTGCCCGTGCTGACGAATGGCCGCCACTTCGACCCAGCCCGCGGAACGAAGCCCCAGCGGCAGCAGCCCATGGAGGGCGATCAACACCAGGATCCAGGACAGCGCGGTCGGATTCCACGACAAGGGACGAGCCGCGACAGCGGTGCGGTGCCAGGCGAAGCGGCGGTTTTCGCGGCGATATTCCAGAACCACGGCCCGCGCCCGTTCCAGCACCTCGGGCTCGACCCGCAAACGCCATGGAGAACGGCGGCCCGCCGGCGATCGTCCACCCGGGTGAGAAGTTGGATGCGGAGCCCCTTCGATCGGTGCTTCGAAGGCCTTTTCGGAGGCTTCTTGGGATTGCCCTGACGGAGCTTCTTCCCGCTCGATGACCGCCGGGATTCCCTGACTGATCAAAGCCAACCCCCAGTCCATCGCCTGACGCTCCGACCACGCGGTCAAGGCCGCCAGGGCGGGCGGTCCAGGATTAGCGGCAGGAGCGGGAGTCATGAACCCCCAATGTCGGGAACCGGGGCGGGAAATCAACGGACCGCCCGCAGATTCCATCGAAGGCAGCCGCTCACCGGTTGATCTGCCAGAAACGGATACCCACCGGCTCCACCTGGATCGGGTCTTGCATGGAGGTGGGCAAGGGGGCGTCGCCGCGGATCCCGAAGATCCGGGCCGAGCGCATCAAATCGGTCTCGGTGTCGAGAGGCGCCTTGGGATTGAAGAACGACCACAGTTTGGAGGCCTTCGGCTCCTTGAAGAAACCGCGCACCCACCCGCCCTGCTCCGGGACAGACTGCACCTTCGGCTCGGCCAGGGAGCGACGGAAGAGCCCACCATCGATGCCCAGCAATTCGCGCTTGGCCTCCTGGGGACTGACCGCGATCACCGAATTGTCGCCCAGAGGCACCGGAGAGGCCCGAACCAGAAGCACCCGCTGGGAGGACGACGAGGCCTGACCACCGGGAGGGGTCGTCGGGCCCGAGGTTACGGCCACGCCGGCAGGGTTGGCCACGCCGGCCGGTTTGTCTTCGGCAGCCACAGCGATCCCGATGAGCGGCCGGGTTGCGAGCACCGTCGCCACGGCCAGGATCACCGCACGCAGGAATTTCGAAGACCGGCCGTTGTGGGCATTCATGGGAACCAGGGGTTGTTGGCTTTCTCTTCTTCCACGGTCGTCAGCGGACCATGACCCGGACACACTAGCGTCGCGGGCGGCAGGGAGAAAATCTGTTCACGGACTTTCGAGCGCGCCAGGTCGAGCTGATCGCGGGCTCCGCCCATCGATCCGGCGAACAGGGCATCGCCCACGATGGCCACGTGCGGCGCATCTTCGGGCCAATTGCCCACGATGTAGGTCACTCCGTCCTCGGCGTGACCGGGGGTGTCGCGATTGGTGATCCGCAGGCTCCCCAGCATGATGAAGTCGTTGGCGCGGATGCGCTGCTCCACCGGGGCGTTCTTGGAATTGGTGTGGATGCGGGCCTTGGGGAAGCGTTCCCGAAGACCGGCCAATCCGGCCACATGATCCCCGTGGGAGTGGGTGATGAAGAGGTGCTTGAGCTGGAGACCGTGTTCGTCGACCAGTGCCAGAATCGGAGCCGCATCGAATCCGGTGTCGAAGACCGCGGCCTCGCGGGTGACCTCGTCCCAGACCAGATAGGCGTGGACGGCCATGCCCTCGCCCTGGGTGGTGATCACCCGGAGCTCGCACCACCCCGAGGTCGCCACGGGCTGGGGCAGCCAGCCCTCGGCGATCCGCTTCAGCTTGGCTCCGTCGAGGGTCAACCGGGCCCCGAGCTCGGCGAAGCGGCAGCCCGCCGCGGGTTTGCCGCTTTCTTCCATGCGCTCGTACTCCGCGGTGGAAACGCCGGCGGCCTGGGCGGCGGCAGCCACCTCGGTGTGGGTCGAAGTGCGGGCCTTGCGGAGGATGTCCCCCAGAGAATCTTCAAGAGTCACGTCGCCAACGGTGCTGGGCGGGCGCTCCCTCGGCAAGTCCCCGAAACTCCCCCCGTCTCGAGGTTCAGAAGTATTTTTCGACGATCCAACGGGGCTGCCAGTCGTCGGGCTTCCGAGGGTGAGCGGTGAGGTCGCGCATCAGGGGCTTGGGATTCGGGACGGTCAGCGGCTGGGTGTCTCCGACCCGGGCCTGCCACTCGGCCATCGTGGCGAGCAAGCGGGTCACGATCGGGGCGTTGTCGGGATCGCCGGACACGTCCACGCGCTCGTCGGGATCCCGGGCCAGATCGAACAACTGGCGATGGTTCACCGGCGGGTAGCAGATGAGCTTCCAGCGTTCGTCGCGCACGGCCCGCATGAGCCCCTGATAGGGCAGGAACACCGAATCGCGGACCCGCTGCGACGAGCCGGTCCAGAGCGGCCGGAGATCGGAACCGGCCAACCCGGACGGCACCGGGGCCCCCGTCAGACCACACAGCGTGGGGAACAGATCGAAGAGGTAGGTGAAGGCCGTCGTCGCCGCGCCGGCGGGGATTCCGGGGCCGGCGATGATCAGCGGGCAGCGCATGCTGTGCTCGTACACGTTCTGTTTGCCCAGCAGGCCATGACTCCCCAGGGCCAGCCCGTGGTCGGCGGCATAGACGACGACCGTGTTGGTCGCCTGGGGGGATCGGGCCAGTGCGTCCAGGACCCGGCCGATCTGGGAGTCGAGGTGCTCGATCAGGCCGTAGTATTCCCCGAGTTGATCCCGCACCCCTTCCGGCGGGCGCGGCCAGGGCAACAGATTCTCGTCGCGCAAGACCAGTTCCCCGTTGTCGAAGGGATGCTGCGGGAGGTAGTTGCGCGGCAGCGGCGGACGCTTGGCCGGATCGGTGACGCGCCACGCTTCGGGAGGATTGCGCGGGTCATGGGGCGCGGTGAAAGCCACATAGGCCAGGAAGGGGCGGTCCCCGGCCGGGCGCTTGAGGAATTCGATCACCTCATCGGCAAACTGCTCGCTCGAGAACTTGGGAGCCGGCTGCCGGCGGGTGAATGTTCCGTCCGGTTGGAGGTCTTGGACAGCGGTCCGCGTGTGGTCGTCCATGCCACCGAAGTGGATGGAACGCCCACGCTCGAAGCCGCGCAGGAACGACGCCTCGCCGTTGTGCCACTTGCCGGTGGCGAAGGTCTCGTAGCCCTGACGGCGCAGGTGTTCGGGAAACGTCGTCACGCCCTGCAGCGTGTGGGGCAAACCAAACCACGTCCGCCCGCTCATGAGCATCGCCCGACTCGGGATGCACACCGCACCGCTGTTGCCCCCGAAGCAGTAGTTGCCCCGGAAACTGAAACCCCGCGCCACCAGACGGTCCAGATGCGGCGTGCGGATGTGGGGATTGCCCCAGGCACCGATCGTGTCGGCCCGCTGATCGTCGGCGAAGAGGAACAGGATGTTGGGTCGCACCGCCGTGGTCGTGGCAGCCCGCACCCGTCCGTTGGGAACGAGCAAGAGCACCAGCAGCATCGCCACACACCACCGTCGGGAGAACATACCGGCCATTGAACCGAACTGCCGCAACCACCGCCAACGGAAACCCTCCGGTCGAATCGCCCCCCGTTTTGGCGGAGCCGGAGCGGTCTGCCGCGAGCATCGGAACGTCCCCTGCGGGATCCCCTCGCGCGTTGAGCGCCATCGCTCAGCCTGTCCCCACGTTCCCTGCGAGCACAGGATCGACCCCGTGGCTACGGCCGGGTGGTTTGGAGGACTCTCTCGGCGGCTTTTCGGCTCGAGGCAGCCCGCAAATTCTCCTCCCAGAATTCACCATGGCTCCGAACTACCGATGGGACACCACCGACGGCTTGCAGGATCTCTTGGGAGGCCAGCAATTCTTGGCGGGCCTCGGCCTCCCGCCCCAGACGCGCCAACAACTCCGCACGAAAACCCTTCAGTTCGGCACGACGTGCCGGAAGGGACTCAACACCCGCTCGAACCACTCCGAATTCCCGCTGGGCCATGGATGCGTCGAGGAGTTGCAGCGCCTCTGGGAAACGACCTTGTCGGTGAGCCAACCGGGCACGCATCAACAAGGCGAAGTCGCGGCTCCAATCTTGAGCCGCAGCCACCCGCTCGACCATCGCCGCGGCCACGGCCATTGCGGTGGCATCCCCGTTCGCGGCCAACAACCCGTCGGCCAAGAGCAGTGCATCGACCCCCTCGGCCAACGACACGTAGCCCAGCAAGCCCGCACGGCCTAAACGACGGATCGCCTCCGTATCGTCCAGGCTGAGCGCCAGCACCATGGCCCGATGCCAGTTGCGGACCCCGGCCAGTCGATTGGTGGCCACCGCCTCCATCTGCTGCAACGCCTCGGGCAACCTCCCCGCGCGGGCCATCACCACGGCTCGCTCGGCCTCCAGGGCCAGCTGCTCGACTTCCGGAGCGCCCCGTTCCCGAAACCCCTGACGTTGATCCATCAACCAGCGTTCGGCCTCGGCATGGCGCGCCTGACCGCACAGCGCATGAGACATCTCCGCGATCCAACGGACCCTCAGCCCTGGAGTTTCCCCAGCCAGATCGGCCGCAGTCGGGGCCCTATCGCGGAGAATTTTTTCAGCGCGATCGAAACGCCCCTGCAGCGACAGCGCCCGAGCGTAGTCCGGAACACATCCATGGAGTCGAATGCTCCGATCGGGCGGGGATGGCTCCAGGCGACAAGCCTCCTGCAGTCGGGCCTCCGCTTCGGAAAACCTTCCCGCGAGCAACAGCCACGATCCCTGGGTGGCTCGGATTTCACGGGCCATCGTCCGCTCCGGCGGCGTGCGAGCGAGAAACGATTCGGCCAGACGATCCAACTCCCCGAGCGCCGCTTCGGCCGCCGGCCCGGGCCCTCCGGAGGCCCAGAGCCGGGTGCCCGCAAGGAACACCGCCAGCAAATCGCGCTGCAGCTGGGGTGCACCTAGTTGAATTTGGGGGGCGATGCGGGCAATGGCTTCGCTCTGGCCTAGAGCCGCAGGATAATCCCCCAACTGTTCGATGAAGGTCTTCCAGAGATTCACCCGGACCACCAACTCGGCGATCGGCGCATTGGACAGCGAAGACGAAACCAGTCGATCCGCCGTCGCGATGAGTTCTCGGGCGGCCCGGGAATCACCGCGTTGGGTGAGCGGCGGTAAGGAATCGGAAAGGAACTGGTGGACGAACCCCGTCACCGCCTCCGTGCGGGCGGCCTCGGTGCGACCCCGCACCCAGGCGGCCACGGCCAGGGCCAATCCCAGGCTCAGCCCCACGGTCACCGCCATCAGGGACAGGCTGGCGACCCGGTTGCGGCGGACCCACTTGCGAAGCCGATCTTGCGCACCCGGTGGTCGAGCGAGGATCGGCTCGTGGGCGAGGAACCGCCGCAAGTCCGACGCCAGGGCGTCCACGGAGGCGTAGCGACGCGAACGGTCTTTTTCCAGGCACTTCAGGAGAATCCAGTCGATGTCGCCCCGGACCTCGCGCAGCAGTGCCGCACCCTGGGTGGACCGGGCTCGGGCAATGGCCTCGCGCTCGTCGACCGGAAGGCCTGCCAGACGTTGGCTGGGTCGCTGCGGCTCGGTTTCTCGGAGGGTTTTCCGAAGCACCTCCAAACCGGCGTCCCACAAGGCGCGCCCGTCGAACGGCTGCGACCCGGTCACCAACTCGTAGAGGAGCACACCCAGGCTGTAGAGGTCGCTGCGCGTGTCGATGTCGAGGCCACTCATGTCGGCCTGCTCGGGACTCATGTAGGCCGGTGTCCCGATGAACGGGTGAAGTCGGGTGCCCGCGGTGGTCTGTTCACCGAGGTTTCCCTCAAGAGCCTTGGCGATCCCGAAGTCGATGACCCTCGGGACAGGGGTCCCGTCCTCGTCGATCACCAGCAAATTGGTCGGCTTGATGTCGCGGTGGAGCACCCCCTTCTGATGCGCATGCTGCACGGCCCGACAAACACGGATCGCCAATTCGAGGCGTGCGGTGACGCTCAAACGGTTGCGGTCGCAGTAGTCGGTGATGGGTTGGCCGGCCACCAGTTCCATCACCACGTAAGGCCGGCCGCGTTCGGTGGTGCCCGCGTCGAGGACCTTGGCGATGCCGGGATGATCCATCATGGCCATGGCCTGACGTTCACCCTCGAAGCGGGCGATCACGTCGCGGCTGTCCATGCCCGGCTTCAAGATTTTGAGGGCCACGCGACGCCGGACCGGATCGGTCTGCTCGGCCGCGAAGACCCTGCCCACCCCACCCTCACCCAAGAACTCGAGCAACCGGTAGCGACCGATCACCGTTCCGGGCTGTTCCTCTTGGGTTGTTTCGGGGGATTTGCGCGGGAGGGACTCGAAGAGGGCATCCGGGTGTCGGTGGGCCTCGAGCAGCGATTCCACTTCGCGGCGAAGCACCGGGTCGGGACAGGCTTGATCCAGAAACGAGCCTTGGGCAGCCGAAGAGCCCAGGGCCACCGCCGCGTCGAAGACGCGTTCCAATTCGGAGGCCGAAAACCTCAGTCTCTCGGGACGCGCAGCCCCGGAGGTCCCGGTGGATTCGTCCGATTTGGCCGATTTGGCCGATTCAGCTGTTGGATGCGGCTTCATTCGCGCTGCAATTCCCGGGACAGCCACGCTTTCGAGAACACCCAATCACGCTGGACGCTCTTCTCCGACAGTCCCAGCACCTCCGCGATCTCTTGCACCTCCATGCCGACGAAGACCCGCATCTTGACCACCTCCGCCTTGCGGGCATCGACCAGCGCCAATCGATCCAAGGCCTCGTGAACCCGGAGGCACTTGTCGCCATCTTGAGCAATGGGCAGGTCGATGTCCTCGGCGTCCACCCGGGTCCACTCACCCCCATGCCGAATGCGGGCGCGGCGACGGGCTCGATCGATGAGGATCCGTCGCATGGCCTCGGCGGCGGCGGCGAAGAAGTGCTCACGGCTGTCCCACGGCCGGCCGGAAGAAGACCCGAGTCGCAACCAGGCCTCATGAACCAGCGCCGTGGGTTGCAACGTCTGCCCGGGCCGTTCGTGAGCCATTTTCTGAGCGGCAAGACGACGGAGTTCGTCATACACCACCGAAAGCAACTCCGAGGCATTGGGCTCTGGTGCGGAGTCCATCGACCGATCCGAACCGAAGGCCGGGTTCGAGGCGAAATCGCCGGCAGGCTTGCTGGAGAAATCACTCACAGGCTTGCTCGCGATCTGGGCGACGACTGGCGGGCCTTCCTTCATCGGGTGAGGGGTGTCATCCGGACACGGGCGGAGTCATCGATGAAACCTGAGCGAGTGCCGGTGGATTCCGATGTTTCCGGCCATTCAACAACGCTCCCACCCACGTGTAGCGAACGCCCCATTCATACACCACCAGCAGGAGTCCGGTGACCCCGACCGAGATGATCAGGCCTTTGATCCAACCCGGAATCGGCCAACCCACCGCAGCCCCCTGAGCCCAGATCACGAGCGGCAGGTGGCCCAGGTACAACCAGTAGGCCGAATCGGAGAGGTAGCGCACCCAAGGTTTTTCACCCTGAACCCAAGAGCGAAACGCTCCGATGCACCCGACGGTCATGCCCCAGGCGTAGAGGCCTTGGAAGAAGATCGTCGCGGTATGGAAATGACGGTCGGCCAACAGACGCGATCGGAATCCCAAATAGCCCGTCGCAAACTCGACACCGAGGGGCAACAGGACCAGCAAACTCACGGGCAAGCTCCAGCGCCAGTGACGACCGAGGTCACCCACCTCGTCCTTCGATTCGTAGTAGAGCACTCCGAAGGCGAAAAAGAGCAGATAGTAGGCGAAGACATGCGGCATGGGAACGATGCCCATCGCGGTGTCGGGTCCGAAAGCACCCCCTTCCCAACTCATGAAGGCCTGCGGCACCCAAGTCAGGGGCAACCAGAGCAGCCATTTCAATGGTCCCAGCGTGAGCCAACGAGGCGAGGCCGACCCACCCCAACGCTCGGCGACCCAGGCGTAAATCGAGAACGGCAGCAACATCCAGCACAGGAACCACAGGAACCACACGACGATGAACACCGGGGTGTTGATGAGCGACTGGAACACTCCGGCCAGTGCAGAGGGCTTGGATTCGCCAGGCTTGGAACCCGCGGGCGAATCGGTGACGCCCAAGGCGGTCAACCGCCGGACCGCCTCAGCGCGGCCGGCTTCAACGGCGGCGCGGTCCAGCTTCATGGAGAACAGGCCCGCGATGAATTCGGTGGTGGGCCAATCGGCACGCGCCGGTTGAAGGGCCGATTCTCCCTGAGCATTGCGCACATGGACATTCACCCCTTTTGAAATCAGGAGGTCCACCACTCCGGTACGCCCCAGAAAAACCGCTGCATGGAGTGGCGTGTTGCCGTCCCGGTTCGTCGCGTTCACCGACGCGCCCGCCTCGATGAGTTGCCGGGCCAAATCAGCCCTGCCCTGAAGAGCCACCATCGACAGTGGAACGATGCCCGACTCCGGTTGCTGTGCGTTCAAATCCGGCTTCTTGGCCAGAACCCGACCCAGCACCGCCGTATCCCCCGAGGCCAGCGCGCTCCAAACCGAAGCCTCCGAAGAAACCGACTTCTGAACCTCTTGGGCCTGACGGAATCGGGCCCCGGCCGCGGCCGCGTTGCCGGAAGACCACCCCATCGCCGGCACCAGCGTCACCAGACCCAACAGACACGGCACCAGAATGCGCAGCAGGCGATTCTTCCAGAGCGCCACCAAACCCCGCCGCCGCCACAGCAGCGCCGTGAAGAATCCGCTCACCACAAAGAACAGCGGCATCCGGAACCCATGGACCCCCGCCTGGAAGAGGTACACCAGCGAGCTCTGGCTCGGATCCTGGATCATCCACCAAGAGCCGGCGGCGTAGGCCAACGCCGCATGGTATACGATCCCCAGCAGCATCGCCGCCGCCCGGAGCGCATCCAGGTCGTGGCGGCGGGGATCCAAGCGAGGCGCCGAGGGGGATGGGGGTTCTGGATTGGGAACCAAGCTCATGGGATGCAACGATGACAACCTTACTGGGCGTCCTTTTCATCCCATATCGGACATCCCCAATCCAATCGGCTTTCACAG
>JACCDP011543525.1_pt1 | contig 12296 bp, 10 predicted proteins | sample 7445841 | NCBI WGS metagenome assembly JACCDP01 (sample SAMN15323441, study PRJNA562643) | freshwater metagenome | isolation source: river surface water | place: USA:Blue River Watershed | collected 2017-08-17
CACCAAGGGCAGCATTGAGTTGCGCGGCGAGCGGATTGAAAACCTCTCCCCGGCCGACCTAGTCAAGCGCGGCGTGGTGCAGGTCATGGAAGGCCGGCACTGCTTTGCCCACCTGACCATCGAGGAAAACCTGCTGACCGGCTCCTACACCCGCAGCAGCAAAACCGAGGTAGCGGCCAACCTGGAGAAGGTCTACAACTACTTCCCGCGCCTCAAAACCCGCCGCACTTCGCAAGCGGCCTATACCTCGGGCGGCGAACAGCAGATGTGCGCCATCGGTCGTGCGCTCATGGCCAACCCCAGCATGGTCTTGCTCGACGAGCCCTCGATGGGCCTGGCTCCGCAAATCGTCGAGGAGGTGTTCGAGATCGTCCGAGACCTCAACCACAAGGAAAAGGTCACCTTCCTGCTGGCCGAACAGAACACCAATATGGCCCTGAAGTACGCCGACTATGGCTACATCATGGAAAGCGGTCGCATCGTGATGGACGGCGCGGCCAAAGATTTGGCCAGCAACGAAGACGTCAAGGAGTTCTACCTTGGCATGGGTGGCGGCGAACGCAAGAGCTTCAAGGACGTCAAGAGCTACAAGCGCCGCAAGCGCTGGCTGGCCTGAGGACACGTCATGCGCGATCACTTTGACAAACTGGAAACGCGCTCCGGTGCGGAGCGCGAACAAGCCCTGGCAGCTGCACTGCCTGCGCAGGTGCTTCAGGCCCAGAGGCACAGCACTGCGCTGGGCCGCATCCTCAAGGATGTCGATGCGGCCAGCGTCACCTCGCCTCAGGCCCTGGCGCGGCTGCCCGTGACCCGTAAAAGCGAGCTGCTCGAGCTGCAAAAGGCCAGTCGGCCCGCCGATCCTTTTGGCGGTTTTGCCGCTGTGGTTCGTGGCCCGCGCATGCCTCGCATCTTTGCTTCGCCCGGACCCATTTATGAACCGGATGTGGCCGGCGCCGACTACTGGCGGGTTGGACGGGCTATGTTTGCCGCGGGCTTTCGCGCCGGCGATCTGGTGCACAACGCTTTTAGCTACCACATGACGCCGGGGGCCTTCATGATGGAATCGGGCGCCCATGCCGTGGGATGCACCGTTTTCCCGGCGGGCACGGGTCAGACCGAGCAGCAGCTGACCGCCATCGCCGATCTGCACCCCCATGGCTACAGCGGCACCCCGAGCTTTCTGCGCATCCTCCTGGAAAAAGCCCAGGAAACTGGGGTGGACGTCTCCTCCATCCGCAAGGCCCTGGTCACCGGCGAAGCTTGTCCGCCCAGCCTGCGCGACTGGTTCGGCGAGCGAGGGGTGGCGGCCTACCAGTGCTATGCCACCGCGGATCTGGGCCTGATCGCCTACGAAACTTCAGCCCGCGAAGGTCTGGTCATCGACGAAGGTGTGGTGGTGGAAATCGTGCGACCGGGCACCGGCGACCCGGTGCCCGACGGCGAGGTGGGCGAATTGGTGGTGACGGCCCTGAACCCGCACTACCCGCTGATCCGCTTCGGCACCGGCGACCTGTCGGCCGTGCTGCCCGGACACTGTCCCACCGGACGCACCCATCTGCGCATCAAGGGCTGGATGGGCCGGGCCGACCAGACCACCAAGATCAAGGGCATGTTCGTGCATCCGGGGCAGGTGGCTGAGGTCGCCAAGCGCTTCCCAGAGGTATTGCGGGCCCGCCTGGTGGTCACCGGAGAAATGGCCAATGACCAAATGACGCTCAGGGTCGAGGCCGCCGGGCAGGTCGAAGGGCTGGCCGAGCGCATCGGCGAGGCCGTGCGCGATGTCACCAAGCTACGCAGCCTCATTGAACTGGTGGCGCCGGGGAGCCTGCCCAACGACGGCAAAGTGATCGAGGACGCCCGAAGCTACAAATAAGCGGACTTCGGGGGTCCGGAAAAACCTTGTCTGAAATCAAAGATAAGGGAATTCCTTGCCGGAGATAGGTGGCGGGATCCTAGAATGCGCCATCTTTCCAAGGAGACCCCGATGAAAAAACTCGTCACCCTGGCCCTGGCGGCCGTGGCCACCCTCTCGGCACACGCCCAGGCCTTCCCGGGCACCAAGCCCATTACCCTGGTCGTGCCCTTTGCGGCCGGCGGCCCGACCGATCGCGTTGCGCGGGACCTGGGCGAGGCCATGCGCAAAGCCATGGGCGGATCGGCCAACTTCGTGGTGGAAAACGTCGCCGGCGCCGGCGGCACCATTGGGCCCACCCGGGTATCGAAGGCCGCCCCCGACGGCCACACCCTGCTGGTTCATCACATCGGCATGGCCGCTACGGCGGTGCTCTATCGCAAGCTGGGCTACAAGCCGCTGGAAGACTTTGAATACCTGGGCATGATCAACGAGGTGCCCATGACCCTGATCGGCAAACCCCAATTGCCGGCCAACACCTACCGCGACTTCGAAAACTACATCCGCGCCAACGCCGGCAAGCTCAACATTGCCCACGCTGGGCTCGGTTCGGCCTCCCACCTGTGCGGGCTGATGTGGCAGTCGAGGCTGCAAGCCAGCGAAGCCATGGTCACCATCCCCTTCGGCGGAACCGGGCCCGCCATGAACGCGCTGGTGGGCGGACAGGTCGATGTGATGTGCGACCAGACAACCAACACCACCGGCCAGATTGAGGCCGGACGGGTCAAGGCTTTCGCTGTCACCACCGCCAAACCGCTGAGCAACCACAAGCTGCTCAAGGACTACCCCACACTGACCGAGATGGGCATGCGCGGCTTCGACCTGACCATCTGGCATGGCCTGTATGCCCCCAAAGGCACCCCGGCACCCATCTTGGCCCAGCTCAACGAGGCTCTGAAGAAAGCGCTGAAAGATCCTGACTTCATCAAGAAGCAGGAAGGGCTGGGCGCCATCGTCGTGACCGACAAGCGGGTCGATCCGGCCAATCACAAGACCTTTGTGGCTGGCGAGATTGCCAAGCTCAAGCCGGTGATCGAGGCCGCCGGCAAGTTCGCCGACTGAGCCCTGACGGGCTCCGGACAAAACGCCAGCGCATGCTGGCGTTTTTTTATGCCCATGCCCGGTCCGGGTCATGGCAAGCCCTCTGGCCTTCCCTCGCGGCTTGCCGTACAAAAGGGGCCCCGGTGGTCAAGCCTGGCCCAGCCCGATTGTGGACGGGGGCTGCCCCACCGACGCTCAAGCAACGCAAGGAAACCCGAGCCATGAAACCACAACTCCGCGCCTCCTGGCCCCGCCGCAAAGTACTTCAGGGGGCTTCACTGCTGATGGCCGCAACGCTGTCGGCGCCAGCCTTGTTGGCGCAGAGCGCCTGGCCGAATCGGGCCGTGCGTATCGTCGTGCCCTTCCCACCCGGTGGTACCACCGACATCTTGGCCCGTGCAATTGCGCCTGAACTGACCAAGGCCTTCGGCCAGCCTTTTGTCATTGAGAACCGGGCCGGGGCCGGCGGCAATGTCGGCACCGAAATCGTGGCCAAAGCGCCCAATGATGGCTACACCCTGCTGATGGGCACTGTCGGCACGCACGGCATCAACCGCGCGCTCTACGAGAAGCTGCCCTATGACCCGATCAAAGACTTCGTGCCCATCACGCTGGTGGCCGCAGTGCCCAACGTGATGGTGATGAGCGCAGAAAAATCCAAGGCGATGGGCATCAACAGCGTGCAGGACTTCATCGCCTATGCACGCACCCGCCCGGGCAAGCTCAACATGGCCTCCAGCGGCAGCGGCACCTCGATCCATCTGGCCGGGGAACTGTTCAAGAGCCAGGCCGGGGTTTTCATGGTGCACGTGCCCTACCGCGGCTCCAGTCCGGCCTTGATGGATCTGATGGCAGGGACCATGGATGTGATGTTCGACAACCTGCCCTCGTCCATGCCACACATTCGTTCGGGCAAGCTCCGAGCCTTTGCCGTGACCAGCAGCCAGCGTTCTTCTGCGCTGCCGGATTTGCCGACCATCGAGGAAGCGGCCAAGCTCAAAGGCTTTGACGCCAGCAGCTGGTTTGGTCTGCTGGCCCCGGCCGGCACCTCTAGCGATACCGTCAATCGCATCCAGCGCGAAGTGGCGCGCGCCCTGAACGACCCCGGCATCAAGGAAAAGATGCAGGCGCAGGGGGCCATACCTGGCGGCATCACCTCGCAGGAGTTTGCCAGGCTGATTGACAGCGAGCACGCCAAGTGGGCGCAGGTGGTCAAAGTCTCCGGCGCCAAGGCTGACTAAAGCCTCTTTTCGCAGGGCAGGACTGAACGGCCCGGGGGTTCAGACGCCCCAGACCACCGGGTCGCCGCTCTCGTGGCTGCGCCTGAGCAAATCCACAAAGGGCTGGGCCCGGTGTCGCAAACGCACCGCTTCGGTGTCCGGAGGCTCCCGGGTCTGCCCCGTCTCAAACTCGGACTTGGCACGCGCAAACTCAGCCTCTTCCCGCTCCACGGCGGCCTGCAGATGGGCAATGGCCTGCGGAATCTGCTCAGGCAAAACGATACCCTGCGAGCCAGGCTCCTTGCCGATGATCTCCAGCACCCGCTTGCCGCTGGCCTCGAGCATGATCACATCACCGGCATTCCTGGACTTGAATCGGAACAGCATAGGGCCTCCAACCATCAACGCCCCATCGAGGCGCCACACCTATTATCTGACCCCGATCTGCCGGCCGCTTGCAGGACAGGGCCCCAAAGTTTCCGTCAGGGCGACTGAACGGCTCCCAAGACCGCGTTCCTCTGATCTGGATCTCTCGCCCGCCACCGATGAGCCAGCCCCTATGATGGCGACCTGCTTGACTCCTATCCAGACAGCCATGCCCACCTATCACATTGAAATGTTCGAAGGCCGGACTCCAGAGCAAAAAAAGAAATTGGTCCAGGAAATCACCCGCGTCACCGTCGAGGTGCTGGGCGGCTCCCCCGAATCGGTGGACATCATCATCACCGACATCAAGCGGGAAAACTGGGCCACCGGCGGCAAGCTCTGGTCTGAGCCCAGATCCTGAGGGCCGCGGGAGCCCGCACATCGGGCACACCTGTGCCAGCAGCTGAGCAATCGGCTTACGAGGCCAGCGCCGCCTCCAGCGCATCGAGGAACATCGTCGCCACATCAAAGCCGGTCTGATCGGTGATCTCGCGAAAGCAGGTAGGGCTGGTGACGTTGATCTCGGTCAGGCAATCGCCGATCACATCCAGGCCCACCAGGAGCAGGCCCCGGGAAGCCAAGACGGGTCCGAGGGATTGGGCAATCTCCAGGTCCCTTGGCGACAAGGATTGGGCCACCCCCAGACCGCCAGCGGCCAGATTGCCGCGCACTTCATCACCTTGCGGAATGCGCGCCAAACAAAAGGGCACCGGCTTGCCGCCGATGACCAGCACCCGTTTGTCGCCCTGGGCGATCGCTGGCAGGAAACGCTGCACCATGACCGTCTGGGCGCCATGCCGATTGAGCGTTTCCACGATGGCCCCGAGATTGAGCCCATCGGCACCCACCCGGAAAATGCCCATGCCACCCATGCCATCGAGCGGCTTGAGGATGATGTCACGGTGCTCAGCATGAAAGCGCCGAATATCGGCTGCATCCCGGGTCACGAGGGTCGGGGCGATGAAGTCCGGAAATTCGAGGATGGACAGCTTCTCCGGGTGGTCCCGCAAGGCACGCGGGCGATTGAAGACACGGGCTCCCTCGCGCTCGGCCTGCTCAAGCAAATGGGTGGCGTAGAAATACTCGCTGTCAAAAGGCGGGTCCTTGCGCATCAGGACCGCATCGAAGTCACGCAGGGCTTGAGGACGCTCATGCGGGGCCTGTTGCGCAGCCTCAAACCAGGACGCCTGCTGGCCGGTGAGCGTGATGTCACGCACATAGGCGGTCACCGCCTGACCGCGTTGCCAGGTCAGGTCTTTGGGCTCGCAGGCGCTCAGCCGATGACCGCGAGCCTGCGCCTCTTGCATCATGGCAAAGGTGCTGTCCTTGTAAATCTTGAAGGACTCCAGAGGATCGGCAATGAACAGCAGGTGCATGGGATCAGATTTCGATTTTCGAGCCCAGCTCGACCACCGAATTGTTAGGCAGCTTGAGAAAGTCTGCAGCCGCGCTGGCATTGCGATGCATTTGGGCAAACAGTTTTTCGCGCCAGGGCGACATGCCGCCGCCTATGGTCGGGATCACTGTGTCACGCGATAGAAAGTAGCTGGTGGTCATGCTGTCGAGCACGCAGCCGTGCGCGCTCAGGGCCTGCAGCGCTTTGGGAACGTCGGGGTCGTCCTTGAAGCCGTAGTGAATCATCACCTGCCAGCAATCGTGCCCCAGGTTCTCGATCTCGATGCGTCTGTCCAGGGCAATCCAGGGGACCTCGTGGTTGACCACCGTGACAAACAGGTTCTGCGCATGCAGCACCTTGTTGTGCTTGAGGTTGTGCAACAGGGCATTGGGCAAGGCCCCCTTCTCTGCGGTCAGGAACGCCGCCGTGCCCTCAACCCGCGTCGGCGGACTGACGAACACCGCCTCGAGGAAGGAGGGCAGATCGATGGCGTCTGCCCGCAATTTGGAGTTGAGCAATTGCCGGCCCTCTTTCCAGGTGAGCATGAGCGTGAACACGAAGCCGCCGATCACCAGAGGGAACCAGCCCCCATCCATCAATTTCATCAGATTGGAGGCGAAGAAAGCCAGGTCGATGACAAAGAACGCACCCGTAACGGCCAGGCACAGGACCAAGGGGTAACGCCAGGCATAGCGGATTACGAAGAAGGTCAGCACGGTGGTGATCAGCATGTCCAGGGTGACCGCAATCCCATAGGCGGCAGCCAGGTTGCTGGACGATCGGAACATGATCACGGCCAGCACAATGGCAGCAAACAGACCCCAGTTGACCATGGGGATGTAAATCTGCCCCGTGTCCCGCTCGCTGGTGTGCAGGATATTGAGCCGTGGAAGGTAGCCCAGCTGTATGACCTGTTTGGTCACACTGAACGCCCCAGTAATGAGCGCCTGCGAGGCGATCACGGAGGCGGCCGTGGCCAGCACCACCAAAGGCATGAGGGCCCACTCCGGGGCCATCAGATAAAACGGGTTCTTGACGGCTTCAGGCTCGCGCAGCAGCAAGGCCCCCTGGCCCAAATAGTTGAGCGTCAATGCCGGCATCACCACCAAGAACCAAGCCAGGCGTATCGGCGCCTTGCCGAAATGGCCGAGGTCCGCGTACAGCGCTTCAGCGCCGGTCACGCACAGCACCACCGCCCCCAGGATGATGAACGTGGTCCCCGGGTTGTTCCAAATAAACCCCAGGGCGTGGTGCGGACTGATGGCCAGCAGGATGCTCGGGTAGCTGGCGATCTGATGCAGGCCCAGCAGGGCCAGCGCGCCAAACCAGATCAGGGTCACCGGGCCGAAGAATTTGCCAATACCGGCCGTACCCCGTTTCTGCACCGCGAACAAGGTCAGCAAGATCAGCAAGGTCACTGGAATGACCGCCCGCTTGAAGGCCGGATCCACCACCTCCAGACCTTCCACCGCCGACAAGACCGAAATCGCTGGCGTGATGACGCCATCGCCGTAAAACAGGGAGGTGCCGAAAATCCCGACCACCAGCAGCGCCCCGCGTAAACGGGGGCGGTCTTTCACCGCCTGCGAGGCCAGCGCCAGCATCGCCACCAGACCGCCTTCGCCGTGGTTGTCGGCCCGCAGCACCAACAGCACATACTTGAAGGAGACGATCGTGGTCAGGGTCCAGAAGAACAGCGACAGGATGCCGTAGACATTGGCCGGCGTGAAGTCGACATGACCAGAGCCGAAGACCTCCTTGACCGCATACAGCACGCTGGTGCCGATGTCGCCATAGACCACCCCGATGGCCGCCAGGGCCAAGGCTGCGAGAGAGGAGGAGGACTGTGACAAGCTCAGGGGGTCACGGTGCCCGAAGGGCGTGCCGCAACCGAGGTAAGACCACCCAGGTATTGTCCGCCGACCGCGCGCCTTGGCAAGCGAACCCGCCGGCAGGGTCCAAATTCAGCCCCTTTTGTTGCAGCGCAGCAACTTGGAGGCGTCTAGTCGTAGACCTCGGCGTGCGGGTCGGTGCTTTCCAGCTCGTAGCTGGCCGCCAGCAGCGCAAGACGGGCAATCACCCCGTACATGTAGAAACGGTTGGGGCTGCTTGAGCCGGGCTTTTCACCCGCCTGCGGCAGACGGCCGCTGTCGGCAAAAGCCAGGGGGACATACGTGGCACCGGGGGCGTTGAGATTCTCGTCAACACCACGCTCAGCATGGATCCGGTAGAAGCCCCCAACCACATAGCGGTCCATCAGATAAACCACCGGCTCGGCCACCGCCTCGTTGACCCGCTCGTTGGTCAAGACCCCTTCCTGCACGATCACTTCGGCCCCTTGCGCCGTGCCCGGCTGTGGCTGCAGGTCCAACGTATCGAGGTCCTTGACATCTCGCACGGTCACAATGCCCAGCCCATCGGCCCGGCCATCGGCCTTGACCACCACAAAGGGCTTTTCGTTGATGCCGTATTCCTTGTATTTGCGACGGATCTTGGTGAGCAAGGCGTCCACCTGGGCGGCCAAGGCCTCGCGACCTGAGCCCGGGGTCAGCGGACCGCAGCTGGAGAACATGGGATTGATCAGCCAGGGGTCGATGCCCAGCAGTTTGGCAAAGCGCTTGCAGATCTCCTCGTAGACCTGAAAGTGCTGGGACTTGCGCCGCACCGTCGCGCTGGCATGCAGCGGCGGCAAAAGATACTGCTCATGCAAGTCTTCAAGAATGCCAGGCACGCCCGCCGCCAGCTCGTTATTGAGCAGGATCGTGCAGGGGTCAAAATCTTTCAGACCCAGCCGCCGTTCGCTGCGGATCAGCGGTTCGATGGTGACACTCTCGCCCGTCGGCAGCTCGTAGGTCGTGGGCTCCTTGATCTCGGGGCTGAGCGAGCCAAACCGAACATTCAGACCTGTCTGGTGAAAGATGCGCTTGAGCTGCAACACATTGGCCAGGTAGAAGGTATTGCGCGTCTGGTCCGAGGGCACCACCAGCAGGTTGCGGGCCTCGGGGCAGATTTTCTCAATCGCCGCCATCGCAGCCTGCACCGCCAGTGGCAGCATCTCAGGGGTCAGGTTGTTCCACCCGCCCGGAAAGAGTGCGGTGTCGACCGGGGCCAGCTTGAAACCGGCGTTGCGAATATCAACGGCGCAATAAAACGGCGGCGTGTGCTCCATCCACTCCAGACGGAACCAGCGCTCGATGGCTGGCGTGGAATCGAGCACCCTTTGCTCGAGCTCGTTGATGGGGCCCTTGAGGGCGGTGATCAGATGGGGAACCATACGAAAACTCTCGCAGTAAGAGGAATGGCAAACCTGGGGCTCAGGCGATCGGCCGGTGGCGGGCCGCCAGCAAGCCCGGCAGCGAGGGCCAGACAGCCCCACTGGACATGCCGAGCAGGCTCATGAGCGAAGCTCGCCCTGCCCAAGCACCACATATTTCAGGCTGGTCAGCCCTTCAAGGCCCACCGGGCCGCGGGCATGGAATTTGTCGGTGGAAATGCCAATTTCTGCACCCAGGCCGTATTCAAAGCCGTCGGCAAAACGGGTGCTCGCGTTGACCATCACGCTGGCTGAATCGACCTCGCGCAAAAAACGCTGCGCATGCACATGGTCGCGCGTCACGATGGCATCGGTGTGATGGCTTGAATAGGTGTTGATGTGAGCAATCGCTTCGTCTAGACCCTCCACCAGCTTGATACTGATGATGGGTGCCAGGTACTCCTCAGACCAGTCCTGCTCAGTGGCGGCCTGCAGCAGATCGGGCGATGCCGTATCACCGAGAGCGGCCTTCAACAAAGCCAGCGCCTGGGGATCGCAGCGCATCTGCACCCCTTTGTCGGCGTAAACACGGCCGATCCGGGGCAGGAAATCAGGGGCTACAGCGCGTGCCACCAGCAGCCCCTCGGCCGCGTTGCAAGGGCTGTACTTTTGTGTCTTGGCGTTGTCGGCGATGGCCACGGCCATCTCCAGATCGCAGGGTGCATCGACATACACATGGCAATTGCCGTCGAGGTGCTTGATCACTGGAACCTTCGCCTGCTGGCTGATTCTCTCAATCAGCCCCTTCCCACCGCGCGGGATGATGACGTCCACAAACTCGGGCATGGTGATGAGCAGACCGACCGCCTCGCGATCGGTGGTCGGAACCAACTGCACCGCCTCCTGCGGCAGGCCCGCCTGCTGCAAGGCGGCCTGAACCAAAGCGGCCAGCGCCGTGTTGGAATCGATCGCCTCTGAACCCCCGCGCAAAATACAAGCGTTGCCGCTTTTGATGGCCAGGGACGCCGCCTCGATCGTGACATTGGGCCGGCTCTCGTAGATCATGCCGAAGACGCCCAGCGGCACCCGCATCTGACCGACCCGGATGCCGCTGGGCTGCTGCTTCATGCCGATGATCTCGCCGATCACATCGGGCATGGCCGCCAGCTGCCCGCAGCCCAGGGCCACCGTCTCCAGAATGCGGGGGCTGAGCTTGAGTCGGTCGAGCATCGGCCCGCTCAGGCCAGCAGCACGGGCCCGCTCCAGGTCCAGGGCATTGGCAGCCATCAGGGGCTGCACCTGTTCACGCAGCCCCGCGGCCAGGATGCGCAAGGCCCGGCCCTTCTGTTCGGCCGAGGCCCGCGCCATGGCCACCGACGCGGCCTTGGCCTGACGGCCAAGGCCTTGCATCAGCGCAGCCAGCGCCGGAGACTCGAGCCGATCGGGAGCATTCATCCGGCAATTTTCGCACGGGCCGCCTGCCCGGGCCTCAGGCTGGGGCACGCCGACCAAAGATGGCCGTACCCACCCGCACCAGGGTGCTGCCGGCGGCCACAGCCGCCTCCAGATCGGCGCTCATGCCCATGGACAGGGTATCGAGCGGCCTGAGCAGGCGGCCGGAGGCATTGAGCTGATCCATCAGGGCCCGGGTGCGCTGGTGCACCTGCAGGGCCGATGAAAAATCAGCAGCGGGCTCGGGGATCGTCATCAGGCCGCGCAAAACCAGCCTCGGGAGCGACTGCACCGCCTCGGCCAGGGCCAGAGCCTCCTGCGGCTGAACGCCCGACTTGGTGGGGCCGCCATCGATGTTGACCTGCAAACAGACCTGAAGCGGTGGCCAATCGGTCGGTCGACCATCGGACAGGCGCTGGGCAATCTTGAGCCTGTCGACGCTGTGCACCCAGTCAAAGTTCTCGGCCACTGGCCGCGCCTTGTTGCTCTGCAGCGGGCCAATGCAATGCCAGCGCAAAGGGGGCCGCTGGGGCTGGTCGGCCACCCACAGCCGCAGGGCGCTGATCTTGGCCAGTGCCTCCTGCACATAGTTCTCGCCGAAGTCGCACTGCCCGGCCTGCACCGCCTCGATCACTGCCTCGGGGCCAAAAGTCTTGGATACCGCCAACAAGGTTACACAGCCGCTGTCGCGGCCCGCATCCTTGCAAGCTTTGTCAATGCGCTTGCGCACCTCTTCAAGCTGGGTTGAGATAGCTCCCATGTGCGCACTTTAACGCGAGGCGATCCATGAGCTTGCATGAATGGCTGAACCTGGCTGTCGATCGACAGGCCTCTGACCTCCACCTCTCCAGCGGTCTACCCCCGGTCCTGCGGATCGACGGCCGCCTGCACACACAGTCCGGGGCGGTCCTGAGCATCGATCAGATCCAGGCGATGGCCCAGGCGCTGATGAACGAACCCCAGCGCCGGCAATGGGCCGACTGCGCCGACGTGGACGGCGTGATCGAGCACGCGGGGCGGGGCCGTTTTCGCTTCAATGCCTTTCGCCACCAGGGCGGGCCAGCCCTGGCCCTGCGCCACATTGCGGCGCAGCCCCCGACCTTGCAGGCGCTGCGGGTGCCTGCGGTAATGGCCGACCTGGTGCTCAGGCCATCGGGCCTGCTGCTGGTCACCGGACCGACCGGCTCGGGCAAATCGAGCACGCTGGCGGCGCTGATCCAGCATCGCCTTCAGGCGCGGCCCTGCCACCTGATCACCATCGAGGAGCCGATCGAATTTGTGCACCCGGGCCACGAGGGACTGGTGCATCAGCGGCAGATCGGCACCCACGCGGCCGACTTCAGCCAGGCGCTGCGCTCGGCGCTGAGAGAGGACCCCGATGTGATCATGGTCGGCGAGTTGCGCGATCTCGAGACCATACGGCTGGCCCTGACCGCAGCCGAAACCGGCCATCTGGTGCTGGCCACCCTGCACACCAGCTCGGCGGCGAAGACCGTGGACCGCATCGTCGACGTCTTCCCGGCGGCCGAGAAGGAAATGGTTCGCGCGATGCTGTCGGAATCACTCGTCGCGGTGATTTCGCAGACCCTGTGCAAG
>JACCDP010534481.1_pt1 | contig 12294 bp, 8 predicted proteins | sample 7445841 | NCBI WGS metagenome assembly JACCDP01 (sample SAMN15323441, study PRJNA562643) | freshwater metagenome | isolation source: river surface water | place: USA:Blue River Watershed | collected 2017-08-17
ACCCTGATGATGTTAACATTCGCGAGCTTCGTGAATTAATTAACTCGGAATCAAATATCATTAATTTTTGTAGTGGATGTGTTAAGATTAATTTAGAAACTGGATATTTTGAAATTAAAGGTTTACAGTTAAACGATAATAAATATATCACAGGGAAATATTCAGAGATGGCTTACATTGTTAAACCGAATATTAGCAAACATGATATACTGCTAACTCTAGACTATTATATACATCTTATTGAAAATTTATAAAATCATATTTTTGACATTTTTATGAAGTTATATTTCATAAAAATTATTCCCATTTACTAAAGTCGTTTTTGATTTTTAAATGTATTGGTTTAATTCCATACATTCCTAGACAATATCCTATAGATTGGTCTTCATAAATAGTGTTCTTTTCAAAAAGTTTATTCAAAATTATATCGATAGCTCTCTTGGAAACAAAGTAACAAGGACCTGCACAATATTCGGATTTTGGAACTAAAATTTTTGTTTCGGATAGTTTTTTATCATCACATTTTCCTAGGTGACAAGTTCCCCAATATTCTTTTGTTTTAACTTTTATTCCAGCATAATCAATATTTTTATTGATTAACTCTTTAGTATACTTTCCAAAACTATTAAAATTAAATTTAACATCGTCTTCTGCTTTGATAATATAACAGACTTTAGGATAATTATTAATAACCCATTTTAACATATGATACACTTTTTGTGGAAGTGCTTCATATGAGTCAGGACATGGAAGATATACAATTTTCTCTTCTTTATCCTCGATGGCTTCATGTAGAGTTGGATTACCTATAAAATATCTATAGTTAAGAGGACACTTACTTAAATCCTGTTGTTTTCTTTTTTCTATATATTTATTACAGGTTATCATACCCAGAAAAAAATGTTCATCATAATTAGTAATTTTATTTAGATTTTCTTTGGAAATTTGGTCAATTTTAATATTTTTCAAAATACCTGAATAATAGTCGTTTCGCAGATTAAACTTTGAGACTATTAATTCTAATTTGTAAAAATGTTGCACAAAATTATAAGCTAGAAAGTTTCCATAGCTTTCATTAAAGTTGTAATTCAGAATTTTATCATACACATTAGAATTATAAATGGTAAAGTCCCTGAACTTATTACCATAAATAGTATAAAATTCATCAAATGATTTGTTAATAAATGTTGTATCTTTTGAATGAGGGTGAGCTAGACCTGTGAAGATTTGCCATTCAAATAAATTTTTACTCAAAACATCAAAAACCTGACTCAGTTTATCCGGGTTTTTAAATATAATACTTGTATCAGCTACAGCAATATAAGGTAGGTTATTTTGTTTAGCATATTTTATTAAGTATAAATGCGATAAAGTAACCCTATGTGCTTTTTTATGAGTCTCTGGAAGATGTAGATAATTGATATTAAAATTTTTCAGAGTAAAATTTGGTATTTCTTCACCAGAAATAAAGATACTATATGGCTGTTTACTATCTTTGATTGATATAATACTATTAATAAAATTTTCCTGCTTTATTTGTAAATTTCCTAATTTACCATTCAAAATTTTAAGATTGCTTTCTGCTGGTTTGTGATTCCATAAATATGTTGTATCTTTGTCAGATGCGGCGAAAAGTATACCCGATTCGTTAACGTTGATTCTTTTAAAAGACATATCGCTCTTAATATCCAGAAAATCCCTCCAATCTTTATGCTGTATTTCAATATATTCATCTTTAATTGGTTCTTGTAAAACAATCCAATTATCCGGATAAATGTCATACCAATTCTGTGGACCTTTGGAGGCAAACCATTTGGTAGGAGCAATAACTATTTTATCTTGTAAAGATTTTTGACTCAACCAAGCTGCCCACCAAGAAAAGCTGGAATTGGCGATGATAAAGTGGTCACATTGTTGCATTACGGCAAATTCTTCATAATCTTTATCACACTGAATAATAGTATCCGAATTCGTTAAATTAAAATTTTTCTCGACCCAGGGTATATCATCTGAAAAATAAACATATGTGGGTCTAAACCCAAGTTTAGCTTCCATTGTTTGTTTAGCATTTTGGTAATATTCCAAATTCAAAATGTGATGCACATCTGGGGATTTTTTATAGTCACCATGACGAACATGAACCATAACTAAAGTTTTATTCTCTAAATCTTTTAATTTATCGTTAGCAAAGTCCACCAGTTCTGATGGTAGTTCTAATAGCTTTTGAATTTCAAATTCATATTTTTCAAAGTATTTAGGTGATTGAAAATATCCATCTAAAACTTGATTTTGATTAGAGTTGGGAATTTTTTGATATGCAAAAGTTGGTTCTTTATATCTGGGAAACTTATCTATCTCATATGGCTCTACCAAATAATTTTTGGGAACATTTTTAAGTAGAGTATTCCAGTAAAAAGGTCTACTTTGTGAAATTCCTTTCCAAGTTTTAGTTAGATAAAATTGTTTAGTATGTTCTAAACTGTAAGCATATGTAGTAGCAATTATAAATAACTGATTTCCGAGTCCGCCCGTAAGATATCCGATTATACTGTTATTTTCAAATTTTGACATTTTTAATATATCATTTTGACATTTTAAGTCAAAAACTTAAATAATTTATAAGTGAATTATTTAAATTAAGTTTGAATTTCTGGAACATAGTGACTAGTTCTTTTATTAGAGAAAGTCCCTGTGTAAACCGGATATCCATTTGGGTCATATTTTTTACCATATACTTTGGTTTCGTAGATACCTCTATCACCCGCCATATTAAAATAAGTAGCAATAGTGAGACCACCACATTGATAAGATTCCTGTAGAATTCTTCTAGAGTGATACCAAAGATTATACTTGTCTTGCTCGGAAAGATTACCCAGCAATCTGGTGGGCAAAATACCGCACTCATAGAGGACCTCTGCCAAAATATAATTTCCTACTCCAGAGAAGAACTTCTGCTCCATCAAAAACCAACAAATCTCTTTACGAGATAGTTTAGAGTTGGAGATAACTGAATGATATTGTTCATAGGGAATATCCTCACTTAAAAGGTCTGGACCAACATCTTTGAGAACAAAATTAAGTTCTTCTTGAACAAAACATATATGGAAAGTTCCAAAGTGACGAGTATCATGAAAATACACAATTCTGGAATTACCACTATCATCTTGTAGGTGAATCTCTATACCCGCATGCTTGCCGGAATTTAACTTCCAACTACCTTCCATCGCCAAAGCCGAGACCATTATCACTGGATTCTGATAAGCATCAAGACAGTTAATCAAAATCTTCTTACCTTTAGTTGTAACAGATTGCACATATAAAGGATACTGAAGTTTATCATGATTGGAAATGGGTTTATTGTAATATCGAGAAGCAGAGTTAACATAAATTCCATGAATATAAGCCCCAGTCATGTGAGCACTTAAACCATCGGCGGTAATTCTAACTTCTGGACCTTCTGGCATTTTAATTCAGATAAATTTAATACCAATATTTTTTCGATTAATTTAAAAATAATAATATTTCAATTTTGAAAAATGCCGGTTTTGGTTCAGGAATACTTTGTTCCGGAAGATAAAACACCACAATATATCATTTTGGCTATTTTAATTTTGTTATTAGTGGGATTTTGGGCTATTATATTTATCTTCTCCGAAAAGAATACCGATAATAATTTCAAAGCTTACGAGACGTGTCAAACTGGATATTGTCCTACTAATAAGTTCACAGGAGAAAAACGATGCCCGACCAATTCTAGTGTAGGTCTTCAATATGACCCAGAGTATGAAGTGTGCAATCCTTCTAATGGTTGTGTAGATGTATCAACACCTTATGCGGTTCAATCGGATGGTTCAACTAGCACCAGTGGCACCTGCGATGTTGACCAATGTCGATGTGTTAATTTTCTAGCCACTCCATCTTATATCGAGGTTTTATTTAACATGGAGAATGGGAATTTATACTCCACACAACCGGAAACTCAAAATCGTGTGGTCTTGAGTCAACAGCCCTCACAATACCTAGGAGAAGGTAATAATGTTCCTATTGTATTTAACAGCACTATTAATCAGTTTTGGCAAATTGCTCCTAGTTTACTGTCTTATGTTGTTCCCAGTCCTTGTTCGGATATTTTTGCCAATGGTCCTATCGACCCCGAAGTAAGTATCGAACAATATGTAACCTGTATCAATAGAAACCCATGCGTCGCTGGTAAAATGGCCTATTTACCTACTAATAGCACCTCCTATAATAACTTCACAGCAGCTGATATTAAAGGTGGTTATGGTCTAGGTTGTGTTCCCAATAGCGTAGAGAATTCTCCTCTAGGAGATAATACTTGTAATACTACAGAAATAAACTATTACTATGCACCTTTGTTCAATCCATCTACCGGCTCCGTTCACTGCTTTCAGGTAGAAAAAACTGTATAAAATAAAATTTAGCTTAAATTTTATTTTTCTTCTAGAATTCTGGTAGAAGTCATCTTCTCAAATAAAGTATCCGTAAAAGAGGCTAAATTTAGTATGGATAAATCCTTAAATATTTTACGTATATACTCGTGCACATTTTCGTGAAGCTCTTCGTTGTTTCGAAGAATATCAATCTTATCTTCTATTTCTGGTAAAATGTTCTGACATTTGCTATAAATCTGAATATTAGACAGTGACCGCTTTTCGAACATAAACACACTACTGATAGCCGTGAAAAGAGCTATAACAATACCTAAAATTCTAATTAGCAGCTTTAAATCTTCATAATCGGAAAAATAGGTAATTAGTGCACCACTAATCGAGAGAATTATTTTAGTAATATAATCAAAAGTTTTGTATAAATTGGCTTTATATTTAGCCTTTTTGGATAGCAGAATAAATTCATGAGAGGCTCTATTTAGAAGCCTCAATTTGTTAGCATTTGACATTTTTAATTAATTGTTAATAATTAAAAATTTTTATTGTATAGTTGACTCTAGAACTTTACCGTAGTATTCTTTAGCTTGAGTAAATAAATGCTTGATTTGGTCTATGGTATAACCCTTAGAACGATAATCTTCAATCATCTTGACAATCATTTTGATGGGCTCTTGAATCGAAACCGGTTTCATGCGGCAAAACTGCGGAGTATAACCGATATCTTTAACCTTATCCAAATATTTCATGTAACCAATACTGAAAAGTTGGTCCAGAGAAGCCATAAGAATGTGACCGATATAATATTCATAATCAATCTTCTCAGGAGGATACACTGCCACCGATTCTTTCTTTCGATTTAGCGGGTCGGACTCACACAGAATTAATTCTGGTGGACATTCGTTGTCATTAGTCTCTTCTGTGGGTGTAATATTATGAGAATCCTCATACATATCGATAAGTCGCATCTTCAGACCCAATTTGAGATTCTTCTCTCCCTCCTCTTCAGCTTTGGTTTTCACAATCACATATTCCAAGCGGTCAGAAGCATTGGCTGGTTTGCCAACTCGAATCAGTTCATCAGAAAAAACTTTCATAAAATATGAATCCGACTTGTAATTATCTCCAAGAGACCGAATAACACATAAATTCTCTCGAACGGACATTTTATCGTTAACCATATCCTCTAAAGTATTCATGATAAGTTCATAACCTTTATTAATGGGTTCTTTAGTGAGAATCATATTAAGCAGTTTGTTGTAAGTCTTGTGAACAATTTTGGCCGTATCACGACGTGCCACAATAATACCACGTTTCAGGACTTTTAGCTCACCCAAAGAACCGTCTTTATTCTTTTCTCTCACAAATTCACCATCTTTACCAATGAACAGACCCGCATACTTTTTCTTTTTAATACAAAGAATACGTAAACACTTCTCAAATTCAATCTTAAGTGGTGGTGGAAAAAGCCCAGCTTTGGCTGGAACAATGGTTCCATCTGGAAGTTTCTTCTCAGGGGAACCAGAGATTTCTTCTGCTAGACTTACACCAGCAGCATAAGCAGCTTTAAAATCTTCGATGTGTAAATCAATCATACTACTGTCCGTATCGCCATATACTACAGTTCCTCCGTGTTTTGTTTCAACATAACTATTGACGTGCATGATAAGACGACGACCAGTCGAGGTAATACACATAGCAGCTTCAATCAAAGATAAAACACCACTTGTTTGGGCACCTAAAAATCCATACAAAGAGTTAGCGGAAACTTTCAGGGCATTTGAGTATTTATCCTTCAAAACCAGCAGTAGTTTAATTTCTGCTAATCTCTTAGGGTCACTGCACTCTTCAAGCTCATCTTCTAAAGCGGCTAGCTCTTTCTTAATAATATTACGACTACCTACCAAGTGGTCTTGAATCTCTGGAAGCACACCGTAACGTGTAGCCTTGTTGACCCATTTATACTTGTAAATTTTCGTCACTGTTGGTTTATCGCTATCATCTGCATCATCTTCGTCATTGATAAAGTCGGGAGCATCATCGTCGGTTAAACGCATAGCTTTAACTCCTTCAGCAGGTTCTTCTTGTTCAACTTCTATAGAAACTGACTTATCATCACCGATAGTATCAAACAATTCTGGAGATACCAAAGTTGTAAAACAGATATTATAAGCTCGCATAATGGAAGGATACAGAGATGCAAAATCCAAACATACCACACCATCATACAAGCCTGGTTTAGGTTCAAAGACAAAACCACCATTGTAAAACACTGGGTCTTTAACTCTTCTATCTAAAACAATACCTTTTCTATAACACTTATCATAGACTTGAGACAGACATCTAACCTGTTGACCACGAGTAAACAACTGAATAATTGTTACACCCACAACGGAAGATAGCGCATTCAATCCCAACCACACATTTAACTTGTCAAACAAATCAACTACTAAATCTGAGTCCTGAATACAATAGGCCACAATTCGAGTAATCTCCTTGCGCGCCATCTCATATCTTTTACACAAAACTGTAGCTCTAGAAATAAGCTCTTCCGAAGGATAGTGAGTTGTATCATTGCAAATATTTTTCAGTTCTGAATACAACTCACTATCCTTCGGACATTTGCCCAGATTTTCTAAAAGAAATTCTCTGATTTGTGAAAAGACAAATGTTTGATGTTCATAGGCTAAAAACATATCCACAGGTTTTACATCGTGTTTCTCGCGTCCCAAAAAATGTTTACTGACAAAGTCTAAGTTATACTTATCCAATTTATAATCACGTTTTACAATTGGCAACATATCAACACTAATACGCCCCTCCATTTGTAGGATGTTAATTACGTTAGTTCCGTAAGCACCAGATTTCCATTCCATGGTTGTCATGTTAGTTGGCTTATTTAAAAGCCTTCCCATCATGGGCCAATCAAGAATACGATTCTTAAGACGGTTATCTAAATATGGATAATCGTAAGCGAAGATGTTATAACCAGAAATGATTTCTGGGTCCAATTTTACAATCAGATTTGCAAATGCATTAATCATCTCCACCTCTGTATTGACACAGATAACTTCGGCTCCTTCAACAGGTTCCGAATCACCTAGCACAAACACATACTTCTTACGAGATTCTATCTTTCCTACTTCATAATAAATACACGAAATAATGTTACTTACATGTTTTGGAACTAAATAATCTGGCATAGCTTTATGGTTATCAGAATAGGTTTCAATATCAAAAGCCAAAATACGAGGAAACGTAAACCATGATTCTGACTCCTTGGATTTCTCCTGACTCATATTACGATATGAAATACATAACTCTCTCATCGGCTTCTCTTCAGTTCCCTGAGTGCTAATACGCAAATCAGAGTCGAAAGGAATCTCTGTGCCCTTGACTAGCAGCCAAGAACAAAAATTACAATCTCTTACTGTAAATAACTTTCTAACAATATCAATCTTATGCTCATACATATTCAGGTTTAAAGCTCCAAAAGGACGAATCTCTCTTGGTTTATTGAACAAATTTTTACAATGGTCCAAAGCGGCTAAAGTCCTGAACTGTAGAAACAGCATCGGATATTTCTTGTCGGCTTGATAATAATAAAGCTTCTGGAATTTACCAAAGACCCAATTAGTAGGAGCATTATCTCCCATGGCTCTTTTAATATAATCCATTACCTTACCTGCCTCCTGTTGGTCCCAGTTAAAATACATACCACCAATCACACTTGGAAGTTCTAAATAACAGAAAACCGGAAAGTCTGTCACCCGGACTAACCAGGGCTTACTTTCGCGGTCTAAACACCAGAGATGAATATTAACATTCTGTTCTCCGGTCTCTTCATTTAGGACATTATCCACAACTGTTACGTCGTATGGTAAAACATTAACGGAAACCGACATTTTGATTTTTGTTAAGTTAAGTTATTTTTGATTTTTCATTTTTAAGATTAAGTATTTTATAAAATACTTAATTCGAAGTTAGGAATCAACTAAAGAATATCATAAAGGAATAAACTATAAACACCTTTATTTATAAAATCTCCAATGCTATAGAGAATATACTTGATATTATCGTTGAAAAAATAACCGATTGGATAAATTAACCAACCAAAAATAAAAAACCATCCTAGGTTCTTTCTAGATGACATCTTCGATTTAGAAAAGAAATTCATAATATCAATAATTTTAATTATTATCACCACAAAGGCTAAACATCCCAGAATATAAAACCAAATAGCTATGGGTTTGTTTTGAAATATAACCTCGGCAAAAATTCCACATACAATCATGAAAATATCTGCGATTACTAGAAGGCCAAAATCTCCATTATAACCTTCGACTTCAGCTAATTTCCAATATGTATACAAGAGTAAAGGTGTAGTAAGTATCCAGTCCACATATCTGAGTTGTTGAGCAAATTCTGTAGAATCTTTTTCTAAAACATCTGAATTTTCAAGGACAAATGTCACAGCATATTGTGTAAATGCAATACCTAAAATGGCAGTATCCGCTTTTACAATACTCTGATATTTCGAGACTTCATTACTAAGAATAGAATTCAAAAGTAAAACAAGAAAAAAGATGGTATTGATTAATATTAATATCAAAAGTTGAATAGATATCATTTTTTCAATTTAGATTAAATATTTTGTAAAATATTTAATCCGAAAATATTTAATTAATTCTGAAACAATTTTAATCAATTACTTAGTATTTAAAAATGAAGTTAATGTTTATGGCCACTCATCCGTTACAGACTAATGGATATGCAAGAATCGGATACAGACTAGCAAATTATTTGGCGGATTATTATGATGTGATTTACTATGGGTTCTCTAACTATGATTTGGATGTTGTAAAAAGACCCATTCATAAAAATATTCAAATTGTCGATGCTCTGAGGGAAAATACCACACAAGACGCTTTTGGTTATGAGATTTTTAAAGACCAAGTTCGTAAACATTCTCCGGATATTATCATTATCTATAACGATGTATTGGTAACATGTAATTTTTTAAATCGTATTAATGAGCTACGAAACAGCGGGGAATTTACAGGAAAAGTAGTTAACTACATTGATTTGGTTTATGATTTTGAAGACCCAGAATATATTAACTTCTGTGCTAAATGGTGCGATATGCTTTTAGTTTTTTCCGAACACTGGAAACAGAATCTTTTAGATATGAATGTTAAGACTCCCATTGAAGTTATACCTCATGGGTTTGATGAAGAGCAATTTTTTGAAGTAGAGAAATCCGATGCACGAAAAGCCTTTGGATTAAAACAGGAAGATTTTATCATTTTAAACAATAATCGTAATGCGTATCGTAAAGCTCATGATATTATTATCACCGCCTTTCTTCACTTTCTAAAGCGCGTAGATTTTGACCCTACTGTGAAACTCTTCATTCATTGTGATATCATGAATGACTATGGCTACGATATACGAAAGATTGTAGCTTTGGAGTGTGTAAAACAAAAATTAGATACAGATTTGATTATGAATAACCATATATTAATTGCTCCTAAAAATCGAATCGATGATGACCAAATGAACTTTTTATACAATAGCTGTGATGTAGGAGTTAATAGCTGTGTTGGTGAAGGTTTTGGCTTGTGTAATTTGGAACACATGGCGTTGGGAAAGCCTCAAATTGTCAGCAGAGTCGGAGGCTTGAAAGATATTTTTATACATTATCCAGAATTTACAGTAGAACCAGTTGCTGAGCTAACTATCTCACGTCACATCGATGCTCATATCGGTGTAATTAAGATTTGTAGAGCTCAAGACTTTGCGGATAAACTCTATAAAATTTACACCAATAGAAATTTATATAATAATTGGGCTCAAAATTGTAGACAATATATTCGAGGCTTTTATGACTGGAGCAAAATCAATGCTCATTTGGTGAAAGTTTTGAAGTCATTGTAAGACGAACTTTTAAAATGTAAAAATTTATCGTTTTATATGTAGCTTTTTTCTACATATAAAATTGAATGTTAAAACGCGATTTATGTGAAAAGTTTATTTTTAATTTTGAATAGGGAATTTACGGGTAATTATGAAATATTTTAAAATAGAAAAATGCTGGGTTATTGTCCAGGAGCCTCCAACTTTGAAATTCGATTGGAATTCGAAAGGTTGAGTAAATAAATGAATTAAAAATTATATTGATGTCTTAATTTTTATTAGGAATAAAATCAAATGTTAAAATGTAATTTAACGAAAAATATAAATTACATTTTATATAGGGAATTTGTAAGGGAAGCTTTTAATTCTTTAAATTTAAAAATACTGGGTTATTGTCCAGGAGGTTCCAACTTTGAATAAAAATTAAGAATTTTAACTTAACCGGTAAATGTAAGATTCTTTTTGGTATTCAAATTCTTTTTCAAATGAAATTTCCAAATATCATTCTTCTTATCGATACACTCAGCTTTTATACATTTATATAGCAGATTGGCTTGAAATCCGGGTTTAAGTCTCCAGAAGACTCCATGGTATTTTGTTCCTAGCATATTATTAATAGCGCTTCTATCATCTATTTCACGTTTATAATTTTCATACCATTCTTTCTTGTATTCTTCAAGGGTTAAATTGCTATCTGAACTGCTTTCATTTATACCATCAAAATATTTTACACATTCTTCAAATGTTACGGTTAAATCTTTATCCTTCCTATTCTTATACAGTTCCATTTCAAAAATTTGCATATCAGGGGATGGAATTAACTCGTAGATGTATACTCCCCAACTACGTCCAGGAAAAAGATAAACTTTAAAATTTTTTCCCAAAGGTAACATATATTTTAATCCTTCATAATACCATAAACCACTCATACCCCAATCTATTTCAATCTCTTTATCTAATAAATCTTTCACCCCAAAATCTTCCGATCTATGTTCAGTGAGTTTTTTAAGTTCCGGCTGAACGGAAATTCTTTTATTTAGCAGTTTTTCATAGACATCTTCTCCAGTATCTACATCGATAAACAGATTACGAATCATTTTTAGTGTAGAATTATTTTTATTTTGAAAAGTTGAAATAAATTTTAACACAAAAATCAATTTTACGTCTGGGTTTTATTAGATACAAAATAAGATTATAAACGTAATTTTGAGAAATATATTTCTCAAAATTTTATATAGGAAAGTTCCACAGAAGTTTTTCAGTTTAAAATTAAAATATACTGGGTTATTGTTCACGAGCCTTCAACTTTGAACACTTTTTAAGAATTACGATTATTTCCTAGCTCTATCCCCAGAAGGTTGAGCAAAAACATATCGGTAGGAAATTTCCTCTTCGATTAAAGACTGCTCAATTAACACTTTTCTAGTCACCTCTATAATATTCCCAGGACGAGCACCTAATCTTTTACAAATGGGGTCAAACAAAAGAATTTGAGGTAACATACCACCTGTAATCTTATCTCTACGAGCCAACTCTTCGGCTTCCTTCGCCGATAAAATTCGATGCTTTGGAACATAGATGTGATTCAGGGGATTGAACATTAGCTCTTCGTATGTAAAATACTGAACCGTAACTCCGACATTTCGATTATCCGTCTTATCACAGATATTCATACTCAGAGCTTCCACAGCTGGAGAAGACGGAACATTGGAAATCATAATCGCTTCATTAACCTCTAAATCGGCTATGGCTTTGCAGAATACGGAAACCTCTTGTTTAGAAATTTCCTTCTTTTTATTCTTACTATTTTCTGTATCCGCAAAGTAGACAAAACAGGTCTCGCGTCCACGATTATAAGTATTGGTCATGGCGGTTCGAAAGCTTTTCTTATAGATAAATTCCCTCAGTGGATGTGTATCATCATTCTTGATAGCATTATACATATTGATAAATGTATCGATATTCATAGTGC
>JACCDP010863198.1_pt1 | contig 12293 bp, 11 predicted proteins | sample 7445841 | NCBI WGS metagenome assembly JACCDP01 (sample SAMN15323441, study PRJNA562643) | freshwater metagenome | isolation source: river surface water | place: USA:Blue River Watershed | collected 2017-08-17
CGCAACGAAGTGGCTGTGGATTTGTAATTAAATAGTTGCTGATCTAATCACTGGGTGCGGATTTAAATCCGCACCCAGTGATTAGATCAGCAACTATTTAATTACAAATCCACAGCCACTTCGTTGCGTCTGGCGATGATATCCCACGGCGCATTGTAGGCCATGAAAAGGAAAGGTTCTTTATAAGATATCTTGGCTTCATCCAAGATTTGTTTCAATTTAAGTTGATGCTTTTCGATGCGTTTATCGTTTGCCCAACCCCCAAAGCGAATCACAGCCAAGCGCTTTGCCCCTACTTCGGTAATGTTCACGTTCGCAGAGTTCGGGTTTGGTAATTCGTCCTTCGAATATTGTTTAGGCATGACAAAATACATGCTCGCTTCGGATCCTTGCTCCATAATTACCGGAGAGGTCATCGCGATTTTCTGCTTGTTTTGATTATTGCCAAAGATGTATGAAGCAATGCTTCGAAATCCTTGCGATCCATATTGATCAAAGGATGCTCCCTCCAATGATGTTTTGGCTACAACCATGGCCGAATAGGCCCTGATTTCTACGTTATTTTCTAGCACACGTTCTACGGTGTATGCTGGTTTTTCTATTCGTGACATGTAAAATGAATTAAGCCCAATCAACAAAAACCCTCCAACAGTGAGCCAAGTAAAAATACGTTTCATAGGGGTGATTTACACATAGAACAACCAAAAGACTGAAAAGGTTGGTAATGTACTAAATCTATTCAATTGTTTAGCGGCCCTTCGATCCGCCTCGGCGGACTCAGGGACCGCAAATCGACAGGCTCAGGGACCGGCCCTTCGACAGGCTCAGGGACCGGTTTAGAATAATACTGGGGGTCCCTGAGCTTGTCGAAGGGCACCCAGTGATATAAATTTAACTTTTGAGGAAATCTCCTTACTTCTGAATCCAGAGGGATTCAGTAATGCGTTGTGTTGAACCCAACAATTGAATCACATACATTCCCGAAGGATATGAACTGATGTCTATGGTGTTTTTTCCTTGATTTCCAAGCGTCTCGCGCAAGATCATTCTTCCCATGGCATCCACTAAGGCGATTTCTTCTATAGCTACCTCAGCACCTACTTCAATGGTAAGTTGGCTTGTTGCCGGATTTGGATAAATTTTATACCCTAGTCCATGATCAAGCACACCGGCACATCCTTCTACCGTGATGGGCATGGTATAAAAACCAGATCCTGCGCTATTCTCTACGTACAAGGTGGCGTGATAGGTACCCGCTTGGGCAAAGGTAACTTGCGGATTCGCTAGCGTGGAATATTCAGGAGTTACTCCAGCAGAAAAAGACCAAAAATATGCATTCGTTCCTGCCGTAACGTCGTATGTTAATTCAACTGGTTCACCAACACATACCGGATTGGAAAGTACCGAAAAGTGGACGGTAGGTACAACTTCCGTTTGTCCATCGTTACGCGTATACCAAATGGGAGAGGTAAAGATTTCATCCCCGTCCATTTGCACGATTCGAGCATAGTAATAATACGTTTCTCCATTTTGAATGCTGTGATTGTATGATGCCGTATTTTGTGCGCCAATTTGGGTTAGAATGGTAGCTTGTTGTCCACTTCCTGGAACCCCATAATAAATGGAAATATAGTTGATGGCTTCAGAAATATCCAAATCGATGCAATCAATGAATATCGTAGGATTACCCGCTTGTTCAATGATGCTCCCCATCGGTTGCTCGTTGATACGAAAATCCGGTCGAAAATTCCAATCATCAGTGGAGTAAAAATGCATTTTACGTAAGGCGTACATGATGTCATTCTTGGTAAGGTTTGGTGCTAACAAGCCCATTCTTCCCTGCTGTGAACGGCCAAACACGCTGTAATGGGTATCGTGATCTAAACCAATGCCAACATGGTATCCCTGCTTCAGTAATTGGGTATACCGCGACCAATAGGACCCCGTGGATGGATTGCTATATGTAAAGTTTTGAGAAAACGCGGGACCACTTCGGAAGGGCATTCCTACCACCGCCTGATCTGCATTGAAATCCCATGGTTTAATTAGGAGGGAGTCAAAATCCGCCGCTTGTGGATGCGCGAGATAACCGAAACAATTGGGCTTGCTGTTGATTACATTCCAGAGCCCTTGAAAATCAGTAGGCTGTACATATTCATCGTACAAATTATTTTCCCATCCGATTAAGCTATCATACCCATAAATCAGCACATGTCCTCCTTGAGAAATTATCCCCCACTCCATGCCATAAAGCGCAATGAACGTGTCTTCTATGCTGGCTAATTCTGCATCAGCAATCCCGTTGTAATAGTTCTGTTTCGTCACCATTCCCGCAGCATAATGATTATGCTCGGATATCCCGTAAAAATCAATGTGTTCCGATTCGTTCGCGTATAGAAAATCTTGATACGGCGTATACATCCCAGACGTTAGACTGTCTTTATTCCCATCTGAATACCCCGAGTGTGCGTGTATATTTCCGAAGTAAAAGTTATAGGTTTGAGCAAAACAAACAAACATTGGCGCAAGAAACAACAAACAGCATAAGTGACTTCTCATCTAACAAAGATAATGAATTTACTTAAAACTTCAGTATTTTCAAGGTTTCCCGAGCAATCGTTAATGAATACACCCCATTTGCCCAGGGGATATCGGCATAGAAATACGGCGTTAAAATCACCCCTTCTAGAACAACTTTTCCAAGTAAATCACTAATTATGTAAGACTTACCTATTAAATTTTCATTCGAATAAATCCAGCATCCAGAAGCCGTTGGATTGGGAAACACCGTAAAGGAATGGGTCAAAACAGGAATTGTTTCTATGGCTATATCTTTAAATTCAGTCCAGGTACAACCTGTAGAATCGGTAGACGTTAGCGAAATGATATAGATCCCGTTGGATGGAAAGGTGGCTAAACAGGATACATCCTGTGTAATGAAGGACTGCTTTAGATTCCATTGATAATACGAAAGTGACGAATCGATTGCGGTAAAAAGCACTTGATTAAATCCTACCGTTGAAGAAACCTCAAAATCCACGTTTGGTTTTCTGGCTTCTATGGCTATTGATTGCCTCGAAAAACATCCCAAGGTATCAGTAACCGTAAGTGTATATAGCGCAGATTGCGTCGGTATTAGGATGGGTGATTTTGGACCGGGATCCCAGTCGTACCGAAATTGATTGGATAAATGAAAATCCAGGGTATCTCCAGCACATACGCTGGTGTCACTTAGGTTTTGAATGGAAGGCATCGACACATTATATTGATTCAAACTGTCATCCATCCAAGTCAAACGTTGTGTAATCCAACTGTGAAGGCTGTCTCGATAGGTTGCATACGGAATGTTACTGTGGTCTTTCCAAACGGCATCATTGCGCAGGACAGCTTCAGCAATTCGAGTTTCAAGGCTATCCATTACTTGTTGAATGGTGCCATTAGAGAGCGCCTCCATGCGGTAACTTTTCCATCGACATTCGGTTTCTTTTCGGTATAATTCATCCGACCAAAATCGGGACCACCAGAAAGGGAAGGGCCAATAATAATTCGTGATGTCCCAAACCCACCCGTATGGACTGGGCCAATCATAGCCAAAGGTCCGATCAAAATCCCATGGGGGTCCGGCTTTTATTTTTCCGTTATCGCTTTGATGTTCTTTCACCAAATAAAAACTGCGGCCATAGGTGTCATAATTCGCTGAAAACTCACTCAGAAGCATAAAATCGATGAAGGAATACACATCAACAAAGGCTCGATATCCAAGCGTTGAATCTTGATAAGTAGGCGCAGCGATCGCTTGCTCCATCGAATCAGTATACGCTTTTAGATACTGTAATTGTAAACTTGGAATCGTTTGACGTTTGGGATATACCAACTTAAATTCCACATCGTAATTTGTAGTTATATCATTAATTGGCGCATAACTCGAATACCAATCAGGAGTAGCTCCGGTCGGATTCATTTCAAAAATATAGCCCCCTGAGATGCTGGGAGGGCTAAGCTCACCAGGGTTTAACGCATTAATCCTTACCCGATCATCATTCCGTTTCACCTTTTCTTGCAAGGTGTATACGCCGATGTATTCACCATCCAGCACCACTTCACACAAGCGTATTCTGGGTGCGTAATGCCCCATTCGTTCGAACAGTGAAAACACCAAACTATTTTTAATTAAAGTACGGTCTAAAAACTCCCCTTTGAGTACCCAATCATTTTCTGCAGGCATCCCGAATAGTGGAAAATCAACACGATCACCTGATGCATCCACCAAATCAATGTCGAAATTCTTCTTTGGAAATCCTGGACTGCTCCATCCTTGCCACTCCACCAAGGCTTTGGCATTATAAATCGGCGCATCCAAAAGGAAATCGTTCACCCCACTTTGTTGGTCAAAGGTTTTGAATTCTACCAAAGCTTTTGTGTAATTATTTATGACTTGATTCTGAGTGTTTATTTCAATGATGGGAAGGTTACTTTGCTGAAAACTAAACGGAACCGCCGGTATGGCATTGAAATTCAATGTAACACCCTGAAAATAACCAGTAGAACCTCCTGCACTAAACCAATCGTCATAAATCCAGAGCGACCAGGTGCCGTTAGGGTTTTGACCGTTATTTACTTGTCCTAAGGGCAAGGTACTTCTATACGAACCGGTAAAGGGGGCTGATTGAAGATATATAGGCGGACCTTGATCATCAAAACAGGTATTAACTAAATCATCATCAGTATTCCCCAATTGATGAAACATGGTGACTTTGGTGCCGTCGGGAGCCACTAACTTTATGGTTAGGTTATTCAATTCTGGATGGGTGATGTTAAGACAAACCGACGCTAAACCGAACCATTGATCAATGACATTGGGTAGCCCAGAAACCGGAATGGAAATAATGTTTGGAACGTGGGACATTGATTCAGAAATAGCCTGCCCTTGATTTACGGAGAATGACTGAGTAAATCCGAATGTAGAAAATAAGCTAAGTAAGGTTAACAATAAATACCTCATGGAATGAAAAGGGAGGTAAGCGATTCATTAATTCGAATTAGGTAGCGTCCGGATGGTAAACCATTCATAGAAATACTGCCTGGCTCAGCCATGGAACAAAATAAGATTCGTTGGCCAAGTATGTTAAATACAGACACTTCAGTTGGCGAATCTACTCGACTAATTAGCAGGGTTGTCCCGTTGAGGCTGTATGAAATTTCATTTGTAATTAAGGGCGAATCAGCTGATGCACACGATTTCGTTGAAAGGAAATCCCAAATAAACTGAGGGGAATAGAAATCCATGTTGATGGTTCCGGCTCCTCCGAGCAAGGTATTTATCCCGGGCCATTGGTGACCACCGCCGTATATTTTCACGTGGCGAATGGGGGCAGTACCGTTCACGTAGGTGTGCAATTCAGGATAGGATAAATCGGTGAGGTTTGGATTAGGCATGGCGGTAATAACCGGAGTGGGATTAGCCCCATAAAACTGCTGATATTTAGTAAGCATGTCCCCAACCGAAGCACCGGTTGCCCCTCCTCCGTTGTAGGGAACAATCGCATCAGCGGTGCCGTGAATTTGAAGGATGGGAGTTGCATGTTGCGGATTGCAATTATTGTATGTAGTATCGCTCATTACGCCGGCTACGGAGGCAATGGCGGCAAAGCAATAGGAAGATTCACACACTATTTTATGGCTCATAAAACCACCGTTAGACATACCACATAAGTATCGGCGTGTAGGATTCGAATTATAAGTAAACTCAAAATAATCTACCAATTTTTCAATAAACCCTTTGTCGTCAGCGGAGGAAACGCTAACATTCATATTCGCATTCCACGCATTTTGAAGGCCCGAGGGGTAGCATACAATGAAGCGTTCGGATTCAGCGATGGCATTAAACTGGGTGATGTCCATAAGGCCAGAACCCGTTTGGGTGAGCCCGTGCAGCGCAATAAGTAAAGGAACAGATTCATTGGATTGCAGGTTGCTTGGAATGTAATAATGAAACACACGGACCGCACCGTCGTGCGTCATGGTAGCCATTTGCTGCGAATGTCCAGCACTCAAGAAGGATATGAAGAGTAAGAAAAAAACGCTTCGCATAGAACGAAGATAGGGAAATGTGGGGGAATGTATTTGTTAAAATCGAATCAGCATTCCTGTATCATTCATTCACCACTACCGAATGGGCAATCATCTTGAAAAGAGGTTTGAATTGAGCCATTTTACCGGACAAGTCTTCGGTAATATTTTTAGAGCTCACTGAACATTGAATTATATGTGTTTTATATTGGTGAATAAAGGAATATCGGAGAATTCTCATTTTCCTTTGAGAGTGTACAGGTCCCAATACCTCTTCCATTTCCACAATTCCACCTGGGATACTATCGAAAGTCGATTTGCTAAATGAAATAAAGGTTGCTCCCTTAGGCATAAACATTTTAAAATTCGATTCAGTGTATAATTCTTCAATATCAGCCTTACTTAGATTCTCCGCATTGGGTAAGTCACGAACCATAAGTAGAATGAGTTCTTCTCCATAACCCAAATCACTTGTGAACTTCTTCATGACACTTGGGCCGCTAGCTTCTTCCATCTCCCAACTAATTGGAACAGAAATCGACCAATCTGTATTTTTTGCTTTTGGGTGGTCTTTTGTCTTAAAAGTACGGGTGAATCCAAAGATGTATTCTTCTGCCGGAGAATCTTTAAAGTTAAATGCACATAGTGTTTCTAAGTAGGGTGATGTAATATTCCCTTCGGCACTTTTTTCCACTAACCATAAATATTCTTTTGCAATATCTATGGTAAGCATTTCTGATTGGTTGGCCACTAAATTTAATTTGAATGAAGAGTCTTTTAAAATTTTAAAGTTAGCCGTACCCATGAAGTTCTCGAGATATTTCGATATTTCCTCTTCTGCTCTCCCAAATGCGATATCAAAACTTATCCTTGACTTAATAACGTCGAGTTTTAATGATGGAAATTGATTTTCTATATACGTTAACCGATCTTTCTGTGCAGATAAATACCCATATGCACCGGAAGCCACAACGTATTTAGGTTCCTTAATATCAACATCAGATTGAGAGAAATTCACAAAAACGAACAATAGCAAGCTCGAAAGTAGAATGGATAATTTTATAGGCATGTTAAGAGGGTTGGAAAAAGGTATATTAAATTTTTATCAAGCAAGCGAATTGAATGTTAAAATTAATTAATCCATTTCCCGTAATAAATTAAAAACCAGTTTGTATTCTTTGCGTTTTTATATAACCATTTTCTTTGTGTCAATTTAACGTATACCCCGTCCCTATCCAATGACTGCAATATAACTCTCCTACCCTGTATTTCCTGTTCTATAAAATAGTATTCACCATTACTGTTATTTTCAACCCATTCCCCACCTTTAACCTTCTCAAAATTAGTAACCAAATTCTCATGATTTCTGCCCTTCCAATGATTGAGTTGTGTTGAACAACTGTTCATGAAAAAAATAATTAATGTTAGCTTTAATACATTTAAAATCTTATTTTTCATACTACATATATTTTTTCAAAAACCTAATTATTTCACTTCATACTTTAATAACACTAAAATACCTTTAGAATTATAATATTCTACCGCAATACTGAACTCTCCCTTAATCGAAGGTGTTACATTACACGTAAAAACAGCGCCATCTGTAGATTCCTTGAACTGCTTAATCATAACATCACCACTGTATGAATACACATTATTGGCTCTAGGTATATAAAACTCAAAGGAGTAGGTTTCTCCTGCCTTCAATACCCCAGATTTTGGGACATTTAATACCTTCACAAAGGTGCTTAAAGCATAAACTTCCGGAAAAGAATTAACTATTGAAGTGGTACATTGGGTTAATGTTTCATGGGCATCTAGTAACCGAATATTAAAGGCACCTATATTCACTTCAGGTAGGTTGAAAAAAGATTTTAAGCTAATTGGATTCTCTAAATGGAGATCATCTTGGGATTCTGGATAATGAGAAAATATAAATTCTTAAGGACTGCAATTGAACCAATCATCTTTAAATTCTTGCACTGATTTCAGACCATTAGATAATTTAACACCGTAACCAGCTCCCCAAGTTGCATCAAAGCAACGCCATTCCCCATTGATTTTTACCAAATTCCAAGCATGATCGATCTCAGGGATCGATTTTATGTTAAGCATTTCTTCTTGATCATACCCATAGCCTTTACACCATCCAGAAACCGATTTAACCTCAAGGTTTAATCGACTACACAAATAAGTAAAAAGCTCAGAATACCCTGCACAGACGGCTTTTTGTTCTTTCAATACCTCGAGGGCATCCATAGAACCATAGGTTTTATTATTAAAAGCCACATCATCGTACCTGATGTTATAGGCAATCCATGTATATACAGCACGACATTTTTCTAGGTCGGTATGTGCTACCTCCAAAAAGTACGCTATTAATTGTTCGGGATCTTTTTTAATAGATTTTGGGCACATGGCCATATGATAATCTATGGCATGAAAGGGATTAACGTACTGGTCGTGCCATGAAATTAATTGCTGATCGATGAGCTTCATTTTTTCATTGTTCTTTTCAAAACGGCGCTCTGCCGCAGCAAATTCTTCTTTTTGAATTTCAAGGGCTTCGGTTAAACTATCAATGCGAAGGTTTTGTTTATATAGCAATTCTTTCTTTGACTGAGCGAAGAATGCAACCGATGAAAAACAAAAAATGATTAGGGTAAACTTCATGGGCAGGTATAAGATGTCGGAATCAAATAATTAAAACAACGAAACTTGTAATAGTTACGTTTTGGTAAAATCAATCCTTTAAGGCATCACTCATTCCACGTTTAAACCCATCGTTATATCCATCTTTATACGAATTATAGGATTTTGGGTAAGGGGGATAGGCTGGTGCATAAGGTGGATAAGGACAATATGCATACTTTCCTTTAACGTCTTTCCAACCTTCACAATGGCCATCCGCCCAACCTCGCTGATATTCAGTAATTTTATTTACTTGTTCATCAATTGAGTTTCCTCTTTGAAATGATTCGGTTTGAAAATTAAAGGAACATAAAAATACTAGGAATGATGCGAGGGTTAAAAATGTTTTCATTTTGTATTTAAGCTTTTTTAGGTTAATATCTAATTTACTGTACCGATTTTCCGGTGTCTACTCCTTAAAGAAAATTACGGGCATGAATTCCCGATATAATTTAATTCGATCAGATAACTTCATTTCTTTGACGGGCGCGATCGTATTTATTTTTATTGGTTCGCTTGAGGATTCGATTAAGGTTTTCAAAAGGTTTGATTTGATGGCATAATTTACATTCTCGCCGTTAAACTCATTTCTGTTCAATGTAGCGCTCACGATTCCCACAATGTTGCCGCTTTCTTCTTGAAACAAGGGTCCGCCACTGTTACCAGATTGAATCGGGGTTGTAATTTGATAGGTAGTAATATCCCCATCAATGCCACTTTTGGCTGATATCTTACCGTCTGTAAATTTCAATTCCTCGCCCATCACATCTACCATTGGATAACCCAACGTAAATACTTCTTCACCAACATCCATAGTATTGAATTCTATGCCATAGGGGATTTCCTTTCCAAGGTCAAATCCAGCCCTATCTACCTTTAAAATAACAAGGTCATTTACCTTGTCCTTTGCGACAATTTTAAGTGGGAGTTTTTCAATTTGTCCATTCATATTGATTTTGGTATACAATTCAGACGTCTCCTCCACCACATGGTAATTGGTTACGATATGACCTTGTCTTGAAATGAAAAACCCACTCCCATTACCATCATATTCACTGGGGTTATAATTCACAACTTTCTTCTGAACAAAATCATTGTAGTCAGCAGACACTTCCTCATCAAAATACTCTGCGGTTTCAATGGATGTTAAAGCAACCCCAAGTTCACCCCTAGCGATAAAACCATATTTATCCCCCAGATCATTTTCGTTTGCATAACTCTTAATTTCTTGGTCATTCAAATAAAAATAAACCTTACTTGGCGTGAAACTAACAGAAAACAAATAAGACTCCTTGCCATTATTAATCTGTCTGTATTGTTTCTCAAGTTGTGACGAGAAGAATACGTTTTCCTTACCATTGTTATATTCTATGAGTTTTACCTCATCCTTATTATTGACCTCAAATGAATAATAATTTCCTTCTGAACGATAATCGAAGATTAAACCGAATGAACTTCCTTTTTTCACTTGACCTTTCAACGCAGAGGCATCCAAATACAAGGCAAATTTACCTTCTTTATCTACGTTCAACGGCACGGTACGCAAATAACTCTCCCCTTTTTGAACAGGAATATACAATACATCATTAATGAGCCGTTGTTTCGGATATTTTTTATCTCCGATCAAATTATAATCAATCCAAAACTCCTCATCCGCCTCAAAATTTTCGTATTTATACACGTCATTATACTGCCAAAGGCCATCTGCTGTTATGGTGTAGTATTTACCCTCAGCTAAATGACCATTTTCATACATTTCAAAATTGATTAATTTACCTTGATCATCAAAATACGCCCAATTCCCATCTTCTTCGCCGAGTTCACTATATTCACCAATCAATTTGAAATTTCCATTCTCGTGATACGAAATGGTTCTACCCTCGAATTCACCTCGATGATTCACTTGTGTTTCAAATCGAAGGTTACCATTGGGATGATAGCTTTTATAGGAACCATAACCAAATAAGTCCATATAGACATCATTACAATCGACATAATAAAGATGCATCTCTCGAAAGAGTTTACCGTTTATATAATAATCACGCACTGGTCCTAGTGCCATATGTTGACTAGCGTAGGTAATTTTACGATAATAAGAAGCATTTACCTGTTCACAGCGGTTCCAATCCGCATCAAAGTATTCTGTCTGTTCTTTATTTAATATAGGTGTACGTGAAATGAATTTTGAAGGCTTTTTCACTTCCTCCCCGTACTCAATATAAATTGTATCTTTTTTTAAGGTAAGGACCCTCCCTATCCATTGCTCATTGTCATTTAATATCCCAGTAAACACATTGCCATCTGTGTAAATTATTTCCCCTTCCCCATGCTTCGTTAAATTGACCATATTTCCCTTGAATATTTTACCATTTTTCATGGTAAATGTCCCCATCCCCCAAATTCTTCCATCCACAAAAGGAACCTCTATTATAGACTCAGAAGGGGTTGTTACTACACACGGACCTGTTGGAACGCCATTAGTAAAAACTCCTTTGATAGAGCCGGCTTGCTTTTCAGACTCCTGCCTTAAAATCAACAACTCCCCTTGCCCATCTGCATAGCCTGCAGAACAAGCTCCGTTCCAAGAGAAATCGAAACCCTCACCAAAATAAAGACTATAGACCTTACAGCCTTCCTTGGATTTAAAAAATCGAGATGAATCGATTGGGAAAGATTGAGTGAATCCGTGGTAGAATTGCACGCAACTTACAACTAAAAAAATATATTGAATTCTCATAAATGAATAGCCTATTAATCTTTACTTGGTTCTTCTATTTGATACAGTATCCCAGGCAGGTTAGTAAAACTTGTTTGATTATTTACTTTCGGGTCAAAAATTAAACTATACTTCTGCTTACCTTCTTCATAATCAAAAAAATAACAGTATCGGTTTAATGAATAAAGGCAGTATACGTCATACCCCTCACGCGTTCGTATCGCATAAATGAAATATATGAAGCTATCGTCTACTGGGTTAATCTGATACCCGGAATAATAAAGGTTTTTACCCTTGTTAAAAACAAATTTCTCATGCTGCATATGATTTGCCTTGATAATCTCATTGATTAAATCTTTAACTTTTCCTTCATCATCCACATGATAGAAATAATTTCCAGAACCAATATGAATTGCCGTTTCCTTCATGTCTTCCATATAGCGATATTGAGAGAACATATAGTTAGAAGAAATTAATAATGTTAAAGCAACTGTTACGGTATATTTCATTCTTTATCTTCTATTATGTTTACAAAAGCCGGATCCCATTGAAGAATTACTCGTTCATCATTGTTATCAATTTCATAGAAATATCTTAATCGATTTTCGATATAGTAAAAAAATAAGTTTATTACTTTGAATCCGTTTTGATTACTTTTTATGGCGTGTATAACATATACATAATTGTAATTTAAAGGGTCTACCATGTACTCATTGACAAAAAGAGTTTTCCCCTTATTGAAGGTTACTTTCTTTTCATCAAAATTCGAATTCATTGAAATTGTCTCAGTTATTATTCGTTTGGCATCTTTTTCAGC
>JACCDP011045572.1_pt1 | contig 12292 bp, 18 predicted proteins | sample 7445841 | NCBI WGS metagenome assembly JACCDP01 (sample SAMN15323441, study PRJNA562643) | freshwater metagenome | isolation source: river surface water | place: USA:Blue River Watershed | collected 2017-08-17
CACCGCCCTTTGACTTGGGATATACATGATCAACCTCATTAGCCACATCACCACAGTAAGCGCAAGTGTAAGCATCACGCTGTAACACTTTGAGCCTAATCTTTTTCCAGCCAGCAGTAGCACGATACGGCTTACTCATCATCAAACTCATGCGTACACCACACACATACTTTGTCATTAGTTAGCTGCTCTGTCCAACTTATCTCAGCTTCATCTGTTGGTGTTAAGCACTTACTACATATTATGTTCATTAGTGCCAGCCCTTTCTTTCCCAATGGCTTAACGCTTTACACGTATCGCCGTAATATCGGTGGTTTATATACTTTAAATGTGCATCTATCTGCTTAAATGGATTGAGCGTTCCATACCATTTAGAGCGCATCTGGCCTAAGCCATAATGCGATCCGTTCTTAGCTTTGTAATTCCATCTACTCTCATGGAATATAAGCCAGTTATAACACTCAAACTGTTCCCAATTGAGCTTGTTATAAGCGTGTAGTTTTATATTCATAATGGAAGGCGGCTTTTGGGAATATGCTTTTTCCGTTGCAGCGAAGCTAACTGTCATTAGCACCGCTAAAATGACAATAGCGCGGCCTAATGCTCGACCGCGTAGTGCGCTGCCTCTCAGGCGCGCAAGCGTTCTGAGCATACCAGACGTGTCAAGCGATTTAACAAAACCGCAGGTCAGAGCGGCGTGTCGCATCTGAAATGTCGACAATTTAATCACCTACCAATAATTCTAAGGCCAAATACGCCTGTTGTGGTACCACGCCATTACCAAGTAATTTAAGCTGTTGAGCACGTGATATATCAAGCCCAGTTACCCAACCTTCAGGCAATCCCATCATATATTCGACAAACTCAGCATTTAACTTTCCATCTAAATCCAATGGGTTCGGCGATCTACGCACTCGCATTTCACATCGTGTAATAAATCTGCCCCCCAATTCCTGCATTTCCCGGTTGTGTGGCTCACGTTGGTTGTTGGTGTCGCTAATAACCGCAACGCCACGCCGGTGCTCATCCCTATCTGCCCTGTTGAACTGTTGGCTTGACGTTCCATGAATACTTGAATGGGCTCGTCGTGATTCCTCACGTGCAAAACCGTGGGAGTGGGCAGTAATTTCACCGCATTGGCAAGGCTCAAATTGTGATTCCCTTTGATTCCGTTGCGTTTGCGACCCTCGAACGATGCCTCGCTTGCTGTTGGTGTCGGAAGGTTGAGCAACGATGAACACTCGTTCTCTGCGGTGTGGTGCGCCTGTGTCGGAAGCTCGTACAGTACGCCATTTTGCATCATACCCGATACTGGCAAGCCCCGCGAGAACTTCCTTGAGTCCAAGGCTGAGATGTCCTCGAACGTTTTCCAAAATAACGTATCTTGGTCTAAGTACGCTAATGGCTTCGAGGATATATGGGAATATATGTCGTTTGTCATCTGTGCCCTTTCTAAAGCCAGCATGGCTAAATGGCTGACATGGATAGCCAGCGGTTAATATGTCTATTGGCTCAACTTGAGCCCAATCAATCTGTTTCAAATCACCTAAATTAGGTTTATTTAGTCTTTCTTTAATTACTATTGATGCGTATTTATCTATATCGCTTGTCCAAACAGTTTCAGCACCGAAATACGCTTCGACAGCCATATCAAGACCGCCGTATCCTGTGCATAATGATCCTACTTTAAGCATCCTTACCCCATCCTTTGCCCTTGAAGTGTATGGCTGGTGCTGTGAATTGTTTGACCATAGGTTTTTGGCATGGCTGACACCAGATTGTGTGTTCACTATAAATGTCAAAGGATTGTTCTATTGTGATTCCGCATCCTTCGCACTTGAACGTGTAGATTGGCATGCTTCACACCTCTCTCTCATCCCATAAATCCATAAGCCACAGCCATAGCATCTATGGAGTAAATACGGCTCAGTAGCCACTAGCTTTAAGTAGGTAGACAAGGTCGGACAGGGTGAGAACAGCGACAAACTGTTCAACGGATTTTTCACCCTGTCCATTCAGACGTAGAACGCCTACGCCCATCCCTGTGGCTTTACGTTCATTGAGCTGTCGCATTAGCCCTGCTAGGTCAAGGCCAGCACGTGCCTTTATCTCAATGTCCAGCCCTTTTATGCCGGTGATGTCAGACCCCTCGCGACCAGCACCAACCGGCAAAGCATGTTCCCAACCTTCACGCTGCAGGTATTCTGCGACTATGCGCTGTGTGGCATAGCCTCTGTGTTTTCTACTCTGATTGCTCATCTAATTGCTCGCATTGTAGGCAATAATCCTCAGCTAACAAGGCCATTTGTTTGCAACCTATGCAAAAGTCGCTTCTCATCCTGCAATCTCGCCTTCATCCTCTGGCCTGAATGACCAGCGACCACTTGGATCTAATACCATCCAAATAGTCTTGCATTGTTCAGCTTTACGCTTGTATGGCAGCGGACATGACCAGCCTTTATATGCACCTTTAGCACCTGTACCTTCACGGCAAATACGCTGTCCATGTTTACACATTGGTACAGGCTGTGCGCCTAGCTCTGTTTTTAACAGGTCTACCGCATCATCAAAAGCAGGCATAACGTCAGCCGGTGGCTCGATTGTGGTATCCCAAACAATGTCATCTGCACGATTTTGAGCTTCTAGGAACTCCTTGTGTTCTTTAGTGCGTACGCGTATGGGTTGCTTAGATTCTGTTTGAGCGTCTGCAACCTTAGCCATTTCCAGGCTGCTTGCTCGCTTTCCTTTAGCAGATAATCCGAGATTTGCCAAGCATCGCCCAATTGCAGACGTTTCGCAGTTTTCAAACCAAAAATCGCGATCAACACCGCGATCCTTGCGACTACCACGTGCGTAACCAATAGCGGAAGGCTTAGCATCCACATAAGTCCGAAAGCATGTCGCTCTAAATACCACCACGCCCTTTTCCTCGTCATTACTTATTAACTCCGTTTCAATAGCCCCATCGGGATAGGTTTCATAGAACTTGTGGATGCGTGTGTCTACATCCTCATAATCACTCAAATTGAACATCTAGCTTTTGTTTCCCTTCTCGATATTCCAGCTGCTCTTTGAAAGTCCAAACTGAACCATCTGTCCAGGTCTGCGCCTCTTTAGCGCAAGTAAAGCAGTAGTGACGGACAATGACTTTGCCGTGGATAAATGACGTAATCGACCAGACCGCTTGCGCTTGGCCATTAACATGATTTACGCCCCATTGGGCTTTGCAATATGAACACCAATCGCCTCTTTTACTCGGCGTAATCTTTGCCATAATCAGCCCAGTCCGTGCCCAACGCCGCCTCGCCGGCCAATGCGGCATAGCTGACAAGATCCACAAAACTATCCCTTTTTGGAGTTTCAACGAGCCTTGAGATTTTGACCAATGCCATGCAGATGCACACATCCAGCGGGTCAATTTCCCTTCCGAAATAAGTACCCCATAGCTCAGAGATTCGCTTGATATTGATTGCCGGGTGTCCGTATTCAAACCCTCGTTCATCAATAGTGTCAGCGGCTTCACTTAATATTGCCTTTGCTGAAAACGCCTTTTGCCCTGTTCCATCCATGCGCGTAGCCCTTTCGATAGTAGTTTTCTTTTACTTTTTGAACGTAGCTATACAAGCCACTCATTAACAATAGTAACGCGAAGCAGACATAGACAATCTGTTCAGTTGTTAGATTATGGTTCATTTGATACTCCAATAACCCTCGCCGCAATCACGGCAAGTCACCTCGGTACGGATTTTCATAACCAAGCTTCCGTTTACGATTGCAGGTATTTCCGTAGTAGTACTGGATAAGTGAAAACTATCGCAGTAACCGCAAGTGTGTTCCATTTGTGCCCCTTTCGTTATTCCAAAAGGTACGGCATTTGACAGACATAGGAAAACCCATTATGGGCGTGTCTTATAACGTTTTGATAACGGCCTAGCCGTATCGCTTGCCCTCTACAATGAATGATCCATCGCGCTCTATGGGTATGGCTACTGGTTGCACACGCTTTTTGTCAATATAAATGATGCCAAAGCCCTTCTGCCAATTCATCGTTCCACGGGTGTAATAAGCCTTTGAAATGTCCATTAGGTGTCCTACCTCAAACCCGGTCAGAACGCCCGTTAAAACGCCACCAGAGGCCGTAGAATAGGCACTCAGGCCTTGTCTATGGGTATGACCACAAACAACCGATTTACCATGCCTCTTAGCGGCTTCTAGGGCTGTTAAACCCCCATGTGGCTTAGTGGCTTGCTCGTCACCATGCACCATTACCCAATTCTCGTGGAATTGATATGGCTTGCGGTGGAAGGTAATTCCTAAGGCATCGAAAGCCATAAAGTTTTCATACTCAAGCTCTGGCAGTCCAATCAAGCCAGGCAATCTTTTGCTTAGTGAGTTATAGAGTCTATCTGTGTGGTTTGATCTGACAATGTGGGTAACGCCAAGTTGGAATAAGACCTGCTGAGCTGTGTCACGATCTCGACCAATGGTTCCCGACCACTCATCCCTACCGGAACTCCAGCGGCTAATTGTTTGGAAGTCGATTTCATCGCCCACACATAGAACGTCATCAGGCTTGTATTTACGGATGAATTGGGAGATGTTTCTAACGGCTTTTGTATCATGAAAAGGTACTTGTAAGTCAGATATAACGACTAATCGCTTAATCCTCGTCATCCTCATCCTCAAAGGGCGAGTGGTCGGGATTGGTGACCGACCAATCGGGCAAGGCTGGTCGATGGAACGTGCTAGTCACGTAATCCATACCTTGCTCATGTGTGAAGCCATGACGTAGTAAAGCTAGATAGGCTTCATGCACCTCGATAGCCCACACGTCAAGCGGGGTTAATGGCTCGCGCTTATCTCGTTTAGCCCTGGCCGCTTTAGCGCGGCGTAGGTTAGCGAGTTCTCTTTTTGATAGCTTTTTTGCGCTCATTAGTCAATAACTCCATTACCATTGTTTCCAGTTTGAATAAACGCTGCTCATACTGTGAAAGCATTGGTGGTAACTCATGGTGAATAATGTACCGCAAACCACCGATAAGTAATGCTGCTATGGAAAGACACGCCAGAACAAAAGCTGCCCACTCTGTTGGGTTCATCGCCGACCGAAAGCTGTGTCGTTAGGATTTAGCCAGCGGATTAACACAGGCGCACTTGCACTTACAGCACTTGTCAGGATTGTTTTCCAATCCAAGCCCACCGCTAGATAAGTCGCTAGAGCTGCTGCCAGAAAGGATCTTGCCCAACTTGCGCCGATTGCTTTTAACTGTTCCATTTATAGGCTCTCCTGTTAGTAGAGGAATCCGGAACATACTCCGGTCGTTATCGCCCAATTTTGTAAAGCTGACATGGATATGCGTTTTGTGCGGGTTAATACCTCTGTACGGCCTAAACTTATAATTACCGCGCCAGCTTGCTATCTTGCCGTTAAAAATTATGTAAGAAACTCGCTTATCAGATCTGGCAAGTAGTCGTAACTGATCAGCAAGGTCGAACGCCTCGGATTTGTGGGATCTAAGATCAGCATCGATATCGATGGCACGTACAATGCCTTCAGCAGTAGGATTGTGATCGGACTTACGAGCTGCATGCTTCGCATCACCGAGCCACCCATCCGAAGCTCTATCTCTATCGGGGAACGCATCGTCAATTTGCTCGCGAAGCTGTTGCCCTGCTTTGCACAGTTTGGCCATATCCTACGAGATTGTGCCGTTCAGAATTGAAAATGAGCAGTTTGATTGGCGCGACTTGCTCAGGTCGGCAGCCAACCACCGAAGCGGTTGGGGATGTAGTTCTGTAATCATTACGAAATTGTGCCGTTTTCTTTGGCGGCTTCTAGTTCATCCCAGACTGCCTTAGGCATTGAGGTAAATTCGCCGTTGCCTTTGTCAATGATGACGTGTTCAAAACCTTGAACTTCTACAATTTCAATATCGTTCATTTTATAACTCCGCACTAACGCCTAGATAACCGCCTGAATTATTATTACTGTGAACTGTATAAGGCCTGTATTGGGTCAAACCAGTTGCAGTAAAATTGATACCCACTTGACCAGTTGAATTATAAGCCAGCAAAGTTGCATTTGTGATTGCAATTTGTGCGCTGGCGAGCGCATCTGCCGTTAAGCAGAGATTGGCAAAATCAACGGAAGTTGGAATAACTCGCATTTCAGATTTAACTGGCAAATAACAAGTTGCTAAAGTGGTTGAACCAGCCGAACCGAACGCCATCGCCGCCCAAGGTGCTGAGGCTGTTGCATTAATGCGGTAATAATAACGTTGGGCGAGAGCAATCTCGCCTTGAAGTGTGCCAGTTGCGGTTTGAAACGCGGTGGCTACGTTGCCAGCCTCTACTTGAACGCCCCAGATGTCAAAGGTGATAGCAGTTGCAGCGGTGAAATCCTGATAAAGCATTAAGAAACTGTTGGTTCCAATTGTTTTTCCCGAAATACTAGGAACAGTATAAGTCACGGAAAAACGCTGCCAAGATGTAGTTAAAGAATAGGTGGAAGGTGTAGGCGTAGCGTAAGCCGATGCAGAACCACCTGAACCAAAATTCTGTTCTAAGCCTGGAACGTTCAAAGTGACGTTGCTTCCGGCTTTTGCCCAAAAAGATAAAGTTACTGTTTGACCCGCAAAAGTTCTAACATCTTCAATCTTTTGACGGATATTTTGAAAAGTATTTCCAGTTCCACCAGTTACCGCGTATCTAAAAAAGAAACTTCCCTCATAGCCCGCAACAGGGGCAGCACCGGGAGTAAATGTCTCGCGGCTGATTGTTCTAGTTGCACCAGTTCCGTTATGTCTAATTTCCCATCTGTCTGCGGTGTAAGACTGGTCTGCGGGATTACTAAATGAAGTTCCTCGTTGCCAGATTGAAAAGTCTGAGTTAATGATTTTGTTCTTTCCAGCCGCATAATTACCCTGCCAGCGAAGTCCTGTGCTAGCGGCAGAATCCGCGACAAGTGTTTCACCATTTGAGCCGACTGCTAAACGAGCAGGTGTATCGGCTGCGGTTGCGGTGATTAAATCACCTTTAGCATCTACGATAGTGTTTTGAATAGCGTTTGGATCATCTGAAGCTACCCAAGCAGATCCGTTGTAAACCTCAACAGCGTTAGTATCTTTGAGGTATGAAATCATACCCTCGGACACTACTCCGCTTAATGCTGTGGTACGTGCTGCCGCATCGGCGAACACCATCACAGTTTGTTCCATTAGATACGTGTTTACCTGAGCTGCGGTTAATACGTCACCGGTATTAAACAGCTTATATCCTGCACCTGCCATTGTTTCTCCTTAGTAGCTCAGCACGTCTTGGTCTAGTATACCTGAAATGCTTGAATCTAACACGAAGCCAGCCAATAAAGGCTCGCTCGTAAATAGTGTGGTCATCCAACTTGCTTTAGTAATATCGTGGTGAATAGCGTTTACGAGGCTAGGCTGTGTCACGCTTGTAGATCCGGGCATGGTCTTGGTTACTAGCACACCATCTAGCAGTTCTATATCGACGCCAGCCAAAGGCTTATTAGGGTTAGCATCATCGTAAAGATTGAGCTGGATGCTATCTATGCGCACCTCAGGATCTTTACGTGTAGCTAGGATGCCCTGAGCCTGATTGAGTGCCTCTGTGTCAGTCTGTACCAATATGCCGTCACGTGTGCCTGAGTGTAGGAAAAACTTATCAATGGATGCCTGGTCAAACGCGTTCTGAGGTGTGCCGTTAACCCTAGTTATTGTTACGTCATTAATCAGATTTGTATCGTCAAACTCCACCATCGCATTTGTGTAGCTGATATTTGTGCCATTATCGCTAAAGGTATAGGCAGCGGTGGCAGGTATGGTGATTAGGTTGTCACGGCTAATAAAATTTACCGAGCCTTCAGCATCAACAAAGATGCCGCCAAACTCGCTATTTTCTACTGTCTGTAAAGCCTCTAGAGCGTTCCTAGAGGTGCCAGGATCAGCCTGAAGGGTAGAATCACCGGTATCAATGTCACGAAGGCTTACAGGCCAATCTATGGCATCTAGAAGGGCATTTACACGAGCACCTGTGAGCTGTCCAGCCGGTGCGCCTGTAACTGTGCTTATTGCGCTACCCGCGAGTAACTTAAAGCCATCCACGCATTGAAGCGTGACTGTGCTTAAATCCTCATTACCTTGTCTAAAACCTGTGTCATAGTTGGTTATGAAGCCTGAATAAATGTAATAATCCACGCCTAGATACGTTGCATAAATAATTATCTGGCGTAGTGGCACAAGGTTGGGGTAATAAGCCCCTGCCGGGTTCATCGGGTTCCAGTCACCATTTTGATCGTATAAAACAACAGTAGCGGTGCCAGGCTCAAACTTGCTAGTAATGCGGTTACGGCCTCTACGTATGGCTACGCGGGTAACTAGGTCAGTAACCTCGACAGGTAAAGTGCCTGAGCCTAACCGGTTAGTGCCTAAGATGCCTTTTGTCGCACTACCTAAAATGAGCGGGTTAGTTTCAAAAGCTGTATCGCTGTCGAAATCGACAAACACACGTAACGTAGGTGCTGGCATTAGATAGCGGTGCTGCTAAATAGCAGACCCTTTCCAGTCTTTTGGTAGGTGTATTGCAAGTCAGTAATAACTTCTGCTAGGTCTTGAGCGGCTATGACCGAACCTTCAACAGTCACGTTAATTTCAACAGGTGCGGTGGCTATCGATTCTGCTAGTAACGCATCGGCTAGCATTAACTCAGCATCCGCCAAAGCAGCATTAGCTAGAGCATTGCTTTCAACAGCTGCAATAGCTACTGGATCACCAGCCTTAAATAACTCGACAATTTCATCGCTCAGGCCTGAACCGGATATAGCTGCTGCCTGACTTGGGTTAGTGGTTTGCTGGCCATTAATGTAAACATTGTTAGCGTTTACGCTCATGCTCTCCAGCTTGCTAACAGTCATTTTCTCTTGATCTAGGCGTAAACCCTTTTCAGCAAACAGGGTTTCAATAGGGATTTTAATGTTGAGCTGCTTGAGCAGGTCTTGGATGCGCTTGATAGTGCCAGGCCAGTCGGCAAACGGATCATCTACCATTTCATCTAAGCTATCAAGCAAGGTAGCCAATTCCTGCGCAGCAGCCTCAGCCTTGATTAACTGGCCTTCTAGGATGATTGCGCGCTTAACATCCTCATCCAATATGGCTTGCATAAGCTCTAGGCGTAGACGTTCAACGTCATTGATTTGACCGCCTAGTGCGGCTGCAATCTGTATGCGTTCCATCTCAAAACGCTTGGAAATCTCACCGAGGATGCCATCCTCTTTTTTCTTTTTGTTTAACTGCTCTTGTGCCTTAACCTGCTTTTTGGTTAGGGCTAACAATTCCTTAGCACGTTTAGCGGCATCTGCCTCAGCTTTTTTACGTGCTGCTTCCTCTTTCGCTGCGCCTTGACCTGCACCCGGAAAGAATAGCGGTTTATTCTTACGGCCTAATTCTTGTGCTGCTAATAGTGGATTACCACCAAACTGCAACATGGCAGCTGCAAAGTCTTTAATCGTGCTGCCAAAGTTTTCAAAGGTAAAAAATGTTCTAGTTAGTTGGCCTACGCCTCTAATTACGTTGGCTACGCTGTCACCAAAGGCATCCATAGCGGTAACGCCGCCGCCTATGCCTTGCTCACCTGATAGCAATTGGAAAGCATCTACTAGGCCTTCTCCAATGGTTTCCTGCATATTTGCATAAGCGACATTAAGTACGCCTACTTTACCTGCGTAGGTTTCGAGGTACGCCGCGTTTTGTCCGGCAAACTGTTTATTTAAGTATGTCTGAAGCTCAGCAAAACTCTTAGTGCGTAGTTCAACCTGAGATAGCCCGGTGTTATATTTTGACAAGCTACGTGCTTGGCCTACGTAGGCCTTAGATAAATCTTGTGCAACGCTAGCAACGTCTACGCCTGAAGCGCGTGACATGTCTAAGGCTAGGGCTAATAATTCTTGTGATTTGGTTACTGATCCAGTAGTCATTAACAATGACTGCATGGCTGGCCTGAGGCTATCGTCTAGCACACCGCTAGCAGCTTCCATGTCTGCAATAAACTTGCTTACACGTGCATCCTCAAAGGCTAAGCCTAAATTGCTAAGGCTTTGAGATAAACGATTAGCGGCTTGCTCATCCTCGCTAAATGCCTTAACTGATGCCTTGCCAAATTGGTAAACCTGTTGAACGGATAAAGCCAAACCTAAGGTGCGGCCTAATTCTTTGAACTTATGAGTTAAATCTGCCGATGCTTTCTCAGCTTGCTTAAAGCCTTTATCCTTAAACTCAGAGGCTATATCAATGCGGATATTAGACATTAGGCAGCCTTTCTAATTGTTGAGCGTTGCTTAAATAATCTTGAGGCTTTGTCAATCGCTCTAAAGGTTGCATCTAACGCCTTGCCTTCATTTTCAGCGTAAGCAGCAAAAAGAATACGGCCAGTATTTAACTGTTTGCCATCTAAAGATTTCATCGGCCCAATTCCGTTCATGCCACCAATAAAGCGAGATCCAGCATTTGGGTTATTTGATTGGCTACGTGAACTGCCTTTTAGACCTGAAGCGCGACCTGCGGTTTCAGCAATAGCACCGGCAGCAGATTTATTAAATAATGAGTAAAGTCCAGCATAACCAGCACGATTGCGCTTGGTGCGGCCTAGAGAATAAGTTAAGCCACGTCTAATTACACGTGCGTTATATTTGGGAAAACCTGTTGCCCGGCTTGTACGGCTTTTAGGAACTACGCCTGTGTCTTGCCAGTTATACAAACCGCCAGGAGATTGCATAGGTACTTTTTGCTTAGCAGCTTCAGTTACTTCTTTTAATGCCGTTCTGATTTCCGTGTTCATCTCTTTGTAGAGATCAGGCGCAAACTTACGCAGGGCTTTCCTAAGCTCTGGTACGCCTTCTACCACGACTGGCATTTTCCCGCTCTTTCGCTTGTTGCTTTAGCACCTCATAAAAGGCCTTAAGCAAATCTGTATCCATGTTAATAAACTCGCTAGGCGCAATTCCTGTATGGATGCTCAGCTGAGCAATCCTGTACGTGAAGGAATCGCGCGTTAGCCATTTGGGTTATCGTCTGCCACCACGTCTACGCTTGATAGCGTATCTAGGAAAGCTGCGCCAAATGGTTTAACATCTGGCGCATCTGCCCGGCGCAAACACTCCCAGGCTAGCCAATAAATGTGTTCCTGCTTTTCATCCTCGCGGAAAGCTTTGTGAAAACCTTTGCGAAACTGCTGCTCAAACGCATATTCCACACCTGGCGTAATCGCGTGTGACGATTTAGTGCCATCTGCCCTTGTGATTATTAGCTTAGCCATGTTGCCCCTTTATTTAATTAGAACGTGCCGCTGTCCGCGACTGTTACTGCTGAGTTTACTGTAAAGGTGATGTCCATTGTAGCCATATCGCCTACTGCACCATTGATAGGTGTTAGGTTGTTTACAAGAATATCAAAGGTAAATAGCTTGTTGGTTGCTGATACTGCTGCTACCTTGTCCTGAAGCATTTTCACAGCAACAGTTGTACCGAAAGCATCTGACAATGTGTCAAGCACAGAGGCAGCTGCTTGGTCGTTTAGGAAAGATACAGTCAGCGAAGCTGATTCTAGACCCTTCACAAACTTGTGAGCGGTATCGCCCATAGCGGTTACTTCAAGCTCATCAAAAGCCTGATTTAGGGTTACGCTGGTTACGTGGTCGCTAAGATCGACTGATGCAATCTTTAGCCCGACCTTGTTATTCAGAGTAATAGCCATGTGGATTATTCCTCGTCTTTCTTAGCGGTTGGTTTTGGTTTTTCTGCGACTGGCTTAGCCTGACCGATTTTGATTAGGAAAGCCTCACGCTCTTTGTCATTATCAGCCATCTTAACTCCAATCTGATAGAACGCTGATTGATACTTCACCGGATAGCAAATCGCCCGCTACTCCGGTCAAGACTGCTGGCGCACTAAATGTGCCTATTGAATAAGCGATGCTGGATGCCTCTAGCTTATTTACAATGTTTAGGTAGTAATCCTCAATATTTATCAAGTTACCTTGATTATCAAACATAGGTGCTAATACTACCAACTTAAAGTTTACTTTTGGTTTAACTGTTTTGTAGTGGTCGTTAGACGGCTCAATGTATGGATCGCCAGGTTGCACTACGATTGAGTTAGCAAGGGGAGTGGCAGGTGGGAAGGAAAACACCTGCCACGCCGCATTATCAGCTAGCGCAGTCGCGATGGTTCCACGTAGGGTAGAGATTGCTGACATTACCCGACTTGACCGCCCGGGGCTAG
>JACCDP011298473.1_pt1 | contig 12292 bp, 29 predicted proteins | sample 7445841 | NCBI WGS metagenome assembly JACCDP01 (sample SAMN15323441, study PRJNA562643) | freshwater metagenome | isolation source: river surface water | place: USA:Blue River Watershed | collected 2017-08-17
AATACGTCTATGGCTAGGCTTTCGTCGTGCGGTTGCGGTTCCAGAAACTTTATTGGTAAGGATAATTCCTTACTTAGTCGCGCAAGTTGCCGGCCAATAAATATGCCCCAGTCGTCGGACGCTTTACCGATTACTTGCTTACCGATTCTAAATTGGCAATGGTTAGATCCGACCGAAGCGTAGGTTACGTCCGGGACCCGTTCCGCCACTAGCTTTAGTGTCTGCCAAGCTAGGGTCGTTGCTAGGTCTACTTGCTCCATAATGCTTAGGTCGTTGGTTGCTAGTTGTTGTAAATCCGCGGCGTTCCCGAAATTCTCGACTGTATCGCCGGTGTCTACGAATATCGCTTTACTAGGCTTCTCCGCCTTTATCTTCTCCATTAGGCGCGATTGCATTAGGGTTACGCGTTCGATAAGGCTTTCGGAATTGCCCCGGTAATCGACTTTTCCTACTTGTAGATCCGACCAAAGAATTACTAGGCACTTGTCCGTTACCTTCTTAGGCGGTATAAGTTTTATTTTATTTTTTGCTTCCGCGAGAAGTAGCGGTAAGTCTATGCCCGCGGTTTTGCGCCGAAACGTGAATCTATACGACGTTAGCCACGGACCTTCTTCGCGTTGTTGCCAACGGGACGTTCTAATAGGTGGTATCACTTCGATACCTTCGGGATCTAGGCCCGCGCTAATTAGAAATTCGTCAAAGTTGGCGGGTTCTTGTTCGTAGCCTGGTGTGGTCGCGGTGCCTTCGTTGCCGTCAAATTCGATACCTGGGCGGTAAGTTGGCGGCGCGGTGACTTTAGGCGCTGGTTGCAGATTCTCAAGCATTGCTAAAACACGCGCAATTCTTGAACCGGTGCGATGTAAGTGGTGTATCGCTAATTTGTAAGCCCTTCTCCGCCAATGCCTTAGATAGTGTCTTTATTGGCCAGTTCTGGCTATCGAAAATGGCGGCGGTTAGAATCTCTTGGTCTGATTGGCTTAGTGTTTCCAGTATTGCGCCAACTTTACAACTTCTTCGGAAAGAAGTAGGCGGCCGTAGATCTTCTAGCATTGGTTCCCCTATATCGCTAAATTGTTTTCTTCTTTTAGAAGTGTTTCCGCTAAATAGTTTAGGGTCCCGAAGCTAAAGTCGCCGTCTATTAGGTGTTCGTCGAAAACATCGGCTAGCTCTTTACGGATAGCGTCCATATCCGGGGACCATACCAATTTATCGTCCCGTAGTAGGTCTATGGCTTGCCGGTAGTTTGTTCGTACCCAGTTACTCATTTTCTTCTTTCTGGATTAGTTCGATTAGGTCGCATAATGCGTAACAAGAAGCGTGGTCGCAACCGTTTTTATGATCGAAGCAAATTCGGTTTTTTGCTAAACCGATAATGCGTTCGATTTCTTTTAGTCCACCGGCCTTATATCCCTGGCGGTATTTTGCGGCAAGTGTGCCTTTTAGTTTTTTGTTTTCGCGTAGTAACTTTTCCGAAATTTCTAATAAAAAAGCGTCGCTCATTCTTCGCCTACTTCGTCGGCCACCTGGACCATTGGCACTAAGGGTACGTTTACACCGCGCATACGTTCGGTTTTTAGGTGACTGGCTAGCGACCGAATTTTGATAAGCCGGAACCCGGACCAGCGGCGGTCGTCGGTTTCGATAATTGGCGCGGCCATTAGCCCAAGCTCTAGGAAACGCGCTACGGCTTTTGGTGATCTATCCAAGCGCTTTACCTGGTAGATAATCCCCAGCTTGTCAAATTCCTTTTTGGTCTGATTACATTGAACGCAATTAGCCTTTTCCCATAAGGTAATTTTCATCACTTGCCACCGCCTAAGTTATGAATAGCCTTAGCGATACCGGGTTGGTCGCGCTTGGCGGCTTGATCGTGCAAAATGCGTAGTTGAGTAATAGTCGATTCGCGGTTTAGTTGCGCGCCGTAACCCATTCCTAGATTGTAATCTTCGTCTAGTTCGCGTGCAAAAAATGCTTCGGCCAGTAGCCTAGCTAGTTGTTTCATTTTCTCCCCTTAGTTCTTTGGCCGCCCAACGTAGTGTTTCGGCTTCGCTGGTCTGGCCCTGATTATGTAGTTCGTTGGATAGTTCGTCTAGTAGGTTGGACGCGGCTTCGAAGCCACGGTTCCATACGATTAGTTCCAGCGCTTCGATAGCGTTGCTAATAGCGCCTTTTATTTGTTCGCTTGGATTGCTCATACGTTGCCCCAGTCCACGTCCCAGACAATAGAGTTTCTGCCCGAAGTCATTTTTACGCGCTCCCCGGTGTCGATAATCTTTCCGGTGGCGACCAATTCAGAACGGCGGGATCTAATGCCACTATCGCTGGCGTACTTCTTGTTTTCATAACGCCAAGCGCGGATTAGGGCTTCGTCATTCATTGGACCGTACTCACGGAATAGGTAAAGAATGATTGCGTACGACCCGGCTAGGCCGGATACCGACGCGGCGGCTTCGTACGAAGTTACTGGATCTAGTGTTCTAGTGTTTGGCATTTTGTCCCCTTAGCTAAATAGGTAGTCGATGTAAGCGGTGATTACCGGCCATACGGCCTGGAGAATGGTGCGATGTAGATCGCCAACGGCTACGGCAATGCCACCAATAATTAGTACGGTGACAATTACCGCGTCTTTAGTTCTTGTAGTCATTAGATACCCTCCACGCTTAGTAGTTCTAGGCTTGGGTTTACCCGGCGAAACATTGCCATACTCTTGGCTTCTTCCGCCTGGGCTACTTCTAAGCTTGAATACTTGCAGATAACGCTATTTACCGAACCAGTTGCATTGTTGCGGTAAGTGATCTTGAATTTCTTCATTTGTTCCCCTTTGTTTGAACATCTTTAGAATAATTCATTTCGAAATAACAACGCAAGATTTATTAGCGTGTTTGATAACGGTTTGATAACGCTAAATTGCGGTTATTGTTACTTCCGCGCCGGACCATTCGGGGTTATAGATCTTGGTTGCATAGACTTCGACGACTTGAGAATCGTCGCCCCAGACAACTTGCGATTGGCCGATACCGTCCAGTAATCCACGCAACAATTTATCTACACGTCGGGCGGGACTATTGGCCACGCCCGTTTTGTCTCACTAACCGTTTTTGGTCTAAGTAGGTGAAAGACGACTTCGACCCGCACCGGGCCAAGTAGTAATTGGTGATCTTCTTTTACTTCCGCCAAGCAAGCGTCGGCAATGGCTTTACGCCAGACTTTTAGATTCTTACCGGCGGCTTCGACTATGCGGCCATTGTAAACACGCTTGGATCCTTGGCTAGTCGGTGTGCCACTAACCCTTATCTGCACGGTTCCAACCGACGACCACGGCAATAAACAATAGGGCGCTAAACACAAACCCTAGAACCTGGGTTACTGGTTCGGCTTGTAGGGCTAGTAGCGCGAACGTTACGGCCATTGTTAAAACAAGAACGTTAGAAACTAGCTTCATTAGAACGGTGCGTCGGCGGTAGAGATAAGCGCGTTGTTTACGTGGATAGCCGCGATTTTCTTTGGCTGGTTGTCGCGCCCGGTAAATTCCTCTAGCTTCACGCTTAGATCGCCGGCAATAGAAACAATGTCGCCTTCGGCTACGGTTTCTTTGCTCCAAACGGTGTACCAAGTCTTGCGCTCCTCGCCCTTGTAAAGGGTGGTTTCGCTTGCCTTGAATCCGTATCCTGGGATTAGTCGCTCTACGCGTGCGGCTTCAATTTCGATAGTTGCCATTAGATAATTCCTTAGTTGTAGGTTGGGTTTCAGTTTACGCTACGGGTCCGACGTGTTCAACATTTACGCAGTCGGCGTTTCCGCAAGATCTGGTACCTGGTAAAACTTCGTTGCCGTCGTCGTAAACCGGTGTTATTTGGTCGAAGTCGAAGTTACCGTGCCACGGCAAACATTCGCCTATTCGTTGTTGCTTGCGGGTCCGGCAAGAAGCGCATAGTTCTTGGTTCTTCCGGGACGCGTTTACTTCCCATAGAATCCCGCACCGGGTGCAAAACTGATCTGCCACGGCATTAGTTTAGTGATTTTGAACACGGGGCGCATAATGCAAGATTCTTACCGTGTTGGCAATACACCGGCCCAGTCGCTTTTTCCGCTTGTTGGCGTTGTTGCTCTAGGTATTCACGGGACGCGGCTAATTCTTTTTCACGGCGTAAACGGGCGCGGTCTGCCGCTTCCGATTGTGGCGCTGGATTGGCGGCGTTCTCCCAGCTATCGGCATTTAGCCAAGTTGCCGGGTACTTCGTAAAGTCCGGGTTGCGCGCTGGATCGTTGCGATAAGCAATTACACCGGCCATAACATCTTCGAACGTGGTGCGGCTTAGTGCCGACTTAAAAGCCCGAAACGCTTTTGCCTTATCCAGCTTCCGGGGATATGCGTTCCAGAATTCTTCGAATAACGCGTTAATGTTTTTCTTAACTTGTTCTTCTTTATCTATGTTCTTCTTAGGGGTCGGATTTTCCGACGGCGGATTTTCCGACGACGGGTAATCCGTAGGGTCGTGCGTAACCCAGATTGCTTCGCCAAACTTTCCGTCTAGGTTCACTTGCGAACGGCTTAGATAGCCATACTTCTCTAGCTCACTAATTGCCGTTCTGATAGCGTCGCGGCCTTCTTGGTTATGGTCGGCTAGCGAAGCAATGCTTAGGCTCCAACCGCTGGTATGGCTCATTACTAGGGCCAATAGCCCGCGGGCCTTGAAACTTAGTCTGGTATCTCGCAACCATTCGTTGGGTATCTGGGTAAAGTGATCGTCGAAAGCGTGGTGTCCGCGAATTAGTGGCATAGTTGCTAGCCCTATTTCACTAAGCGCTCACGTCGCGAATATTCCTTATAGGCTTCGCGCGCCAAGTAATCCCTGGAACCAGCAGACCAGCGCCCGGCGTGAAAATAGATTTGCTTTAGTTCTTCGGCTAGATCTAGTTTGTGTTCGGTCGTAATAACCCGGTACGGCGATTGCTCAATAGCCCGATTTCTCGCGTCTTTGGCTATTAGTTCTATATCCATTTATTCCCCTAAATTAGAAATTGCGGCGGGGTCGTCTCTATCTTGTCCCCGTTGTCCGTAATCATAAACCACCGACGGGATACTTTGTCAAATACTGGCGTGTCGAAGTTGTCCCATTGCCCTAGTTTGTGGCCATAGTCGCGCGCTTGGCTAGCAATGGTCGCGTCCGCCTCCATAGCGCCGTTATAAGCCGAACAAACCAGAATTAGGTTAGATAACTTGTCCAACAACTTAGAACCGCCCATAGCCCGATTTCGCCGGTGGTGTGGCACTAGATCGTTAGTCTGCCCGCAATGGTAGCAATGCATATCCCGGTCGCGTAGTTGTTGAATTAGCTTAGGCTTCATAACCTAAAGTCTAGTTTCCACTCCTATTAGTTTCGCCTGGGTAGCCAATGCCATAAGCGCCGATTCTAGGCTTTTTATTTTTACCTTTATTCGGTTGGCTTCGGCTTTTCTAAGGTCGCGTTGTAGCCGTGCGTCGGCGCTCTCTAACCGGGCTAGCGCGGTCCGGTCGGCCACGGTGCCTTCGTTCTTGATAAACGCCCGTTGTTCGACTAGATCCAGCGCGTGTTCGGCTTCGGCTAACGCAACTTCGGCCGCAAAAAGCGCTTCAACGCCCCGGCGATTCTCCGCCATTAGTTGGCTTAGTTGTTCGGTTATCTCCGATAGAAGCATATAAACCCTCTAGGTGAAAGATTAGTTCGCGGGACCAAAACGCCTTTAGCGGGACGTTATTTATTTCTTGCGATACGCGGGTTGCTTCTTCCAGCTCCCGAATCTTCGCTTCCAGTATCAAGTGATCCCGCAATTTGCTTTAGCTCCTCTAAAACTTCCGGCCGTGCGCCGTCTGCCTTCGCTTTAGTGTATAGCTTGCGTAGTTCTGCCACGTCGGTAATTCCCTTAGCAATTTCTAGGTAGTCCGTTGCTTGTTGCGCAACACGCGCTACCTTTTCCATTTCTTCCCGCGAAGCTAGCGTGTTCGGATCCTTATTCATTGCGTAGCCAATAGCCATTAGTGCGCGCCCAATGGCCGACGTTTCCGCATTAGGTAGGGCGGCGACGTTATTTGCTCCGCCGGTGCCGTCGGTTTCGCTAGCGTATCCCGTGCCTTTTGCTAGCTTGTTAGCCTGGTCGCCCGCGTCTAGGTAGATAGTAGCCTTTACAACCCAAGTTCTGGCACCGGTAAAAGTGTCGTAAGTGTTTACCCATTTAGTCACAATGCGGCCGTCTGGGTGGTCTTTATGAAATTGGGCTAGGCGCTCCGCAACGGTGGCGTACGCTTCCAAGTCATACTTCGGCATTATCTTCTTCTTCCTCGTCGTCTATAAACTTCCAGCCGTCACTAATCCACAAACTAATATCTAGCCCGTGAATGTAGATCTGCTTTAGCTGGCGGTGGTCGTCAAGCACTAGGCCCGCTACCCGGCCGCTAATTACGATGTGAGTATCGCCGGTTTCTTTTACTAGCGATACGTCGTCCCCAAGTAGAACGTGCATTTTATTTCCTAACTACTAGATATGGTCGGCCCTGGCCTTTAGCTTGGCGGCTAGCGATTCTCACGCGTTCGCCGTCTACCTCTACGTAAGCGTGCTTGGCCGTTCCCATAAGCGCCATTACCTGGTTCTTATGTTCTTGTAGCTCTTTTTCCGCTTCGTCAAACTTGCGCTGGGCTAGGGCTAGGTTATGCCCGCCGTCGATGTAAATTTCTTCGTCGGTGATTTCCGGGTGTAGATCGCGCAACGTTTCGTACGTGGACGCGGACCCGTCCCATTCCGGCATAGTGCCGTTTTGTAGGCTATTCCAAAATTCCTCCGCGACCAAGTGCGCCGTGGCGGTTGCGAAGTCGTCTATGGCGATTTCGTGTTCTACCCAGTCCATACCCACTAGGCCAATTAGGTATCCACGGCATACACCTAGCACGTCTAGGTAATGTTGCACCTGTGCTTCGTAGGCCGGTGGGATTTTGTCCCAGTAGTTACGCGATGTTTTTACTTCGATTACTACGATTTCTCCGGTATCTTTATGTACCGCTATCGCGTCCGGGTTGGCGTGTAGGTAACTAATCTTTGGGTGGCGATAAGTGCTGGCGCGGTAGATCTCGTATTCCGGGTGCGCTTCCGCAAATAATTCTAAAATTGGTTGCTCTAGTTTGTTGCCTAGCTTTACGGCGAACGATGTTAGCGGCGGGTCTGGAATTAGCCCTAGGCGCTTGGCCCAAAGTGTTACCGCGCTAGTCCACGGATTCAAACCAAGCAAAGTACCTATCTCGCTTCCGCCGATTCCGTCTTTGCGTAGGGCGTGCCACTCCGGACTACCGGATTCGTAAAAACCTAAGTCGATTGCCCCGTTTTTCAACTTGCCACTAAATACGTCCATTTATTCCCATTCTTGGTTACTCTTACTTTATGACTACCCACGGACTTTTTACGTCTGATTATTTACAATTCTTGCGAGAGATACACGCGGTCGGTGGCGTGCCTTGTGAAGATTACCCAAAGTTCTTCTTTCCGGAAGATTTTCCGGACCCGGGAACGCGCCAAGTAGCTACCAAGATCGCTAAAGAATTGTGTAACACGTGTCCGATAAAGACTAAGTGTTTTACCTACGCCATAAAGTCGAACCAGCGCCACGGGATTTGGGCCGGGACTTTACCAAGCGAACGTTAGGCTACGTCGTCTTTTGCCTTAGGGTCGTAAAGCGCTTCGTCGCCGTCGAAGTCCACGTCGTCGAAGTCAAAATTTCCGTCCTGGGTAACTTTTAGTGCGTCCTCTACGGCTTCGCTATCAGATTTAGCAACGGCGGCGCGAAATGCGTTTTGTAGATCCGAAAGCTCTAACGTTCCCTTCCAAGCCACGGCTACGCCAATGGTGGTTAGAACGACGGCGAAAGCGGAACCAACGCCAATAATGGAACCCATTAGGGCATTTCCGGCGACCGCGCCAACGGCCGTGCCTCCAAAGAAGGTCGCCGCGACAAGTCCCAGCGAACGGACGATAATTTGCTTTATGGTTTCTTTCACTTGTTGGCCTTTATGAATTCGATTGGATCTTGCTTGCTTGTCGTTGGACCGAAAACGCCCTTGATTTCACGCGACACGGTTAGGTGAAGGTGCGGCCCCGAAGATCCGGTACCGGTGTTTCCCACCTTGGCAATGGTTTCGCCTTCGGCAACCTTGGTCCCAACCTCTAGCCCTGGTTCGGCTAGGTGGCAATAGCCCACGTAGTACAACTTCTTATCTACGCCCATTACGCGTTGCACCGATACGTTCCCCAGAACGTCCGACCATTGCTTTAGAACGATAGTGCCGCTACCGATTGCGGAAATTGGCGTACCTTCGGGGCGCGCCCAGTCTACGCCGGAATGCGGTTGCATATTGTTCTTGCGTCGGAATTCAGATAGCGTGCCAAAGCGCCCGGTAATAAACTTAGGGTCAAATGGAAAGCGCATAAGTCTATTCTACTTCGGGTTCGTAGCGTAGCGGGAATGTCAAAACCCAAACCGCTAGCGTCCCCAAGATCAAGTAGCCCGTAAGCGTGCGTGCGGTACCTTCTAGCACGATGTAACCAATTACTAGGGCTAGTAGGGTCCAAGCCTGGTCTAGTAGATCCTTTAGTAATGCCTTTAGAAATTTCATTTTATCCTTCTTATTCCGGCGGCAACTTGCGAAGCTATAACGGTCGATACCACAACATCTTGGGCTTCTTCGCGTTGCTCCGGTGTCATATCAAGCCCGGCCGTTGTAAACGTTTCTACTAATTGTCCCACGGCTTCGGTAACGGCTCCGATTGCTTGGGTAACGGTTGCTTGGATTGTTTCAGATAACGATTCTCCGAAAGCTTCTTCTGGGATTTCAATAACTTGCGCGGTAGTTGTAGCCGGTTCTTCATTAGGGCCTTCGCTAGACTGAATAGGTGCTGGTTCGACTATCGGAATTTGCGAGACTTGTGGCGTTATGGGCGCTTGGGGCGTTGGGCTTACTATTGGCGGCGATTGTGTTGCTATTCCGCTTTCAGTTATGGGCGATTGTGTTGGTTCTGGTTCTGGCGATTGCGTCGGGTAACTTACCGTTGGGGTTTCTAATGGTGTTGGTTCTAGGGTCGGTTCTGGCTGGATTGGTTCGGGCGTAGGTGAAGAAACTGGTTCTGGGCTTGGTTGTGGTTGCGGCGACGGCACTATTGGGGATTCTGATACTAACGGTGGCGATTGTGATAACGCTGGGGATTCTGTCGTTTGTGTTTGAGTTTCTGCCGGCGGTGATGTAGTTGCGTCGCTTGTTGTTGCCGATTCAGTTGTTGGGGATAGCGTTACTGGTTCTAACGGTGGATCTAGTGGAGAAGTTGAAACGCTCATAATCGGCCCGTAATGCCCGGCCCAATATCCGTTATCTATGCCTTGTAGGGTTACAACCTGGGAACCGCTAATAATGAACGTGTATGGCCGTGGTCCGTGCTTCTCAGTAACCTCTAACACCTGGTTGCCGACGGTAATTCGGTAAGTATCTATTATTTCGCCACCGTAGCCGATTTTATTAGTTACGTCATTGGTAACGGTGACTACCAAAGTTACGTCGGTGTAAGTCCGAGTAAAGCTTCCCCAAGTGTAACTAAATTGAATTGTGTCGCCATTTACTAACGGCGTGGCCTGGGCCGGTGTTGCGAATAACCAACCAAAAGCCAATAGTAAAGCTATTAGCCCGCGGCGCATTAGAAGGCTTGGAAAATATAAGAAACGATTGCACCGACAACCGCCGACGCTCCGGCAATAATCCAAAGCTTGCGCTCTAGGGTGCGAATTCTTAGTTCGTGATCCTTTAGGTTACGTTCCACCCAGTCGATATGGGTTGGTATCTTCTCGTTTAGTCGCTCAACTTGCTTTATTAGTTCAATAGCCCACGTCGGGATTTGTTCGTTGTCCATTAGATACGCCTTATTAGTGCCGGGGCGTAGGTTGTATGACTATTTTAGTCGAAGTTCGCGACGAATGTTTTGTGCGCTTCTAGGGCGGCCACTTCGTATTCGTCTAGGGTTTCTTTGGCTTCTAGCTCCGCAATGCGAATACGGGCCGCTTCTACGGCGTGGGAGATATCTAGGTTATCCATTTTGTTTCGCTTCCAGTTCGGCAACCTTCGCCGACAGCTCTTGAATTGCCTTTACCAAGATTGGGATTAGGCGACCCGGTGTTGCTTCCAACTTATCTTCGTTTTCGCGTAGGGTAAGTTTTAGTCGGTCCGCTTCGTATTTATCTTCAACTTCGGCTAGGTGTTGCGCGAGAAAACCAAAGTCTAGGTCGCCAACCTTAGATCCGTCGCGGGTATCCCAAGTGAACGATACCGGTTCTAGTTCGTTGATAAAGTCTAGGCCGTACTCTAGCGGTGCGATATCGGCCTTGTCGCGTTCGTCCGATAGCGAAGTAATCGAAGTAACCTGGCAACGTAGGGTCGAAATGCTGGAATTGCCTAGCGTGATTTCGTTGCTAACGCTGTTACTGGACGGCGAAGCCTGGTAGCCGATTAGAACGTTGTTAGAACCCGAATAGGTAAAGAAGCTAGCCATACCACCGGCATACGCGCCTAAAGCGGTGTTGTTGCTTCCCGATGATCCCCAACCATAACCCGAAGCAAAACCGATAGTCGTATTGTTGTCGCCATTCATTACGTACGCGGATTGTGCGCCGATAGCCGTATTGTAACTACCGCTAGCCATAAGTTGCGCGGCCGACGGTCCGATTACGATATCGTTTCCACCGGTAGTAAACGCGGTACCCGCGGTGTGGCCGATTGCGATGTTTCCGTTCTGGCCACCGCCGGCCGCGGTTCCAGAACCGCCGGCTAGATAGCCAAGCTTTAGGTGGTTAGATCCAAGCGTTAGGGTCTGGCCGTATACAAGTCCAGCGGTGCCGGGAGAAGCGTTAGGCACGTCCGGCGTTACCTGGCCCCAGCTAGATCCGTTGTAAACCTGTAACTGGTTTATATCTTGTAGATACGAAACCATACCTTCGGAAACTACGCCCGTTAGTGCGGAACCACGTGCGGCGGAAGAAGCAAAAACCATAACGGTTTGATCTTGGAAATACGACTGAAAATTAGCGGCCGTAAGCTGTTCGCCCGCGACCCACTCTTTGTAACCTAGCCCGGCCATTATTCCTCTATCCCGAAATTAGTTGGTTCCCAGTCGCCTAGTTCTTCGTTCCAAGAATAAATTAGGCCGTCGGTTGGGTAAGCAATAGGCGCTTCCCATTGTGCGGTTTCTTCGTTTAGCAACCAAGAATCGAATGGCTTAGGCGCAATAAACGCGTCTAGCGCTGGGTCGTAGGTGTACCCAATGCCGGCGTAGTTCTTGCGAATGTTGCCGTTGTAACTTGTTCGCTTGCAGACTTGATCGCGTAGTTCGCCGTAATAGGCTTCCCAGTCGGTAATTCCGTCTACTTCTTCCCACTCGTCGCGACCGACGATTACTTCGGTAACGACGTTGTGCGCGTCTAAAAATGCGTAGTGGGCCATAGGTCTATTCTACCTAAGAGATAAGCGCGGTGATTTCTGATTCAGTCAAGCCAAGCGCCGACAATTTAGCAATGGCAGATTCCTTAGCTTCCGCCTTAGCGGTTGCTTCGGCTTCACGTGCTAGTTGTTCGGCTTCGGCCTGGGCCGCCATTAGCTCACGTTCCGCCAATTCCTCCGCGGTAAGCGGGATTGACTGTACGCGCTCCGGGTGGCCTTCGGGCTTGCTTAGGTCTACGACCAAGCGGGTAATGGTTTCGCTCATTTTTATCTTCCTTTAGCTAACGGTTGTTGTTCCGTCTGATCCCTTTAGTATGCCGTAAAGACTGGCGCTGGAATGTTGGGCAAAATTCAAACTCCCGCCAAATTCCGTAATTCTTAAAGATGTAATGGCATTGGTGCCAGTCCAAAGTCCGGCAATTATATTTTGGCTTGCTAAAGTTGCATTATTCTCGTCTACTGAATCAACCGACCAAGTTTTAGAAGTGGTCCCTGTATAGTTCGGAATATAAATCTGAACATTTCCGAATGTGTTGGAAGTTGTATTCGACGGGCTTACTCGTCCGGCATAGCCTCCGGTCCCGGCCGATGAGCTAGCCGTGCTTCCATTGCCAAAAAGTTGCCTATGCGAATAGCCCGTTGTAACTGTATTGAATTCAATTTTCAAGTCGCCGCCAGTTCCCGAAGTAAAACGGCCGCTAATTACGATAACCAAGTCCGTATAAGTTTGTGGAATACTTGCCCCGGTTCCAAACTCAATATTTGCCGCACCGCCGGACCCAACTGTTACC
>JACCDP010554792.1_pt1 | contig 12291 bp, 16 predicted proteins | sample 7445841 | NCBI WGS metagenome assembly JACCDP01 (sample SAMN15323441, study PRJNA562643) | freshwater metagenome | isolation source: river surface water | place: USA:Blue River Watershed | collected 2017-08-17
GACCTTTAAGATAATTAGTTAAATCTTCTACAAGCAATACTTCACGGTTATTGCGTGCTATACTTCCACCGTGTTTGTAATCCCAACCTTGTTGAACAAGCAGGTCGATTAGGGCTTCTTCATAATCGCTTTCGTAGTACTTACCTTTCATATACTCAAATATTTTGTATTAGGACTATCCATTTAAGGCTCTTTGCACTAATGCAGGACAGAGGTTTTTCATTTTTTCACGAGCATCGTTTGCAATTTTTTTAGCATCTTCAACACAATTATATATATCTACAATTGCTTGTTGTACTTCAGATGGAGGAAGTGGTATTCCGATTTTACATGTATCTTCAAAGTAAATACGATTCCTGACGCTATCCATATTTGAAAACCAAAAATAACGACCCATTTCTTTTCTTTTTAGCCAAATAAAAATAAACTCAGGTAATAAAATTTTTGTGTCTTTACTGCGAAATACAACGTATTCTTCCGTACAAATAGCTTCATCAAAATCAGAATTTAGTGCTATTGCTCCCGCAAACAATACAGATGGATTATAAACCAAATCACCTTTATGAAATAATGTACATATCTTCAAGCTCTCATTAGTTCTTACTTGTCTTGGACTAATAAATCCTTGATTCCCAACACCTCGCAAAAATGTACACTTTCTATCTGTATTTATGGTTTTTACCTCCTCTATATAATCACCAAGTTCAACTTCAGGGTACTTTTTTTTACAATCAACTATATAGGCTTGACAAGCTTCTGTTAGTGGTTTTATTAATGCTTCGTTTTGTTCAGCCAATGCTTTTAATCCATTGTATGTATCCACCAATTCCTGCTGTATGTATAAATCCGGAAGTGGAATTTGTAGGCGACAAAATTCACTCCAGTCGAATGTTTCTCTTGCACTACCCCAAGAATTGAAGCGGGATAATCGGTCAAACTCTATTCGACTCAACATTAAATACAAATATTCAGGCAATAATTGATCTTTATTGATTGATTTAAAGACCAAATAAGATGATGAAACCATATAGGTTTCATCGGAGTCATTTATTGCCAATGATATCTTTTCACCATTACGTGATGTAACAGTTACGTAAGCAAATTCACGAGGTTTTAAGATTTTATATGAAAACAATGGCACATCTTGCATGTCTGCTTTTGTTTCGATAAGTTTTTTTAAAATACTTATCCCTCTTACTTGATTAAGTTTATATTCTCCATCACTATTTCTTTCATCACAAAGCTGAATATAGTCCCCTAATTTAACCTGATTTGAACTATTTTTATTTGCACTCATAACCAAGTTGATTTAGTGCTTTACGCAATGTTTCGTCATTTTGTTGTTGACGTTTTAATAGTTCTGAAACGGCTGTAGCTGTTTCAGTCAATACCTGATGATAGTCGATGGTGGTATCACGGTCTACAAACTCAATGTATCGGCTTGGTACAAATGAAAAACCATTATTTTTTAAATTGTCAAACCCAACAGAACGATACAGTTCGGGTTCTGCATAGTTAGCCCCGTCTGTCCCTTCGCTTTGCCAATTAAAATAAATTTCTGATGCTCGCTTAATTTGATCGGCTTTCAGTTCCACTTTCTTTTTCTGCTCTGCTTTGATTGAGTTTTCAGTCCACTGGCGTAGATCCATAAACAGGATTTCTTTTTGTCTGTTTCGCAATTTGCGTCCGTGCCACATACCGCCTTTTTTATTTTCATTCAATATCCAAAGCGTTACAGATATATCAGTAGTATAGAACAGTTCACGGGGTAGAACGACAATAGCTTCAACCTTATCATTTTCGATGAGTTTTTGACGAATCGCAACTGCATCTGTATCACCCAAAGCACCATTAGCAAGTAAGAAGCCAGCTACTCCCTTACCAGACTTCAACTTCGACAGCATATGCAAAATCCAGGCATAGTTGGCGTTTCCCTCTGGTGGTACTGAATAGTCTGCCCAGCGACTGTCTTTGCTCAAATTTATATCATACCATTTCTTAAGATTAAAAGGCGGATTTGCCATTATAAAATCGAAGGTCAACCCTTTGTGTAGGTCGTTTGAAAATGTATCAGCATTTTGCTCTCCAAGGTGGTGTGAGATACCACGCATTGCAAGATTCATTTTAGCAAGCCGGTAAGTTGCAGGGTCTCTCTCCTGGCCATAAACGTTAACCATTTTAATATCACCTTGTTTTGCTTCAACATACTTGGCACACTGAATAAACATACCACCTGATCCACAACAAGGGTCATAAAGAGTTCCATCATAAGGCTCAATAAAAGCTGCTATCAACTCAACTATATCGTGAGGTGTATAAAATTCTCCTTCTTCTTTAGTTGCATTCACCGCAAACGACTTGAGGAAGTACTCATACACACGACCAATCAAATCTTTTTCCTCACCAAAGGTTTTATGTGAAATTTTATTAACCTCGTCAACAACTTTTTTAATTACGTTAGCTTCAAGGTTTATTTGAGTAAACAAACCAATACGGATACATCCTTTCAAGGCATCACCACTATTTTCAAGTTCTTGAATAGCATCATCGAGCGTGGCATTTAATTTTGACGAAGACTGGTCGATAATCATTGACCATCTTGCTTTCTCAGGTACAAAGGCTATCCCTTTATAACGACTTGGGCTATTTAGGAATGATTTAATAACTTCTTCATCAGTAATACCATTGTTGAGACATTCTTGCCTCATTTCATTTTGTGTATTTTCAAACTTTTCTCCAATAAATCTTAGGAAAACCAGTGTTAAAAGTAAGTCCCTCTTATCATTCAGAGAAGCATTACTTCGTAAATATTCCCTGCAATTAAATAAAATAGATTCAAGGTTTAGTGTGTCTGTTGTTTTTTGTTTTTTGGCCATCTTTAATTCTATTTTCAATTACTCATTAATTAATTCTGATACTTTCACTTCTAACACCTTAGCAATATTCACTAATGTGTCAATACTTGGATTAGTCTGGTTGTTGCACCAATAGGAAACACTAACCTTGCTTACACCCAGCCTTGAGGCTAAGTCTTTTTGTTGAATGTGTTTCTCTTTTAAAACCTCATCTAATCTGAGTACTTTCTTCATCTAATTTCTATATTGTAGGATAGAGGCTCAAGTTAAGGAATATTTGAATTTATTCATTATCTTAATTTATAATTTGTTTGACAATAAAGGTCAAATACCCTTTTATATCAATAATTTTATAATTCGTACTGTATAATCTGAGTACCTTAATAGATAACTGAAATGAAAAAAGAGGAGTGTTTACGGATCTTGAAAGAAATGTCTACCCAAAAAGATGTACCAGGTGGGTTTGCAAATAGAATGTATTCAGACCTAAGAAGAAAATTCCCATGGCATTTTTTGATGTTCTCAAGGAATAACAAATCAGAAAGAGTAATTGAGGTACATAAGCGACTACTAATAGAGCAGTACCAGGCTAAGATTGAAATATTATTAAAGTCTGAATTGACGCAAGAAGATGTTGATGATTTAGAATTGATTAATGAATCACTGGTTAAGATCTGTAATAGAAAGATCCAATTGAAAAATGATTAAGCCTTTAAAATAACAATAATGAACGACCTAATAGAAGCCTATAAAAACACTAAATACAAAGTTTTTGAGACAGATATAATAATTGAAATCGGAGTATTAAATCAAGATATTGATGATCTACTTATAGAGTATAAATCAGTGGAGTGGGCCTTTATTACTGCATATAATCCATATTCAAGAGTTTTGACAAATGATGAAAATAGACTGCGTCACGAGGATTTAAAAGAGTTAACCAAAGCTTATATAACTTTCGAAGGTCATGGTGCTGGAGAAGATCCAGCTTGGGAGCCAGAGCTAAGTTTATTTATCATAGGGATTTCAAAAGAGGAGGCCTCGTTGATAGGTACAAAGTTTGAACAAAATGCAATTGTGTGTGGAGTGATTAGTAAACCTCCTGAATTATTGATATTGAATCAAGAATTTAATTAAAGCTATGCCCAAATATCTCCTCGTTTTCGGGCTTATTTTATTAATCGGATGTTCTGATAGCCAAGGAACTAAACGTCCCTTAAAATCGACTTATGTTCCGCCTACGATAAATTATAAAGGTCAGTTCAGAAAGGGGTATGTTAGAAAATCAGTTAGCACCCGGCCTAATGCGGTTAAAAACCAAGCTAAGTCCAGGTATTACTACAAGACCAGAGGGAAATACAGGAGAAAGAATAAGTAAATCACATCAACTTACTCACTTTAGTGTAGTACCCGAGAAGGAAAAAATATTTTGAAGGTAAATTTTCTTCAAAATAAATCAGTAGTCCCCATTTCACCTTTATTTCGAAAACTGGAAATGATTAGTTGTTCCTGGGTTGGGAAATCTATATTAATACAGATATTACGTACTGAAAAAGCAGGAAATCAAACAATTATATACGTGGTGGCCATACTACTGAATTATTCTACGAGTTTTTATCTTTAATTCTCCTCTGATTTTCTTCCTAATTTGTTTTTCCATTGAACTTTCAATTTGTTTATATCTTTTCTCAAAGGTCATAGAGTACCTCCATAGTTTAATAGCCATTGAGTTATCACCTCTGTCTGCGTATGTTTTTGCATCCTGTAAAATCATCTCAGTTAAAACTGATAATGTTGAATTGTTCATCACATTTTTTTAGTTCGAAATTGGGTATAATTCGCCAATCATCAATCAGTATAAATACTAATTTTTAGTATCTATCAGTTAAAGAAGGACACCTCATAGTCCATATCTATTGGCGGATCTTTGTTCGAAGACAAATAGAGGTTAGTTGTTCATGGGAAGAGGGGACGGCGCAACGAGGGGTGATGGGTTTTGAAGTCGTGAGACTTCGTCTACCGTTCGTTGCACTCACGTCTTCGTTGAGGGTTTACTTAATAATTATATCTAAAAAATATCGGTAATTTTCTTTCAAGTAAAGAATTCCATGCAAACATCCTACTTCATCATATTCAATTAATAAATTCTCAAAATTCTTTTCTTGAGTATAAAAGAATAATATCTCAAATCTTTTCCAGTTTAATATTCTTACTAACTCTTTTACTGCCATACAAAAATCAATTTCCTTTTCGGATTTAAGTTTGTTTAAATCTAATTCAACTACTTTTTTCATTTTATCTATTTCTGATTTAATTATTTCTTTCTCTTTTTCTTTATCTATTACTCTATCTATATCTTTAGGGTTTTCTGGGTTTGAAAAAGAACCACTTGGAATATTTTGGGTTTCAATTAATCCCATTGGGTTTATCTGGGTTTCTTCTGACTTTGGTTTTCTGCCACCCTTTGATGCAATTCTTCTGTTATGCTCAACTTTCAGCTGGTACTTTTCATTATTAAAATTTAATACAGGGACAATAACATGTTTGAATAATTTTGATTCCATCTTATCCATCTCAGTAAGTTCCCTATCATTGATAAAGTTGTAAGCGTTCTTAATCATCTTACCTACTGATTCGTCTTCCAAATCCATAATCATTTCATCCCAGTCCATCTTGAAGAAGATCCCTTTGGGTTTTAATTCTGTCTCATTTTTCATAAAAATAAAAGACCCCGAATTTCTGTGTGGTGGCACATACTTTAAGGGGTATCTAAAAATATTTTAAGTGTAAAACCGGTAATAACCACCATCATTACCAACACTTGTATAATATAAATACCAATACTTGATAAGTAAAGTCTAAAGTCTTGCTGGGGCAATTTTTTTTGCAAAATTTTTAAATCGACTTTTAGTCACTTTTTAAAGTTTTGGAAATTTTACCAGAAATTTTGAACGAAGCATCGAGGCTCCTATGGGGGGGTATCATATATATGTATATATAAGGGGGAATACCTGGGGGCGTATCCCCAGGCCCCAGGCCCAGGGGGGCTCAGTTGGTAATTACATCAAAATCAATGCACTATATCGTTTACAGCGATTTTAGGTGGCGTCCGGCGAGGGGCAAATAAAATATTTTTAAATTCGTAAGATTATTTTTTGGTAATTTAATAATTGTTACTATTTTTGCATTCAACATTAGAATATGGCATACAGAGACATCAATTTATCTAATCAACCAAGGGCATACAAAGAGAACCTCGTTCCAGTGCTATCTGATCTTGTTGGTGAAACCGAAGGACAAGGTAAGATAGACAACTTCATAGACGACTCTATGTCAAACTTGAAAATGCCAAGTAATATTAAGTCAGACCCAAATGAACTAAAATTCAATTCTGACCACTCTAAATTGCTGGATTTGTATAAAAGCGAAACATCTGTTAGTAAAAGATGGCTAACCATAATGGGTTTGATTGAGCGTAAGATCCTGCAATTAAGATGTTACAAGAATCCAACACTGGCATTCTCGATACAGGAACAAAAGTCTGGTGACAATATTTTCAGATACATTGTAATTCGTGCGCCTTTCATTGATCTATACACTGGTAAGAAGGAGATTAGAAGATATCATACAAAGCTCGAGGACTATCCAAAATTTAATAGCCTGGAAGAGCTTAAGTCAGATTCTGTTTTCTTGAATGAGGCTGTAACCGAAATCAAGGAGATCATGGCACAACAGATCAAGAAGGAAGACATTACTTTGGAATACCTTGAATCACAGCTTAGAAGTCTGGAGAAAGATTCGTTTGATCGTTATATTTTAGAGAGAACTGAAAAATTATTATTTGAAAAAGAGAATGAAGCTTTAAAGGCAAAAATGGAAAAGGAGAACAGGATAGCCAATGAGCTGGAGCAGGAAGAAGCGAGGTATAATCTTGAAATTCGGGCAATCAAGCAAAGCAATGAGGAAGCATCTTACAAAGAGTTGCTGCTAACAAAGGAAAGAGATGAACACAGATATAGAATGGACCGGATCAAAAATAAGAGCAACCTAAACTTATAATATAAACCTTTGACAAAATTGACGGGTGAAGAGCTCGTTTTTTTGTCTAATTTAAATTCTCAATATGGCAAATTATAATTCAATAAGTTTTATACAAGCATTCATTCGAAACCTATTCAGAAGTGGCTGGCCCTAAAACAGAAGGTAATTCATATATAAACATTCGGCTGAAAACAATTTATTAAAGACATATTAAAAATATAATATATGCAAACGATATACGATCAAATCACCAACAGAGAAAAGTTGGTTTATCCAGAAAATGTAACTGTAGTAAATAAAAACAATGGCGCTCTTAGTTATACAAAGGCTCAAGTACTTAGTACTTATTTCCCAGAGGACATCTATGATGTAATACCTGAAAGTCAGTTTGACAAGGTAGAAATTGGTGAAGGTAATTTTATTTACCATGGTGATAATATGGATGTTTTAAGATCTCTACCAGACAATTCAATACATAGTGTAGTCACAGACGGTCCGTATGGCCTCAAATTCATGGGAAAAAAAAATAATTGGGACGAAGATGTTCCTTCAGTAGAACTCTGGAAAGAAGTTTACAGAGTTCTAAAACCAGGTGGATACTTATTATCGTTCGGTGCTGCTAAAACATACCACAGAATGGCAACAAGAGTTGAAGATGCAGGTTTTGAAATTAGAGATCAAATCATGTGGGTTTATGGAAGTGGATTTCCTAAATCTAAAAATGTTGGATTACTTATTGATAAATCACAAGGACATCCCAATAGAGGCGGCAGAGTTTCTACGGCATCAAGGACACATCCTGATGGTACATATGAACCTAATGGTCAAAAATTAGATCCATACAAAACTAAGTCTGAGGAAGCAAAACCATATGAAGGATATGGTACAAACTTAAAACCTGCACACGAACCAATTGTTGTTGCTCGCAAACCTTTCAAAAGTAGTATTGCAAAGAATGTACTAGCGTGGGGTACTGGTGGGATTAATATTGATAGATGCCGCATTGCAGAAACAGATATTCAAATTGAAGAGAATCAAGATTTCATTTCGATTGACCAAAATATTCCATTAGGTAGATTTCCTGCGAATATCATATTTGATGAGTTCTCTCTTGAAATTTTGGACGAACAAGCGGAGGACACATTCCAAGTAAAGAATCGCAAAAAGCAAATCAATCCATCCAAATTTTTCTACTGTCCAAAACCTTCAAAAAAAGAAAAGGAAGAGGGATTGACAAATAAAGCGGTGGCGATTAAAGGAAGAGACGAAGGACAGGATATAATGAATGTTCCTCATAAGTTAAGAACAACTCCAAGAAAAAACACTCATACAACGGTAAAGCCAGTTGCATTGATGCGCTACTTAATTGAATTGTACACGCCTGAAGGAGGTATTACACTTGATCCATTTTTTGGAAGCGGTAGTTCGGGTAAGAGTATTGCCCAATCGAAAGATTACAAGTTTATTGGCATCGAGAAAGAAAAAGATTATTTCGATTATGCAGTAGAGCGTTGTCAATACGAATTTGAAAAGAGTAAGAAAATTGCAGCTTAATTATCTAACCAATACTAAAAGTTTAAATTCCAAAATTATGAATACACTTCAAAAGACAACCGTATTTGGCATGTCAAAGAATGAAGCCTTAGATTCAGGTGGTCAAAATAGGCTAAGGTTTTTACAAGTGGTATCTAAACTACCACAAATTAAAGAGGATGACACTTACCCACACAAATTTATCTACGGATATCCAGGAATTGGTAAAACCTATGAGATAAACAAACAACTTGAGACTTCAGACGTGAATTATGTAATGGTAACTGGCAACGTGTCGATGTTTGCATTTGGCGTACAATTAGCAGTAATCAACTATTTAAATCCTAATCAAGAAAAAGCGATTGTCTTTTGTGATGATGTAGACACCCTAGTTGCAACAGAGTCTAGTTGCAATCAATTGAAATCAGCATTACACGGCCCAAGAAAGTTCACATATGAAAAATCATTGCAATCGCAATGGAGCAGTCTAAGTGAAATACAAAAAGAAGCGATTAAGCACCACCAAGAAGAGGGCAAGCTTGGGTTTACTGTGGATTGTAAGACAATGTCATTCATATTGGTTTCCAACATTCAGCTACCAACAGATGATGAGGTTAGAGATGCTCGTGAGAAGGGCAAAGGTAAGGCGTCACTGTTGGCACATAAGAACGCAATCAGATCGCGATGTATGGTTCAAGACTTCTCTCTTACTAATGCCGAATTGTGGGGCTGGATCGCTGATGTGGTTTTAAGAACTGACTGTCTTAAACAGTTTGATCTAGATCAGGAAGAAAAGTTCATCATGTTAAACTTTATCTGGGATAACTGGGAGCACCTGACAGAACGATCGATTCGTCTCATTGAAAAAATGGCGATTCTTAAAAAGGAGTACCCGGATAGTTTTCAGTCAGTGTGGGAATTAGACTTCTTAAAATAATAGGCTATGGATTTAAAACTAATACAGGAGGAGATTGACAAGATTCAATCTTCTCCATTCTCAAAGAAAACTGATAAACAGTTAATCTCTTATGATATGCTATCTGTTCTCCACAAACAAAAGTATCAAGGTATGCAGCCATTAGCTCTTGTGAAGTATAATGGTTCTGAAAACCGTAAGACAAAGCTTGATAAAAATAAGGTTCGCGAAATCAGAAAAAAATACAATGCACATATCTATGGAAAAAAAAGATTAGCAATCGAATATGGTGTATCAGTTTCAGTGATCTACCGGATCATTAAGGGATTAATGTGGAAAAACATTTAAGGTAGGCGATTTTTATTTACGAAAAAAGTTCTTTATAATTTAATAAACATAAATGTTGGAGGTTATAACCACGAAAAAAAACAAATTAAAATGGGAAGAAATATTTTAGAAATGGAAACTTACGAGATAATCAATTTTTTACGTTTCGAAAGAAAATGTCTAATTCATCAAACCTTTGATAAAGAAGAGACCGAAAATAATTTTGATATTTCAATGAGTGATAAAGAGTGGAGTAACTTCATTGAGCACTCTTATGAGCATGTGGCGATTTGGTACTTAATTGAAGAAACTCTTGAATCATGGGAGGAATATAAAAGTAACTCCCCTAAAGATTGCATTTATTAATTCTTAATCCTTATGGTGGTGGTTAATCATATTTTTAAAATGAAAAAAATAAAAAGAGAAGAAATTAGAGATCTGAACTTTATTGAAATTATAAAAAAAGAAAGTAATAACAACCATGAAATTATTCAGGATAATAATGGTGTACTATATTGGAAACCTGATGAGAATTTATGTGCAGAAATTGAAGGAAAAAACATTAATGACACCATATCCAATTTTCTTTCAAAAGGTTTGAATAAAAATAGCGAGGAATACAGAAAGTTTTATAGAGACATGGGATACTCGTTATTTGGATATTGGGATGTTTTTTACTGCAAAGCCAATAATCCTATTTGTAATGATTATAGAGAAAATTCTAAATAAAATAGAATCATGTCAGAAGGCTATAGCCATATTTCCAAGAGTTTAGATACCATAACATTACCACAGGTAGCTGAAAAAATAAATGTCAAGGACATTGAATCAGCTAAGAAATGGTTAAATGATAAGGGTATTCGAATTCATAATTTCCCTAAAACGAAGTATGTCTACGAAATTGAGGTGGATAGTGAAATTGATAAGCCTTTTGTACAACTACTAAGGAACAAATATCCAGACAAATGGAAGGACCGTTATAGAGATGTAGCAAAAGATTTAGCAGTATACAATTTAACAATTACACTTTTGGAGGACGAGGTCTCCCCTATTCCAAGAGTTAAATGCTCAGAAATTGATAAAAAAGATCAAGAGCGATATAAAAGATTATTAGGATGAAAAAATTAACTCTTCCCAAAAACCCACATAAAGGTCTTAAAATATTCTGCAGGACTTGCAGAGTAGATAATAGCAAGTGCAAGCATTTTGACAGACAGGTTTACCGTGTACGAATTCACATTCCAGGCACAAGAAATTCTACAAAATCATATTATTTAGAGGCAGAAAATTATAATTCTGCTGTAATCGAATGTGCATTAATCGAGAAAGAACTAATTCAAAATGGATTTGAAAAGATTAGACAAATTGACTCTAATAACCTTAACGATTACAATCTTGGAGATGCAGTTATTAAGTACCGAGAATATATGTCTGGCAAATCCAAATACGCTCATTTGAAAAAAAATATATCTAAAGAACACATTGACGAATGTATAAGATTTTGTTGGAGATTGGTTGAGAATGTGTCTTTATCGAAGAATATTAAAAGAATGAGACCTGCTGATATAAAAATAGAAGATGTATCCAATTTTTATATTTGGGCTGAAGAAAACTATTCATCGAATACCTTCAATAAATGTTTTATAGCTGTTCGTGCTTTTTTTGAATTCTTAATTGAGGTCGAAAATATCGAAATGAAAAATCCATTTAGAAAGTTTGTTCCGAAATCAGTCACACCACCTTCAATTGATATTATCACAGAGGACGAGTTTAATCTTATTTTATCAGCCGTTGATACATTCAATCCAATTATAAAACTTGGTGGCAAGGGTGAAAAGAAAAACATGTTTAAACCATATCTAAAAGTTGGATTCAAATTATTCCTGTTAACTGGGGGTAGACGAGAAGAGGTTGTTGACCTGAAGTGGTCAGATATTTATAGCTCACCACAAGGGGTTAAACTATTCATTATTGATAATCTGAAGGTTAACAGGATTAAAAAAGATAATAAGGATCGTAAGAAATACATTGCCATCAATGTTGATCTTGAAGAATTTCTCATTGAATTAGGTATGAAGGAAAAATTAGGGAAAGATGAATATATTTTATTACCAGAAAGGAATAAAAGCACATATGCTATTATGAATGAATTAAGTAAAGGCTTCACTCACTATAAAAACGGTGCTGGAATAAAAAAAGAAATAAGTTTAAGTAACCTACGCAAAACCTATTTAACATGGCATCATCAAGTTTTAGGTGACAATACAGGATTAGTTAGCTCTCACTCTACCACCCAGGTTTTAGAGAAATATTACCTTGATCCAAAGGTTTTAACAGCAGTAGAAATTTCAGCATTGAGGGTTAGAGTATTTGGAAAAATTGAGAAATCATGACACAATTCATGACACAATTCATGACACAAAATAAAAAACCACCTACGAATGAACGTAAGTGGTTGATTTTCATGTAGCGAGAACGAGATTTGAACTCGTGACCTCAGGGTTATGAATCCTGTGCTCTAACCAACTGAGCTACCTCGCCAAGAGGTCCATTTAGGGCTGCAAATATAGGGCTTAAATGTTTTTACTTGATAGCTAATTCAAACAATTTCTCTTCCCC
>JACCDP011523430.1_pt1 | contig 12289 bp, 6 predicted proteins | sample 7445841 | NCBI WGS metagenome assembly JACCDP01 (sample SAMN15323441, study PRJNA562643) | freshwater metagenome | isolation source: river surface water | place: USA:Blue River Watershed | collected 2017-08-17
ACATGGCCGCCACCGTTGCCTCGCGGTTCAACCCCATCCTCAAGGCGTTTTACCAACGCCTCGTCGCCGCCGGTAAGCCCAAGAAGGTCGCCCTCACCGCCGTCATGCGCAAACTCGTCGTCCTCCTTAACCAGCTCCTCAAAAACCCTGAATTTACGCTCGCCTGAAAGACCGTTGCTGACCCTCTGCTTGGGTCCTTATACCTCCACCATGCCACTCTTTGAGATCACGCCCAACTCTATCAAGGCCATCGCCCCGGCCTCCCTGGCCGAAATGAAGCTGCGGGAACGTGGCGATCTCCAGCGTCTGCTCCGTACGCAGATTGATGTGATCGCTGACGATCTCTACGTGCTCGCCGAAGAATTCGGCGAGTGGGAAGACAGCCGCCGCCGCATCGACCTGTTGGCGATCGACAAGGCAGCGAACCTCGTCGTGATCGAGCTCAAGCGAACAACGGACGGCGGGCACATGGAACTCCAGGCGCTGCGGTATGCCGCCATGATTTCCACGATGACGTTTGAACGCGTGGTCGCATTGCACGAAGAGTTCCTGCGTGCGATTGGGCAGCCTCCAGGGGAGGCGCGTGCCCGTATCTTGGATCACGTGGGCTGGGATGAGCCCGATGAGGAGCTTTTCGCCGACGATGTTCGCATCGTTCTCGTCTCGGAAGATTTCAGCAAAGAGCTCACGACAACGGTGCTCTGGCTGAGCGAACGCGATATCGAAATCCGCTGCGTGCGCTTGCGTCCATACACGGATGGCGACAAGCGCCTGATCGACGTACAGCAGATCATCCCTCTTCCGGAGGCGAACGATTACCAAGTTCAGCTTCGCCAAAAGGAGAAGCAGGGACGTAAGCAGCGGGCGGAGCGCCACGATCTCCGACAGACTTTCTGGGAAGGGATTGTATCCCTCGCGCGCAGCAATCGCACACGGCATGCGAACATAAAGCCCGGGCACCACCAATACATCGGCGCGAGCTCAGGCGTGCGCGGACTCAACCTCAACTACGTGATCGTGCAGGAGTATGGTTTCGTGGAACTCTATATCGACCGCGGAGATGCTGCCGAGAACAAAGCCATCTTCGACAAGCTGCTCGCTCAGCGTGAGGCCATTGAAAAGAGCTTCGGTGCTGAGCTCAGCTGGGAACGACTGGACGACAAGCGCGCCTGTCGCATCAAGCACCACGTTGAGCTGGGTGGTTACCGCAGCCCGATTGAGCAGTGGGCACCCATTCAATCGGCTATGCTGGAGGCCATGATCAAACTCGAGGACTCGCTCCGCGCGCCCATCGACGCGCTGGGTCTTTCATAGTTACCCCGATCGGAAAACTCTAATCCCGCTTCGCGAACGAGGTCGTAAACGCGGAGATGTTCTCTCGGCTTTAGAGAGGCGATTACCACTGGCGGCTTCAGGAAAATCGGTGGTTGTGCAGTTCGCGCAGGGTATCGCGGGCGGTTTCGATTTCTGCCCGACTGAAGCTTGGGGCGTCTGCGTGACTGAGCCTGTTGAGGATTGTGGAGCGCACCATTTCCACCCGCTGGATAAGCGCCTGTGGAATAAAGTCTGGATGGTTCCGCTTCGGTTCGGCTCGTTGCAGCTCGATGCGACTGGTTTGGCGGGCGACGAGTCCGCTCCAGAGCACGTCGGCTTTGACTTCTTTAAGCTGCTTCTTGAACGGAATCTCGATGCGTTGGGCTTCGCAGACATTGCGTATCTTTGCCTCGAAGGCGGCGCGAAGATAAACGGCGGCAGCCATATAGTCGTTTGCGCCCAAATGCGCCTCGGCTCGCTCCATAGCGCTGAGTGACGCGCGAATCTCTGGACGGTCCGGCGCCCCGGGCGCACCGGGGATAAGATACATTTCCCGATACTCCCACGCGCCGCCGTGCTCTGTGTATTTGCGGGCGAGGTCGAACCAAACGTGGTCGTGGGTAAAGAGGAGTATCTGCCAGTCGGCGAACTCGGTTTCGAGGAGTTTTAGCAGGGGGATTCGATTTGAGAGATCGAGGCCGATGAGCACGTCGTCGAGGACCATGATGCCGGGACGGCCAACCCGGGTCAGTCGGGCGGCGGCCAGGTAGAGTGCGAGCGCGATGGCGGTGAGGCGGGCTTCGTTAAGGAAGTGCTGAGGTTCAGTGACGGGTATTCCGTTCAGCTCCACTCCCAATGTAAGGGACTGGCCGATGAAATCCTCCGTTTGGGGATCGTACACGATTTGATCCGGCGGATGAAGTTGGATTGCGGTGCGGGGCTGGAGTAGTGCCAGCAAGCGGTTGGACTCACGGACAAGTTCCGGAAGATTGTTGGTGAGCGCGGTTCTGAATGCGGCGGCTTTCTCGTTGGCCCGCCGAATCGGGTTCTTGCTCTTTCTTCCCCGCGGACGGGCTTCGACCATCGCTTCGTTGAGCTCGCGTAATGGACTCGTTGGAGCAGGAAGATCAGGGAGGACTACTTTGACCAATAGCTCGAAAAGGTTCGGCGCTCCGGTGCGGTGGACGAAATTGGTTTGGAGGAGGTCGCGGTATTCGAGGAACAGGCAAGACCGTGCAAAGGCTTGAAAAGAGTCGCCTGTGGTTTTCGGGTGCTGCTCGCCTACCTCCCAGCGGTACTCGTTCGGTGTGCCGGAGGTGAGCGACACGACGACGGAGTCGTCTTCGTCTTGATGGAAAACATTGCGTACCGCGGTGTAGTCGCGGGCGGCGGAGCTCGTGTCGAACAGATCTCGGAGAGCGCGGAACAGGGAGGTCTTTCCGCTGCCGTTTTCACCGTAGAGGAGGAGGTTGTTACCAACGGGTCCGAGGTCGATTTCCAAGCTCCGGGGCTTGTAGGGCGGGAAGGCGCGATAGCCGCTGATCGATATTTTTTTGATGTGCGGACGAGCTACCGTGAGCGTTGCACTCACCGTCGAGCTACCGGTTGCCGTTCCCGAAAGTTCCTCTATCCGAGGGATCAACGGGGGTGTTACGGCTGGGTTAGATGGATCAGTAGACATCAGCTCGTTCGACCTAATCGAGCCGCTCAACCCTCGCGATGGTGAGTTTTGTCATCATGGTAGTACGAGGTTACTTGCCGGTGGACTCGATGAGGCGGACTTCCTCGATGGTTTGGAGGTCGGTGAGCATGGCGCGGAGGCGGCGCTTGAAGTCGCGGGACGCAGTGAAGACTTCAGAGATAGACTCTCGGGTGAGTTTGCGATTGGGGAGAAGTTTTGCGGTCTCCGCGAAGAGATGGAGGTTGCGGGCGTGCAGCTCGCCGGGGAAGAATAGTTCGTAAACTAGTCCGTTGAGCCATTGCTCGAACCACGAGACGATCAGCCCGTGCTCGGGTAGATGGGCAGCGTCGGGTTTGTGCAGGTCCATAAGGGCGCTGGACAGGACTTCGCAGAGCTCAATTTGCTCATTCGTCGCGTCGGGGATGGGGAGCTTCGAGACGTAACCAGGTTTGAACTCGAAGAAACCGCCCTGTTTTGACGGAAAATCCTGCTGCGTAATCCACCACGAGACTCGTGAATTGAGGATAGCGAGAAGAAACGGAGCGGACGGCGGAACGATGATGCTCGTTTTGTCGTTACTGTAGAAACCAGCGCTGTCATGTGCATAATGGACTTCATTCTGAATGGCAGGGATGATGATTTTAGGCTGCTCGAACTCCTGCCAATACGCGATGTTGTCTTGGATCTCATACCATTCGTAGCTGCCGGGCTTACGACCGCCGGGAAAACCGGGCATAAGCCGTGATTTGAACGGCTTTAGGTGGGCGTGGATCGCCGGGAAGTCTTTGATGTCAATCCCGCGTCGCGTGAAGATTAGCCAGAGATCGTGCGACTCACAGCGCCAGCGTTTCACGTCGCGGCCGCGCAGGTAGGGCTTTAGCACTTCGGCGGAGGATTTGTGCTCGGCGATGAGGCGGTCGCGGGTTTCGCGGTCGACGACGAAGGCCTCGTTGTAGCCGGTGAGGATGCCACGATAGAAACGGCCTTGGACGAGTTTACCGAGCGGCGTACCGCTCTTTCGAATACGCTCAAGCAAGCCGAGGCCGGTGGCGCTTTCGAGTCGCCAACTAGACGGTTTGAGGTTGCGCTGACGAAGCTCAAAACTCTCGCGATCAAAGACGGCGGGGAAATCCACCTTGGCCGGACCGGGTTTCCAAGCGAGGACGGGAAAGCCTCGGTCTGGCGTGGGGACGTGTTGGGCGAAGACTTTCTCGTCTTCGAGGCGGGCGGGATCGGGTAGGCCGCCGCGTTCCACCTCGCGCGTCTTTTCGGTGACGAGGATGCAGGGATAGGCGATGGCGGTGAAAATATCCGTGTCGCCGAAGTCGAGGACGGCGCGGGGCGCGGTCGAATAGACGAGGTAGGCGCGGAGTTTTTCGCCGTAGCCCGCGCGGAAGTATTTGTTTGAGGTGATGAAGCTGAGCACGCCGCCCGTGCGGAGGAGCTGGAGGGAGCGCTCGAAGAAATAGACGTAGAGATCGGCGGTGCCGGTGTAGCACTCGTATTGCTCCTTAAGCACATCCTTGAACGGGCGCGGGCGGCCGGCGCTGCCGGTGACAGTGACGGCCTTCAGCTCCTCCTGGCGGACGTAGGGCGGGTTACCAAGAACGAGGTCGAAGCGGCCAGGCGCGCCGTTTTCGCCTTCGAGGCCGAACATCCAGCCGGGGTCGAAGAAGCTGGCGTGGGTGTTGGTGTTGTAAGGATTCCAATCGACGAGACGTTTGGCGTCGGAGGGCGTGCATTCGCCGGAATCGACGAGGGCGGCGGCGAGGTTCTTGCACAGTTCGCGGTCGCGGCGTCGGAGCGCCTTTTTGTCCTGATAGCGGCGGGCGGTGAAGTAGCGGTGGCGGACGGCTTTGAGCTCGCGCTCCAAGGTGCGGACCTCATCGGAGCCGAGGAGGAGCTGGCCGCGCTGGAGGCCGAGCAGAGTGTTGGCCGGGACGATCTTGGTCTCGAGATTGGGTAGCGGGAGGATACCGTAGTTGGGCAGCTCGGGGTCGATGGGTTGATCGACGATGAGGGTTATGAAGAAGCGGAGCTTGGCGATCTGAACGGCGAGGGGTTGAATATCGACGCCGTAGATGGAGTTTTCGATGAGGTAGAGCTTGCGACCGTAGTCGTCGTGGTTGCGGGTGAAGGCACGCTCGATGGCCTTCAGGGCCTCCTCGCGGGCCGGGGCGCTGTCGATTTGCTCTGCGAGTTGACGCTGACGCTGCTCCCAAAGGCGATTGTCGGGGTCGAGCTTAGTGAGGACGCGCACCATCTTCTTGAGCAAACCCATCGGGTAGGCACCTGAGCCGCAGGCCGGATCGAGGGCGCGGAGGCGGGAGATGGCGTCGATCAGGAGGCGGGACTCGGGCTCATTGAAGTCGTGACCGGGCTCGTCCCAGTCCAGAAGGCGACGAAGACGGGTGGAGTTTTTCTTGGTCTTTGCGGGGAGCGCGGCGAGGAGGAGCGGTTCAAGCGCCTGGTCGATCATCCAGTCCACGACATAGTCGGGCGTGTAGAAAGAGCCGGTAGCGTTGCGGGCGACGGTGTCGGTCTCGGGGTTGTAAGCGGCGAGGAGATTTTCGAAGACGTTGCCGAGGAGATCGGGATCGAGGGCGACTTCCTCCTCTAGCGGCGTGCTCTCGGTAATGGTCCAGACGAAGCTGTTGAGGATTTCGAGGAGTGGCGTGACCTTGACGGCGGTGCGCTGGTCGTTGCCGGTGGCGGCGGACAAGTCGGCGGTGCGCTCGGGACCGAAGAAGAGAAAATTGGGGATACGGGGTTGTTTGGCGGGATCCGTGGAGAAGCCGTCGATACGGACCTCGCGGGTCAAGCTACTGCCCTCGATTTCGATACGATCGTCGAGACACTCGAACAGGCCGCCGTTGAGAAAAGGTACGTCGCGGAGGAGCGCGGGCAGGCGTTCGCGGCCGGCGGGGCTGAGCTGCTTGTCGTGCCGCCAGAGCGTGTGGACCATGTGGTCGGTCTTCACCTCGCGAGCGAAGCGGCGGACGGTCGTCTGACCGGCGGGGTCCATCTCGGTGTTGAGCGTGGCGAAGAAGAGGTTTTGCAGGACGGCCGTGTAGTAGGTGCACGCCTTGGGCGAAGCGTCCTCAAGTAGCTCGCGGATGCGAGGAGAGTCGAAGAGATCGTAAGGGAGGAGCGGGCGGCCGTCGGGGAGAGTCTTTTCTTTGACGAACCAGCAGAAGATTACGCGGGTGAGGAGGCGGATGAGGTGGAGAGATGGCTTGCCGTCGGCATCGGGGTCGGCGTCGGGCGGGAACTTGGCCTCCTCGCGCGCCCAAAAATACCAATCGGCGAGCATCCGGTAGGCGCGACGACGGAGAAGCTCGACCGAGAGCGATTCGCGCCAGGCGGAGTCGAGGTCGACAAACGTGCGGATGTCGCGACCTCGGAAGGCCGCAAGGCTGGGGAGTGCAAAATCCTCGATGATGGCGAGGTGGCCGGGGTGTGGGCGAGCGACGGAGATGTCCCTGATGAGGGTGACCTTGCGTTCGACGACGTCTTTGGAGCGGTCCTTCTTGTTGCCGCGTCGGTAGGTGATGGCGATGGAGAGACGGTCGCTCTCCTTGAACAGAATGAGAGCCGGCATCGGGAAGAGCCGGTTGATGGCGCGGGCGAGGTCGCAGAGGTCAGCGCGAGTGCGGAGCTTTCCGTCGGCGACCGGAGCGAGATCGAGGGCGAAAAATAGATAGGACTCGACGGCGCGGGCCGTGAGATCGGCGGGGTCAGCTGGGATGAGGTCGAGCTGGCGACCGCTGCTCCGGGCGATGTCCTCACTCGTGAGCTGGAAGAGCAGATCGATTGAGCGCCAGCGAGCGGCGGGATCGAAGCGGGAAAGGATGCCGGCTGAGTCGTAGTTCTTGCAGAACTGAGAAACGGAGACGGGGGCGAGCGTGCGCTCGGACGTGTAGCCAAGAATGGCGAAGAGATCGCGGGCGGCAGCGCGCAGGGGTTTTTGCGCGAAGGCGGTAAGGCGGGCGGCGAGTTCTTGGCGGAGATCGGCGGGAGCGGCGGGCATCTGGGAAAGGAGGAAGGCCGGAAATTATGAATCAGGTAGGTAGGCGGGCCAGCCACGCGGCACCGGTAGCGGTGCGGGGGTAGCGCTAGTGGGGGCCGGTAGGCTTGTCGCGGATGGTGCGCTCCAGCCAGCGGGCGGTGAGCAGCGGTTCGAGGTAGGTCTGGCGAAAGTGTTCGCGATTTTGCAGGCCCACCGCGTCTTGCAGGTGCTGGAGGGTGGCGGGCTCGGCGGCGGCGCGCAGCGGCTTGCCGACTTGCTCGGCAACTTGCGTGATGGGCTGGCCAAGCGCGCCGGCAAGTTCATCCAAGGCGATTGATAGCAGGGGCTTATCTTGCGTGGTGACTTGCGGGGCAGCTTGCGTGGTTGATGAGGCGACAGGGAGCGGAGTCGGGCGCCAGAGGGTCTGCACGAAGTGGCCTTCGTCCTGGCGAAATTCGGGGGCACGCAGGCCGGCGTTCACTGGGCTAACGCGCGAAATCGACAGATTAGAGCCGTAGGCCCCGCATGCCGGCTTGACGTGAAAGCGATACCGACCAGTCTGACGGCATAAGCTGGGAACTGCGTAGCGGGTCCTGGCTTTCTTCATTTGTGGGGTAGGACGACCAGCCCCGGGCCGAGGTAATTGCCTGCGGCGTCACGGCGAAACTTTGTTTCCAGGATGCGAAAGTCCTCTCGCACCGGCTTGCCTTGGACGAAGCGGCCGATCGGTGTGACGGTAAGATCGGCGATTTCCAAAGCGGCGATGCCGGCGGTCTTGTCGCGCAGGACGAGACCTTGGATGCGTTGGCTGATATGGGCGGCGCGCATGAAGCGCGTGCCTTGAACCTTGAGGTTCAACCACGCGAGTTCGATCTGGTTGTCGAGCGGGGCGCCGCGCTTCTCGGCGACGATGAAGCCGCCGTCGGCCACCGGGCCTACCTCAAAGCACAGGCGCTCGACCAGAATCTGGAGGCTGAGAAAATAAGGATCGAGGGCGGAGACGTCGTATTTGTCGAGGTGGTCGGCCTTGCGGATGACGCACGCAACCACCTGATACTCCAACTCGCGCATGAGCTGGTTCAGCTCGGCGTAAAAGGTGATGCGAAAGCCCGAGTCCTTCATGCGCTCGAAGCCGTTTCGATTGCGGGTAAGATCGGCGGTGTGAAGGACGAAGTCGTCGCGGCCAAAGAGCCGAAGCTTGAACGCGCGCAGGCGCTCGGTCATCACGTTCTTGGCGTAATCGCGATCCACGATGATGCCGCCCAGCACGAACAGGGGATACTGGGGGTCTATCTTGGCGAGGCTGTGGTCGCCGGATTCATCGAGGAAGAGAATCTTCATGACGAGGAGTGCACAGCGGCAGGATCAGCGTGAAGGACGAGCCAGGTGACGAGATCGAAGGCTGCTTCGTCCTCCTGCGGCTGCTCCTCGACCAAGGGGATGACGAAGTCGCGCCGGCCTTGGAGGCCGGAGGCCAGCTTTTGCTGGAAGGTGGAGGTGATAGACTGGACGGCCGAGGCGATAAGACGCGACTGCTGGCTCATGTCGGCGCCGTTGTCAGTCTGGCGGTCAAAGAGACGGCAGAGCTCAAGGTAGGGTTCGTCGTGGCCGAGCGCGAGACTCCGGAAGAGGTTTAGCACGGTCTTGGCCTGGGTAAAGGCGAGGCGCACCTCGCCCGTGGCGAGCACGTAAACCAGATAGTGGGGCGCGAGGGGATTGATGCGCTCGCCTGGCGGGGTGGCGGTGTGGGTTTTTTGCCGGAGGCAGTAGATGACACCGGGGCGGGCTAGCGGAATATCGGTAGCAGGTGGGACGACGGCGTAGAGGCCGAGGGGTGCGCGCTCCAGCTCGGCGCGGTGGGCCTGCAGGAAGTTGATCAAATCCTGGCGGAATTCATCGAGGGAGAAGTCCGCTAGGGAGACGGACTCGTCGAGGTCGTCGAGATCGAGCACCTCGTCCTTGAGGCGCTTGAGCTGGCGGTCGCGGAAGAGAAGATCGTCCGTGATGAGGTCTTCGAGCTGGGAGGTATCGAGCAGGTTGTCGGTCTGGGTGGCGGCGAGATCGACGAGGGCCATGCGGGCTTCGACGCGGTGCTTCACGCCGAGGTAGCGGTCGAGGTCGGCTACGGGCCAGAAGTTGACGAGCTGCACGGCGTCGTTGCGCGATCCGATGCGGTCGATGCGGCCGAAGCGCTGGATGATGCGCACGGGGTTCCAGTGGATGTCGTAGTTTACGAGCAGGTCGCAGTCCTGGAGGTTTTGGCCCTCACTGATGCAGTCTGTGGCGATGAGCAGGTCGATCTCTTCGCGTTGGTTGGCGAAAGCGGCGGTCTGTTCGGCGCGGCGTTTGGCGATCGGGGCGAAGTTGGTGAGGATGTCGTCGAAATCGGTGCGCCCTAGGGAGGCGGCGTTGCCGCCGTCACCGCAGATCAGGCCGGTGTGGATGCCGAGGTCAGCGCGGGCCCAGGAGGAGAGATGTTCGTAGAGGTAGCGGGCGGTGTCGGCAAAGGCGGTGAAGACGATGACCTTGCGGTTGGGCTTTCCGTCGCGGTTGACGGTGGGAGTCTTCGCCTTTGTGGCGACGAGTTGCCGAAGCTCGGCCAGCTTGCCGTCGCGCTTGGCGGAGACGGCTTGGGTTTTCTCCAGGAGGAACTGGAGTTGGGTGCGGTCGTTGCGCACGGCCTTGAGCCATTCGGGGAGTTTGAGGTGGCCGAGATGGATGCGCCGGCGCCCTCCGATGGTGAAGTCCTCGCCATCGAAGTCGGGGTCTTCGAAGGCGTCGGGGGTGAGCGAATCGAAGTCGAGGTCAGGGGTGGCGTCGAGGTGTTGCTCGAATTCCGTAATCCGCTTTTCGAGGGTGTCGATTTTCGCGATGGTGCGCTCGAGCGTGAGGCGGAATGAATCTACGGAGCTTTCAAGGCGTTTGAGAAAATTCACCTTCATCATCGAGATGAGGATTTTCTCGCGGCCTTCCTGGGTGAAGCCGCCGAGGATCTTGCGCTCGTAGGCAGCCTTCGTCTCGGCGGGTAGATCACCGCGCAGGAAACTGGTCGGGTGGTAGAGGGCCAGACGAAGGGCGCCGATCTCCTTGTCGAGTTCCTCGAAGGAGAGGAAGCCGTTCTTGAGGTCGATGGGAGCGTTCAGGGCCTTGGGCGGCGGGCGCTTAGGGAAGCCGCCGAGGCTGGTCATTTCCTTGGAGTAGTAGTTGGCGATCTGGCGGCGAGAGCGGGCGAGGCTGAGGCCGTCGAGCAGCTTAAAGAAATCGCCGCCGATAGAGGCGATGAGATCACGGGTCTTGCGCAGGCCGGGCGGACGATTCGGGTCAGACCAACGGGTGAAATGGGTCTGGGCGAGCCGAGTCGTCTCCTTGACAGAGGAGATATCGAGGTTTTTGGCGAAGGCTGAGTCGGCGAGGGAATCGCGTGCAACATCACCGCCGGCGATGAAGGAAATCTGATTACGCAGATCCGCGAGCTGGTTGTTTACCGGTGTGGCGGACAGGAGTAGAACCTTGGTGCGGGCACCACTGGAGATAACGTCCTCCATGAGGCGCTGGTAGCGGGTGCGTCTTTCGGGTTCGCCCGGGCGCTGGGTAGCGAGTTTGTTGTTTCGAAAATTGTGGGACTCGTCGATGACGACGAGGTCGTAGGCACCCCAGTTGAAATTGGCCAGTTCGTGCCCGTCCACCTCGCCGGATTCGCGACCGAGGTCCGTGTGGGAGAGAACATGGTAGCTGAAGCGATCCTTGGGAAACGGGCAGAGCAGATTGCTCGACCGGTAGATGGTCCAGTTCCGCCGCAATTTCTTCGGACAAAGAACGAGTACCTTTTCGTTGCGTAGTTCGAAATACTTGATGACGGCGAGGGCGGTGTAGGTCTTGCCCAAGCCGACGCTATCAGCGAGGATGCAACCATTGTAGCGCTTGATTTTATTGATGGCGGAGCGGGCGCCATCGCGCTGGAAGGTATAGAGGGCCTGCCAGATTTGGGTGTCCGGAAATCGAATGCGGCGCAGGTTGTCATCGATTTCAAGGCCTTCGTCGATATAGCGACGAAAGAGTTCGAAGAGGGTTTTGTAGTAAACAAATTGGGGCGACTGGTCTCGATAGACCTGAAGTAGGTAATCGAGCACCGCCTCTTTCACATCAGTGACCCGGGAGGTGTCGTCCCAAAGTTCGTTGAACCACTGATGCAGATCCGCGCGATCGCGGTTCCCGTCAACGATGAGGTTGAGTTCAACGTTGTTGTTGACAGCTGAGAGACCGAGCCCGCGCGTTGTAAAGTTCGAGCTTCCTATGACCGCAGACGAGACCTCGCCGCGTCGGATGTGGGACATTTTGCCATGGAGGAATCCCGTTCGGGTGACGGAACGAACCTCGACCTTATCGCGTATCCATGCGGCGCAGGCTTGGGCAATGTGGCGCTGGCTTAAACCGCCGGCGATAGCGAGGCCGTCGTCACGAAGCACGTAGGCCGCCCCGTTCTTGTGGTCAGGATCAATGGTCTTGATGAAGGCAGCTTCGCCAAAAAGAAGGCGGATTTTTCCAAGGTTATGGAGATGGACCTTTAGTTTGTCGTGGGCGAATACCGTGAAATAGGCGGTGACGATGTCGAGGTCAGCACCGGCCTTAAGCTCCGCCCGGAGAAAATCGCCGACGGTGCCACGGCGATGATTGTCGCGAATGCCGGAGGACGGATGTGGCCCAAGAGATGACATTTCAGGTAAGAGTTTTCCCGAGCGCTAGCGGATGATGAGCTTGATACTATTTGCTGCGTTAAATGAGCTCTAACGGGACTCACACGGCAAGACGCGAGAACGGCAAATCACGAGGAGACCAGGCGCAGTGCAGCAGCCCGCGCAGTCAAGTAAGGTGCCAGCCGGCGGTCGTGGCCTCTTGACTGCTTCCGAATCGCGCACGATGCGGTCGTCTTGTTCTAGTTCCGTCGCCGGGGACTTTTGTCGTAGAACGAAAGCCATCCGGCGGCGGGTTCATGGCTTGAGCGTGTCACCAAGCCGCCGGCTGCGATCCAGCGTCGCCCGGTGTGACTTGCGATCCGAGCTAGGGTGGCCCCGTTAAGGCTGGTTGCCCGGCGATCTGCGTTTACTCTGCTCTCGCCATCCACCCGCAAAAAAGCCCCTCGGAATTAATCCAAGGGGCCTTTCAAATTGGGTGCAGGGGCTGGATTTGAACCAGCGACCTTCAGGTTATGAGCCTGACGAGCTACCAGGCTGCTCCACCCTGCAACAATGGGAAGGTCAGACGTTGCGCGCGGCGGTCCGGGTGTC
>JACCDP010293037.1_pt1 | contig 12288 bp, 27 predicted proteins | sample 7445841 | NCBI WGS metagenome assembly JACCDP01 (sample SAMN15323441, study PRJNA562643) | freshwater metagenome | isolation source: river surface water | place: USA:Blue River Watershed | collected 2017-08-17
ACTACATCGACAATGTCTATGTCCCTACCGACACAGCGCCTGGTACGTATGCCACACCTTTCACAGTGAAGGATGCGCTATCCTGTCAGCGTGGCGAAGATGCTGCCTATGACGCCTGGACGGTGCTTAATCGCATTCAGGAGAATGTGGTTAGGGGTAATGTCATGGTGCAGTCGATTACGCAGAAGGGGCGTGGTGAACGTAAAGCCAGACCCATTCAGTCGATTCAGGAACATGTCCGAGTCAATCAACAACTGTTTGATATGGTGGCGGTATGACTGCTTTTAGCTCAATGAATTTACATGGTGTTGAGTCTGTGCGTGTCTCTTCAGAGACACATTACAAAGACACAGACACGTATGTAAAAACCCTTGTCATCATTGATGAGGAAGGGAATGAAATACGCATCAATCTGTTTCGACGGTTTCGGTCCATCAACATTGGAGAAGAGAAGTGACCACGCTACGCGCAGCAGTGCAGGAGTTTGTCGCCGACTACGAAAACGGCGATCTGGGAGATTTGAAGCACTACGCACGCGCCCTCCGCGCCGCGTTGGCGCAGCCCGACATGCACCCGCAATGCGCTCAGGGCTGTGAGTTCCTGGCGATGGAGCAGCGACGCAACGAGCGCGAAACTACGCTCAAGGAAAGGGGGTTTGAATGAGCACCATCACCGTACCCCGCGCAGTGCTGGAGCAGGCGCTGGCGGCGCTGGAGCAATGCGGGTTAGACGACACGCATCGCAGCTATGAGTTTGAGCACGCAGCACGCGCCGCCCTCCGCGCCGCGCTGGCGCAGCAGGAGCAGGAGCCACCCACTCAAGCGGGTGCGCTGCACGCCATGAAGACCGTATTGTGGAAGCAGGAGCAGGAGCCGAAAGCCTGGATGCTGACAGATGATTCTGGAATGCGATTTGTTTCCGTGGACCGTCCTCATCCTGATTTTGTTCCCCTCTACACCACCCCACCCCGCCGCGAGTGGCGGGGATTGAAAGAATGGGAGATCAATGACGGTCGAGATCAACTGCCTACAGAAGACCTGTGCAACTGGTCATTCAGACAAGGCGTCTACTTCGCCGAGGCCGCGCTGAAGGGGAAGAACCAATGAGTCAGCCCAAAGCCCTATTTCTTGCTGATGTCATTAAGGCAGACCCCGCAAGCAAGACACATCACGACGAAGCCGCAGCCGAACTGCGCCGCCTTTACGCAGCCAACCTCAAACTCGCCGGGGCCATCGACATGATCCGCGAGACGCTGGAGGGCGGCAACGTGGACGATCTGCTGTACATCATCAACACCGCTCTTGAGGAGCACAGGGGGAATCATGAGTGACAAACCCGAAGCCCTGCGGCTGGCTGATTTTCTTGACGATCAGTACGACCCGTCGCACAACCTAGAAGAAGCCGCCGACGAACTGCGCAGGCTGCACCAGTTTGAACGCGGTTACAACGAGTGGACCGAAAAGACTCAGTGGGTGCAAGAGACCAAACAAACCTACGAACTCGGTATGCACCGGGCGGATGTGCTGAAGCAGCGAATTGAGAAACTGGAGACGGTGAATCAGGAACTACGGAAGGCTTTGCGAGAGGCCGCGCTTGCTCTGGCACACGCTACCGAAACAGTACCTGTGGTGTACGACGACGACTACAACAGAGTGAGCGCCGCCATCGCCAAAGCGGAGGGGCAAGCATGAAACTGCGCGGATTCGCCGACGGATTGACGCTGCTGCCGCTGTGGCGGTGGCTTAGGAGGAAGACATGAAACTCACCCCGTGGTTTTCCGCCAGCGTCAAACCTGTCAGGGCGGGGGTGTATGAAGCTGTCCTTAGCTCCAGTGCGCGTTGGTACAGATATTGGAACGGCGAAAGGTGGTTTGTAGGTGGAGCAACTCCCAAAGTGGCGCTCGATGCGTTTAAAGAGTACGGCATTTTTGCTGTTGACATCTATCCTTGGCGCGGCCTCACGGAGGAACCGAAATGACCATTTACACCACTCTTAACAAAATCCGCGCACACAGACCGTGCGCTAACGGCTGGACCAAGCTCCTGCGGCATCTCGGCAAAACACAGGCGGACGACGAGTCGCTGGCATTGGTCACGATTCTGGACAGCAACGGTTTGGACGATGCCCTGTGGTGCCTGAGCGCCTGCGAAGGCATTAACCGCGAGGCGCGGCTGTACGCAGTCTGGTGCGCTAGACAAGTCCAGCACCTGATGACGGACCAACGCTCACTGGCTGCGTTGGATGTTGCCGAGCGACACGCTAACGGCGATGCGACAGACGAGGAGTTGGACGCAGCGGTGGCCGCAGCGTTGGCCGCAACGCGGACCGCAACGCGGACCGCAGCGTGGGCCGCAGCGGGGAACGCAGCGTGGGCCGCAGCGTGGGACGCAGCGTGGGCCGCAGCGCGGGGCGCAGCGAGGGCCGCAGCGCGGGGCGCCCAAGCCGCCGAATTCCGAAGGAGGTTTGCATGACCACATGGCACAAAGGCCCGCCGCCTAGCATCGGCTGGTGGCCGGCGAGTAACTGCCGCGATCCTGAGTGCTGTCGCTGGTGGAACGGGGAGTGGTGGAGTAGGCCGGTGTGGCCTGACTCCTCTATCGAAGGTGTCGCATTGGCTGCGCGCAGCAAATGCCCCCACCAATTCCTTATCGAATGGACCGACAGGCCCGCATCGTGGCCGGAAAGGAGCAGGACATGACCCGAGAAGACATCCTCAAGCTGGCGCGGGTGGTTGGATTGCATAGTGCAGTTTTGCTGCACATATACGACGGCAGAGAGGGGGCGCTGACGGACCAAGAACTGGCCGAGTTGCAGAGGCTTGAGAGATTCGCCGCCCTCGTCGCCGCAGCAGAACGCGCTGCCTGCGCCGACATCTGCGACCAGCACGCCAGTATTGAGGGCATCGCGCAGCGGTGTGCTGCGGAGATCAGAGCGAGGAACAAATGACCACCATCCACTATTGGTGCCCGCTGCATCGGGCGTATGTTCAACGTATGGTGCCAACAGCGTTGGCGTTCAAACTGGCGGGGTTGACATGACCGACAGAGAACTACTGGAACTCGCTGCGAAGGCGGCAGGGGTTGACTTCATTTCAGAGCGCAGTACGGACCAAATGCTGTGGATTGTTGGAGGAGGTGTTTGGTCTCCAAAACATGACGACGGCGATGCGCTGCGGCTAGCGGTGAAGTTGGGGCTGCTGGTGGATGTATGGCTACAGCAGAAAGTGTGTATTGCCAGTACTCAAGGCGAAGAGCTGGTTGACGCCAGAGAACAGTTTGGCGACGACCCCTACGCCGCCACCCGCCGCGCCATCGTCAGGGCTGCGGCTGAGATTGGGAGGAACATGCCGTGACAAACAACGAAATCGCCACCCTGATGAACGACGCCGCAGGCCATCACTGGGGCGACGAGGCTCATTTCCAACGGTTTGCGAACATGCTGCTGGCAGCAGAACGTGAGGCGTGTGCTAAGGTGTGTGATGAAATCAGCGAAGAGTATGGACGGCGAGAGGCAAGAAGGTATCCCGGATTGAGAACAGATGCAGAAACGGGGGCGGATGTATGCGCCGTAGCCATCCGCGCAAGGAGAAACAAATGAAACGCACCAAATGGTTTCCATCACACATCAAGCCTGTACATATTGGTGTCTATGAAGTCAAGGATGCATTTCGTCCTTGGTATAGATACTGGAATGGACGAAACTGGTTTATAGGCGGCAACACACCTACAATGGCTACACAACATTGTGGGATTAGGATAGACAAAGAGTTCTATATGCCCTGGCGTGGCATTGTGAAGGAGTGAATGATGGGAACGAACTACTACACCGTAAACAAATACTGCGATCACTGCAACCAATACGAGAAAGACTTACACATAGGTAAGAGCAGCTATGGTTGGTGCTTCTACTTCCAAGGATACAAGTACATGAACCTGGTTTCATGGAAGCAATGGAAGGAATATTTGAAAGACAAAACCATTGTCGATGAATACGGAGACAAGAAGACCTACGACGACATCGTTGAAATGATAGAGACATACAAGTCCCCATCAGCACAACACAGCAAATACCACCACAACAAAGAAGGAAAGAAACAAGGATGGTTCAACGACGAATATGATTGGGATGACGAAGACGGTTATCCTTTCTCTTCAAGAGAGTTCTCATGAGCGACGACACCGCAATCAGTCTTTTCTTTATAGGAGCAATCTGTGCATTCCTCGCTGTCTTTTTCTGACAAGCCTGTTCCTTTGTCGCAAGCAAAGGTGAACACCTACATCAAGGACATGTATGAAGAGGTGTTTCTATTCAAGCGATGTGAACTAGGCGAAGGAGTCTGCGAAGACTCCACAGGAAACGTCAACTATCTAGACCTGCATGAGAAGGTGTACATTCAAAAATGAAAGAGCTTCCAGCGTATGTCCGTTACACCTCTAACGGCTACTACTATTGCCCTCCAGAGGACGCTGTCCATGCTGGTGTTGTCAAGCGCAAGTGGAGCAAAGAACTAGACAAGGTGTTGAAGGCAGCAGAGGCTGGCTCTATACGCATGGCTGAGTGGAGGAAGGCTAGAGCAGAAGCCAGAGCCATCCGCAAAGACGGAAGAGTTGGTGGTCTAGTGTCTAACTATCTTCACAGCCTAGACTATGCTGCGTTGACGCCCAGGTCTAAGATGGATTACAAAACAGGGCTGATGGCATGGGCTAAGAAGCGCATCGGTGGTGTTGAGCTACACAATGCAAAGATAGAGCATCTATCTGCTCCAATGTGTCAGCGCATTTACGAACAGGCAGTGAAGGAGACAGGCTCACTAGAGTCTGTATACAAAACTGTTGCCTACTATCGCATTGCCTTCAATTGGGGCATCAGACACGGCTATTGCACATTCAATCCCTTCACCTATGTCAAGGTGAAACGAGGCAAAACCAGGAAGGAGATGTGGGAGAGGAAGCATGTCATGGCTTTCCTCAACACAGCCTTCTCTAAATGGGAATGGCGTAATGCTGGCATCCTGTTCTACTGTCTTTATGAATGGGGACAACGGGTTAGCGACATCCTCAATCTGAAATGGTCTCAGGTGGACTTGAAAGAAAGGATGGTAATCATTACACAGAGCAAGCGTGGGGCAACAGTGAAGCTGCCCATCTCTGATGGTTTGCATTCTGTGTTGCAGCAGCAGTGGAATGATTTTCCATGTCGTCACCTGGTTGCGCCTAGGATGCGTAGGGTTGGTAGCGAATGGGTTGCATACAATGTTTTGTCAATCAACGCCATCTACCACGACATTGCAGAGGCTGCTAAACTACCTAAGCAGCTACAGCTTCGAGACCTTCGACGCACTGCCATCACAGAGACCATTGAGAACGGCGCAGACATGCTGACGGTGATGATGTTGTCAGGACATCGAAGCGTAGCTTCAGTGTCTCCTTATTTTGTTCACACCTTGAAGGGAGCAACAAAGGCTCAGGAGATAAGACAGTTCCCTGACCAGCTAATTGAGGACGTCACCCTTGATGTCCCCAGGCTAGGCTACAAACGAAAGGAAGCATATGAAAATAGTCATTGAATGCAATGATGCTTGGGAAGCCAAGGGCATGTTAGATTGGTACAGATACAAATCAACCTGTGAGCAAATCCGTGAACAAATCCGATCAGCCATCAAATACAGAGAACTTTCCGCAGAAACAATCGCAGAATTGGAGCGAATTCAATCGCTACTGTACGCTGAAGAAGAAACCGAAATCTAATTGGCCCTTCCTCTACTACCAAGACACTGATGGAGAAATGAAGATGAATCCAGCTATTCAAACTTCAGCGTATGTTTCTGCCAGCAGTGTTGGAGAAGCATTGTTATGAACACCAAAACTGCTGCTGATATAGCCGCTGAACGTCATAGGCATAGTCCCTATGCTGAACTCGAGGAACTGAAAGCTGCTATCGAAGAGATAAAGAAAGAGCTATGTCATTTATCAGGACTCATGTCTCATGTGACAACTGCGGAAGCAGCGATGCCCGCAGCATCAACGCAGACGGAAGCAGCTTCTGTTTCTCCTGCAACACCTTCACACCAGGCAACGGCGAAGCGCCGGAGCCGCAACGCAAAAGGAAATATGTGAACAACGTCACCAAGCATTTCGATGACAACGAACCCTGCTCTGTCCCTGACAGGCGTCTTACCAGGGCTACGTTGGAGCGATATGGTGTTGTCAAGGATGACAAGAACTTCTACTTCCCTTACCACGACAAAGAGGGTACTCTTGTTGCAGCGAAGGTGAGGAACATTGCAGAGAAGAAGTTTCACGCTGAAGGTGAGTTTGGCAAAGCCACCTTGTTTGGTCAGCATCTGTACACAGCAGGTGGTAAATACGTCACCGTCACTGAAGGTGAGTTCGATGCATTGGCTGCGTTTCAAGCCACAGGTAGCAAGTGGCCTTGTGTGTCCATTCGCAGTGGTGCTGCTGGTGCATTGAAGGATTGCAGAGCAGCCTACGAATGGCTCGATAGCTTTGACACCATCGTCATCTGCTTTGACAACGATGAGCCTGGTAAGAAAGCAGCCAAGGAAGTTGCAGAGCTATTCGGTAACAAGGCTAAGGTGTTCAAGCATGAACACGATTTGAAGGATGCTTGTGACTACACAGCAGCTAACAAAGAGGCTGTGTTTGTCCATCGCTGGTGGAGCGCAGAGGCATACATACCTGATGGCATCATCGCTGGCACCACGCTGTGGGACTTGGTGTCAACACCACCAGCACCAGCGCAATGCATGTATCCTTGGGAGGGACTGAATGCGTTGACCAATGGTATCCGATGGGGTGAGCTTGTCACCATCACAGCAGGCAGCGGCTTGGGTAAGAGTCAGGTGATGCGCGAGATAGCCTGGCATGTTCTATGCCACACCGGTGACAACCTAGGCTTCCTATTCATGGAGGAAGGTATCAGGAAGACAGGCTTGTCTTTGATGTCGCTGGCTGTGAACAAGCCTCTGCACCTGCCTGACACAGAAGCAAGCTCAGAAGAGCGTAAGGACGCCTTTGAACGCACGCTAGGAACAGGCAGGCTCTATCTGTTCCAGCACTTTGGCAGCACAGCCATTGAGAACATTGTCAATCGTGTTCGCTACATGGCGAAGGCTCTCAACTGTCGCTACATCTTCCTTGACCATCTATCCATCCTGGTTAGCAGTCAAGACAATGGAGACGAACGCAAAGCCATTGATGAAATCATGACCAAGCTGCGTATGCTTGTTGAAGAAACCAGTATCTCTTTGTTTGTTGTCTCCCATCTCAAACGTCCAGATGGTCGAGCACACGAGGAAGGGGCCGCAACGTCTTTGTCTCAGCTTCGCGGCAGCGCAGCCATTGCACAGCTTAGCGACATGGTGATTGGTCTGGAGCGTAATGGACAGGCTGATGATCCTAATGAGCGCAACAAGACCAAGCTACGTATCCTGAAGAATCGATGGAACGGTGAGACAGGACCAGCTTGTTATTTGCTGTACAGCAAACAAACAGGTAGGATGTTGGAGCACTTTGAAGAAGAAGGCGAAGAGGAATTGCTATGAACCAACTGTTCTATGATCTGAGTCAGAAAGCCGAGGACATCACTGACCAGCTATATTCTCGTAAGCTGTCTGGTGAATCTTGGCAAGACATCTTCAGACAGAAGTACGGAGAACTCATAGTGGAAGAGTGTGTTAAGGTTAGCAATTTCTCACATGAAAGCGACATGTATCCGGGCGCTGTCATTAAAGAACATTTTGGAATGGAGAAAGAGAAATGAATAGTGATCTTATTAAGAAGCTGGTAGGAACAGTTGTAGAAAAGATTCCAGACACTGCATCAAATGAAGAGCAGCTTTCTATGTTCATTCGTGAATACACAGCATTGCTGGTCAACGAATGCGTTGATGTCTGTACATCAATAAGTGCAAACTACATTGCAGAACGAGAACTAACCAGGGCTGGAGCCGCTGGTTTTTGTGGAAACAAGATCCTAGAGAAGTTTGAGATGCTGCCATGACACCACAAGAAACACTACAGGAAGTCATAGCCTTTCTCAAGGCAATGCACGAAGAAGCTAAATACAACCACAACTACTATGCCCATGCAGCGCTTCGTCTCAACGAACACTTCTATGGACATGGTGGTCTCTTAACCAACGACGAAGAAAAGAGAAAGCCCTACGCATGATATTTCTCGACATCGAAACCAATCTAGCACACACCACCATTTGGCTTGTTGTGACAAAGAAAGGAGACGAAGTAAAGACATGGCGTGAGAGGACAGGGTTGCAGCAATACCTTGATGAGAACAAGGTAGTTGCTCACAACGGCATTGACTTCGACTTCGATGTCCTTGCTAAGGTATGGCAGGTGTATGTGCCTGAGCATATGCAGGTGGATACGCTGGTGTTGTCTCGCCTGTACAACCCTGAGCTTCCTCCACCTGAGGAAGATCCTAAGGCAGGTAAACACTCTCTTCGTAGCTGGGGCATCCGCTTTGGCGAGCACAAGGGAGACTTTGACGCCTTTGATGAAGGCTGGTCACAGGAGATGGAAGACTATTGCATCCAGGACGTGTTGCTGCTGGAGCGCCTGTATCAGCATCTCACGAAGGAGATGGAGAGCATGGGCTTCAGCGACACCAGCATTGAACTAGAGCACAAGGTGGCTCAGATATGCGGAAGGATGATGAACAATGGCTATCCGATCGATGTCCCTAAGGCTCAGACTCTTCTGGCTACACTGTCAGGTAAGATGGCTGACATTGAAAATAAGCTACAAGAAGTTTTTCCACCAACGATAGAAGAGACAAAGACTCCTCAGTATTGGGAAGTTGTTGATGACTCTTGGAAGGAATACAGAGCAGACACTAAAGGTGCTCTGTTGGAGGTGTTGAAACAGGTAGGTGTAGCTAAGCCATCTAAGCTGATACAGGAAGCTATTCCTGGTCCTATGAAGGTGAAGGTTATTCCGTTCAATCCTGGAAGCCGTCAGCAGATTGCTGAGCGTCTGCAAGTGCTTGGTGTTGAGTTCACAGAGACGACAGAGAAAGGAGCCATCTCCATCAATGAAGACATCCTGTCTGACATTGACAAGCCTGAGGCTAAGCTACTCAATGAATATCTGATGTTGCAGAAGCGTGTGGCACAGGTTAGTAGTTGGTTGGAGAAGGAAACAAATGGTGTTGTCTACGGACGCATCATCACCTGTGGTGCTGTCACTGGTAGAGCCACACATAACAGCCCCAATCTAGGACAAGTGCCTAATGTGTCTGCTCCCTACGGCCCTGAGTGTAGAGAAGTGTGGTATCCAGGCAAGGGCCGGATGCAGGTTGGTGTTGACCTTAGCGGTATTGAGCTACGCTGCCTTGCTCACTATCTGAATGACGAAGGCTGGACCAATGAGTTGCTGAAGGGCGATGTGCATTGGATGAATGCACAGAGCTTTGGGTTGGTGCCTAAGGGAACGGTGAAGGAAGATAGCAATCCTGAGCACAAGAAGATTAGAAACACAACGAAGGGACTCACCTACTCTACGTTGTATGGAGCAGGGGCAGAAAAAGTAGGATCTATTGCAGGCTTTGGTAGTGTTCGTGGAAAGAAGCTCATTGACAACTTCATCAACAACACACCAGGCCTAGCACCTCTGAAGCAGAAGCTGTCTAAGTTTGTGAAGAAGGGTCATGTGCCTGGCTTGGACGGACGACGCATCCGCATCAGAAGCGACCATGCTGCGTTGAACACGCTGCTGCAAGGGGCAGGTGCCATCATCGCCAAGCAATGGCTTGTAGAGGCTGATAGGCTTCTTCGTGAGAACAACATCGATGCTCGGCTGATGGCATGGGTGCACGATGAAGTGCAGTATTCGGTGTTGCCTCAACAGGCTGAACAGGCAGCTAGGCTTATTGAGAAAGCTGCCAACATTGCTGGAGAGGTGTTACAATTTCGCTGCCCCGTTGACGCTGAAGGCAAAGTCGGGGCAAACTGGCGAGAATGTCATTGATGCTTGATCGGTTGCCTGTGCTGTATCTACAGCACAGAAGGCTCGGATGTCTGAGCGGCAGCAACGCTGGACTATCGTAACCAGCTACACGAAGCTACAGCGTGTTCAATTCTGTAGCACACTAGAGGAAATGAAATGGAAGCAGTGAAGCTCAAAGCCGTTGTTATGTGGTGCCAAAACAAAGAGCCTAACGAGATGTCGGGAAAGTGGCAGATTGATCTGACCCAGCTTTCTGACGCCGCTGTTGAGGCTCTGGAGGCTATGAAGATTGATGTGAAGGAAAAGGAAGGCATGGGCAAGTACATCACTTGCAAGTCTGCGCGTCCTATCAAGGTGCTTGATGTTGACGGCGACGAGATTCAAGAGAAGATTGGCAACGGCAGCAAGGCCAAGTGCATTGTTAGCTCCTACGAATGGAAGTACAAGAACAAGAAGGGTGTGTCTCCTTCGTTGCAGAAGATTGTCATCACTGACCTCGTTGAGTTTGGTGGTGGTGGCGGTGGTAGCAACATCAGCGACGACGAAGCTCTCTGATGTTGTCCATCAAACTTCCATCAGAAGCTGATGCCTCTGTTGTTGTTCAGGCTTTGCGTGTGATAGGCCAGCATCACCTTGCTGGCTATATCGTGCAGCAGGTGGAAGAGCAACAGCGGTATGTCATCGATGATGCAAAGCTGGTGAGGGAAGTTGATGAAGGCTCTGCTTGATGGAGACGTCATGTGCTACAGGGCTGCATTCGCCTGTCAAGACGAAGCAGCTTCTGCAGCACAGCGAACAATAGACAGCATCATAACAATGGCGCTGTTATCGTGCGATGTAGAAGATAGATGGTATGACACCTGGCAGATTTATTTGACAGGCTCTGCCAACTTCAGAAACACCTTAGCCAAGACAGCCGTCTATAAGGGCAACAGAACTCAGCCTAAGCCTAAGCATCTGCCTGTGGTGAGAAAGCATCTGTTGAAGGAATGGAAGGCTGTGTTGTCCAAAGGAGAAGAAGCCGATGATGCCATTGCTATTGAGGCAACTAAGCTACAGCACCAGTGCTGCATTGTCTCTATTGACAAAGACTTCATGCAAGTTCCATGCCATATCTTCAACTTCGTCAAGCGTGAGCACACATTCATTGAACCCTTCGAAGGACTGAGAAACTTCTACAAGCAAATCCTCACTGGTGATGCTGTTGATAACATCATAGGCATACACGGCATTGGGCCTGTAAAAGCTACTAAGCTGCTTGAAGAATGTACAACAGAACGAGAGATGTACAATGTATGCGTAGAAGCCTTTCACGGGGCTGAAGAGCGTGTTATTGAGAATGGACAACTACTATGGCTGAGACGACAGGAAAAGCAAATATGGACACCCCCATTGGAGTGAAATACGACGAAGATAAGCCTAAGTTTTCTCTCATCAAGCGAGATGCTTTGATGGAGATGGTGGCTGTGTTGACATATGGGGCTAAGAAGTACAGCCCTGACAATTGGATGCATCTTGATAACGCTAGGCAGCGCTACTTCGATGCAGCCAATCGTCATCTGTGGCAATGGTTTGGTGGTGAAGAACGCGATGAAGAGTCTGGTTTGCATCATCTAGCTCATGCCATGTCTTCGTTGATGTTCGTTATCCAAATGGATATAAACAAAGAAAAGGAAATGGATTCATGGAAGGCTACAGAAATGCCTTCTCTATTTACCACGCCTTCTGAGCCTCATGGCTGGTAGGAACGGAGGAGCCTGGACAGAAGCTAGGTTTCGTAGCTTTGTCATTAGCGCTCTACGCAGCGCTTCTAGACGCTGGCCTGTGAAATACCAGGTGCTGAAGGAAGCCTGTGTAGGGCGCTATGTCAACAAAGAAACAGGAAAGCTGGCACAGCATTATCAATGTGCTTTATGTCAGGAACAATTCCCTGCTAAGCATGTGGCTGTTGATCATATCTCTCCAGTGGTGCATACTACAGAGGGATTTGTTAGTTGGGATAGGTTTGTAGAGCGACTCTTCTGTGAGAAGGAAGGTCTACAAGTTTTGTGCAAGGTCTGTCATAAAGCAAAGACGGCAACAGAAAGAAAGGAAAGAAAGAAATGAATGACTTCAATCTGAAACTGGATTACGACACAGCCTACGGCTTTTTCAAGTCAATCCTCAAGCAAGACTACTTTCAACTCAAGGAAGAAGCAGAGAGCAATAGCTTTCACGACAAGCATCCTGAGGATCAGCTTGTGACATTGAAGACGATGAAGGGCATGGAGACGCTGTTTCAATACTACTTCACTAGCCACGAAG
>JACCDP010519388.1_pt1 | contig 12288 bp, 27 predicted proteins | sample 7445841 | NCBI WGS metagenome assembly JACCDP01 (sample SAMN15323441, study PRJNA562643) | freshwater metagenome | isolation source: river surface water | place: USA:Blue River Watershed | collected 2017-08-17
CTCTACTGTGGCATAATTCATGTCCAAAGTCTTCCAACTGACGCCGTCATTGACTTCCATATTGTTCATATTGCCATTCCATCTAAGCATGCCTGCACCAACGCTGCCTGGACTGATGTAGGGGTTGTTAGGACTACCACCGTTGACAGTGATATATCTATTTGAACTGTTAATACCTTTAATCATAATCGTGTCTCACTAAATTTAGTAATGTTTGATATCGTTCGTAGGCTTTACGAACTGATTCATTCTTTTGTCGTATCCAAGATTCTTTTTTCATATCTTGATACTGACGCTTGGCCCATTCACGTTCAGTGTCAACGCTTTTGACAAATTGTTCCATCTCTACTAAGTGCCTAAAACGATCCTGTGGAATCAATACTTCCACATAGGGTTCTTCATCAACAGGCAGTGTGGTTATAGTATCAAAGGCACTGTCAATGTCCTTGTAATCGAATTTAATACGTCGCATACGCCTAAACATCTTGTTACTGAGATAGGCTTTGGCTTCATACTTGTGTAAGAATTCGTCGACTTCTTTGTTAGGGTTATTCATAGCGCAAGTATAACAAAAAGACTGTTTATGAATCAAACAGATTGACTAGATTAACTACGCCATTTGAGTATAAACCAATCGCGATCTTTTTTATTTCTAAACCAAAACTTTCGATCATTCATATAATATCTACTGTCGGGTTCGGGAGTTCTGGGATTGGGTTCCTTCCATACACTGCCTGGACTACCGTAAGTGTCTAAGGCCCAAATTTCCATCTCAAGCCAATTGCCGCCTACAGGCTCCACACAGTGATATGTCTGTCCATAGACTTTGCCTTCTGACAGCACGAGATCCTGTATAGGATTTGAATTTAAATCATCCATTAATCTTTTTATAGCCACATTGGTCCAATGGCTTTTACCAGTATTACGTCCAGTAATCTGTACCATGCCACGACCTTTAAATTTTTCCAAAGCACGTTGCTGCCATGGTTCTAGTTCTGCGCTTTCACTCATAGATATTTCAACGTGAACCACGTTGCCCATTTTTCAGTATAAAAGGTAAATGTTGTGTGCCTAGACTTAACTGGCTCAAAACTAAAGTTATCGTGTTCTTCAGGTTGATATGCAAAATCGAAATCCGTACCTTGAACACAGCCTTGTTCACGCAGTTCATGAACTATGTCCATGACCTTACCAGCACTGGTTCTTTCAAGTATAACTTTTCTCATGACCACCTAAGCACAAACCAAGTAAATGCATTTTCAGATAATGGAGTTACTATCATTCCTGTTCTAATGCAGTCATTTTTACTGCACCACTCGTCCAACTCTTGCTCATTATCTGCCCAAAATACATAGTCTGTAAGAAAGATACTTTTGCTGTTTTGAGGATCTGGAAAACAGATAAATCTTTCAACACTGGTCATAACCACTTCATCGCAAACCAATTGCGCTTCTGTTCGCTGTCAAAAATGTAAACACGACGACTCATATCTACAGCACAGCCATACTCGTCCCAAACCCAATTAACTGGATTATCATATTTTTTATTGCGTTCTTCCCCAATCCAATGTACTCTGTCAAAGTAATGGTCAACAATGTTCATCCAATTGAGATCTGTTAGAGGAACTGTATAGGTCATTTCCATTTCAGTTGAAACCAATTAGCATCCTTCTCGTCATAAAAATAAAAAGCATAGATGTAGTCCCATTGTAGGCTTACATCAGCTACATCCTGTTCTTCCATCCAAACAAAACTTTTACAGTTTTGCTTGGCCCAACGTTTTAATGCCCATGGCGTCATATGATGCTTGTTCTCAACTTCATCATCATTAAGCAATATTTGATAGCACTTCTCTAACAATTCCTGAGGAGGTCCCGGTGGACCGTTTTCCCAATTATACACTAACTACTCCACTTCAGTATAAACCAATCACGTTGACTTTCCTTACGGAAACTCCAAAGTGTTTCAGTCATGCGTTTGCCTGTGCCCTGTTCACTAGAGGCCCAAGTGTCCATTTCCTCCTGTGTTTTTTGCCACAGTTCATCTGAGCAATCTTCCGGACGTTCTATAACAACACCGGGAAGTTTGAACATGCCAACTTCAACATTGGTAATTTTCATTTTACCATATTCCTAATCTTAGCCCAACACACATCTTCTGATTTTTCATTGTACAAATCAAATTCATTTTTCCAAGATTCTCTAATCATTTCCTTATCCAAATCAGGAAAGTAGTTTAAGAAAGCCTGCCCCACACGATAGTCAGGAGCTACCTTATGCATTTTTTCGTAGTATTCTTTGAAGTTTAAAAACTGTTCCCAAGTAATGTGCTTCATAGTATTCTCCTTATACTACAATTTATCACCCCAACGCAGTAGGAATAGAGTATTGTCCTGTGCGTTTCTTATATGTAAATTAGAATGATCATCATATCTGCCACCAGGGAACCAAAACCATTCATTGAATTCTTTTTTAAAGTTTTGTTCACACCATTCTTTAATTTCACCGTAATAGATTAAATTTTTGTGTATCTTATACACATAAGGAAACCTGTCTAAGTATTCCTTAACCATTTTTGGTAAATCAATATTTGTTTCGGTCATACAAATTCATCTGGTTCTGCAAAATAGTCCCAACCTTTGCCACCTAATGCCTTCCACATTTCCCACTTGTCTTCTTCATCTTTACACAGTTGTGGCATTTGATTACTGCCAACAATGGCTTCACATTGGGCACAAAAATAGTTCATACCAAACTTAGGTTCATCGTAATAGGCCACACCACCACAGGGTAATACCATGTAGTCTGTGTAGTCGGTCATGCTATTTCCTTAACATGTTTGCAGTCACCACGAAAAGTGAACCCAGGGCAAGTACAGGATTTTTTAGCGCCGATAGTAACAACATACTCCTGTCCTTTGCTACCTTTTATAATTTTTGTAACTGTTTCTTTTTTAATAGGCACATGCAGGACGCTGTTACCATCAATACTGTAAATCCATTTGCGTTGAATACTACGCACAGGAAAGAAGTCAATGCCTGTGGTCAAACACAGGACTTCGTTGGGATCTTCCCATTTGCCACATTTAACTTCATCGCCTTCATAGGTAATAAATTCGGGTACTTCGAAGAAGTATCTGCCTTTGTATTCAAATTGAGGATTACGAATAGTAACTTTCATTCTTATTTCCATTTGGCTGTACACTGTTGTGGTACACCCCACACACAGTTATTGGCTACATCCACACAGGAGTTACACTTCTGTTCACGTTGCAGTGCTTCATGAGGAAAGTTATTCAGTCGCTGGAAACTTTCTCCTCGACATACTTGCGGATCGTATGCCCTAGTGCCTGGGCAACGTGGTTGAAAAGAACTGCATCCGGCCAGTACGACTACCAATGTCGCAGCCAAAATCTTGTTCATTTCGAGCCTTTCTAATTAGTTACGATGCTGTTAGTATAGCACCACTATTAGAAAATGTCAAGGATTCAAATAGATTTCGTTTACTAAGCCATCAAAATGCACAATGTTAGCTTTGGTGTTAGCCCAAAGATATTCCACCGTTTTTATATCGCTTTCTATAAAAAATGTAATATCATTTTGATTAATAACTTCGGCTTTGTAAATCCAAGGCTCGTCATCATCTAAGTTTTCGTGCCAAACCATTTTGGGCTTATTTTCAAAATGCTTACTGACCCAGTCCATAGTTATAGCTCGATGTCTAGCAGGCCTGCCTGTGATAATGTTCCATTCGCCTTTTGGTTTGAATGTTGGACGCATATAAACAGTCAATGCCAAAAAGTCCTGTAAGCCACCTACTACAGGCATGCGGTCACAGTCCGGTATAAACACACCGTCCAAATCAAATGCTACTTTATTCATCCCTAAATCGAACGCCATAATCTTTGCTAACTTTTCTGCTACCCCACATTGGTTCTTCGGCAAAGTAAGGCAGTCTTGTTCCTTGTATGATATCATTGCGCACCTCCTCGGGCGTATGCCAATCACTGAACAACACAGCCCAACGCCATTCTATATCTTTTAGCTCATCAGTTTGCATTATAGCTTTAGTCTGTTTATATGTAGACCCTTGTAGGATATTGTCATCCACAAATACAATGCGTTTTGGTCTGGGCTTGCTTTCAAAAACCAAAAGATAATTCTTTGGCCAATATGCGCCTAAGGGTTTCTTAAGCATCTGTGCCGCCCACATAGCATAGCTGAAGCCACTGCGAGATACTGCTACGATCTCATCAGGATCATATTCAGCTATCTGCTCCAGCATTTTCATAAAATAAGAGTTGCCCTCTGTGTCGGACATTACTCTAGGTTGTTCAGGAAAGTCTTTAAATTTATCCATAGTCCAGACATTTTACTATATACATTAATAAAAGTCAAATGTGAGTTATTCAAATGAAGATTTTAGTTACTGGACACGAGGGATTTATTGGCAGGAACATGACATCGTTTTTGGCTAGTAAGGAAGATGTTACAGTAGATGGGTGGGAATGGGATCCAAAAGATAGACCCGATGTTAGAGATTTTGATTGGGTCATACATTTGGGAGCCGTAGCAGACATGACCGAAAAGGATGTAGAAAAGGTCATGATTCAAAATTTTGATTTTAGTTGCTGGCTCTTTGAAGAATGTAATAAGCACGGAGTAAATTTACAATATGCAAGCTCAAGTTCAGTCTACGGAGAAACAAAGGATTTTAGTGAACACTCTACTTGTCGTCCACAAACTGCTTACGCTTGGAGCAAGTATCTATTTGATCGTTGGGTGTTTCAACAAAGGATTACTGTGATGGTACAGGGTTTCCGTTATTTTAATGTCTACGGTAAATGGATGCACCTAAGAGGTCGTAGGGCCAATGCCATATATAAATGGCGCCAGCAGGCTCGCAAAGAAGGCAAGATCACTGTATGGGAAAATGCTGAGAATGTAAAACGTGATTGGACTTGGGTCGGCGACATATGCCAATTACAGTGGGACTTTATCAATACTGTAAAGGGCAGCGGTATTTGGAACGTAGGCAGCGGACTTCCGCACAGCTTCTTAGATATTGCAGAATACATAGCAGAACAGGAAGATGTAGAACTAGAGTTTGTTCCAGTTCCGCAAGAAGAACTCACACGCTTCCGCACTAAAACCTGCGCAGACCTGCATCTTTTAAAAGAAACTATAGGTAAACGTAAGTGGCTTAATGTTTACGAATGGTTAGATTACGAAAACAGTTAAATACTTGATGCGAGCAAAAGATTTTGTACCATCAGATAAAGATATAGAAGAGTGGAAGGCCAGTCGCCAACTCTGTACCAGCACTAAACCTGATAGTGAATTGGGAGCCAGTGCCTTAAGCAGTTGTAAGAGTCAAGGATTCCGTGCCAGGGATACTGAGAAGAAGTTTACAATTAATAGAAAACGTCAAAAAATTCAAGGTAAAAAAGTCAAAGGCGGTAACTACGGTGGACCCTTACCAGTATGGAAGGGTAATCAAGAATGAGATATAACGAATTTAAAATTGTATTAGAAGCCGAAGAAGGCAAATATGTAGCTATTGGTGACAGTCATGCTTCGGCAGTGGCACAAATGGGCGGACGAGCCTGGATTAATTTGGCTGTAGGTGGTGCGTCTAGCAGAGGCAATCATCCTAAAATACAAAAAATGTTAGGTAACATTTCAAAGGTACCTAAGGGTTCAGTAGTATTAGTATGCCTTGGAGCCAACGATACTGCCAACGCTATGACCGCTGGTAGACCTTCCAGAACTCCAGATGCTATCGCTTCAGATGTCGCGGCAGTGGTAAGCAGAGTCAAGGCACAAAACCCATCAAAAATTGTTTTTCTATTATTTCCTAATGGTCCAGGCAGAGGCAGTAAGGATGCTAAGTTCTATGGCGGCAAATTTCAGGACCAAGTTCGCAGCGCAATCAAATCAGCGATCGGCGATATTCCTATTATAGATTTAAATGGCAGACCATTACAGCCTGATGGTGTACATGCTGTGTTTACCGTTTACAGAGATGTGGCTAGAGAAGTTATGGGATTGGCAAAGCCGTCACAGGTTTCACAAGGTTCAACACCTGAACCAGCAGGAGGTGCAGCTGGTAACAAAGATGATAAAGAGCAACAGCCATTAACACAAATAGAAGTACCCATGGGCCGTGTTGGACCAGAGATTGCAGACATACAAAAAGTTTTAGTAGCACTAGGATATGAATTACCTAAGTATGGAATAGATGGTATCAGAGGTGCAGAGACCAGCGGTGCTATTAGACAATTTCAAGCAGACAATAAATTAAAAGTAGATGGTGATCCAGGACCAGAGACTGTAGGTAAACTTAATGACATACTTAAATCTAAACCTGATCTATCTAAAAAATTAACTAAGAGTAGCACCAGTGATGTTAAGAGCCGTGTCCCAGATAGAGAACTAGGCAACTACACAGGTGATGCAGGAGCCGGGGTTGGTGAAACAGGCAACGCTAGAGAAGCAGTACAGTTCTTTATTAGCAAGGGATGGACACCGGCACAGGCTGCAGGTATAGTAGGAAACTTACAAGCAGAGAGTGGACCTAACATGAAAACTAACGCCGTAGGCGACGGCGGCAAGGCCTATGGTATAGCACAGTGGCATCCAGATAGACAGGCAAACTTTAAACGTGCTTATGGTAAAGATATTAGAGAAGCAGGTTTTAAAGAACAATTAGCATTTGTTCAGTGGGAGTTAGAAAACACAGAACGCAAAGCCGCTGCCATGCTACGCAAGGCAGAAACTCCACAACAGGCTGCATGGGCCTTTGATGAATACTATGAGAGAAGTAGTGGTGCTCATAGACAAAAACGTATAAACAATGCATTAGCCCTAGCACCTAGAACAACATCAATAGCATAATATGAGTTTAGCAGGAACCTTACTGATAGCGCCTCCCAAAATGAAAAATTCATTTTGGTATAAAAGTGTTATCTTTCTCACTGAGCATCATCAAAATGGTAGCATGGGTTTGATACTAAACAAACGCAGTCAAATGACAGTAAGTGAGTTTACAGAAAATTTGGGCCCAAGAATGAACATACCAGGTAACATCTATTTAGGTGGCCCAGTAAATGTTAAAGCATTGAGTATGCTACACAGCAGTGAATGGAGTTGTAGTAATACCATGCAGATCAATGATAGTTTTTCTATCAGTAGTGCAGAAGATTTATTAATACGTCTAAACGATGGCGATGCTCCAAGGCAGTTTAGACTTTTTCTCGGACTCTGTGGTTGGGCTCCGAGACAACTTCAGGAAGAACTCAAAGGTACTCCTCCCCGCGACCACAGCTTCAGCTGGCTCACAGCATCAGCAAATCACGAAATTGTTTTCGACAGCGATCTTAAAGATCAATGGCATCAAGCAGTAGAACGCTCCGGAAACGAGTTTGTCCAATCAATCTTGGCTTAAATACGTTTTGAGTGTATAGTACATACATTCAAAAACCGGGTCTGTAACACTAATCAGAAAGGATTCAAAATGGCAGATTGCCTAGTACTTAACGCTGACGGTGCTCCGGTCAACTACTTGCCATTGTCTACTATAGACTGGCAGGAAGCAATTAGATACATGGTTTTGGAAAAAGCCAATGTATTGGAATGGCACGACGATTGGGTTGTGCGCAGTGCTCGCTGGGAGACACCTGTACCTGCGGTTATCATGTTGAGAGATTACATGAAACCCAAGACCGGAGTACGTTTCTCAAAGAGCAACGTTTTCCTTAGAGATCGATATGTTTGCCAATACTGTGGCGACAAATTGGAAAAACGTGATTGCACATTGGATCACGTATTGCCTACTAGCCACGGTGGTAAAACTACATTTGAGAATACAGTTACAGCCTGTAGTCCATGTAACGCCGGCAAGGGTAATAACTCTAAGATCAAACCTAAAATCAAACCTTACAAGCCAGACTTCTGGGAATTGGTAAGTAAAAGAAAGGCCATGCCTTTTAGTCTCAGACACGAAACTTGGAAGGATTATTTAGGGATATGAAAAAAGGAATATTCTTTGTGCTAGGTTGGATATGCCTAGTTATGGCATATATTGGTCTAGTCACACCGGGTATTCCTTTCAGTATTTTCCTAGTAGGTGCTGCCTACTGTTTTGCTCGCAGTAGCAAACGTATGGAGAATTGGATCTACAATCATAAACACTTTGGTCCTTTCCTATTAAATTGGGAAAAGAAACGTGTGTTCCCTCAAAGAGCAAAATATGCTATGATTTTAGTAATGTCCAGCAGTGTCATTATTATGAGCTTTTTTGTTCCTATCCGCGGTGTTATTTACAGTGCTATATTCATGGCTCTGGTAGCACTATGGGCATGGCGTTATCCCAGTACTGTGGAAGAATGGCAGCGCCGCAAAGACAATAACGAAAAAATCGGTTGGTTCAAATAACACATTAGGTAAATACTCGTAAGAGGAGATCCTAATGAAAAAGTTACTATTGGCACTGTTTTTCGTGCCACTAACTGTATTAGCACAGAAAACACCACAGGGTGTTACATACGACGCACAAATTATAAGGGTGAATGACGGCGACACAGTAGTAATCAGTGCGCCGTTTCTTCCTAAGCCGCTTAAACCTGAGCTTGCCGTCAGAGTCTACGGAGTCGATACACCAGAAAAAGGATTTAGAGCTCAATGCCCTAGCGAAGATCAACGAGGACAAGCAGCCACAGCCTTTACAAAACAAGCCGTGGCATCAACCCAAAAGCATCAAGTTACACTCTATGCGTGGGACAAGTTTGGTGGTCGTGTATTGGGAGATATCATACTAAATGGTGTTAGCCTACGTGCCGAATTGATCCGTAACGGATTTGCCCGTGAGTATTTCGGTGATGCAAAACAAAGCTGGTGCAACTAAAATGAAATTAAGTCATTATCAAATCTTCGCACAACTATGTGAATCTATTGTCGAAGCCAGTACTACTTTAGATCTGATCAAAGGTAGCCCAGGTGGAGACCCAGTGGTAAAAAGTTTACATAAAGATTTGGGTCTTGCTCATAATTTAGAGTATAAACAAATTGATAAGATCACTTGGAATGATCTGAAGAACGCATATAGAGGTGCATGGGTAATTTTAATCGGTGCTCAAGGCACTGGTGCTATCAAAGCTACATCTGGAGCCTACGAAACATTGGCCAGCGACGGTGGCGATGTTGAACGCATGAGTAATAGTCGCAGTGATGCTACTATGAACTTTTTAAAAGGCAAAATTGGTAGAATACAAAAATACTATGTGGCCAAAAATACAGCATATGTTTCTGATAAACAAAAGAGTAGAGCCGCGGCCACTGCCGAACCAGGTGCTGGAACTATTAATCAAGAAACATTAGTTAAAAAATTCAAACCACTTTGGACCAGAGCAATAGCAACTGCTATAGCAGATGTCAAAGGCCATGTTTCTAACATGATTAAGAACGATGCTTTTGATAAAGCAAGAAATAAAATAGCACATATTGAAAATTTACAAAATGGCTTAGACGCAATAGAATCGGGAAGCAATGAAGTTCCTAACTTTATCAGTACATCAGTAAACACTGCTGTACTAATGGCAGCAAGTCATCATTATCCAGAACAAACTGGAAACATAACTAGAGGTTATAGCAGAGGCTATACTTCAGAAAGATCTGAAGGACCTAAGATGTTGTTACAGGATATCAGTAAAGGCGATACCGCTAAATTAGGTACTGTGTTATCATACTTTAAAAGGACTTTGATATCAGGATGAAAATACAAGCCCTTATCAATGAAGCCAACGTAGCGGCTAAAATAAAAGATCCTAAGACTATTAAGATGTTAGGTATCGCTATGCGTCACGACCATACATTGCCTAGAAACAAAGTAGCGGCAATGGGTCCAGGTGTTTTTCGCAGTACAGATGATCCTGAATTACAAGCAGAAAATAATAAAAAACTTCTTGATCTCTGGAGCGAACTATTAGATAGCAGTCTCCGTTCAACTGACTACGGTGACATTTCACAAGACGGCAAGTTTGACGAATGGTTAACACGTCTATACATCAATGGCATATTAGAATATGAAGATGTAAACGGTGAAGGTGGAGATGCTTTAGGTGCATGGAAGGCACTGAGCATACGTGGCAAACTAAAACCAGAACATCAGGACTTTAATAGATTCCGTAATCTTAAACAAGTACAAAGTATAATTCAAAATAGAGAATACAGAAATGAACTAGATCGCATTAGGGATCAGGAGACAATCGAGAAACACAAGCGTGACCGTAAAGAAGTAACGCTTATAGACGATAGTCGTTTTCTAGTAGTTGTACCAATGAACTACGGTAGTTGCTATACATTTAATAACAGCGCAGGCTTCCGTGCTAGTTTTTGTACAGGTTCTAGTTCAGGAGCAACTTGGTTTGAACGCTATGCCAAAGATGGTCCTGTGATCTCAGTGGTAGACAAAGATAACTTTGAAGATGTCAATGGCAAATGGCAAATACATGCGCCTACTAATCAAATGAACAACGGCAATCAAAGTATCAGTTACAGCAGAGGTGATGCTAAGTTTGCAGAACTATTTCCAGGATTACTTAGAAAGATTATTGTAGCACTAAGATCTAATGGTGAAGAGATCAGAGAACAGTCTAAAATCATTAGACCAGGCGGATATGATATTAGCGCAGCCGCAGATGATTTAGAAAAAACTTTCCCAGCATCATTTGCATCAGAAGAAAAGAAACCTGAAAAAGATCAAGACAGCGAGCAGGATGCTCCAGCAGCCGATGCTGATCAACCACAACCAGATAACAGAGAAGAAAGAACATACGTAGTTACATTGATTAGCACTGGAAGGCAAGCACGTATACAAGCCACCAGCGAAGAAGATGCTAGACAGCGTGTGATACAGCGCCACCCAACAATAGATACTAATGATCTACGCATAGAGGTGGAAAATGCATAATGAATATCCAGTATACCCAGAGGAGGATGGCTATGATCGCCCAAGAAACCCTTACAGTCCTGTTTAATAATTTTTTAAAAGGACTTGCAATCTATGCCATAGGTATGAGTCTAGCCTATGCAGGTGATATAGGTCAAAATTATAACGACTGGTGTGACCCAACTTATTGTTGTAACCCAAAACCAGTTAACGAATAATAGGAATAGTGATGGAAGAATTACAAAAAGCAGCCAAGGTAGCATTTGCTAGTTCATTTGCTTTTTATCTAAAAGCACACAACTTTCATTGGAATGTTGAAGGCACTGACTTTAAACAATATCACGATCTATTTGGTGGTATCTATGAAGAAGTCTATGGCAGTATCGATGACTTCGCAGAGAAGATTAGAGCTTTAGATACATATGTTCCCGGAAGTTTAGAAGCATTTAGTATGTTATCTCGTCTTGATGATGAGAACGGAGTGTTGCCCATACCTGAGATGGTACGTGAACTGTTAGAAGATAATAATAAAATTATCAAAATACTTAAGATAGTTTTTCAAACCAGTGAACAGTCAGTGGAACCAGGCTTCAGTGATTTTATTGCAGGCCGCATAGATGCGCACAGTAAACACGGTTGGATGCTAAGATCTAGCCTAAAAGGATTTGAATAATGAACAAACTTTTAGCACTATCGTTAGTTGTTGTACTCACAGGATGTAGCACAGTCAAGGGCTGGATACCTAGTTTTTGGGACGATAATCAAAGTGCTAAAATAGTAGACATACGCAAGGCCGCAGAAGACATTGACTGCAAACAACCACAGCTACCACAGGCCAAAAACATACAGAATCAAATACAGTGGTTTCAGCTGTACAGCGAAAGCAAAGGATGGCGTCAACAGGATGTGTTAAAAATTGTAGCACCTATGAAAGAAACTGTAGATGATTGGGCCAAACGCAGTGCAGAGAAGGAAGGCAGTGCCACATACTGCGAGATAAAGAAGAAAGCAATACAGGCACAGAGTAAACGTGCAGCCGAAGCAGTGTTAGGGAGATTTTAAATGTTTGAATCACTACAACAATTAACTGGATCAAATGACCAAGCAGTGGCAGCACGAGCACAGATGGCCTTACAGATTGCCGAAGCTTATGCTCGTAGAGAACTCAGCGAAAGTGAATACAAGGAACTAATGCTTGATTTAGTGCGTACAGATAAACTAGATGAAGAATGCAGCGACTTAGAAGCAAAAACAATGCTAGTCACTGCTGTGTATGCTGTTGCACAAGTAGTTTAAGTTAGTGTTTCTTTCAGTGCATCAACCAATTGATACATCATGGCATC
>JACCDP010142422.1_pt1 | contig 12284 bp, 13 predicted proteins | sample 7445841 | NCBI WGS metagenome assembly JACCDP01 (sample SAMN15323441, study PRJNA562643) | freshwater metagenome | isolation source: river surface water | place: USA:Blue River Watershed | collected 2017-08-17
CCAGGTGTGATTTTCATCCTCTCGCCTTGATCATCAAACCATTTGGTGAACTGGGTCGCATCATCTCGCTGCCAACTCAAATTCAAATACTTTCCATCACGAAGTAATACCGCTTTGCCGCTGCCAATAGTTTGTGAAATCGGCGTTATTCCACCAAATTTATCTCCGTAGATAGATGGCTCGATCTTTACCTTTTGAATTATTGCATTTTGAATACATAAATTACTGCCGGATGTTGTTACCTCAACTGATCCATTTTGAATTAAATTCCAGCACTTACCTTCGGAGTTCCATATAACCTCATACTTTGCATTTGGCCAGGTAATTTTTGCGCTTTTAACTGGAGTCGCAAGTTTTGATGATTCGCCAAATAACCAAGGAGAGCTTGGTAGCGATATCAAACTCATCTTCAATTTATTTGTAGCTTGATCAAATAATTTTTGAATATACAAAATCATATTAACTGGTGAAACTCTGCTTTCATCACGCGCAAAGATAGATGGTGGGTTACGTTCGGCGGAGAGAATATTAAGATTTGCTGACGCTAAAACGGGACGCATCTTGGTTTGAGAGCCGCTGTATGCAAATGCCACCTTGCCAAAAGGCGCTAGTAGATCAATGTCGCTGATTCGGGCAGATCTAATTGGACCAATGAACTCTGGATACTCAGATGTGTATAAGGCCAACAACCTGGTTAATCCAGACTCAACCTGTTCTACATAAACTAAATCAGCAGCCTCAACACCAATTTGTGGGTGAGCATCTCTTGTGTCATCTATCTTTACGGCAAGAACATTGCCATTGGTTCCAGGCAAGCCTGTTAAATAATTTTTTGGAGCTTCAGGTGCATTAAATACATCTGGGATTAATTTCGAGTTACTAAATAGATTAATAAGGAGAGCAATTAATAGAAAAAGTGCAAGGATTTTAAGTTTTCGAAATCTTTTCATAAAACATCATCTTCAAAGGCGTACCTAACTGGTTCGGGCGCCTTTCCAGCTAATCTAAATAATCTAATAATCAATTTGCGTCGAACATTCCTGGCAGCATTGACTGCTTCCAAGTGTAAATTAATTGCCAGTTTAATTTTCGAGGTTACATCAGATAACTCAACCAACAGATCTGAAGGTAGCTCTAAACTTTCATCATAAGCAATCTCTTGAATCATCTTCAAAGATTCAGACAAAATACTTTCAGCTTCAGATCTTTCAGAGATCATCGCATCACGAGCAGATCTAGCAGAAGATGAAATCAAATAAGATGAAGCAGGATCTAGATTGGATTCACGAATTATCTCAGTTGCAATCGCTGCGCGCTTTTGCAGCAAGGAATCCAAGGTCGCCCAAGAGGTTTCAACGCGATGGTGCAGACGATCCAACCTTGAGGCAGAAAAAGAGAGATACCAAATAACGAGAAGAATCAAAACCACAATTATCAATTGATTAAATGTCACTTTTTTTACCTTCGATTCCAAAATCTGCCCTCAGATGTTAGACCAACCTTTTGGTCACCCGCCATTGCCATTTCATAAACGGAGAGAATTTGCTCAGCCACTACTTGCCAATCATATTTTTGTGAACTCATTCTGCCGTTAACACTTAATTTATTTTGTAAATCTTTATCGCGAAGTAATTTAATTATTACCTTAGCTAGATCGGCTGAATCCTCATTTTTAAACAGAAGACCCGCCTCGCCATTCTCTAAAACCGCTTGAAATGCTGGGATATCACTAGCAACTACAGGAGTGCCAGCCGATAGCGCTTCGGTCAAAATAATTCCAAATGATTCTCCACCTGTGTTTGGTGCAACATAAACATCAACAGATTTTAAGAAAGAGGCCTTTTCCTCATCTGTTAAAAAGCCAAGAAAAGCCAATCGATTTCGTAGCCCGATATCTAAACCCTTCACAAACTCTTCGCTATCGCCAGGGCCAGCAATTAATACGCGAACATCTGGAATGAATCTGGAAATGATCGGAAGTGCATCAATTAAAACCTGTAGACCTTTGCGGGGTTCTTCAAATCTTCCGATGAAACCAATGGTGTTTGGATTTCGCCAATGAACAGTTGGCTGAGCATTGGAATATTGAGCGCTTTCAATTCCATTTGGAATTACAACAGCATCGGTATCAAAGTGATCTTTCAGAGTTTGGCGGGCAAGCTCACTAACGGCAATACGCGCGGTTAATTTTTCAACAATCGGTTCCAATATCGGACCGATTGCATAAATTGCCTTTTGCTTTGGAGATGAGACATGAAAGGTTCCGACCATCGGTCCAGTTGCTGCCGAACAGGCCAATAGTGACAATGATGGAATAGCTGGTTCATGTAGGTGCAGCAAATCAAAATCACCTTGGCTAATCCACTGTTTCACTCTGGAGCTAGCGATTGGTCCAAATAAAACTCTGGCGACTGAACCATTTACGGGAATTGAAATTGGTTTTCCAGCATTTACTAGCCACTCATCCGAAATGTTTTCTTCATTTGAAACTGGCGCAAATACAGATACCTGATGTCCTTCATCAATTAAGTGCTGAGTCAATTCGCGAATATGAGTTTGAACTCCACCTGGCGTATCCCAGCCATAAGGGCAAACCATTCCGATATTAATTTTTCTCATCAACCCATATCCGTTGCAACATATGCCAATCAACCGGTGATTTCTTTATTCCACCAGCAAAATTATTCGCCATGAGTTGAGTAAGAGCAATCACCTTCTCTTCATCTGTTCCATCTTTAGGGACCGGCCCGATTTCTTGGAACTCTATATTGATTCCCTTTTTATTGTATGTAATGTAGGCGGAGATAAATGCCGCCTTGGAATCTAAAATCAAACGAGCTGGTCCAGATGGCATTTTTGCAATGCCTCCCAGGAAATCAACCTCGACACCATTCTTAGATAAATCACGGTCAGCAACTAAGGCGACTAATTTGCCTTCATTTAATCGTTCTAGCAATGTTGGAATAACCCTTTGCTCTGTATGTAAAACCTCAATACCAATTGATTCTCGATAATCTAAGAATTTCAAAAAGATTGCTTCGGGTTTTAATTTCTCCGCGACAGTTGAAAGATTGATTCCGGTGGAGCAAAAATATGCTGCTGCGTGATCCCAATTTCCAGCATGTGGAAGAACAACTAAACATCCTTGCTTGCTCGCAATCGGATCCCGCAGTAAGTGCTCATTAATTACTGATGTTGTATTGATTATTTGATCTTTCGACCAGGTATTTAATCTGAATGTGTCGATCCAATACCGAAGATAAGATCGCATTCCATCTTTTGTAAGTTTATTCAACTCTTGATCAGAGATTTGCGGTAAAACTCGAGCATAATTACTGCGCAAGCGCCTTACGCCTTTACCATTTTTTTTGAAAATATAATCTGCAGCTATTGCGCCAATACCGTAGGCAATTTTCTCGGGCAAGATACCAATTATTCGCCAAGTGAGGAGATAGGCCCAGTACATTAATTATTAGCCCCTCGGTAAACAATTAATAATCTTTGGAAAACAGTGATAACTGATACAAAGCTCAAAATGTAAATTCCGTACTCAAGCGCTCCCTCTACGCCTAAATCAAATAAACCATAAGCGCCAAGAATTATTATTAAACGTTCAGTACGCTCCGCAAAACCACCATCACATTTAATCGCTAACGCCTCAGCTTTAGCCTTGATGTAAGAAACTAAAAATCCAGAAACAATCGCAATTAAAAAGTAAGGTGCTATTTCTGCATTATTGCTCTGCACATAAATTAAACCACCAATTAAAATTGCTGAATCACTGACTCTATCCAAAGTTGAATCTAACGCTGCTCCCCATTTACTGACACCTTTTGCAGATAATCGAGCAACCGTTCCATCAAATAAATCAAAAAGTGCAAAAAAAGATACTGCTAAAACGCCAATCAAAAATTGACCTTTACTAAAGAAGTAAAGAGCGGAAGCTATCGCACCTAGGCCGCCAACAAATGAAATCGCATTGGCTGAAACTCTCATTTTGATCAAAAATCTGGCAAAAGGGTGGATTATTTTTCCGACAGGTTCCCGCCAACTGCTCTGTAACATAAATACCATCGTAGGCTTAACCCCAATGAGCAACCTAATCAACGCACGCTATCTACTGGGTGAACATCCTGAGAAAATGCAGATTGCAAATCTACTTGGCTTAGCAGAGATTGATCAATTGCCTACCTCAGATGCTGAAGTTGTGGTTATTTTAGCCTCCACAAAAAATGGTGTGGATCAGGAAATACTTTCCAATTGGCAAACATTCCGCGAGGGATATGTACCAGTAATAATTGTTGTTTTAGATTTTGATCAAGGTGAAGTTGATTTTGAGGATATGTCCGCCATCTTAGGAAAGATGCTTGAACCAGTTGTTACACCTTACTTAGTATTACATGCCGATGATGGAAAAGCAGTTGGTTTAATCAACTTAGAATCATTGCAAGTAACAGATTATTCAAAAGAAAATGGGCTAGAGCGAGAGAGCGATCCGGAACACAAAGAGTTAGTAAAAGAGTTTGCGGAAGAGTTAAAGGATGCGCTAGTTGAAGGTGGCTGGGAACAATTTGTCCAAGCTTTAATTATTCCAGCGATTCCATTGAGATTAGAAAATTCTCTGGGAATCAATGAAATTAAGAGATTTTTAGATCTGATTCCAAGCCGCAGCTAATTGCGATCTAGATTCACTTAATAGTTGTGGAATAACCTTAGTTTTTCCAATGATTGGCATGAAATTGGCATCTCCAGCCCATCTAGGCACTAAGTGTTGATGAATGTGACCGGCAATTCCAGCTCCTGAAACCGCTCCTTGATTTATTCCAATATTAAATCCAACCGCATTAGAAACCTTTCGCACAACCTTCATTGCATGAGCGGTGAGTGAAAACATTTCATTTCGTTCCTCTTCGGTTAAATCAGGGAGCTCTGCAACATGACGGTATGTGCAAGTTAATAAATGTCCAGCGTTGTATGGATACAGATTCATAACTACATATGAAGTTTTTCCTCGATAAACGATTAACGCCTCTTCATCTGGCAGATCAATAATCTTGCAAAAGGGACATGGAACTTCATTTCCAGGTAGTGGTCGATTTTCGCCATCTAAATAACTCATTCGATGTGGCGCCCATAATCTCTGCCAGGCATCTGGCATACCAGCTCCGCCCGCTAAATTATTCTCCGCCATTTATATTTGAGTGCGATCTTTTATAGCGGCCAAAACCTCATCTATTGCACTTTGTATAGAGATTCCATTTTTCTGTTCACCATTGCGATATCTGAATGAAACTGTTCCGCCCTTTTGGTCCTCTTCTCCAACTATCATCATGTAAGGAATTTTTTCCATTTGTGCGTTACGAATCTTCTTTTGCATGCGATCATCAGAGGTATCTAAATCAACTCTTACTCCTGCTTTTTTAAATTGCTTTACGCAATCCTTTAAATAATCATCAAAGGCCTCTGCAACTGGAATTCCGCGCACCTGCACTGGTGCCAACCAGGCTGGAAAAGCTCCCGCATAATGTTCTGTTAATACTCCAAAGAATCTTTCAATTGATCCAAAGAGAGCGCGGTGAATCATTACTGGTTGTTGTTTGCTGCCATCAGCTGCTGCATAACCCAGATCGAAACGTTGAGGCAATTGGAAATCCACTTGGATCGTAGACATCTGCCAGGTGCGACCGATTGCATCGCGTGCTTGAACAGAGATCTTTGGTCCGTAAAAGGCGGCGCCACCTGGATCTAGAACCAACTCAAGTTTTTGCTTCTCCGCAGCTTGGCGAAGTGCCAATGTTGCAGCATCCCAATCAGAGTCTGAACCAACTGATTTTTCGGGATTGCGGGTAGATAACTCCAAATAAAAATCAGATAAACCGTAATCTCGCAATAAATTAAGTACAAATGTTAAAAGTGAATCTAGCTCCCCCGCCATCTGTTCTTTGGTGCAATAGATGTGCGCATCATCCTGGGTAAATCCTCTGGCGCGAGTAATTCCATGAACCACTCCAGATTTTTCATAACGATAGACAGTTCCAAATTCAAATAATCTGAGCGGTAGATCGCGATATGACTTTGCTGAAGATTTATAAATTAAATTATGAAATGGGCAGTTCATTGGTTTCATGTAGTACTTCTGGCCCGCCTTTTTAATTGTGCCATCGGCGTGAAACTCTTCATCCATGATCATTGGTGGATACATGCCGTCGGCGTACCACTGCAAGTGACCAGATGTTTCAAATAATGCAGCCTTTGTTAAATGCGGTGAATAAACAAATTGGTAATCCTCTTCTTCATGACGCTTGCGAGAGTAATCCTCCATCGCTCTGCGAATAATTCCACCCTTTGGATGAAAAACCGCAAGACCAGATCCGATCTCCTCTGGAAAAGAGAAAAGATCAAGCTCTGCACCTAATCTTCTGTGATCGCGTTTTTCTGCCTCTTCTAGAAGATGTAAATACGAATCAAGATCTTCTTGAGTAGGCCATGCAGTTCCATAAATACGTTGCAACATTGGATTCTTTTCAGAGCCTCGCCAATATGCACCAGCTGCACGCATTAATTTAAATGCAGGAATGTGTTTGGTTGAAGGCAGATGTGGCCCTCTGCAGAGATCACTCCAAACTGGGTTGCCATCTCTGCCAAGATTGTCATAAATAGTTAATTCACCTGAGCCAACTTCGACCGAACTTTCATCTTCTAATGCCGATGACTTCAAGCCAATCAATTCACATTTATAAGGTTCATGTTTTAACTCAACAAGTGCATCTTTTTCATTTGTAACGCGGCGTTTAAACCTCTGCCCTGCTTTAATTATTTTGCGCATCGCACTTTCAAGTTTTTCCAGATCACTTGGAGTAAAAGGCTCCTTTGGATCAAAGTCATAATAAAACCCATCACGGATCGGTGGGCCAATTCCTAATTTGGTTTCTGGATAAACCTCTTGAACTGCCTGAGCTAGAACGTGTGCGGTTGAGTGGCGAAGAACATTTAGACCATCAGGTGAATCAATACTTATTGAATCAATCTCGTCGCCATCCTTTAAATCACTCCACAAATCTCGTAGTTCGCCATTTATTTTGCAAACAACAATTTTGGAGTCATCTGCAAATAGATGAGTCGGTTTTTGATCAGAGTCAATTGATTGAGCCAGGCCATTTACCTTGATACTTATTTGCCCGGACATTGGCTTAGATTAGCAAAGGCAGAGGAAGGCCGGTGTTATTTAGCGTTATTTACGGAAAAACTCATACCAAATCAACAATGCGACCAAAGATGCGCCAAATAATATTGCGAGCAAAATATCGCGGTGCTCCTTTTTTATTCTTGCACGATTGGCAGCTTTACTTGCGCTCCTTTTGGCATGATCAAGAACGATCGCGGCCCATGCAAATTCAGTTGCCAAGATACCGAGACCAGCAAAAATTATTAACCAGCCAGGGCCTGGTGTCACTAAAGCGATTACGCCAATTATTGTGACTGCACCACCAATTAAGCCAACAATAATTCGTTTGGCAATTGATTTCATGGGTTTAGATTACCAAGTAGTTTTGCTTCAAAGGCATCGATTAAATCTGAACCTTCAACGCATGAAGAGAATAACTTCTGCTCGATTTTATCAACACGCTGTATCAATCGGATCGATGAGGTTAGGTAGACCGCCTTTGCACTTAATAGGTCATCAAAGTTCATAACCATCTCTTTGACGCCAAACCAGATCATTAATAGCTCTCTAGTAATGCCAGGCAAGCAACCACTTGAGATGGCAGGAGTTCGCCAGCCATCTTGATTTAAGATCAAAATATTTGCCAATCCAGTTTCTACAATCTCACCTCTTTCATTTAAAAATATTGAATCTGCAAAACCTAGATTTTCCGCATGTCTTAATGCGATGATTGATTCAGAGTATGACAAAGATTTAATACCTGAAAGCGCCGATCTGCTATCTCGAATAAATGGAAAACGAGTTATTGAAATGCTTTCTGCTATCTCCGTTATGGGTTGCAGTGTGAGAAACCAACCACCATCGGCCAGGCAAACAATTCGAAGCCGATTACGACCGATCTCATCATTCAAAATTTCCGCTATTGCCAGATCGATATCAATTTTCGCTGGAATATTAATAAGAATCTTATTGGCAGCTTTTTGCATTCGTGCATAGTGACGATCCCAGGCAATCGGTTTTTTATCAATACTTAACACTGTTTCAAATATTCCATCACCGCGCAGCATTGAACTTTCAATTGGAAGGATTTTTTCATCCTCAGAAACAACACCTTTGTAATAACTCTTCACCGCGAACCGCCTGCTATTGAAATCAATCGATCTGCCTTCAACTCTGTTTCATCCCATTCACTCTTCGGTTCACTCTGCCAGGTAATTCCAGCACCAGTCCCAAAGTTAATTTTGCCATCTTGGATAGACCAAAAAAGACGAATTCCAACTGAGATGACTGCTTGATCTCCTTGTGTCCAACCAATTACACCACAGTACGGACCGCGGGGTGAGTTCTCTATTTCAGCGATCGAATTAATCGCAGAAGATTTAGGGGCACCACTTATTGATCCAGCAGGAGTAAGAGAGTTCATTATGCTCTTCCAAGTAATACCTTCTTTTAATTTACCAATCACATCTGATACCAAGTGAAATAATCCAGGGTGCTCTTCAACTCCGAGCAACCGTGGAACCTCAATACTTCCTGATTCGCAAATTTGACCAAAGTCATTACGAATTAAATCAACGATCATTACATTTTCAGCTTTATCCTTATCACCAAAATCTGCACTTTTTGAAGTTCCTTTAATGGGACTGCATTGAACTTGGTCTGAATTTCGTTTTAAAAACAACTCAGGTGAGGCCGAGGCGATCTCTAGTCCTGGTAATTTTAAATAGGAGGCAAATGGTGCGGGATTATTTTCCAACAGCTCAGCGGCCAATCCCTGCAAACTTTGATCACACTCTGTTGAAAGCACCCTGCATAGATTTACCTGGTAAACATCCCCATTAGCAATTAGATCCTTTACTCGTTCTACATTACTTTCATAGATCTCTTTTGACTGAGTGCTTGACCAGTTACCCTTTAATTTTTTCCATTCAACCTTAGGTAACTCTGATTCAATAACATTTTCAAATCTGGCAGCTACAAACTTTCCTTCAAAATCTTTAACTACTACCCAAAATCCATCTTTATCTAATGAGTTTGGATCCTTGGAAATTTCCACACAATTTGTGGCCAGTCGACCATTCATCCAGAAGATTGATTCTCGTAAATCCATGTTTGAACGGTACCTGCTCCCCCTGTAATTGGTGGATGTGCCAAGTTGTTAGAGATACGCTAGATTTTGCCTTCGCAATATGCGGACGTAGCGCAGTTGGTAGCGCGGAACCTTGCCAAGGTTCAGGTCGCCGGTTCGAACCCGGTCGTCCGCTCCAATACTTCAAATAGAAAAGTACTTTTGATTGCGGGAGTAAAGCTAGGTCGGATGGCCGAGAGGCGAGGCTCGGGACTGCAAATCCCGCTACACGGGTTCAAATCCCGTTCCGACCTCCACATTAATTATTTCTTAAATCTAATTTAACAATCTAAGCAGTAGGTGGTCGAGAAACAATTCCTTTGCATCCGGTTAATTTGTAACTTCCTGCGCTATGTGGAATCACAACTGCATCGCCACTGGCTACAGCAAATTTCCCAAAGTTATCAAATTCAATCTCGCCATCTCCAGAGAGAATCAGAAGTACGCCAAAGCCAGCTTCGATCTTTGTTGAATCTCCAACCAGGTAATCGGCGCGGAAGAAATCATCTGCCACCTTGTTAAAGATTTTATGAGAAGTAGATGCTGCTGAATCAAATCGAGTAAGAATTTCGTGATTTTCTTCCACTGTTAGTGGATCAAATTTAAGTGCATCAAGTGCGGTCTCATAACCAAGATTTAAATGGCCATCCTTATCGCCATCTACTGCAAATCCATCCCACTCCAACAAGATTGAAAGATCGGTTGGTTCCTGTAGTTCAAGTACAAAGATTCCGGCTTCAATTGCATGTGGCACACCGGCTGGAACAAATACTGCATCTCCTGCCTTTACTTCAAGAAAATTCAAGGACTCTAATAAGCCCTGCGAATCATGCGCCTTAACTAATGCAGCAACTTGCTCCTTTGAAATCTTCTCTTTGAAACCAACTCCAACTTTGGCATCTGCTGGTGCATCTAAAATTATCCAAGCCTCTGTTTTGCCGTGATTTAAATGAAGTTTATCGGCGGCAAATTTGCGGTTAGGGTGATAGTGAACCGGAAGTCTTTGATCTGGATCTAGTAACTTAACTAAAATTTCAACAGAGGCTCCAAATTTTGCAAAATGCTTTTCACCTAACCATGAAACTGGATTGGTATTAACCTCATCTCGCAGTAATTTGCCATCTGCTAAAACCGACAAACCATTTACTGATTCACCAAATCTTGTTGTGGTTGAACCAATCCACTCCTCTGGACGCATCGGACCGCCTGGGCCATTTCGCAACTTACCGATGCGATTGCCGCCCCGGTAAAAATGATCAAATTGGTTTGAGGGTAACTTTGATGGAATGGCGCTGGGATTATTCATCTTGATAGTTTAAAGGTTAAAGTTGGATCATGCTAGAAAAATCAGAACGTCCTTGGGGTCGTTACGAGGTTCTACAAGAGTCTGCCAATTACAAAGTTAAATCAATCCATGTAAATCCAGGCAAACGTCTTTCCTACCAACGCCATCAAAAACGAGCAGAGCATTGGTTTATTGCAGCTGGTACTGGTGAGGTAACTATTGATGGATCTGTCATTCAAGTTGGTCCTGGCTCAACTGTAGATATTGCAATTAATCAATTGCACCGAATCTCAAACACCGGAAGTGTGGAGTTAATTTTTGTTGAGGTCCAAACAGGTACCTACTTCGGCGAGGATGATATTGAACGTGTAGAGGATGATTTCGGAAGATAATTAATTGGTTTTTGCGTATTTTCCACCAAATAGCAACACGCTCGATAAAATCACAACTAACAACATTGCCCAACGTAATGTGACCAATTCAGATAAAAACCCAATTACTGGCGGTCCAATCATGAATCCAAAGTAGGCGGTTCCAGAAACTCGGGCAACAGCAACAGATGGAGCAATTCTGCCCGGGTATTTGTCATGAGCCATTTGACCTGCTGCGCTGAAAATTAGCGGCATTACGATGGATAAACCAAGTCCAACACAGAACCAACCAAAAATAATTCCGCCTATTTGGCCAATCAGTAACCCAATAAGTAAACCAATTCCACTTATTAAGCCACCACCACGAATTACATTTGCGGCACCAAACTTGTTTGCTAAATAATCGCAAGATAATCGACCCAAAACCATTGTTGCCGTGTATGCAATGTAAGGAAGTGTGGAAACAAATGGAGTTGCACCAAACGCATCTCTGGCCAACACGCCTCCCCAATCCCCCGCAGCACCTTCGCCCATTGCAGCACAAAAACCAAAAAAGCCTAAGATCCAGAAAATCATTGGACTCTTTTGTTTAAGGTTTTCGCTTTTTTGCATATGGTGAATGTCGGCCTCAGCTGGCAAATATTTCTTCCGTAAATAAATCAACAAAAATAAACTCATGATTGAAAGCATTAACTCTTGAGTAAAAACCGTGATTTTATATTGAGAAAATACTCCGCCAATTATTGCTCCTAAAAAAGTGCCAATAGAGAAATTGGCGTGCAGAAAACCCATCATTCGACTTTTACTATAGCGCTCAAGCGATACGGCATGAGCATTCATTGCAATATCATGAGTAGCAGTGCAGTATCCAAGTAAAAATAATGCTAAACGTAGAGTGAAAACTGTTTCTGCAAAAGCCAACGTTGCGGTAGCAATCGCTATTAAAAATGTACCTAAAAGAATAATTGAACGACTTCCAAATTTGGCACATAAAAAACCGGCAGGTTTAAGAGCTAAAAAAACGCCAATCGCAACAAATAAGAGAGAAAAACCAACTTGAGAGTTACTAAGTTTTAAGTCGATTTTCAAATCTGGGATTCGAGCGATAATGGAACCAAGTGCAAACCCATTTAGAATGAAAGCAACCACAGTTGCTCTCTTGGCACGCTTTAATTGGCTGTCGGAGTACGGAGGATTTACGGCATTCATTTGGGGAGTGTATTATTAAAAACATCTACGGACGATTAGCGCAGCGGTAGCGTACTTCCTTGACATGGAAGGGGTCACTGGTTCGATCCCAGTATCGTCCACTTCAAGAAATCCAACTGTAGGATA
>JACCDP010230822.1_pt1 | contig 12283 bp, 4 predicted proteins | sample 7445841 | NCBI WGS metagenome assembly JACCDP01 (sample SAMN15323441, study PRJNA562643) | freshwater metagenome | isolation source: river surface water | place: USA:Blue River Watershed | collected 2017-08-17
ATGTGGTTGATGAGGATGGATTAATAATCCAAAGCTCATCAGTTAAGAATGCACCGGTTCTAAAGGTTGCAGCTGGTGCAACAGTTACAGGAACTGCACAAGTGTTTGACTGCTTAGGAAATGGTAAGGCTGGAGATATATCTGTTTCGGGCAAGTTGGTAGCAGGAGATAAGAGCTCAAAGACCGGTAAGTGGAGCCCAGCTGGCGCTGCTTATGGAGCAGGTGCCATTAAGTGTGTTGGTAAGTGCACCGCTTCATTAACCGTCTCTGGCAAGAACGATGTTTTGGTTGGAGCAGGTGCTGCAACGGTATCTGTAGGAAATAAAACAGTTGCCACTATCGCTGATAGCAAGGCTGCCAAGCTTCGTATTGGTGCAACTATTGATGTTGGAGCTAGTAAGAAGGTTGTTCGTGTTACAGGTTCAAACTTTGTGTTGATTGGTTTGTCCTCCTTTACAACAACTCTAGGAACTTTGAAGGACCTTGATCGCTTGCCCGCAATTACCGATCCATCTTTAACCGATGACAAGCAGGTTAAGCTGGCTAAGTTTGGTTTCCGGGCAGAGGATTTCAGTCAGGAATGGACTGTGTTGCCGATGGCGCGCGGAACAACGTTGGAGGATCCATCGCTCGATCTTTGTAGTGGCACATATCTTTCTGAAAAGGAACGAGTTGAGCGACGTCAGGTAACTGCAACAAAGGTCGGATCAACATTCTCATTCTTATCAACTGAGGTTGTGAAGTATTCATCTGCAGCAGCAGCAAGTGCAGCACAGAAAGAGTTAGTAAAGGTTCTAGCTCAGTGCCAGATCGATAAGGGTTACAAGGATGCAACAGATGGTCTTATTCCTTATGAGTTTAAGAAGTTAGGCAGTATTCCTGCCGGTGTTGTTTCAGAGGGCAATCGAGTCTTTGTTCACGCGGTAATTGATTCTGGCATTCGTGCTCGCACCTTGCTGGGTTTCTACCAATTCAACGGCGATACCTTTACAGGGCTCTATGTCATGAACGCTGAAGGCTTTAGCGACGCGCAGGTTGCCAAGTGGCTCAAGGTCGCAGCAACCATGGGTCAGCGCTTGCAGGGTAGGGCAGCTTAAATTCCCTCCTTTCCTTGTCGCCTAAATGACCTTAAATGACCATATGACTCCTAAGTCCTCAGGAGATTCCCGCCTACCCTTAATCCATGAAACTAGTTTCGCGGTTAGTAATTGCATCCCTAATCCTTCAATTTTTCGTCGGAGGTGTGAGCGCTGAGGCAGCGCCAGCCCCGCTTAGAGTTAGTGGAGTTGAAGTAAACGGCGTTGTCGCAACTGTCAAATGGAATCCAATCAAGCTTTCTGCAAAGGATTTTATTGAAGTTGAATTCTCAAAGACTTCAACAGCAAAAACTTATAAAGTGATTAAGAGTAAGAGCAATGGAATAGTTGCAAAACTTGATCCATTTACTCAATACACAGTACGAATTCGAAAGACATTAACGCCTAAGGTCTGGTCTCCAGTAAGAACATTTACAACAAAGAGTGATGCTGTGACAGGTCTTACTGCGAGCAATATCGGATATGCGTCCGCAGATTTGTCTTGGAATCCCGTTGTTGGTGCAACGGCTTATGACATTCTACTTAACGATTCACTTTTTGTATCCGTGACTTCTACAAAGTATACGTTAACAAACTTAAAGCCAGGCTCTAAAAACTTAATTACAGTGAGAGCAAAGGCAGGATCTGTCATGGGCTCTTCTTCAACTGCGGTATCTTTAGTCGCATTAAATGATGCTCCGAAAAATTTGATCGCAAGCGGTGTAACTTCAACAGGTTATCTCTTAAATTGGGAAATGATCGCGAATGCAATAAGTTACAACCTGTATCGTGATGGAGCCGTCTTTGCAAATGTGAAAACAAATAGCTATACAGTTACGGGTTTAATTCCCGGATCTTCCAATAGCTACACAGTCAGTGCAGTCTTTTCCACAGGGGAGAGCGCTCAAACCTCCGCAGTTTCAGTTGCAACACTTCTAGCAATTCCTGCAAAGCCAAAAATAGCGGCTACGTCAACATTGACTGCGGATATTTCTTGGGTAGTAGACCCAAATGCCGTTTCATATACTTTAAATTTGTATGATGCAACTGGTACTTCACAAGTCAACACTGTCACTGTTGAAAAAAGCTTAGCGGCTTACCAATTCTCTGGGCTCACTCCAAATACAACTTACTCGGTTGGAATTTTAAATAATTATCCAAAAAACTCTACAAAGAGTTCTGATTTAGTTACCTTTACTACAGGTACTCCTACTATTACCGGTTTTGCTTCTACAACTATTACGAGCACAACAGTAACGGTTGGATGGAATGCAATGCCCGGTGCGGCTTCTTATGAAGTTATCCGCGATTCTGCAGTTATTGCTGCAGGACTAGCGACCACAACACTTTCTTATGTCTTCACGGCACTAGCTCCTGGACAGACATATAAGTTGGGAGTAAGAGCAACTTATGTAAATAGCAATAAATTGACTGTCACAACAGGTGCTTCAGAAGTTACGGTTGTAACACTTACGGACATTTCAGGAAAGCCGACAAATGTAGCTGTCCCAGTAGTGACCCTTCCTTATGCAACAATTCCTATTGTTGGTGCAACCTTGACTTCAACATCTGGAAATTGGAGTGCAATACCTGCAGTATCTTCGATTAGTTACAAATGGCAAAAATCTAACGACTCCGGCACGAATTGGGTCGATATTCCATCTGCGACTGCAGCTACCTACTTAGTAACTGCGACAGACATCGGGTTCACTCTTCGTAGCTCTGTGACGGTTTCAAATACCAACGGATCAACTACCAGTGTTTCAGCTTCAACAGGTGTTACAGCGCCTATTTACAATATTGCAGCGCCGGTTGTTCGTGGCTTACTAGTTGTTGGACAAGTATTAGATGCTTCTGATGGAGTTTGGTCATCACCTTATTCAATCAATTTAAGTTATTCATGGAGAAGGGACAACGTCGCTATCTCTGGTGCGATTTCTCCTTCTTATACTTTAACTGAGTCGGACATAGGGGCCTCAATCTCAGTGGTAGTAACTGCCACCACACTTCTTGGATCCCTTGCTGTAATAAGTGGACAACGAGGGGCGGTTACTATTGTTGGAAATACTGTACTGCCAGTTGTCACGGGCTCTTTGCGTGTAGGAGGAACACTGGCAGTCTCAACAGGAACCTGGATTGGTAGCCCTGCTTCAAACACTTATCAGTGGCAATCAAGTGTTAACGGAACTGACTGGGACAGCATCTCCGGCGCGACCAACGCAACATATGTAATTCAGGCTGCTCAAGCAGGTCTTTACATGCGAGCCCAAGTATTTGGAAACAAAACATCATCTGCATCGGTAGTTTACAAAATTACCGCCTCAACATTGAGTACTTCAATGGTTCCTGCGCTTAATATTCAGAATACTGCGGCACCCGTCGTAACCGGCGCTTGGACTGAAGGCACAACAATTACGACAACCACAGGATCTTGGAGCGCAACAGGAACCTACACATATCAATGGCAAAGCTCTTCCGACAATTCAACTTGGGCGGATATTTCTGGAGCAACAAGTTCATCATTCGCTTTAACTTCTAGCGAAGCCTCCAAGTATGTTCGAGTACAAGTTGTTAATACAACTGCTTCTGGTGCTGGAATCGCATATTCAGCCGCAAGGTCAAAGGTTGGAGCGCCATTCAATACAGTTCTTCCTGCAATTACAGGAACTCTAAAGATTGGAAGCACGCAAACAGTTTCGACTGGAACTTGGTCGAACACACCGACGTCCTATTCCTACCAGTGGCAAAAATCTTCTGATGGAATTTCATGGATCAATTTGTCTGGTGAAACAGCAAATACTTACGTTCCAACATTCGACGTCGCGAATCTACAAATTCGAGTGAATGTTGGCGGGGTTAACTCAGTTGATACCGCAACGGTCTCATCCGCTGTAATCAGTGGATTTGTTCCGCCTCAAGCTTCAGCTGTCCCAGCAATCACTGGTACAAAGACTGTTGGACAGACTTTAACTTCATCTTCAGGAACTTGGCCAAATACTTCATCTGGGTATCTTTACCAATGGCAGAAGTCATCTGATGATGGCGTTACTTGGACAAGTATTAGCGGTGCAACCTCGTCAACCTATGTCTTGGTAGCGGCTGATGCAGGTTATGTAATCCGATCGCAGGTATCACTCACCGCAAATGCGGGTTCAAGTTCGGCCTACAGTTTGCCAACAGCTGCTATAGCTCCAGCCCCTTAATCCTTAAAGTAGGTCAAGCCTTTCTTCAAGAAAATTTGAGGAAAGGCTTTACCCTTTCCTCAAGAACAGGAAGTATTTGACTATGAAACTCCTCATTGACTGGGATGGCGGTTCAACCGTTGTCAATCCAGGGAAGCCGTTTGTTATTGGCCGAGATAAGTCGGCTGATATTCAAGTTATGGGTTCAAAGGTTTCCCGCACCCACTTGCGCCTCGAATTTACCGGGAGTAACTGGAAAGCAATCGACTTAGATTCATCCAACGGATCTTTTTATGAAGGAAAGCCATTTAGCGAGTTGGAGATATATGACCAGATTTCAATTTTCCTTGGAGGTGATTCTGGTCAGGAAATTCGGCTACACCCCCTTCAGCTTGCGTCAAAGAAAAGCAAAGAAAATAATCGTAAAATTCAACTTCCGAAAGCTGACCAAACATTAGTTGCATCATCAATTGAAGGTTACTTTGAAAAAATAGATGATCAAACTGCACGCATTAGATTGCAACAAAGAATTCGAATAGGTCGAGATGAGTCTAATGATTGGCAGATTGATGACCTAACAGTTTCGCGATTCCATGCAGAGGTAGTTCAAAATGATAAAGGTGGTTTTGATCTTGTAGATCTTCGATCAGCTAATGGAACCTTTATCAATGGTGTCGCTGTAAAAAGACGCGAAATAGAAATTGGCGACTTGATTTCAATAGGCGGAGTCACTAGAAGATTTACCTCTGATGGCTTGGAAAGTCCGATTGGTGTTGAAGGTATTGATATCGTTGCAAAGGAATTACATTTTTCCGTGGGTGAAAGGGAGTTGTTAAAGGACATCAATTTTCATCTGGGGCCACGCTCTTTAACCGCCATTGTCGGACCATCTGGTGCTGGAAAGTCCACATTGTTAAATGCAATTACGGGAAGAACTACCCCGACTCAGGGTCAAATTTTGATTGGTGGTCGTGATTTACATAAAGAGTATGGCGATTTAAGTCAAAGAATTGGTTTAGTTCCACAGGCCGACATTTTGCATACTCGTCTGACAGTTAAGCAGGCGCTCAGTTATGGTGCAGCATTGAGATTCCCTAGCGATACATCTAAGTCTGAGCGCGAAGATCGTGTAAATGAAGTGATGGAAAAACTTGAACTAACTCCACGAGCAGATTTGCGAATAGATAAGTTATCTGGAGGCCAGCGAAAGCGCGCGAGCATTGGTCTGGAGCTACTTACGAAACCCTCAATTTTGGTCCTAGATGAACCAACATCAGGCCTAGATCCTGGTCTCGATGCGCACGTAATGGAAACACTGAGAAAACTCGCAGATGATGGACAGACAGTTGTTTTGGTTACACATTCCGTGGATAACCTTAACTTTTGCGACAACGTTGTTCTGATGGCATCAGGTGGTCGAATTGCGTACGCGGGGCCATCCTCGACAGTGTTTACAGCATTAGGAAAGAATAATTGGGCAGAAGTTTTCAGAATGCTTTCAAGTCCGGAGGCACTCCTGTTATCCAATAAGAAGCGCTCAGGCGTTATTTCCCCAACCACTGAATTACCGCAGGAAAAAATAAAGAAGCAATCTTGGGGTCGACAGCTTATTACCCTTAGCTCCCGATACTTGAGAGTTATTTCCTCTGATCGTTACTATCTTGGATTGCTGGCTGCTATTCCAATTTTGATTGGTTTGATCTGTTATGCCACAGCTGGTGAACTAGGACTTGGCCCCGGGCTACCAACGAAAAATGGAGATTTCTTTAATCCCATTGCACGTTCCAATTTAATGGTTCTTATTTTAGGTACTGTCTTTATCGGGCTTTCAACATCGATTCAAGAAATCATTAAAGAAGACCCAATTCGACTGCGAGAAAAGAGTGTGGGAATCAGGTCAGGAACCTATTTAATGTCAAAAGTTCTTGTTCTAGGTATCGCTACATCTATTCAGTCAGTTATTTTCGTTTCGATTGTTTTGTTTAATCGCCCGGTACCAGCCGAAGGATTGTTTATCGGAAGTTCGTATTTGGAAATTCTTTTTTTAACGGTATTACTCGGGTTCACATCAATGTGCTTAGGGCTATTTATCTCAAGTATTTTGAGTTCTTCAGAACAAGCGATGCCTATTCTTGTAGGTTTAACGATGGCACAAGTGGTTCTATCAGGCGCTTTACCAGGCAAAAATGAAGGTTTTATCGCTCTTATTTCTCCAGCGGTTCCAAGCTATTGGTCTATGAATTCTCTTGCCTCATCAGTTAATTTGGTGGAAATCTCAAACATCTCAGATGAAGACTTGATACTTAGGTGGGAAGGGGTGGTTTCAACCCTTACTCAGGGATCAATTTCGGTACTAGGGATGTCACTTTTTTTCTTAGTAGCATGTTTTGTAGTTTTAATAAAAAAACGTTAACCCTTCGTATAACCCGGAGGGCATGTGGTCCCCTCGAATACTCGCTTAGTAGCACCTTTCAAGCAAGTTATTTCAGGAACCCTTGATGGTGCTTGAGGTTTAGGTGCCACCGTTTTGACAGGCGCAGGCTTGGATTGAACTTTGGGGCCTGTAACGGGAAGTTTTAAAGGATCTGATTCGCCTGCTTCGTTCTTACTTACTATCTGCAAAGTTCCCTTTTTCCCCGCATACCTGTCATTAACTGACATTTCAAAGGCAGCGCTTCCACCTGAAATCTGTCCCAGTATTGCCTTTGACTTTGGTATTCCAAATTCGGGGGAAAAAAGCAAGACTGATTTTGCGCTTACGGGGACAGCTACCGTTAGGTTGATGAAATTAAGATTAATTGAAACTTTTGGCGCAGATGGTTTGGCAGGCTTTACAACAATGGGTTTGCTTTCATTTGACTTAAGCAATCTAGGCGAAAAGTATTTCTCGGAGATGATGGAAGTTTCTGCCTGTGTGTTTGGATAAGGGGACCAGTACAACTTGAAATTTGACGGTGGCATCCATGCGTAATACCAAATTTCAATTGGATATTGTTTTCCACCTTCTAGGGTTGCAACCCAAGATTTGTTATATGGCCAGTTGGGATTAGCTCCACCATCGCTCCACTTATCAATTACTATTTCGTTATTGATTTTTAATAACATTCCGTCATCAACTGATGTATAGATCGTGCGTGGCTGTTGCCCAGATCCAGGCCAAGTGATAAAACCTTTGTAGGTGACGATAAAATCCCTGCTTCCGCAGCCGTTAGCAGTCGATAACGGTAAGTATGCCCAATCAAAGGATATCTCTTTCTCAATTTTGACTTCACATAAAGGTAAACCAGCGGTGCTTCTTGCTGGAATCTGAATATCCTTACTTTGATAAATCTTTGCAATCAACCCTGAAATATTGTTCTTAATCAAGTTTTCTTCGAGTGTCGCTTCTTGGGAGACACTCAAACCCTGGATCGTATTTTGCTTAATCTCCGGTTGCTTTAAGAAGCCGCTCAAAGCTGACGCACTAAGAATATTAAGTCCGGGAGAAGTTCCAACTGCAATTTTTCTAATTTTTTGATTATCTCGATCAGCAACCAGCAAGTCCCCTTTTGCATCTATCGAAAGCCCATTTGGACGATTAAAAAAGGCCCTGTCTAGTGGACCATCAACATTTCCATAACCCTGCTGTCCACCTATTTTAGACATTGAATTATTCGAAATCCTAAAAAAAGTTCCACCATAAGTTGAGACATAAACTCTGTTTTGTTGATCTACCGTCATTGATGATGGCCAATCTTTTAGACCCGACGCAATCCTAGTGACATCGTTTTCCTGGACGAGTGATGTTTTAAAAATGCTGTCCACGCCACCGTCAGCTATGTATAAATTCCCTAAACTATCAATTGCAATTTTAGTTGGACCCGCAAAAGTTGCTTTTGAGCGTGGTTGAATATCTGGCGCACTCGTCCAGACCCCAGTTCCCAATACAGTCGATACTTGAAAATCTCGAGTTCCAGGAATACGACTCAGTTTTCTTATTTGACGGTTTCCATTATCAGCTAGATAAATTTCGTCTTTAAAGACCGCCAGACCCTCAGGTCGATAAAATTGAGCTAAAGTTGAATTGCCATCTCTTTTTCCGGAAATGTCACTTCCTATAGTTGACCAAATTCCATCAGGAAATCTCACAAAAATTTTATTACCTGTTGTACAAAAAAATGTACCATCTTGGGAAAAAGTGATTCCATGCGAGTACCAACATGAGCTTGGAGTATGAGTGACCCTGAGCACATCACCCTTGCTACTGAGATGTCGAATTGTATGATTATCTACAGAAATGTATGAGCCGTCGTCAATTGCAAACGTTTGCAAAGGTGAATCAAAATGTGGAGTAGTTTCCGCAGTGTAATTGACTCCATAGCTGTTTTCAGAGCCTATAGTCTTTAGAAGCTGCCCTGCTTTAGTAAAAATCTTGACGGAATGATTTGTCCAATCGGATACATAAATGTTGTTAGTAGGGTTTGATCCAAAGCGATCAATTGATAAGCCAGGACTTCCACTGAAAACTGGCTGACCTGCATAGCCTGCGATGCCTGCCTTGTTTGCCTTAGTGTCCTCGAAAATCTTTCCGGTACCGATTTTATAAATTGTAGGAGCACAATATCTTTCATTTACCGTAAATATGTCATCATTTGAATCAACGGCCACACCCATCAAACAGGCTAATCCACGTTCGATCGTAGTGGTGTTTCTGGCAGGGTCGACTTTTCGTACGGAACTTGACCAAGTATCAGCAACGTATAAATTATTCTTTGAGTCCACCGCTAGACCACGTGGGAGATTAAATGTTGAAGTGTTGAAATTTCCATCTGTAGCGGAATTCTTACCGACTTGTCCAACATAAATATTGGAGTTGCCAGTATTTTCGTCAATCCTTATTATTACGTGATTGTTTTCATCTGACAGGAATATTCCACCTAGTTTATCAACTGCTAAACCCCCACCCCAGTCATAACAATTTTTACAGTTTGGTAGATCAACATTGTTTGTATAAGTGCGAATTAAAGTCCCAGCTTTGTTGAATTTGTAGACTTTTAAATTCCGACAATCGCCCCCAAAAATTTCATCAGCACTCTTAACAAATACGTTACAAAATGAGTCATCAGCAATAACTTTGCTGGTGGCAGAAGAGAGTGCAAAGTCAGAAACTGTCTGACCCACAATCTTCCTTATCTTGAAGTGATCTTGATCGGCGACATACACGGTACCGTCGGGCGAAACCGCAACACCTGTCGGTCTGGCAAACTCTCCAATTCCACCCTTACCGCTGAGAGTACTTACGGAAAAAGTCTCACTTGCAGCGGGTCCTGCTTGAATTGCCGGAAGAACGGTGAGAAATAGAAGAAAAGTTAAAATCTTGGCGGCGTGCTCGAACCTCTTCATATTCACAAGTTTAGGGATTTTAAACTGAAATGTCAGGGGGTTACACCCATTTCAGCGCATAGATGACCATGCATTGTCGGGTTTTCTCTTGAGCACCTTCCGACTCATGGCAGACTTAGCGTATGGAGCGATTGCGAAGTGGAGACCCAGAGCAAATCGGGCCCTGGCAAATTGTGAATCGTCTTGGCTCTGGCGGCATGGGAATTGTCTATATGGGAACTAATGGAACGCGTGCTGCCGCTATAAAAGTCGTTAGAGAGTTTTTGCTTGAAGATCCCGCGAGTCGCACACGCTTAACTCGTGAAGTTGAAACCCTTTTAAGAGTTAAAAGTGATTTTGTTGCGGAAATTGTCGGTTCAGACATTGACGGAAACCCTGCCTGGATCGCGACAAATTATGTTGATGGGCCTAGCTTAAAAATCCTGGTTGAGAAGGAGGGACCGCTCACAGAAGATAAATGGATCGAATTTGCTAAAGGTTTTCTCTCAGCATTGTCATCAGTTCACGCCGTCGGTGTAGTTCATAGAGATATTAAACCCTCAAATATTTTACTTTCAAAAACTGGCCCCAAACTTATTGATTTTGGAATTTCATTTGTAAACGATGCAACTTCCTTAACGGGCACTGGCATGGTTGCCGGCACACCCGCTTGGCTTGCCCCAGAACAATTTCTTGGTAGAGAGATTACGACTTCCGTCGACAACTTTGCAGCTGGGTCAACACTTATGTATGCAGCTACAGGTCGCACGCCTTGGGGCGCCGAAGACTCTTCTGTAGGAGCTGTTATGCACACTATTTTGGTAGAAGAGCCAGATTTATCTTCACTCACAGATTTTCAGATAGATGTCATTACTCCACTTTTGATTAAAGATGTTACATCTCGAAAAACAGCTGCACAAATGCTCAAGAAATTGAATGATGGACCAAAGAACTTGAACTTAAGGATAAAAAAGGATCAGAAACAACAAGAATCATCAGAAAATGATTCGTTTTTAGCGTTGGCTCGTAAGAAAGATTTGGAAGAAAAGAAGTCAAAACAAGCTGCTGTTGAAAAGGAAAAAGAAGCTGCACGTGTTGCCAAGGCAATAGAAGTGGCCGAGGCGGAAAAGCGGCAAGAGAAGGAAAAAGCCAGATTGGTTAGAGAGCAAGAGAATTTAGCTAAGGAGAGAGAAAAGGCTGCAAAAAAACTTGCTGATGCTGAAGCTAAAAAAGCAAAGAAAGAACTTCGAGCGGCTACGAGATCTGCGATTAAAAATGATTCCAATTCATCAAAGTTTGGGGGTAAGGGTCGCACACTTTCAATTGCAATCGCAGTACTTGTACTTATTTTGATTGTTACCGTGTCTCAACTTACATCGAAAAGCAGAGATGGCCAGGTGGCCACTGATACGAATAAAACACCAACTTTTACTTGGTCAGCCTTGATCTCAGGCGAATCAAAGGCTCAAACTGGCTCAGGAACCGTATTTGAAATTTTTGTTTGTGATCAAAATGTAATTCCTTCTTCGCTAGAAGTTAATAACATTTCAAGTCGACCTAATTCTGCAGGACCCTTATCTACAAAAGTGATTAAAGGAGATGAGCGCTGCGGTAAAGCGTTTGACACAATTTTAGTTTCAGGCAGAGAATTAGAAGCCGCGGGCTCAGTCAATTACTTTGTTGCCGGAAAGACATCATCAAATTTCGATTTTAGATACGACTTTTCGGTGACGGTTCTACCAAATTAATTCGAGACAGCATTCAATGATTCGACCTGGTCTCTCGTTAGCTGAATAACCTGAACAATCTCCTCTAACTGCGGCACGGTACGTGCTGACGCAATAGGAACACTTACCGATGGTTGTGAACGAAGCCAGGCTAGTGCGATCGCTGACAGTGGCGCACCGTTGTGAGCTGCAGAGATCTCATCCATGGCAGTAAGAATTGCGTAACCCTTATCAGTTGCATATTCACGAGCTCCTGCTGCGCGCTTTGAATCTACCTCGGTGACCCCTGGGCGGTACTTTCCGGAAAGGAATCCTCGAGCGATTCCGTAAAAAGGGATGTTTGAAATACCCAGTGATTCAACTGTTGGAGCTAAATCAGTTTCATAGGTTTTTCTATCGACCAAGTTGTAAAGATCTTGAACAGCAATGTAGGCAGGAATGTTGTTGTTTTCGCTATAGGCGATTGATTCGCGCAGGCGCGATGCGGTGAAGTTTGAGGCTGCGATGTAACGAACCTTGCCTTCTGCGATTAATTGGGCGTATGCACCAAGGGTTTCTTCAAGAGAAACAGTTGGATCATCTTCATGGCTGTAATACAGATCGATGTAATCGGTTTGAAGACGGTCTAGAGATTCCTCGCAGGCGGCAACTATGTTTTTTGCTGACAATCCTGGGCGACGATCCATCTTTGCAACCTTGGTTGCGATCACCATCTCGCTGCGGTTGTTGCGTGATTTCATCCAATTGCCGATCACAGTTTCAGACTCTCCGCCGACATGGCCTTCAACCCACTGGTTATACATATCTGCCGTGTCGATGAAGTTGCCGCCATGGCTTTTGTAGGCATCCATAACGAGGTGGCTTTCAGCCTCAGTGGCATTTCCTCCAAAGATATTGCTGCCTAGGCATAGTTCATGAACAACGAGGTCAGATTCTG
>JACCDP010316621.1_pt1 | contig 12283 bp, 11 predicted proteins | sample 7445841 | NCBI WGS metagenome assembly JACCDP01 (sample SAMN15323441, study PRJNA562643) | freshwater metagenome | isolation source: river surface water | place: USA:Blue River Watershed | collected 2017-08-17
GTCCGAATGACATTCGGGATGCACTGAAGGACTTTGTTACGTCCTACGAGCCCCAGTCCTCCTCCAAGCAGGAGGTCGGTTATGTGACCGATGCGGCTGACGGTATTGCGCACGTAGAGGGCCTACCCAGTGCGATGGCCAATGAGCTACTCAAGTTTGCTGATGGAACCATCGGTCTAGCTCTGAACCTTGATGAGCGTGAAATCGGTGTCGTAATCCTCGGTGAGTTTTCCTCGATTGAAGAAGGCATGGAGGTTTACAGAACCGGTGAGGTGCTTTCCGTTCCTGTCGGCGATGCATTCCTCGGCCGTGTTGTAGACCCACTGGGTAACCCAATCGACGGCATGGGTGAAATCAAAAGCGAGGGAACTCGTGAACTTGAACTTCAGGCTCCGGGCGTTATGCAAAGAAAGAGCGTTCACGAACCACTGCAGACCGGAATCAAGGCAATCGACGCGATGATTCCAATTGGTCGTGGTCAGCGTCAGCTGATTATTGGTGATCGCCAGACGGGTAAAACTGCCATTGCGGTAGACACAATCATCAACCAGAAGAGCAACTGGGACTCCGGCGATGTAAACAAGCAGGTTCGCTGCATCTATGTGGCGATTGGCCAGAAGGGTTCGACAATTGCCGGTGTCAAGGCAGCCTTGGAAGAGGCAGGCGCGATGGCCTACACCACCATCGTTGCTTCTCCAGCTTCAGATCCAGCCGGATTCAAATACCTTGCTCCATATACGGGCAGTGCAATTGGACAGCACTGGATGTATGGCGGCAAGCACGTTCTAATCATTTTTGATGACCTTAGCAAGCAGGCTGAGGCTTATCGAGCAGTTTCACTTCTTCTGAGACGCCCACCAGGTCGTGAGGCCTACCCGGGAGACGTCTTTTATCTGCACTCGAGACTGCTTGAGCGCTGCGCCAAGCTTTCAGATGAAATGGGCGCGGGCTCGATGACTGGACGTCCAGTCATGGAGGCCAAGGCGAATGACGTTCGCGCCTTCATTGCTACAAACGTGATTTCCATCACCGATGGCCAGATCTTCTTGCAGTCGGACCTATTCAACGCGAACCAGCGACCAGCCATTGACGTTGGTATCTCGGTTTCGCGTGTAGGTGGTGCTGCACAGGTGAAGGGAATCAAGAAAGTTTCTGGAACACTGAAGCTTGAGCTAGCTCAGTACCGTGCCCTAGAAGCCTTCGCCATGTTTGCCTCTGACCTAGATGCAGCTTCAAGAAAGCAGCTGGAGCGTGGAGCGAGACTTACAGAGCTACTAAAGCAGCCACAATATTCGCCATATCCAGTTGAAGCGCAGACTGTTTCGATCTGGGCTGGTACTACCGGAAAGCTCGATGACGTTCCAAAGGAAGACATCCTCAAGTTCGAGAAAGAATTCCTAGACCACCTGGGACGAAAGACTCAGATTCTCACCACCATTCGCGAGACCAACAACCTCGAGGATGACACCCTCAAGGCGCTTGAAAAAGAGATTGCAGCTTTCAAGCGTCTGTTCCAAACCTCAAAGGGTACCTCTCTTGTGAGCGAGGATGACTCGAAGGTAGAAGCTTTGGCCGAGTCCGAAATTGGTCAAGAGAAGATTGTTAAGCAGAAGAGATAGTTAGGGAATATCGATGGGAGCGCAACTTCGGGTCTACAGGCAGAAAATCAAGTCTGCCAAGACGACCAAGAAGATCACACGTGCGATGGAGCTGATTTCGGCATCTCGAATTCAGAAGGCCCAGCAGCGCGTTGCCGCATCCAACCCATATACCCGAGCCGTAACCAGAGCAGTGTCTGCTGTGGCGACTCACTCTGACATCGATCATCCGCTTACCCGTCAGGTTGAAAACCCAACCATGGCAGCCATCGTTATCTTCACTTCGGACCGAGGTCTTGCAGGTGCTTTTTCATCCGGAGCCATCAAGGAGGCCGAGGCTCTGTCAAAGAGACTCACCGACCAGGGCTTACAGGTTCAGTACTACCTGGTGGGAAGAAAGGCTGTCAGCTACTTCAAGTTCCGTCAAAGACCATTTGTTCGAGATTGGCAGGGTGGAACTGACCAGCCTCAGTTTGAAACAGCTCGTGAGATTGCCGCTGCAATTACTGATGCATTCAACACCCCTACCGCAGAGGGTGGCGTTGACGAGATCTATCTAGTCGGCAACCGCTTCGTATCGATGATGGTCCAGGATCCGGTGACTGTGAGGCTTCTGCCACTTGAGGTGGTTGAAGAAGAAACGGCATCGAGCGACATCTATCCGCTCTATGAGTTTGAGCCAGAACCAGAACTGGTGCTGGACTCTCTGCTACCCGTCTACATCGAAAATAGAGTCTTCAATGCCATGCTCCAGTCTGCAGCCGCCGAACACGCGGCCCGGCAAAAGGCCATGAAGAGCGCGACGGATAACGCAGACAAATTGATTTTGAACTACACCCGGTTGGCCAACCAGGCTCGCCAGGCAGAAATTACCCAGCAGATTTCCGAGATTGTCGGTGGTGCAGATGCACTGGCGGCGGTCAAGGACTAACTAAGGAAGAGAAAGCAAATGGCTGACACCAAGACAGCGACAGGTCGAATCGCACGAGTTATCGGACCAGTGGTTGACATCGAATTTCCACACGATGCCATACCTGAGATCTATAACGCTCTCACCACCGAAATCTCCTATGGCGAGAAGACCACCACACTCACCCTTGAGGTTGCCCAGCACCTCGGAGACGATTTGGTTCGAGCTATTGCTCTGAAGCCAACTGATGGTCTGGTCAGAGGCGGCATTGTGCATGACACAGGTGCACCAATTTCTGTTCCGGTGGGTGATGTCACCAAGGGCAAGGTGTTCAACGTGATTGGCGAGGTTCTCAACGGCGAGCCTGGCAAGAGTGTTGAGATCAAAGAGCGTTGGCCGATTCATCGCAAGCCGCCAAGCTTTGATCAGCTTGAATCCAAGACTCAAATGTTCGAAACCGGAATCAAAGTCATTGACCTTCTGACTCCATACGTGCAGGGAGGAAAGATTGGTCTGTTTGGTGGTGCCGGTGTTGGTAAGACAGTTCTGATCCAGGAAATGATCTACCGAGTCGCTGAGAACCACAATGGTGTATCCGTTTTCGCCGGTGTTGGTGAAAGAACTCGTGAGGGTAATGACCTTATCGAGGAGATGAAGGAAGCAGGCGTTATTGACAAAACAGCGCTGGTGTTCGGCCAGATGGATGAGCCACCTGGAACGCGTCTGCGCGTGGCCCTTTCGGCTCTGACAATGGCGGAGTACTTCCGCGATGTCCAGGGTCAGGACGTGCTGTTGTTCATCGACAACATTTTCCGTTTCACTCAGGCGGGATCCGAGGTTTCAACACTTTTGGGACGTATGCCTTCTGCCGTGGGATACCAGCCAAACCTGGCGGATGAGATGGGAATTTTGCAGGAGAGAATCACCTCAACCAGAGGCCACTCGATTACCTCCCTGCAGGCCATCTATGTACCAGCCGATGACTACACAGACCCAGCACCTGCAACCACCTTCGCTCACCTGGATGCAACCACAGAGCTAAGCCGTGAGATTGCCGCAAAGGGTCTTTACCCGGCTGTGGATCCACTGGCTTCAACCTCCAGAATTCTGAACCCCGCTTACATCACTGCCGAGCACTACGAGACGGCTATTCGGGTAAAGGCGATCCTCCAGAAGAACAAAGAGCTTCAGGAAATCATCGCCATCCTTGGTGTCGAGGAGCTTTCGGAAGAGGACAAGATCACGGTGGCCAGAGCTCGCCGTATCCAGCAGTTCCTGAGCCAAAACACCTACATGGCAACCAAGTTCACCGGTGTTGAGGGATCCACGGTTCCCCTGAAGGAAACTGTAGAGAGCTTCAAGATGATTGCAGATGGAGAACTGGATCACGTTCCTGAGCAGGCATTCTTCAACTGCGGCGGTATTGACGACGTCATGAAGGCTTACGAGCGCATCAAGAAGGACCTTGGCTAGTGGCTAAACAGATTGCAGTAAACCTGGTCTCAGCCGACCGAGAGATCTGGTCCGGCAACGCCGATATGGTAGTTGCCAAGACCTCAGTCGGCGAGATTGGTCTGCTCGCAGGTCACGAGCCGATGCTTGCTGTATTAGTTGGTGGACAAATCCGCATCACTTCGACGGACGGCAATGTCACCGTCGAAACTCAAGAGGGCGGATTCATTTCCATGGAGTCCGACATCGTGACGGTTGTGGTGCGAGACGCGCAACTAGTCGGCTAATGCTAATGCTGCTTCCGCCGTCGGAGACCAAGCGTCCCGGCGGCGCTGGCATTTCTATCGACAAACTCGCAATCATTTGGGCGGCACTGGATCCCGCACGGGACCAACTGATTGCGGCTCTTGAGAAGCTATGCCAAGACAGCGAAAAAGCAGCCAAGGCTCTAAAACTCGGCAAAAACAGTCGAGCGGAGGTGGCTAAGAATCTCGCAATCATGACCTCGCCGACCATGCCTGCACTGCACAGGTATACCGGGGTTCTCTACCAGTCTCTTGACGCAAACTCAATGAGTCCAAAAGCCCTCAAGTTGGCCGGGGAGAGACTCTTCATTCAATCCGCTCTATTTGGACTGCTTCCCGCTCTTGAACAAATCCCTGACTATCGCTTCAGCGCCTCAAGCAAACTTCCACGAATCAATCTGATCCAAGTCTGGACAAGTGCCCACGAGGCAGTCTGGCCAAGAATGGTCGGACCAATTCTCGACATGCGATCTTCTGAGTATCAGATGCTCAATCCAATTCCAAAAGAGCGAGAGCAATATCAGGTCGAGGTTTTTTCAGAAGATGGGAAAATGCTAAATCACTTCAACAAGAAATCTAAAGGCTTGTTCGTTAGAGCGGCACTTGAGAACGACTTGACTGATATTTCCCAAGTCGCTCAGGTTGGGGCGCAGGCAGGTCTGAGGACAGAAGTAGAGGGGCGAAAGCTCAAGCTATTCGCCCCTCGTTAACTACTTGTCGGTCTCCTCTATGGGCATTACAACGTATGGTTCTGGTAGCTCGATGACACCCTCGACGAGCGAGATGATGCTGTCGAACCAGCCCTGGTCATTGAAGAGCAGATATCCGGGGACCAGCCACATGTTGCCAGCTTTGTCGTAGACCGAAACTAGGACTGCTTCGGAACGATTGATTTTCAGATCAACAATCGTCGGCTCGGTTGGACCTTCTTCAATTGGCTCCGAAGTTTCAACTGGCTGGTCTTCGGTTCCTACTGTTCCTTCGGTGACGGCTCCGGTCGATGCATCCTTAGTCATGGTAGAGATGGGGCGGGAGTACTGCTGGTAGTACTTCGATGACACTCCTCCGTACCAGCGTCCGTCCTTAATCCTTGAAACTGCATCAAATGGTGAAACTGTTCCAAATTCGCCACGCTCGACTATCTCGAAGCTAGCGGCAGAGACGTAGGCGATCTTTCCGTCCATGCCCCAGCTGATGTAGAAGTCAATTGGCAGCGGCTGTCCGTTGAAAGTGTTACTAACAGTCGCATAAGCACCCCAGTCATCGCGATAGACATCTATCTGATCGCTAGAGACTTTGATTCCAAACTTTTGGAAAGTCGAGATTGTCTGGGAAACCAGCTCTTCTTTGCTGGGGATTAGTTCAGGAGTTGGCTTCGGGGCTATGCAGCGCACATCATTTGATGTGCTATCACCCTCAGCAGGCTCAGCACAGCCTGCCAGGTTATTCCAGCGGCCAAAGTTCCAGTAGCCAGCGCCGGACCAGTAAACGCTGACGTAGAAGTTTTCGCCCTGAATCGAGTAGCTCGGAAATTCCTTGGTTGACCATTCGTCTTCTTTGGCTTCACCGCTCACTCCGAAGACCTCGGCAATCTTCTTCAGAATTGCCATCGGATCGCCTACTTTGCGCACCTCATACACAACACCTCTGCCACCCTGATTGCTCAGGCCATCGGCGATGTAGTTGTACTGAATCCAGCCAGGCCAAATCATCTTCGCACTGGCATCAGCTGCCTCCGGGGCGCCACTGAGCGCATTCGGAGCACCCTGAGGAGCACTTGCAAGACTAAACAGGGGCTGCTGAGGTGCCAGTGCACTCGGGAGCGTTAGTCCTATAGCCAAAACTGCGGCTGCCGCTCCGGCAAGGGAAAATCTTGCAAACTTATAGCTGGTCGGAGCTTTTTTATTCTTCAGAGTTGCCTCAAACACCACGGTCTCGGACAGCAGTGGTGCGTTGGCAGCGGGATCGGCTTGCTTTAGGCGGTTTCTTAGTTGTTCGTCGTTCATATCTAAGTTATGTAGCAGGGTCGTTATTTTTTTCTAGTTCTTGCAAGAGATTTTTCTTAGCTCTTGAGAGCCTGACGTTAACAGCATTGACGCTTACCCCAAGGGCCTTGGCAATTTGATCAGGCTCTAGCCCATCAAAGGACCACATCGCCAGTACTTCCTGTTCCTTGGAGGGCAACTTGCGCCAGGCCTGTGCTAGTTCTAAGTCAGCTAGGGCAATTACCTCGGCGGAGGGGGCAGCCAGGGGCTCGGCTAGCGTAGAGAGAATTGATGCGCGGCCCGCCTCTTTTCTGCGGTGATTACTTATTAGGTAGCGAGCCGTCTTATATAGCCAGGGCAGCTCAAAATCTTTGGGGATGCTCGTGCGCTTACTCCAGGCAATCTCGAATAGGTCGGAGGCTATGTCCTCAACCTGGTCGGCCGGAAGTCGTCTGGCCAAGAATCGGCTGATTTCGTCGATGTGGGCCCTGAATAGGGCGCCAAACTCTTCGGCTGTCATTTCATCTCCCAAATAGACAATGTAGTGGGAGGGGGAGTTTTTTCATTCTTTTCGAAAGCATCCTGGGGCATGGTCGAAAATCATCCCTGTCGACTGCATCAGTGCATACATAGTGGTTGGGCCAACGAAGCTGAATCCGAGGCGCTTTAGCTCTTTGCTCATAGCCTCTGATTCTTTACTTGTCGCATGCCACTTAAAGCCGCTTCTTGGGGTAACGCGCTTTTTTGGAGCAAACGACCAAAGCAGTTCGCGAAGGTCTATGGCTTGTTCTTGGACCACACGGGCATTATTTATTGCTGAGTTGATTTTGGCCAAGTTTCTAATGATTGCCTCGTCCTTGAGCAGACGATTGATATCTTTCTTGCCGTAGCCGGCAACCTTAGATGAATCAAAATTGTCAAAAGCTTTTCTAAAGCCAGCTCGTCTTTTCAAGATTGTGAGCCAGCTAAGTCCTGCTTGAAATCCCTCCAGGCAGATTGCCTCAAAAAGATCGCGCTGCTTGGTGGTTACAGTGCCCCACTCTTTGTCGTGGTAACGAATGTAGAGAGGGTCTTCAGTCAGCCAGCTGCATCGACGAACTCCATCCGACAGTACTTTGCTGCTCACCTGTAGGAGATTCCCTCGATCGCCAAGAGTTTCTTCTTGGTAGGTATCCCATTTCCTCCGGAGTATCCGGTTAGCTTTCCGGTGCTACCCATGACACGGTGGCAGGGGATCATGATGGGAATGGGATTTGATCCAACCGCACCACCTACTGCCCTGGAGGCAGCAGGATTTCTGATTGCTTTGGCAATCTGTCCGTAGCTGACGGTTTGACCATATTCAATCTTTGCTATCTGCTGCCAAACCTTTTGCTGAAAACTTGTGCCATGCAGCTCTATTGGCACCGAGAATCGCCTTAGCTTTCCTAAGAAATACTCTTCGAGCTGTTGTGAAGCAAGGTCAACGTGCGCCTGGGCCTGGCCAGATTGACTGAAGTCCTTCAGTCTGCTCCTTGGAGAGAGAATGTCTATCGAGCAGATACCCCTATCGCTTGCAGCAATAGAAAGCAGTCCCACGGGGGAGCCGACTACTCGGCGAGCTGAAATCTCATTCACACGACAAAGCTACTCATATAAGTGCATGAAACTAAGTTATCCACAGCCTTGACCTGAGACATCCCCTCCGGCTGCCATGGTCGCATGATTACCGGATGCAGATTATTTTCTTCGCCCCCTCTCTTGTATATGGTTTGTCACTGGCTTTTCAGGGGGATTTTCTGCTTCTTGTGATTTCCATGACTTTTGTTGGAATTTGGTTTTTGCCAAAGGTTATTGAGTCGAAGCAGCCCAGGCTTGAACCCTCTCAGCAAGAACCTCAGTGGCCAGCACCACTAAGAGGGAAGATGGTGCAAAGAGATGGAACCGAATTCTGCTTTCCAACTTGTTCAGAGGTGGAACTCGTTGCCCTCAGTATCGCAGGGCTTGCTCCAGAGAAGTTCTTCCAGTCCCTCGCAGCCAGCTGTCAGGAGGAGTTTTGGCTAGTGGGGGATAGGACGCAAGGAGATTTCATGCAGCAAATTTCTACAGATGCTCGGGCTGGAGAAGTTTTGTCCTTTGTGAATCAGTTCCGAAAGCGGGCTGAGGTTCCATTTGCCTTGAATTTCTTAGTGAAAAGCATGAAGGATGCATTAGCGAGACCCGAGCTTTCTGGTTTATTCAGCACAACAGATCTCAGCTTTCGGGTTTTCTACATTGGTGATGCCTCTAACGGATCTCGACTAGATATCGAGCATCGAAGAGGCGTCTACAAAGTAGCGGGGAGTGTTAGCGGAAACTCTGTTGAGTTCTACTTTGCTGATCTAGCGCTTACCGGTGAGGAAGCGAATGCCCCTGGTAATAAAGGACTGTCTTCCAGTGGAGTGCTCCATCAAGTCGGCCATTCGAGCAGCCAGCATCGCACCGCGGGCAGCGAGAAACCTAAATGGTTCAATCTCCCAGCGAGGAGAGCGGTGGTTGACAAAAGCCAGCGAGGTGAGGGCGGTCTTTTTTCCCAGAATCAAGTCGGCCATGGTTCTTCCCGCCAGATTGGAGGTCCCGACGCCGTCTCCGACATAACCACCCGCCTGGCCAATCTTGGTCACCGGGTCGAGCCTGACTGAGGCCATCCAGTCTCTCGCCACACCCAGCGCACCGCCCCACCTATGGCTGATTCTCACATCGCTTAGCTGTGGAAAAAGCTCTTTTAGTTCCTGTTCGAGGTAGCGGTGAATCTTTTCCACAGTGTCATACTCAGGTTTTATCGATGAGCCGAAGTGATAGGGCGCACCTCTTCCTCCAAAGGCAATTCGGTTGTCCTTGGTTCGCTGACCGTAAATAATCAAATTCCTGAAATCGGCAAACGTTATTCCGACTACTAAACCAATTTCATCCAGTAGCTCAGGTCTGAGCGGCTCCGTGACAATCATGAGCGAGTAGAGGGGTAGAAACTCGCGTTTTCTTTTGGGAAGAAGTGGTCGATAGCCCTCCAGGGCATCGACAATGTATTCCGCACGAAAGTCGCCTCTGGTTGTTTTTACATGGCCACTTGAGAAATCAATAACTTCGGTCTTCTCAAACAGCTCTGCGCCCAGCTCCACAACTTTGCGCGCAAGACCTCGGGCAAGTTTGGCCGGCTGAATACTGGCACAGGCGGGGTCGAAGACTGCACCTATTGCGCCGCTTGCTTTTGGAAGCAGGCCAGCATCTAAGAAACTGAGTTGATCAACACCGAAGTCTCTAGCCTGCGCTACCTCAGCTTCTGCTCGCTTTAGTTGGGCAGAGTTTCTTATAAAGTTAATCGTTCCTGATTTTTGGAAATCACAGCTGATGCCAAGCTCGCTGGTGATTGAACCGATTTCATCTACGGTGGTAACCATCGCTCTCCGAATAGCAACGGCCTGCTCTTTACCAAAGCGCTGCGAGATCAGCTCCGCTGACCATGGAAACAGGGCAGAGCACCACCCTCCGTTTCTTCCCGAAGCTCCAAAGCCAGCTATTTCTTTTTCGATTACCCCAATTTTGAGATTAGGTTTTTGTCTCAAAAGATAAAGCGCTGTCCAAAGCCCTGTGTAGCCTGCACCAAGAATTAGGACATCGAAATCTCTCCTGGCCGAGCTGGTTCTAGGGGATAGGGATTCTCGGAGCGAATCGTGCCAAAAACTCAGCGAGCGATAGGAAGAATCTAGGCGTTCAGTTTCTTCCATGCCTCGGTCAAAACCTTGCGCAGGATTGCCTCGATTTCATCGAATTCCTTTGGACCAGCGGTCAGCGGCGGAGCAAGCTGAACCACCGAGTCACCTCGGTCATCGGCTCGACAGTAAAGACCTGCATCGAGAAGGGCATTGTTCAAAAAGCCACGCAGAAGTTTTTCCGACTCTTCTCGAGTTAGCTGCTGCTTGGTCTTCTGGTCCTTGACGAGCTCGATGGCAAAGAAGTAACCGTCACCTCGAACATCGCCGACGATTGGCAAATCGTAGAGCTTCTCGAGTGTCTTTCTGAACACTGGCGAGTTAGTTCTCACGTTGTCGACCAGTCCCTCGCGCTCAAAAATTTGAAGGTTCGCTAGGGCTACGGCGCAGGCCACGGGGTGTCCGGCGAAGGTGTAGCCGTGAGAGAAGGTAGTCATGCCCTGGTTGAATGGCTCGAAGTACTTCTCCTTCAGGAATAGCGCACCTAGAGGCTGGGCTCCCGATGTAATCGCCTTGGCGGTAATCATCATGTCTGGCTGGATGTCATAGCGAATCGATCCAAACCACTCTCCAGAGCGTCCATAGCCAGTGATGGTTTCATCGGCCACAAGGACCACATCGTACTTGGTGCAGATTTCTCTCACGCGCTTGTAGTAGCTCGGTGGGGCAGTAAAGCAGCCACCGGCATTTTGGATCGGTTCGATGAAAAATGCAGCGACTGTGTCGGGTCCTTCAAAAAGAATTGCTTCCTCTAGACGATTGGCACACCAGATTCCAAATTCTTCTTCGCTCTTGAACTCTTCCGGTGCGCGATAGTAGTTGTTGCTTGGCACTCGGAATGCGGATGGAACTAGCGGTTCGAAGACCTGCTTGAAGTTTGGAAGTCCTGTGATTGAGAGAGCGCCGTGGCTGGTTCCGTGATAAGAGGTCATTCTCGAGATGACCTTGTGCTTCATCGGTTTACCCATGAGCTTGTAGTACTGCTTGGCAAGTTTCCAAGCTGTCTCTACGCCTTCGGTACCGCCGGTTGTGAAAAATATTCTGGTCATTCCCTCAGGACCAATTGATAAAAGCTTCTCCGTTAGCTCAATCGCTCTGGGGTGGTTGAAGGACCACAGGGGCATGAAGTCAAGCTCCATCATCTGCTTTTGAGCAGCATCCGCTAGCTCTTGTCTGGCATGACCGGCGTTGCAGGTGTAGAGACCAGATAAAGCATCAATCAGGCGGTTGCCTTTTGAGTCATATAGATAGTGACCCTCGCCGCGCACGATGATGCGCATGTCTGACGTATTAAATGGGGAGTGTCTTGTGAAGTGAAGCCAGGAATGCTCCTTGCCTGACTTCTGCCACTCTTTGTCACCAATCGGCTGGCCAGAATCCATGGCACCTAGTAGCTCGAGCTCGGAAGCGCTGCTTTTTTTCCTGAGTGGACTCAGCAGCTTGCTGAGAATGCTGGTCTTGCTGCTGTCTTGAGATATCGCCATCGAATATCACTACCTTCTACCTGGTTCCCCAGTTATAAAACTGCTTGTGCAATCGAAGATAAACAAAGGTCTCTGAGCTAACGACGCCCGGTAGAGCCCTCACCTTCTCATTCAATAGCGCAATCAGTTGATCATCGTCCTCGCAGACGACTTCTGCCATCACATCAAAACTACCAGCTGTTAGAACCACATAATCGACCGAGGGGATGCGCGCCAGCGCTTCCGCCACCTGTGTCACATCGCCCACACACTTCACACCGATCATGGCCTGTCGGGAAAAGCCCAGCTTCAGCGGGTCGGTAACTGCGACTATCTGCATCACGCCTGACTCGGTGAGTTTTTGGACCCGCTGCCTAACCGCGGCCTCTGACAGCCCTACGACCTTGCCAATTTCGGCATAGGACTTGCGGCCGTCTTTTTGCAGCTGTTCGATGATGAGCTTGGAGACCTCATCTAGGTGAGACTGGCGGGTTCTACTCATTCTGGACATGCCCCTAGCATCACATCAAAAGCGGCTGGGAAACAGGAAATTCGTAGTTTTTTTACAAATAAGTTACGAAATCGACAATTTTTTCCAATTTTTCTTTCGAGATAATCGATGGGGGTAGCATTTCCATGAATTCTCAACGAGGAGTAATCGTGGCCAGGAAGCTGCAAAATTTCGTGGGCGGAAAGTTCGTTTCGCCAGCATCAGACAAGTACAGCGATGTCATCAACCCTTCCACTGAAGAGGTTTATGCTCATGCCCCAATTTCTGGAGCAGAGGATGTGCAGAATGCATTCCAAGTTGCTCACGAGGCATTCAAGGAGTGGAGTCAAAC
>JACCDP010886160.1_pt1 | contig 12281 bp, 8 predicted proteins | sample 7445841 | NCBI WGS metagenome assembly JACCDP01 (sample SAMN15323441, study PRJNA562643) | freshwater metagenome | isolation source: river surface water | place: USA:Blue River Watershed | collected 2017-08-17
AAATCCATTCAGGACTCTATTAAAAGTGAAACTTTTGCAGAAAATTATAAAAATTGGAAAAAATTATACTCTGTATAGAAATTTAGTGTTGACTAAAAATCGTTGAATGGATAAATACATAACTACTATAAACATCCAACCATAGCCAAGGAGCGGAACATAAAGAATGGAAATCAATAGAAGAGAGAACAACAATATCATCCTTCTCGACATCAATGGTGAGATTGATCTATACAACGCCCCCGAAATAAAAGATGTCATTGCAAAATTGATTGATGAAAAGAGATACCAAATCGTTATCAATCTTGAAAAGGTTTCCTATATAGACTCTTCCGGGATCGGTGCACTTATTTCAAGTTTGTCCAACCTAAAAAAATACCAAGGTGGACTAAAAATCATAAACGTAGCTGGGTCTGTTAGAAAAGTATTTGAATTAACTAAACTAACATCTTTTTTTGAAATATTTGATGCAGAGGCAGATGCTGTAGCAGCATTTAAATAGGTTTCCTATTTATTTCTCAAAATCAGATCCAATGTTTTTGGTGGATTTCTCACACAAAAGCATTCGAGTGTTCAAACAAAAAGCCCTTTGGGCTTTTTTTGTTTATCTCTCACTTGTTTGTATATGACAACTTTTTTAAACATCCTAAAAGCATTTTACGGAGCCATTTTAGCTCTGAAAATAATTCGAAATAAACCCCAGAAAATATGAAACACTACATACCAACAGGAAATCAAAAGTTTTTACCTGTTGGTATCCTCAGTTTTTTTTTCCTTTGCATCATCTCTTTAGATGCAGTAGAAAAAGGTGAACTATTAAAAAAATATGAGAAAAGGGTTCAAATTTTTCAGTTAGCAAAACACTCTCCCAGTTCTCTAGAACTGGCACAAAATGAATCATCTCTCCTTGCCCAAGATCCAGAAAACTCTGAAAAACTTTCCTCAGTGATTTCTTCTTACCAAAAAGGATGTTTCCAGTCACTTCCTCCTTTGATCTCTGCAGAAAGACAAAAAACAAAAGAGGCTTTGGAATCTGCCGAAGAAAGTTTTGCAGAATCTCTCGCAGTGGAGTACTACACTCGGGCAGTGGATCTTTATTCTGAGGGAGAAGTTCTCTCTGCAGGTCTATCTACCAGATTAGAAGAAATTCAAATAGAAACAAGCGCCTCCAAGCGAGAGGAGCTGATTGAGTCCCTTTTTGATGATATAGAATCTGGTATTTCTAAGTGGGAAGAATCCATAGATATTTCATCTAAGGCAATGAGTCTTTCCTTATCCCAAGCTTCTGCTCTTCACTATTCCCAAAGTGATCTCTCAGAAACATTAGATTTGATTCGAAAGTATAGATCATCTGAGAAACAAGATTCTGTCAACCTAGCCGTATTGGAAAAAGATATCCAAGAAGGGCTTTCGTTGATCAATCTTGGTAAAATTAAAAGAGGATTTTTACAACTAGAAGAGCTCCGCAAAAAGCTGAGTGACCTAGTCACCGATGAGTTTAGAGAATATGCAAAAAATAAACTAGATACCTCTCTTTCAATGCTCAGTACTGCTGAAGAGATCCTAGTATCTCAAAAACATAAATTTGACGAAGATCCAGAAATCCTAGCCCAATTAGAAGATAACCTGAGGGCAGCCAGGGAATCCTATTCATTAGCTGAACAACTATACAAGGATGAAAAATTCGTAGAATCCATCGCAAGTGCAGAGGACTCTTTATTTCTCACTGAAAGGTTCCAAGAGGATGTCAGGGTGGCCACTGTCCCAGAAAAAAGAATCTATGCGGATGAACCAAACCAAGCTCATAAAAGACAGTATTTTAAAGGACTCACCTTTCCCAAGGCCCATAAGGTCAAAAAGGGAGAATCCCTTGTTAGTATCTCCGAATTTTATTTTCATAGTCATAAGAAATGGAAAGAAATTTTCAAACAAAACAAAAAATCAATCAAAAACCCTAACACAATCTTTCCATCGCAATCCATTTTGCTTCCATCTAAGTAATTTCCTCTCAATTCTAAATTTCTACATAGACAGTCTTTTTCGTTTGAATAGATTTGGAACACACCTACTTTTGTCTGTTAGAATGCAAAGATACTATACAAGTCCTATTGACAAACTATCTCCAAATGACTTTACCCCTCTCTTAGATTTGGCACTCTCAGAGGATTGTCCCGAAGAAGATATTACGTCTACCCCCATTTTTTCTCCCACCAGGAGAGGTGCTGCCAAATTGACCTCCCGTGAAGATGGAATCCTCTGCGGAACTGATCTCTTCACCTGCATCCAAAGAAAATTTGAGGGAGAGTTTGCATTTGATTTAAAGGCAACAGAAGGCGGAAAAATCCAGAAGGGCATGGTTCTAGCTGAATTAGAAGGCTCCATAAGAACTTTATTAAGATTAGAGCGTATCCTATTAAATTTTTTACAATATCTATCTGGAATTGCCACAACAGTTTCTCGGATTGTTTTAGAATATCCCAACCTCTTAGTTTTAGACACAAGAAAAACATTGCCAGGATATCGAAAATTAGTAAAGTATGCAGTTTTTACTGGTGGAGGTGCAAATCATCGGATCCACTTGAGTGATATGGCATTGATCAAAGATAATCATGTTGCCCTATGTGGAAGTATCACAATTGCAGTTGAAAAGATTAAGTCTACATATAAAAATAAAAAAATTGAACTGGAAATAGATTCACTGAGTCAATTAGAGGAGGCAATATCTTCAAAAGTGGATATAATTATGCTAGATAACTTCTCAAATGATGACACAAAAATTGCTATTGACAGGATAAGAAAAGCTGATCCCAATATTCGAATTGAATGTTCAGGTGGTATCACTCCAGATAAATTAAAATTCTTATCCGAGTTTGGAGATATTGGGGTAAGCATGGGATATTTAACACATACAACCAAGTTTATGGATTTAGGATTGGATATTGATACATAACATGTCTGCTCAAAAAGTTAGTATTGAACAATTTTTAGAAGATGCTAAAGATATACTTCCAAAATCGTCATACGATCTTGTAAATAGAGCCTTTAAAGTATCAAATCAATGCCATACAGACCAAAAAAGGCTATCAGGTCAACCCTATATCATTCACCCAGTCAACGTAGCACACATTATTATGAAAGATCTTGGAGGCCAAGATAAGATCATAGCAGCTGCCCTCCTACACGATGTTGTGGAAGATACAAACTACACTCATGAAATGATGATTAAAGATTTCGGGCAAGAAATTGCTGCAATGGTCAGAGGAGTTACAAAAGTATCCCAAATTAAAAATAAGACCAAGGATATTCTTTTGATTGAAAATGTAAAAAGAATGCTCATGGCCACCATCCAAGATCCTCGGGTAATTATAATCAAATTAGCAGATAAAACTCATAATATGCGTACTTTAGGTTTTCAACCCAGAGAAAAACAACTGAGAATAGCCAATGAAGTCTTCAATATTTATGCCCCAATTGCAGGAAGGCTAGGAATATACAAAATTAAATCAGAGTTAGAAGATCTCGCATTCCAAGCAGTGGATCCCGAGGCATACAATAAAGTTAAAGAACTAGTAGCCTCAAAAAAAACAGAGCGGGATAAACACATAGAGCATGTAATACAAACTATGGAAAGGTGGTTAAAAGAAAACTACACAGAAGCAATCATAGAAGGCAGATCCAAACATTTTTACTCAATAAATAAAAAGATCACCACCAAAGAAAAAAAATTAGATGAGATATATGATCTCAGAGCAATACGGGTCATTGCAAGGGAAGTAAAAGATTGTTATGCTATACTGGGGATAGTACATACAAATTTTACCCCTGTTCCAGGAAGGTTTAAAGATTACATTGCAACTCCCAAATCAAATTTGTACCAATCATTGCACACAACGATCATTAGCACAGATGGAAAACCCATAGAGTTCCAAATTCGAACAGAAGAGATGAATAACTACGCAGAGTCAGGGATTGCTGCTCACTGGGGATACAAAGAGGGAAAGTACAACCAATTAGAACAAAGGTTTATTGACAGATGGAAAGAGCAGATGCGATTTTTTACGGAAAATCCCAGTGCAGATATCCAAGATTTCTTCAGTGATTTCTCCAAGGAATTGCATGAAGACGAAATTGTAGCATTTACTCCCAGAGGTGATATGTATGAATTTCCAAAAGGTGCTACGGTATTGGATTTTGCCTTTCGGGTGCACACTGATATAGGCTTGCATACCAAAGCAGCCAGAGTGAATGGAAAGATTGTTCCCATACGAACAGAGCTTGGCACCGGTGACCAAGTTGAGATCATCACTGAAAAAAATGCAAAACCCTCCCCTATTTGGGAACGCATTTTAAAAACTCCCCATGCGCGCCAAAAACTCAGACAGTATTTTAGAAAGCTCCAAGATGAGCTGAAAAAACAAGGCGAAACAGACTTTGTAAAACCTGGAACCGTTACTAACATAGCAATCAGTGATAAAGATATCCAAGCTATCCAAAAGACCAGTCGCAAAAAATTAAAAGATTCCAAACCAAAAAAGAAAGTCAGCATCCTTGTGGGTGGATACAAAGATATCTTGGTTCGTTTGGCAAGCTGTTGCTCACCAATTCCTGGAGATGAAATCATTGGATTTATCACACGGGGAAGTGGAGTGAGTGTTCATAAGAAAACATGCGAGGTTGCCAGCCAGTTTTCTGATTTGAAGAAATTAGTAAATGTGAGATGGGATGGAATCAACAAACCTGTTCCCGTTCGAATTGAAGTCAAAGCCTATGACCGTCCAAAGATTTTTTTAGAGATTGTAGATTCTATATCAAAAACAGATACAAATATACTAGAAGCAGGGGCAACCTCAGCAGGACAGGGTTCTATGATTGCAAGATTTCTCATAGAGATAGAGCATCTAGACCAACTGGAAGAAATTTTAGACAATATAAAATCTATTAGAAATATTATTTCAGTAGAGAGAATTAAGAATATATGATTTTGGTTGTAGATGGATTCAATCTAATATATAAATTTCCAGATTTAGAAATACTGATGTATGAGAATAAATTAAATGAAGCAAGAAAAGGATTGCTCGACAATCTCTTTCTCTATGGTAAAAAAAGAAAACAGAGCAAATTTCACATTTTCTTTGACGGAAAGAAAGAACAGGGTAGTATGGTTGTCGAAGATGAATTTCAGGGGATGAGAATCTATTACAGTCATGATATCAAAGCGGATGATCATATCAAACTCTTTATTCGCCAGTCTATCAATGCCTCAGATTTGTATCTTGTAAGCTCTGATAAAGATCTAATTTTTTATGGAAAGAAGTATGGATGTAAACTATACAAATCAGAAGAGTTTGCATCACTGCTCAATGAGACCATCCAAAAAAAATCAAATGAGGATGAAAAGGATTCAGATCTTATCCTTTCAAAAGATGAAGTAAACTATTGGTATGACCTCTTCAAAGGAAAAAAGAATGCAGGATAAAAATCAAATTGATAGAAAAGAAATGTATGCAGAGCTTCTTTCTGAAATCAAAAAAAATGATAACTTCATCATAACCACCCATAAAAGCTGCGATCCAGATGGAATGGGTTCTGAACTTGGACTGGACTTTCTTCTTGAAAAATTGGGTAAAAAACATACAATTTTAAATCCAGATAAAACTCCTGATAGATACCTCTTTCTTGATCCCCTCAATCGAATTCATAATTATGGTAGTACAATTTTACAATCTACCCAAAGAGAAAGTTTTGTCATCATGGTAGACAATTCAGATATCCCAAGGATATTAGACATTGCTAATTATCTAAATGAAGATAAATCAAATATAATTGCAATTGACCATCATGATAGGGTAGCTCCATTCAAGGGTCTTTTTTGCTTTCCAGAAGTTGGCTCTAGTTCTGAAATTGTATATGAACTCATTGAATTAGCAGGTTTTGAGCCTGACTACAATACTTCTGTATCACTGTATATGGGTATTGTAATGGATACAGGTCAGTTTAAATATAACAAAACCAGACCCCGTACTCATGAAATTGCAAGCAAATTACTGAAGCATAAATTTCCCACAGAAGAGCTCATCAGAAAGGTATTTGAAGATTATTCATACACAGTGCTATTATTAAAAAAGGATATCTACTCTACTTTAGATATCTATCCAGAATTTAAAATTGCATCTATTGATATCACAAGAACTATGCTTTCAAAATATAATTTCACAAATAATCCCGCAGAAGGGATCATAAGTGAATTGCTTGCACCCGCTGATATACAGATTGCTGTTTCTTTTACAGAAGTAGAAAATGGTACTACAAAGATCAGTCTTCGCTCCAAAGGAAAGTACGATGTATGCAGTGTAGCAAGGGAATATTCTGGAGGTGGTCATACAAATGCCAGCGGAGCAACAATCAAAGGAGAGTATAAAAAAATAAAACTAGATGTTTTAGAGAAACTAATGGAGTTATCTAAAACTACTCACTGAAATGCTTTTTAATTCAGTTTCATTCTTTTTATTTTTTAGTTTATTTTTCCTTTTATATTGGAACATTTCCCATTCGCTTAGGAAGTATCTCTTAATATTGGGTGGAATTGTATTCTATTCCCATTCATCTGTTTCATTTTTATTCCACTTTTTGGTTGTGATTTTAGTTAATTTCTTTTTGCATAAGGCTTTGATAAAATCCAAATCCAAGACTTTGATCTCAATTGTAATAACGTTAAATGTTTTAAATCTAGGTTTCTTCAAATATTTTTACTTTTTTTGTAACTTTCTCCTTCAAATCACTGAAAATCCTATTTTTATTGAAATCCCTCAAACATATCACCTAGCTTTTCCATTGGCGATCAGTTTCTATACCTTCCAAATTTTGGCTCTCCAAATAGATTCCTATAGGGGAAAACTAGAAAATGCTCTCACTGTAGTAGATTTTTTTGTATATATGCTCTTCTTTCCTGTCCTAATAGCAGGGCCCATCATGCGTACTACAGACTTCTTCCCTCACCTCTCTAAAACAGAGCCCGAACGAAAAGATATTATTGATGCAACATATTTAATGATAGGTGGAATTATAAAAAAAGTTTTAATAGCAGATCCTATTGGTCAAACTGTAAGTCCGGTTTTCAACGCACCTATGGAATATAGCTCTTTGAATATATTTTTATTAGCTTTTGTGTATGTACTGCAATTATTTTTTGATTTTTCTGGTCTGACAGATATGGCTAGATCCGTAGCACTCTATTTAGGTATTACGCTTCCTTTAAACTTCAGAGCACCTTTTTTTTCCAGAACTCTGAGTGAATTTTGGACAAGATGGCATATCACTCTATCCACATGGCTTAGGGACTATTTATACTTTTCAATGGGTGGATCGAAGGTAGCCAAATTTAGAATTTATTTGAATGTAATTGTAACTATGACCATTGGGGGGTTTTGGCATGGACCTGATTATACATATATTGCATGGGGCTTGTATTGGGGGATATTTCTAGGGATTGAACGCTTCCTAACCGAAGAACTGAAACTAGATTTAACTCCAAAAACATACATATCTTCTTTTTTTCAAGCACTCACAGTAACAACAATTGCAGCTATCAGTACGCTAATGTTTAGAGCAAACAACACAAAAAATATGTTTGAGATTTTTACAGCTTTGTTTACAAATACCAAACAAACACTTCAAATAGAGCTCATGAAAAATAACCTGTGGCTAGTAGATGGGATGTCTCTTGTTCAATCTGAAGAACCTTTCCAATTAAAAAGTATAAATAATTTAGATTCAATATTTTTAATATCTATACTTTTCATATTAGCACATATTATCCAATACAAAGAGGGGATTTTAGATAGATTTCGGAAGTATGACCCATACTTAGTAGTGATATTGGGAGTCATCACTGTATTTTTAATTACTTGTTTATCGCAGGATGGAAATGATTTTATTTACTACAAATTTTAAGTTTGAGTTCTTATGTTAAAAAATAGATTTTTACTGATTCCATTTTTCATCTTTTTTATAGCACTGGGGATAGATCGAATTTTGATGCTAGAAACTATCCAAACGTATTTCACAAAAACTGTCTCTGAAATTAATTTTTTCCATAAGCCTTATCTCTTCAATGAACTTAAAACATACCTTGCCCAAAAAGATAGAAAAAAAGTTTTAGTTATCATGGGAAACTCAAGAGGTCTACTTTTTGATAATAAATATATAGAAACAAAATATCCTGATTGGATTTTATTTAATTTTTCAGTACCCGGGGGTGGCCCTGATTATTTTTTGTTTTGGTTAGAAAAATTCCAAAGAGACAATGTAAAACCAGATTTTATTCTAGTGGATTCCTCCTTAGAATTTTATAATTTAACTCCAATCATAAAATTAGATGAATCATTGGTTAATGGTTTAGAAGTAAATTTTGTACTACGATATATTAATAGATATAGTAAAAGTGAAATATCAAACTTTTTTTCTAAAAAGCTATTTAAAACCTACCAATATAGACCCAAACTTTCAGTTATTTTACAGAGAAGTAAAAACAATTTTGCTATTTTAAATTCATACAGAGAATGGAGAAAACAAGTATTTGAAAAACTAATTGCTGAGAGGGGAAGTGCTTCATCTGAATTTTATAAAAATAAAACCCAAACAGATGAAATCATTTCTAAATACGCTGTAGGAGATACAAACTCCTATTTAACACCATTTGTATTCAATGAAGATATACTTAAATTTCAAAGAGACAATCTAATAATTCTTAAAGAGCTCGGGGTTCCCTCTGCATTTATAATGGTTCGAGTAGCCACTCCCTTTTTTAATTTTTATAAAACAAAATTAACAGCAAAAGATTCAAATGGTATCTCTGTATCACCCTATTCTCTCTATCTGCCAAAAATGGAACAATTATCCAATGAATTTCAAATCCCTTTCTTGAATATGAACGATGATCCTAGTTATACTTGCAATGCATTTACTGATGCAAGTCACATGGCATCAGAGTGTTTCCCTGACTACACTGACTTTATATTTAATCATATTTATAAAGAAAGTAAATTGTAAATTTGGTATTCACAATCACTAAAACTTAACTCTTCTCTCTCTGTTTAAGTTTTAGTGATTTAGATCTTTAGTGGATAGAAATTATAAGAAATTGTTTCTTCTTTTTGATTTTTGTAACTCTTTGATTGTATCTATTGTAGGGCTCAACCAATCATCAATGAGTGGTGCTTCATCTCTCCCCTTGAATAGCATATCTTTGTTATAATTTGCTATTTCAGTCACAGTGTTGAGTTTTCTGGCAGTCTCAATGGATTTCCAGTAGTTCTTCAATGCTTGGGAAGTATTGCCTTTTCTTTCATAAATAGCACCAATATTATTGTACACAGCAATCAGAGTCTGGTAAATTTCTTGGTGAGATGTTTCTTCTGGAACAACCACCTGAATCTTGGCTTCTCTTTCTTCAAAATCATCTTTGAGTTTTAAATAATTTCCCAAACTGGCATTGATTTGATCAGTATAGTAGTACGCAGATGCTCGTCCCATCATTACATTGGGATTTTCATAGCTATCTTCTTCTCCTAGATTAGAAAAATCAGCTAGGGCGGCCTCGTAATCAGAATTCATATAGTTGATCCAACCTGTATAGTAATGCAGCTCACGTATTTTCTGATCATCACTCAAGTTGTGCTTCAATGCCTTTGCAAAAAAAGCAAGACTGTTATTTAGGTTATTTTTTCTCTCAATTTCATTTTCAGTGAGTTGCTTGGCATCATGATTGGGATACACTTTTCTTGCGGGATACTCATCAATTTTATCATCCAAATTGACCAAAGCTGCTCCCAAATAAATAATTTTTCCCATATTGAAATAAATGCGTCCAACATCCCCGCGAATTAGGGTTTCATCTTCTTCTCTATTTCCATAGTTTTTATGAAATGCCTGGTAACGTTTTTCTGCATTTTCTAAGAGCTTCCAAGCTTCTTGGTTGTTTTCCTGTCGGATAAAATGCTCCGCCATTTCCATCACTGATAAATAATGAGCAGGGTCATAGGTAGCAGCCAATTCAAACTGCTTGAGAGCACGAAGGGATTCATTCTTACCGATGTAGTACCTACCCCTTTGGTAGTATTGCTCTGCATACTCATCCCCATTAACTTCCATTCCATCCTGTTTTTCGCTTCGATTAAAGGATAGGTTGAGGATATAAATGATGTTATCATCTATATCCATATTGGTCACTTGGTCTTCAGGTGTGACGTTGTACTTGATTCTGAGCTCGGTAGGATCAAGATCTATATAAAAGGCAGCTAATTTTGAGAGGACAAATAGTGAGAGATCCCCTTCTATTTCCAAAGAATTTCGAACCTGTCTGTGATGATTGAGAACAAATTGAGGATTTCTATCCCGTCTCCACATTTCAATATAGGTGCTGAGAAGCCCGCCATGTCCTGTGGGATCTTTTGGATGCACTTCTATGATCTTATTGTAGTACGAAGCAGCTTTTCCAAAACTCTCTTGGTTGTAATAGATCTTAGCAAGCCCCGCATTAGCTTCGACATTTGTAGGATCCCCTCCATCTGTAAATACTTGTTTGTAATAATTGATAGCCAATTGGTCATTTTTGAACATCTGGCCCTCTTCTCCATTTACAAACTTCTGTGCTACATTAGAATGAAATCTTCCCAAATTGATATAAGTTTCATTGTGGTGAATTTTTTTTCCCAATTCAGCAACAATATAAGAACCTGCCTTTACAATTCTACGCTCCACTTTGTCTTGAGACAGCAATCGAAGGTATGATCTTGGATCGGGATCATTGGTTGCACCATGCTGAAGTTTGTCTTCATCCCATGTTTGTCCGGGTGCCAAAGAGATGATTGGAACCTCTACCCTACTTGACCAAGTTCTAGTGTGTTGGGGATCAGATGACTCCATTCCAAAATCTGGCTGTACTTCACCAAATAGCTTGGTAAAGGATTGCTTGTATTCACCCACCTTCATATATGCCATTCCATATTTGTTGAGGTAGTCGATATCATTCGGATTTATTTTCTCACCCTGCAAGAAATTACGCTCTGCATTCATGAGAAGCTCTTTGCGTCTATCCTGGTTGGTTTCAACACCCGCTTTTTTGATGTCCTCTAGACCATCGTTGTAATAGGCAGCAGCTCTCAAGGGTTTGAAAATATATTTGTATCCAGAAACAAGTGTAGTGATCAATAAGATAGCTGCTGCTGCTCCAAAGAGAGTTCGTTTGATAAGCTGTCGTCGTTCAAACTCTCCCTTTTTTGTATAAATAGGATTGGAAGCAATGATTGGAATCCCTGTCTCCGAATACAATCCTGTGGGATCTTGGAGTTCAACTGGGTATCCTAATCGGTCTGTCAGATAGGCTGCTATTTCATCTGGCTTAGCGGAAGATTTGATTAAATCAATGAGTTCTCTTTGCTCTTTGGGGCTGAGTTTGTCTTTGGTGATGGAATCAATGACAGTTCGCTTGAGTTTAGGTGGATAGTGTATGATTTCTTGCTGGATAATGGCAAGCTCTTCATCTGTGAGCTCTGGAATAGTCTCCTCATCCTCTGCTTCTTCTCCAAAGTCGCCTAGGTCATCTTCATCTGAAATATCCCCTAGTCCTCCACCAAGGTCATCATCCTCCGCTTCTCCTAACTCTGAAACACCCTCATCCGCAGTATCTGACTCAGATTCGGGTGATTCCATTTCACTGAACATATCATCCGAATCTACAGCTGGTGCAGATTCTTCATCTAAGGCACCGGGGTCTTCTCCCAAATCAGGCACAGCTTCGTCTTCGGGCTCACCCAATCCTGCCAAAGGGTCTGCTTCGGTCTCTTCATCCAGTGCGGGAACTGGTTCATCATCCGAGAGATCCAAATCACCCATGTCTGCGAGAGGATCAGCTTCTGGCTCTTCCTCTATGGAAGGAGGTTCTTCCATATCCAAATCTGACCCTGAGTCTAGATCTGAAACGGGTTCTTCGGATCCAAAATCTGGATCAACTGGAGGCTCTTCCGCAAAAGGATCCTCCCCTCCAAAGTCATTTGCTCCAGATTGGGCCTGGCCTAAGTCTGCAAAAGGATCTTCCTCATCAGAAACATCAGGTGTAACATCCGCAAAGGGATCTTCCTCTGCATCCGAAGCCTCTTCAGTGGCTGGTTCTTCTGCTATTGGCTCTTCATCGAAGGATGGGGGCTCTTCAAAGGCGGGTGACTCATCTTCTGCTATTGGCTCTTCATCAAAGGATGGGGGCTCTTCAAAGGAAGGTGACTCAT
>JACCDP010401745.1_pt1 | contig 12279 bp, 16 predicted proteins | sample 7445841 | NCBI WGS metagenome assembly JACCDP01 (sample SAMN15323441, study PRJNA562643) | freshwater metagenome | isolation source: river surface water | place: USA:Blue River Watershed | collected 2017-08-17
AGATCAGCCGCAAAGTTATCTCTGTGTCTGGCACCGACGATGCCGTGAACAATGCTGGTATGCGCACTCAGATGGCTTATCAGACCGCTAAGGCTGCTAAAGAGCTGAAGCGCGATATGGAAGCTATCCTGACGAGCAATCAGGCTGGCGTTGCTGGCAACAGCACCTCCACAGCTCGTAAGACTGCTGGTTTGCCAACATGGCTGATCACCAACTCTCAGGCTAACGGCGCTACTGTTTCGTCTATGTCCGGCGCTTCTGGCAACGGCTATCCTTCGACAGCATGGACCAGCCTTTCGACTTCGACAGACGTTGCTCTGACAGAAACGATGCTCAAGACTGCTATCCAGCAGGTTTGGGAACAGGGTGGTGATCCGTCAATCTTCATGGTCAACGCTTACAACAAGACTGTTGCTTCTGCGTTCTCTGGTCTTGCCCAGCAGCGCATTAACTACACCTCTGCAACGCCCATGAAGATTATTGCTACGGCTGACGTTTATCTCGGTGACTTTGGCGAAGTTGCTATTGTTCCCAACCGCTTCAGCCCCGGCAACTTTGCCTTTGTGCTTGATCCTGAGTATGCCTCGGTTGCGTATCTCCGTCCGTTCCGCACGTTCGACATCGCCAAGACAGGCGACTCGGACAAGAAGGAAATGGTCGTGGAATACGGCCTCCGCATTAAGTCTGAAAAGGCTCATGCGGTTATTGCAAACATCATCGCATCGTAATGAGTATGGGGCTGGAGCAATCCAGCCCCTATTCCTTGGGGGACATTATGGCTGAAGAATACGCACCCGGTTCATTCAATCTTGGCTACGACAGTGTCACTGGAACACTGACCAAGATGCATATCACTTCAGATCAGAAAATGATCTTTGAAGATGTGGTGAACATCGACGGGATTGCAGAGCAGAACAAGGCAATTCGTAACAGCATCAGCAACACCGAGCGTCTGCCAGACGGCATGGTGAAAGTGGCGTCTTTGCCCATGATGGTGTATCTTGAACTGCAGCAAAAAGGCATCTTGAAGGACAAGATGGCTTTCCGTAAGTGGCTCAGGTCGGATGCGGCAGCACCGTATCGCAATCATCGGATTACTAGCTGATGGCAACGATCACCAACTATTCAACTCTGCAATCGACGATTGCCGACTATCTGAACCGGGCTGACCTTACATCCCAGATTCAGACGTTCATCCAGTTTGTCGAGTCAGACTTGAATACACGGCTGCGCTGCCGTGAGATGATCGTTCGTGCCACTGCAACCAGTGATCAGGAATATGTCCAGCTCCCGGCTGACTGGGTTGAAGCAATCAACCTGCAAATCGTCGATGGTGCCTCTCCACTGCGTTATGTGACGTTGGATGAGGCTGACCTGATCAACAAGGCGCAGGTGCTTACACAGGTGTCTGTGTATTCGCTGATGAATGGTGCTATTGAACTGATCCCGGCACCATCTGATGATATTGATATCGAAATGATCTATTACGGGAAAATTCCGGCACTGACCGATAACAACACGACAAACTGGCTACTGACCAAGGCGCCTGACGTTTATCTGTATGGTGCACTGACTCATGCAGCACCGTTCCTGATGGATGACCAAAGAATGCCTGTTTTCGGTAATATCTACCTGAAACGGGTTGAGGAGCTTAATCAGGAATCTCAAAAATCACTTCATAGCGGCTCGCCGCTGATCGCACGCACTCGGAGGGCTTACTAATGGCTGGGTTTACTAACTACGCTGAAGACCTTGTTCTTGATTGGCTTCTGACGAACGGTGCGGCAACCCGCCCGACTGCTTGGTATGTGGCTCTCTATACTGTTGCACCCGGCGAAGCTGGCGGTGGCACTGAAGTTTCTGGCGGCTCTTATGCCCGTACAGCAGTGACTTTCACTGTTTCCGGCACAGCACCTACAACTGCCAGCAACAGCTCAGCAGTTGAGTTTCCGACAGCAACTGGTTCTTGGGGCACGATTGTGGCAGCTGGCATTTATGACGCTGACACTAGCGGCAATCTTCTTGCCTTTGCCAACCTGACAACATCTAAGACGGTTGATAGCGGCGATGTGCTGCGCTTCAACACTGGTGAAATTGACGTCACTCTGGACTGATGAGCCGTGGCTGACTATGGCGTTGCAGATTATGGCGAAGGTTTATACGGCTCTGGCTATGTCCTAGAAGCCGCATTTACCTCTGCTGCAACGTCAGACGCTACGTCAGCTGCGGTTAAGACAATGGCTGCCGCTGCAACTATGGCAGCGCAGTCTGATATGTCAGCAGATGCCCAAAAGGTTCTGTTTGCGTCATGTGAAGCTGCGGTTACGACATCAGCGGCTGCATTTGCAGCAGATGTTGAAGTTTGCTCAGTTACGATGGCTGCATCGTCAGGGATGTCAGCAGCTGCGGCAATCATTCAGACTGCATCAACAACAGTAAGTGTCACCAGCACGGCTGCTGTAAATGGCTTCTTGATACTGCAACCAGCAGTTTTGATTGAGGCTACATCTGACGCATCTGCCGCTGCTTATGTGGCGCAACTTGCATTCGTGCAGATGGATGCCCAGTCTGATGCCGTGTTTAACGGGAACACGATTGTTTCTGCGGCTATCACGGCATCTGCCTCGTCGAATATGGTCAACGCAGCCATAGTGTACTATTCTGCGTCTGAGATTATTGCCGTTGTTTCTGATGCAACCATGAATGCAAACCGTGTCATTGCGGCGTCTGAGACAATACCTTGTGTCTCAGGAATGACTGCAAACGGACGGTATCTCTGGGAGCCTGAAACAATAGCATCTGAAACATGGGCAGCGCAGTCAGTTGCTGCTGAAACTTGGACGCCAACTTCAGTTCCTGCTGAAAGTTGGACTGTGCAATAAGGGCGAAGGAGGCTTCAGTGGCCGATTCATTTACAACAAACCTAAACCTGACGAAGCCGGAGGTGGGCGCATCCCGCGATACGTGGGGTACGAAGCTCAACACTGACCTTGATACGCTTGATGGCTTGTTCAACGCAGCTGGCAATGGAACGTCTGTTGGTTTGAATGTCGGTAGCGGCAAGACATTGTCTGTTGCTGGTACTGCCAGTATTACAGGAACGCTTGTTGTTCCTACATCTGCTTCTCCTGCGCAAACAACTGATGGTTCGGTTGTTTGGGATAGCGATGACAACCTTCTGACAGTTGGAACTGGATCAGCCCGTAAAACGATGGTTGATACAGACAGCACGCAGACGATGACGAATAAGACGCTGACGGCTCCTGTTATAAGCACAATTAGCAATACGGGGACGCTGACGCTTCCAACTAGCACTGATACGTTGGTTGGTCGTGCAACGACAGACACGCTGACAAACAAGACGTTGACTTCACCTGCAATCAGCGGTGGCACAATCGACAATGCTGTTATTGGTGGCACAACAGCAGCGGCAGGAACATTTACAACTGTCACAGACAGCAAGGGCGAACTTCGTCGCGTTCCGCAAAATTCACAGACATCTGCTTATGTTCTTGTAGCAAGTGATGCTGGTAAGCACATTAGCATCACGACTGGCGGTGTGACTGTTAACTCAGGCATCTTCAGCACAGGTGATACCATTACAATCTATAACAATAGCACAAGCAATCAGACGATCACGCAGGGTGCATCTGTCACAATCCGTCAGGTTGGTACTGCAACTACAGGCAACCGCACGCTTGCTCAATATGGCCTTTGCACGTTGCTTTGTGTTGCATCTAACACATTTGTCATTACAGGCGGTGGAGTAAGCTGATGACTGCTTATGCAATGCTGCTCGGCGCTGGTGGAAGCGTTGTTCTTGACGATTACTTCAAATACGTCACCATGCTGCTTCCCGGCAATGGCACGAACGGAGCGCAGAACAACACGTTCCTTGATAGCAGCTCTAATGCCTTCAGCATCACGCGTAACGGTAATACCACACAGGGTACGTTCAGCCCGTATGGGTCGAATTGGAGCAATTATTTCGACGGAACTGGTGATTATCTCACTGTTCCGGCAAACGCGGCGTTTGTTTATTCTGGAGCGTTTACGTTTGAATTTTGGTATAACCATTCTGGGTTTGTAACTGGTGCGTATTCTAACCCATTGTGCTGTGGAACGACTAATTGGTATTTTGAAATCGAAAGCGACCTGTCGGTTCGTTTTTATTACAATTCAACCACTTACGTTGCGAGTTCTGCAAATGCAATCCAAAAAGGTGTTTGGTCGCATATAGCAGCGGTACGAAACGGTTCTACAATTACTCTGTACATTAACGGAACGTCCGTCGCAACGGACACATATTCAACTTCGGTTGGTAGTTCTGGAACAAGTATTACTATTGGCTATGTTACTGGTGGGCGCGAGATTTACGGGTATCTGTCAAACCTTCGAATGACAAACACCGCTGTATACACATCAGCATTTACCCCTTCAACAACCCCACTGACGGCTATTAGTGGTACGTCATTGTTGACTTGCCAAAGCAATCGCTTTGTTGATAACAGCGGCAATGCTTTTGCTGTCACGGTAAGTGGCAACACCAGCGTCCAACGCTTCAGCCCTTTCAGCCCGACTGCTTCGTACAGTGCGGGAACAGTTGGGGGCTCTGGGTACTTTGATGGAAGCGGCGATGATTTGATGGTTGCAGATAATGCAGCCTTAGAATTTGGTTCTGGTGCGTTTACGGTTGAAGCTTGGATTTACCCAACTGCTGCTCCGGGCAGTTATGCCTCTATTGTCAGTAAATACGCGGCTGGCTCTCAAGACTCTTATTATTTTACACTTGAAAGTGGTAGGCAAATTCGGTTTGGAATAAGTGCAACAGAAGTAACAACAACGACAACTGTTCCTTTGAATGCTTGGAGCCATGTTGCTGCTACAAGAAGCGGAAACACATTTACAATTTGGATCAATGGTATCAGCTCTGGAACCTTTACAAGTTCTGCATCTGTAAAAGATACAACCGCAAAAACAGGCATAGGTAATTTTGACGGCTATAGCGTGTATTTTTCTGGGTACATAGCTGATGCAAGAATTGTTAAGGGAACGGCTGTTTACACATCAACATTTACACCACCAACAGCACCACTAACTGCGATTACAAACACGTCTTTGCTTTGCAGCATGACCAACGCTGGCGTCATCGACAATGCGATGATGAACGACTTGGAGACTGTTGGTAACGCGCAGATCAGCACCGCGCAGAGCAAGTTTGGTGGGTCGTCGATGTATTTTGACGGGACGGGTGATTATTTAATCTCCAGAAATAATTATGGGTTTGAATTTGGTACTTCTGACTTTACCGTCGAAATGTGGATCAGAACAACTTATGGCGCGGGCTATATTGTTGGACATACTGCATCCGGTGGAAATGCATGGGTTTTGACATTTTCGTCTAACCTTCTTTATTGGGTTTCCGAATTTAATACGACCAACCTATACAATAGAAGTGCAACTTCAATCTTGGATGGAAACTGGCACCATGTGGCGGTTACCAGAGCATCTGGAACCCAAAGAATGTTTTTTGACGGCGTCCTACAGGGGGCAACAGTATCTGATACAACAAACTACAACAGCACAACTAACTACGCTGTAGCCAATCCGGGGGGCACATATAATGCCTTTAATGGCTATATCGACGACCTTCGCATCACCAAGGGCTATGCCCGCTACACCGCAAACTTCACAGCGCCGACTGCGGCGTTCCCAACTAAGTGAGGTAGACCATGCTTTACTCTAAAGACGGGTCTATCCCGAAACCTGAAACAGACGGAACTGAAGGTTGGGTTGAAGTGCCTGATCCTCCAATCCCGCCAGAAGGTATGGAGGTTGTGTGGTGGTGCCCCCCCGGTTGGGTCGTGCGTCCTCCGCAGCCAGCGCCGGAACAAGGCTACGTTTGGAAATGGTCGCAGACGGAAGAGCAGTGGAACAAGTACGAGCTTGATCCAGAACCTCAGCCTATTCCAGCTGAACCAACTCCTACACCTGATCCGCAGCCAACATATACGGCTGGAACAGCATCGTACTCATCCGCTGTTACGGCGGGTAGTGTTTACTCCACGCTGTAAGTGGTGAACAAAATGGATATGCAGTCGATCATCAACCTATCAGTCGCAACAGGCTTTGCTGTTATTGGCTGGCTTGCCCGTGAAATGTGGGGCGCGGTGAAGGAGCTGCGCCGCGACTTGCATGACTTGGAGGTTAATCTTCCAAAGGAATATGCGCAGAGGGTTGATTTAGACAAACGTATGGAGCACATCGAGCAGATGTTCCAACGTATCTACGACAAATTGGAAAACAAAGCTGATAAGAACTAAGCCGCAGGCATCAGGGGAGATGACGAGGTGATTAAGAATGGACCCCGCATCTATTGCCATGATATTTGGGGCGGCTAAGACTGCCTATGAAGCGATTAAAACAGGCATCAAAATTGGCAAAGAAATACAAGGCATGGCGGGTGACATTGCCAAGCTATATGGCTCTGTTACCAGTCTCACAAAGTTATCATCCAATCCTCCAAAGCCTTCTATGTTTAGCAAGGTTTCTGCCGAAGAGATGGCAATGGATATTGTCGTCAAACGGAAGCAGGCAGAAGAATGGTTTGCGCAGGTTAAGAATGAGTTCGTCGGCACGTATGGGATCGCAGGCTGGCAGGAAGTTGAAAGAGAACTTGCCCGTATTCAGAAAGAGCAAAGGATCGCCCGCGAAAAAGCTGCCAAAGAGGCTGAAGAGTTCCAGCGTGAGATGATGATTGTTTGCCTAATAGGTGGTAGTGTTGTGGCAATCATCGTAGGTGTTTTTCTGGTCGCTTTGGCCTTTTAATCGGGGGACACTATGGACCTTCTAAAAACATTCGGACCTCTGCTTCAAACGGTTGCTCCTACGCTGGCTACGGCTCTTGGGGGCCCTTTGGCTGGGGTAGCTGTTAAGACGCTCTCTGCTGCACTTCTGGGGCATGAGCAGGGCACGGAGCAAGAGGTTACTGCTGCCATTGAGAAGGCAAGCCCAGAGCAGTTAGCCGCCATCAAGAAGATTGACGCCGACTTCAAGGTCCACATGAAGGAGCTTGATATTGATCTGGAGCGTATTGCCGCTGCTGATCGTGATAGTGCCCGCAAGATGCAGATCGCTAATCAGGACTGGGTGCCGCGTATGCTGGCCTTCCTGATTACTGTAGGCTTCTTTGGCATTCTGACTTGGATGCTGCTGCACGGTATGCCGCAGAACGGCACAGAAGCTCTCCTGATGATGCTTGGTGCTTTAGGTACGGCATGGACCGGGGTGGTGAACTTTTACTATGGCTCCAGCGCTGGTTCTAAAGAAAAGAACAGCCTGATCGCTAAGGATAAGTAAGATGGCAAAAGAGAACTGGGATGACGCATTTAACGCCGTTTTGAAGCATGAAGGCGGTTTCGTGAACCATCCTCGTGATCCGGGTGGAATGACCAATCTTGGCGTCACAAAGAGGGCTTGGGAAGAATATACAGGTCATGAGGCAGATGAGGCAGAAATGCGTTCTCTGACCCCTGACTTGGTTAAGCCGTTCTATAAGTCCCGCTATTGGGACAAAATCAAGGGCGACGACCTGCCTTCTGGGGTTGATTACGCGGCCTACGACCTTGCTGTGAACTCTGGTCCTGCACGAGCCGCTAAATACCTTCAGCAGATTGCTGGGGTCACTGTTGATGGCGCTATTGGACCTAAGTCTCTTGCCGCCATCAATGATGTCCCCGCAGATGAGATGATCGACTCTCTTTGCGGTATGCGTATGGACTTCCTAAAAGCCCTCCCAACTTTTGATGTCTTTGGCAAGGGATGGACACGCCGCGTAGCAGAGGTAGAGGAACGGGCTAGGGGCATGGCTTAAAGCCTCTTTCATGCTATAAATAAGCAGATCTATGGGGTAACTATGCCACTGGCTCCAATCAACATTCCTCCCGGCGTCCTGAAGACGGCAACTCCGCTTCAGGTGAAGGGGCGCTATTGGGATGCAAACCTGATCCGTTGGCGTGCTGGAAAGCTGCTGCCTGTTGGCGGCTGGCAGCGTATTACCTCTTCTCCTTTGGCAAGCACTCCTCGCATTTTGTTCCCGTGGACCACACAACTTGATGCTCTTGTTACGGCTGTTGGCTGCGATGATAAGTTGTATGCGTTGCGCGGATCAACCTATGACGACATTACGCCAGATGACTTTATTACTGCTGAGCAAGGCTTGACAGGTGGTTATGGCGCTGGCGACTATGGCGAGCTTTTGTATGGGCTTGACTATGCAGCCGTTGATATCTCGACGGCAGTGCGTTCCAGCAATGTCGTGACGATTACGACTGCAACAGCAAACAAGTTTATTACTGGTATGTCTGTTCGCATTTATGATGTGACTGATAGTAGCTTCAATGGCACATTCACAGTCACAGTCACGAACTCAACGACATTTACATATTCGCAGACAGCAGCAAACGCTTCTTCATCCGGTGGCATTGCATCATTGCCGACTGCTGATTGGCGTCCTGTTTCTTCTGCTTATGTTCCGTCATTCAGTTGGACAATCGACAACTGGGGCGGCGACATCCTTGCTGTTGCATCTAGCGATGGGCGTTTGCTCCATTATCAAGATGGAGAAGATCAGGCTCATGCAGTTGGATATGATGTAATTGCAACGGCTCAACGCACAAGTAACATTGTAACCATCACGACAGACTACAATCACGGTTACACAGTAAACGATGAAGTCGTGATTGCTGGTACGAGTGTATCGTCAATGAATGGAACATTTACGATCACAAGCATTCCAGCCAGTAACCAGTTTACTTATGCAAACTCTGGAACAGATGCGTCTGGCACAGGTGGTACTGCATCGATTACTCCTGCTGTTCCAATAAATAACCGTGGTGTTATTGTTACACCAGAACGCCATGCAGTCTTAATTGGCGCTGGTGGCAATCCTCGCCGCGTTGCGTGGTCATCTCGTGAAGATTACGCAGATTGGGATTATGCTGATGCAACGACAACTGCTGGCTATCTTGATCTTGATACATCCAGCAAGATCACGATGTGCGCCGCTGTTCGTGAAGGCACGTTGATCTGGACTGAAGATGAAGCATGGCTGATGCAGTATGTTGGCCTGCCATATATCTACGCCATCACACGCATTGGTTATGGTTGCGGACTTATTGCTCCTCGTGCCTTTGCCACGACTGCTGGCCGCTGTATTTGGATGAGCAAAGAGAGCTTCTGGCTGTATGACGGCGGCACTGTCCGTCCTTTGCGCTGCGATGTTGGGTCGTATGTTTTCGAGAATGTCGATCCAGACACAGGCATTCTTTATACGAATGGCGCTGAGAATGGCACGTTCCCCGAAGCATGGTTCTGGTATCCATCTGAAGGTAGCACGGCTCCAGACAAATACGTTGTCTACAATTATGCCGAAGATTGGTGGACCATTGGGACAATGACACGCACGGCAGCAGTAGGAGCTGGTGTCTTGAAATATCCAATGGCAGCCGATGAGTTAAATGATATTTACAATCAAGAATCTGGATGGACAGCAGCAGGTGCATCACTTGCTGGACAGCGTTATGTCGAAACAAGTGCAATCAATATTCAGAACGGCAATCTGATTAGCCATATTCGACAGGCAATTACAGACAGCGGTTATGGATATGACAGCACTCAAATCACGGTTTATTCCAGCTACACACCAGAAGGAACAGAGACAACTTCTGGACCGTATAATCCGCGTTCTAACGGTTATACTGATATGCGTGTGTCTGGTCGTGATTTCCGCATGAAGATCACGGCAACTCAGGACGAACCGTGGTCAATCGGTGAAATGCGTGTGGAGTTTATGGGAGGTGGTCAACGATGAACGTGACATTTCCTCCTGTTCCTCCATCATATGACAGTGGTTACTTCACCAGAGCGTTTGCTACGTTTACACAGTCGATCAACCAGTCAATCAGGAAGATTGAAGCAACCGACAGCCTTCTTTTGCAGGCGCCAGATGGCAGCGTGTGGAAGGTGACTGTCGATAACAGTGGCAATCTAACAACAGCATCGGTGCCTCTTGGACAAACAGGCTCACCTCCTTACTAAGATGGAGAAGGCATTAAGGCTAAACGGTGGGACGCATTCAGTTGGAGATGTCTACCAAGGTCTTTTGTCTGGTAAGTATCAGGGTTGGTTCACGGATAACTCAGGTGTTATCACCGAGATATTGGTTGGACCACAGAAGAAGTGGCTAAACTGTTTTTTAGTGTTCGGTGACATGGAAGAAGCGATGAGTATGCACCCGCAGGTCATCGCATTTGCAAAGGAGCATGGTTGCTCTTTTATGACCATGAACGGACGCTGGGGATGGCAGAAGATTCTGCCGAAATATGGATGGACCAACAGGTCGGTGTCGATGGCACTGCCATTGGAGGACTAAAATGGGCAAAGGTGGCGGCGGTCAGCAGCAGGTAGTCAACAAGACAGAACTGCCTGAATGGGTTCAGGAAGCAGGGCGCAAGAATCTTGCAGCTGCTTATCAGGTATCAGAAAACATGATGGGTCCGTATGAGGGTCCGCGTGTTGCTGGTCTTACAGGCGGTCAACTGCAGACCATTGGCGACATCTCATCAAGCTACGGAATGGCACAGCCTGCTTATGCCTATGCACAGCAGATGGCAGCACAATCTGGTCAGTATCAGCCGCAGCAGGTGCAGGCTGCTCAGTTGTCAACGACTGAACTGTCTCCTTATATGAACCCGTTCACGCAGTCTGTTCTGCAATCATCGCTGGACACGCTGAACCAGCAGCGACTGCAAAACCTGAACACTGCTGCAGATGCTGCTATTCGTGCCCGTGCATTCGGTGGTTCACGGCAGGCAATCCAAGAAGGTGTTGTGAATGCTGCAGCACAGCAGCAGGCAGCAAACCTTGCGGCTCAGTTGTATTCGCAGAACTTCCAGCAGGCGCAGCAAGCAGCACAGGCTGACATTGCGCGTCAGATGGCAGCGCAGCAGCTTAATCAGGCGGCTGGACTGCAGCAGGCTGGCCTTGGTCTGCAGGGTGCACAGTTGCTCGGTGGTTTGGCTGGTGCTGGTCAGCAGGCATATCTGCAAGGTGCTGGTTCTGCCTTGGCTGCACAGTCTGCCTTGCAGCAGCAGCAGCAGGCTGAAATTGATGCAGCGCAGCAGGCATATCGTGAGGCGCAGCAGTTCCCGATTCAACAGCTGCAAATTCCGATTCAGGCTCTGGGTGCAACACCGTATGGGCAGACAAACACGCAAACTGGTCCCGGTCCTACCAGCAACCCGCTGCTGACAGGTTTGGGTGCTGCTGCGTCTGCCGCGTCTCTGGCTGCGTCGATTGCTGCCCTATGATCGATACAGCCTTACTGTTTAGTGGTGGCAAGGACAGTCTGGCCTGTTTGTATCTGAACAAGGATAAATGGGACCGGATGTATGTGGTCTGGTTGAATACTGGTGCAGCGTATCCTGAGATGGTTGCCTATATGGCTGGATGGAAACGTAAGCTGCCGCACTTTGTGGAGCTTCATTCCAATCAGCCTGCAAACGTGCAACAGCATGGATGGCCTGTTGATGTTGTTCCTGTAAACAACACACCGCTCGGCAAACAGATCAGCGGTGAAACAGGACCACTCATGCAGCCTTATGTGAACTGCTGCGCGTCAAACATTTGGTTTCCACTGCACTATGGTGTGAAGGAACTAGGCGTTACAAAGGTGATCAAAGGTCAGCGCAATTCAGACGAAAAGAAGTCTGTTTCGCGCAATGGTTCCAAGGTGGATGGCATCGAGTTCATCATGCCTATTCAGGATTGGACGGAAGAACAGGTTTTCAGGTATCTTGGCGAAGTTGGGGCACAGCTCCCGCCGGGATACAAAGAAGGCGAAAAGACAGGCAGAGACTGCTGGGATTGCACTGCGTATCTGTCTGACAATGTGCAGAGAATTAAGAACCTGCCACCGTTCAAAAAGGCAGAAGTTCTTCGCAGGCTGAACATCATCGACGAAGCAGTCGGGAAGCAGTGGGTGAGCTATGGCGACTTATGAAGAAATCCTGCGTCAGATTGCTTACAACGAAAGTCGCGGCATTCCGACTGCACGCAACCCGTCATCATCTGCTGGCGGGATGTTTCAGTTTATCGACACAACATGGGGTAATGTTCTGCGCCGCATGAACCCAGAGCAATACGGGAACATGACGAACAAGCAGCTTGCTCCTTTGAAGACTGATCCGCGTTATGTTGATGTGCAGCAGCAGGCAGCAC
>JACCDP011287322.1_pt1 | contig 12279 bp, 10 predicted proteins | sample 7445841 | NCBI WGS metagenome assembly JACCDP01 (sample SAMN15323441, study PRJNA562643) | freshwater metagenome | isolation source: river surface water | place: USA:Blue River Watershed | collected 2017-08-17
GCATCGTTGCTGGAAAGAAAATCGAGGTCGTAACCCTGAATTCGAAAGAGGTCGATTTATCCACGAACAATTACCGTCAAGCCTTTCGAAAAACGCCCGGTTTGTTCGTCTCCGAACACGATGCATCTGGGCTTCAAACAAGCATTTCAACCCGAGGACTCAGTGCCAACCGCTCGTGGGAATTTAACATGCGTCAAAACGGCTACGACATTTCTGCTGATCCATCCGGTTACGCAGAGGCATATTATTCTCCTACCCTCGATGCCGTAGCGAACATTCAAGTGTTTCGGGGTTCATCGGCCTTGCAATACGGATCGCAATTCGGCGGTATGATCAATTACCAATTGAAAGAAAACATCGGCGAGCGCCCAATCGTTTATGAGGGTTCGCATACCGCCGGCTCCTTCGGGATGTTTAACAGCTATAACGCAATCGGGGGTAAAAAAGGCGCTTGGACCTACTATGGTTACATGCACCATCGACAGGCACAAGGATTCCGAACCAACAGCCGGTATTTCACCAACACCTATTTTGCCAAAATAGGTTATGAATGGAAAGGTGGTAAAATGAGCGCAGAGTACACGAACAGTTACTATGCAAGCCAGCAAGCAGGTGGACTTCATGACAGCATCGTTCCGAGCCATGCCGACAGTTCATCGAGGTCCAGGAATTGGTTCGAATTGCCTTGGAGAATGGCATCGATTCAATGGAATCACCAAGTAAGTAAGAACCTCAGCCTTCTGGGGAACTTAAACTATGTGAACGGGCATCGGAACAGCGTCGGTTTCATGAAGCCTTTGAACATTGCCGACACCTTTAATGTGAACCTCAACGGTTTTAATCCACGCGATGTCGATATCGATGTATACCATACCCTATCCAGCGAAATGAGGTTCAATAAAAGTTTTTTATGGTCGGGGAAAAAACAAGTCTTAACAGGAGGGATCAGGTACTGTTTGAGCGACATTCACCGCTTGCAAAAGGGCATCGGTTCCAAGGGTTCGGATTTGGATTTAACCGTAATACCCGACAATAACGGTAAACTATTCCAACGAGATTTGGATTTACAAACCGAGAACATTGCACTCTTTGCCGAACAACTTTTCGAAATTGGAAAACGATTCAGCCTTTCACCAGGATTTCGTGCTGAATCCATTCGCTCGTCTATTTCCGGACGAAGCAATCAAGTAGCAAGCGGCTACATTTCCGATTTATCGAAGAACCGTTACATTTTCTTGGGTGGAATATCTTCCAAATATTCCCTCCTTAAAAAGCAAAATACGAGCATTACCCTATATGCAAACGTAAATCAAAACTACCGTCCAGTAATGTACAGCGAGTTGCTTCCCTCAGCGACTTCGGAAATCGTTGATTCATCGCTTAGCGACATGACCGGTTACAGCAGCGAAGGGGGAATTAAAGGATTTTTCCTGGTTCGAAAGGTTTTGTTCAATTTCGATGTTAACGCATTTTACATTCGATACAACGACAAGGTAGGAACGCTTAATGTAAATGGCGGTCCTTTCAAAACGAATATCGGTGACATGGAATCCAAAGGAATCGAATTTTACACAGAAGTTACTTTGATGAATCCCTTCTTCAAGAATTCCTCAAGGACAGAGCAATTAAACTTGTTCTTAAGTGGTACGGGAATGGATGCACGCTACACGCGATGGAATAACCCTGCGATTGCCAACAACGAACTTACCTCGATTATCGGAAAACAAAGTGAATATGCCCCGAACCTGATACTTAGAGCCGGTTTAGAATACAAATTCAAGGGATTCGCCTTCAATTACCAAGTAAATTACACTGGTTCATCATTCTCTGATGCTGCCAATACCGTGAGTCCAAATAGTACAGCAACGGTCGGAATGATTCCTTCATTAACCTTGCATGATGCAGGTGTTTCAATGACGTTATTCGATAACTACCAACTTAAAATAGGGGTGAATAACCTGTTCAACGATATCAAAGTAGTTCGTCGGGTTGGTGGATATCCCGGTCCCGGTGCACTTACGAACCAAGGAAGGTCGTTGTATGCGACATTATCGATAAAAATCTAGAAGAAATTGCAGGATGTTGTGTTGAAACTGATTTTTTTCATAAATTCGAGGTGGAAATTTTTACTATTAACTCCGTGCCTAACCTCTTATGATTAGTATTTTCGTTGCCAAACTTGATTTTGGTGTCGACAACGCCCAATTGCGTGCCCTTTTCGAAACCTACGGAAAAGTGAATAAAGCAACAGTTGCCTTAGACAAAGAAACCGGAAAATCCCGCGGTTTTGGCTTTGTCGAAATGGATAACGAACAGGAAGGTCAAGCAGCCATTGACGGATTGGATGGAAGGGTCATTAACGGTCGAAACATCGCCGTTAAAAAAGCCGAAGACCGAGGGGATCAACGAAATCAGCCCAAAAGGTTCGATGGTGCGCCAAGATCTAATGCGGGAACCCCTTCGGAAACCACTCGCCCGATAAGCGACTTCGGATCGAGCGAACCATATATCCCGCCCATTATTCCGATCATCGACAACCGTAAAAAAGTCGTGCCCAAGGATAAAGAACGTAAATCCGACAGTGAAATCGACCGCAGTAAGAAACCAAAAATGGATGCTTACAAAAAAAGCGGTAAGAAGGATAAATACTTGGACGACGACGACGACCTCGATGTGGAAGGAGGTTTGTTCTCATTCGATGACGACGACGACGAATAAGTAAGGTGTCAACACTGTAATTCTTTGTATTTTTGCGGATATGGCAGAGTCCTATGCGCATTTCCTAAAGCATCCCATTTTTAAAGTCGTTGCTGAAGTTAGTCGAACCGAAGGCTTTGAAGTCTATGTTATAGGTGGTTTCGTTCGCGATTGTTTTTTGGACCGACCGTCGAAGGACATCGACATTGTGGTCGTGGGTGATGGTCCAGGTTTTGCGAAGCAAGTTGCTCAGAAATTAAGGATCCGAAACCTCACCGTATTTGCGCGCTACGGAACCGCCCACTTTAAATACAAAGACATTGATGTTGAATTCGTCGGCGCTAGGAAAGAATCCTACAGCGAAGATTCACGGAAACCTTCAACGCTGCCCGGTTCGCTTCAAGACGACCAATTGCGCAGGGATTTCACCATAAATGCATTGGCTTTTTCACTAAACGCAACGAATTTCGGAGCCTTAATTGATCCGTTTGATGGTCGAAAAGATTTGCTTAATGGGGTATTAAGAACCCCGCTCGATCCCGCTATTACCTACTCCGACGACCCCCTTCGCATGCTGCGCGCCATTCGTTTTGCGTCTCAACTGAATTTTCAGATTTCAGCTGCATCGATTGCAGCTATTTTTGAACAAAAAGAGCGCGTGAGCATTGTGTCGATGGAACGAATATCGGTTGAACTGAATAAAATCATGTTAAGTCCTAAACCCTCCAGAGGCTTGTACCTCCTGAAACAAACCGGTTTATTGACCTATATATTTCCTGAGCTCTTAGCCCTCAGCGGAACTGAAACCATCAATGGACACACCCACAAGGATAATTTTGACCACACCCTGGAGGTTTTGGATAATTTAAGTGAAAAAAGCAACGATTTGTGGTTGCGATGGGCTGCCTTGTTGCACGATATCGCCAAACCTGCCACCAAAAGATATGAACCCGATCATGGTTGGACTTTTCACGGACATGAAGATTTAGGTGCTCGATTGGTTCCAAAAATTTTTAAGAAACTTCGTTTACCCCTTGATCATAAAATGAAGTATGTTCAAAAACTGGTCAGGTTGCACTTAAGACCCATTGCCTTGGTTAAAGGAAGCGTGAGCGATTCCGCCATCCGTCGTTTACTCGCGGAAGCAGGAGATGACATTGACGATTTAATGATGTTGTGCAATTCTGACATCACCTCGAAAAATGAGTTTAAAGTCAAAAAATACCGAAAAAATTTTGATCTCGTAACCGAAAAACTTCGAATGGTGGAGGAGAAAGACCGCATCAGAAACTTTCAACCCCCTATCACCGGCCAAATCATCATGGAAACTTTTGCGCTTGGGCCTTGTGCGGAAATTGGCCTTTTAAAAACAAAAATCAAAGATGCCATTCTCGAAGGGGAAATCAACAACACCTTTGAAGAAGCAAAATTGGCCATGTATAAGTACGCAGAGGAATTAGGATTAAAAGCCGTAAAAAATATTTAACTACCTTTATATAAAAAACCATGCAAGGACTAAAGTTTAGAATTTTACTCGATTCAGAAGCCAAAGCGGAAGTTTTTAGGGATATTGTTATTTCAGACTCGAGCGACTTTGAATCGTTTTATCGAGCCATAATAAGCGCTTTTGAACTAAAGGGTGATCAAATGGCCAGTTTCTATGTTTCCAACGATTCATGGGACAAGGGCCATGAAATCAACTTGATGGACATGTCGTACGACGACGATGCGCTGGATCAACCGGCAAACGTTATGAGCAAAGCCATCATCAAGGACTTCATAGCATCGGTTCATCAGAAATTCATCCTCATTTACGATTTCCTTGCGATGCAGATTTTCCTCATTGAATTGATCGAAACAGGCTTGCCAAATCCCTCCAATGCAGAACTTGTCTTGGGCGTTGGTGAAGTTCCAAAAGATGCATTGAACGAGGAATTTGGTGAAGACGTATTTTCTGCGGGAGGAGCCGCCTTGGTGGATGACGATGATTCAGAAGAGGATGACTATGGGTTGAACGACTACGACGATGACTACAACAGCGAGGATTTAGAAGGATTCAGCGAATCGGATTATTAAAATTGAGCCCTCCCCATGAAACCTTTTTCCGATCCCATTGGTAAAGCCATCCTCGATTTTCACAAAACCGGAAAGCCGAAGGACATTATCGTAAGCTCCGATTTAACCGACGACGATATCATTCCCGTTGAAGTGTTGTTTCGCTCCTACGAAGAAATGCCCTCGATTGAAAAAAAAGCATTGTCCTTGGTGAAAGGGACAGTACTGGATATCGGTGCGGGGGCAGGACCACACGCCCAATATCTTGCCGCTCAAGGATTTTCTGTTAAAGCCATTGATAGATCTCCGGGAGCCATTGAACACCTGAAAGGCATGGGTATTGATGCAGAATGCAAGGACATCTTTGATGTAAAAGACGAAACCTTTGACACCCTGCTCTTATTAATGAACGGTCTTGGATTGGCAGGCAAGAAAAATGCGTTAGTCATGTTTTTAAACCACCTTAAAACACTGCTCAATCCCAAGGGTCAAATCCTGTGCGATTCTTCTGATGTCAAATTCCTGTACGAAGAAGAGGACGGTTCTTTTTGGATGGACCTTGCCAGCGACTATTACGGAGACTTTAATTTTCAAATGCACTACGGAAAAGAATCCAGCGAAGTATTCCCCTGGTTATATGTGGATTACGATACGCTTCACCAAACCGCCTTATCCTGCGGATTCCATTGCAAAAGATTGGAAGTAGACGAAAATCACTTTTTAGCGCAACTTGTTTTGCCTTAATTGAATTACAATATGTAACTTTACCCAAATAAAATCACAAAACATGGGCGTACTTGTCAGCAACTCCTCTAAAATAATTGTTCAAGGCTTTACTGGAACCGAAGGAAGCTTCCACGCAAGTCAAATGATTGAATACGGTTCAAACGTTGTTGGCGGAGTAACTCCTGGAAAAGGTGGCAGTTTGCATTTGGAAAGACCCGTATTCAATACGGTAAAAGACGCCGTTGAAACCACTGGAGCCGACGTATCGATTATCTTTGTTCCCCCTGCATTTGCAGCAGATGCAATCATGGAGGCGGCCGAAGGAGGAATCAAGGTGATTGTATGCATTACTGAAGGCATTCCGGTAAAGGACATGATTTATGCCAAAGAGTACCTCAAAGGAAAAGATTGCCGTTTGATAGGACCTAACTGTCCGGGGGTAATCACCGCAGGGCAAGCCAAAGTCGGCATCATGCCTGGATTCGTTTTCAAAACAGGTAAAATCGGTATTGTTTCAAAATCCGGAACCCTAACGTATGAAGCCGCAGACCAAGTGGCGAAAGCGGGCTTAGGAATTTCTACCGCCATTGGTATCGGAGGTGACCCTATCATCGGAACTACCACCAAAGAAGCCGTTGAACTGCTCATGAACGACCCTGAAACCGAAGGAATTGTCATGATTGGAGAAATTGGTGGAAACCTCGAAGCCATCGCCGCGCGTTGGATCAAGGAAAATGGAACCAAACCCGTAGTCGGTTTTATTGCAGGCGAGACCGCTCCAAAAGGTAGAACGATGGGCCACGCAGGTGCAATCGTAGGTGGGGCAGACGATACGGCTGAAGCCAAAAAACGCATCATGCGCGAATGTGGAATTCATGTAGTAGATTCACCTGCCGGGATTGGAAAGAAAATGGCAGAAGTTATGGGAATTTTAGCTTGATTTGAACCTGCCTAATTCCAAAAAACCCAAGTAATCCCCAGTTTTAGTTGCCAGGTTGGAACCGGAAGGCCCACCAACAGAGGCTGACGGTTTGGCATCAACCAAGAACCCAGGTTATCCCCTGCAAGGTAACATTGAAAGGTTTTTACCTTAAATCCGATAAGGCTGTTCAACGAGTGATATGGATATAAGGTCCCAAGATTGGTCGAAAAATCCAAGACCGAAAGCTGAGGTACCAAGGTGATGGGGCGATACCCCCGGTGATACCGATAATGGACTTTACCAAAAAAGAAAAGGCTTTTACTTTTCGTAATGAAACCCTGGTATTCCAAACTTCCCCCTACTCCCAAACCTGGTAAAACCTTCGTTTTTTGCATTAAATAATTAACCTCTGGCCTCAAGGTAAAGCCCTTCCATGCTTTTGCTGCCTTAACGTTTAACTGAAGCAACTGCTGCTCGCTAGCCGTAACAGAATTACTCCAAAAACTGCCGTTGTACTGATAAACCTTGGAAGTAAATAATCCTTGGACGGAGCAATCCACATCTAAACCATGAAATTGGACGCTTGACATCAAACGAAACATACCTATTCGTTGCAGGTCGATGGAAGATAAACTCTGTTGCAAGGTGTTTCCGAAATAAAACCGTTGTAACACCTCGGGGGCTTGAAGGCCAAAATAAACCATGGCTCCAAGGTTATTTCCTTGACCAAATCGTTGATTGAAAGTACCTCGAAATTCAGAGGCATTAAAAGCTCCGAGAAAGTTGATTTGATAAACCAATGAAGCCATAGTGCGCAAAGAGCGATAAAAAAGGTTCGCATCCAACCCTAATTCAAGCGTGTCGCGCTGCATACCGCGCATCCTGTACCTCCAATAATCGGCTTTGGGTAACCATTCCATATGCCATTTACCATAGGTTGCACCGAAACCAAGTGCATTCTTCAGCATGGTAAGTTCTGTTCTATCAACGGTTAGCACGCTGTCAAAATAAACCCATGGATAGAGCCCAGAAAGGGTATCTCTTTCCACGTATTCCCGCTTAAAATTTTGCACGTTACTTCGGTGAATCACTCCTAGAAAACGGACAGAATCGCGCAAGAAATTCAACTCATTATCCCATGAAACCCGGTTCAAACCCACCGTAGATGCACAACTATCCTTTCGAACAGCGACCAAATTCAATGCTAGGAAATCCAATAAACTATCGGAAATTATCCCGCCGGAAAACTGCCGATAATCCTGCTGGTGCTCGGCACGAACATGAGAACGCCACCTCTCCCCTCGTCGCATCAAGTCCACCTGAACCAATCGGTTTCGCCAAGCACTGTTCCTAACAAATCCTTTAGATCCATTGGACAATAAATGAGCATTGATAAGCCAACCATGTTTGAACGATTGGGCATACATCAACGCCATGTGTTGGCTTCCTTGAGTTCCAAATGCATAATTGAATCCCAAAAATGGCAGGGCCGTAAACATGGGCTTTCGTGCACGCCCCTGCATGCAATGAACGAACGATCCAAAAGGAGAAAACAGCTTTTCTGCATCGAAAAAAATGCCCTCTTGCAGCCCAATATTTGAAAATGTAGACCGGCTATTTTGCAAAAAAGAATCGATGGAAGTAACGGAACCGTAAAAATCATAGGTGGGCTTCAGGGTATCAATATCCAACCTCGACTGTGCTTGGCTAGAAAAAGCTATGGAAATTACTGAAAGGAAAAAACCTAAAACCCTCATACCCAACAAACATACAAAAAAAGGGGCCTTAAGCCCCTCATAATATCCATTACGATGCGTTTTATGCTAACGCGTTCACATGAACCTGCAACCCTGATTTTAGGTTCGATGCTTTGTTTTTGTGAATGATGTTGCGCTTCGCTAACTTGTCCAACATTCCGGCAACCACAGGCAACAAGGCCGATGCCTCGCTTTTATTCTCTAATCCACGCAATTTACGAACCGCATTACGCGCCGTTTTATGCTGGTATTTGTTTAAAACGCGCTTTGCTTCGTTGCTGCGAATTCTTTTGATGGACGACTTATGATTTGCCATGTAATTAACTTAAAATTAGTTGCAGCCCATAGGAGAATCGAACTCCTGTTTCAAGGATGAAAACCTTGCGTCCTGACCACTAGACGAATGGGCCAATAAAACAATACCCCGCAGTTTGGGAGTGCAAATATAGAACAATTTTCAAATCCCAAAAAATCTTTACCACTTTTTTTAGGCGTTTTCAGCATCATCGGATTTCATTTTGAATCCTAAACGCTTGCCTGTTTGAAGCTTCAGGGTCTCGCCCATGTAATGCATTTGATTCACGGTAATTTCATCCTGAAGCTCAAACGGTGGAATGTACAAATCGAAAGAGAGTACATAAGCGAAACTCATCTGAACTACCAAACTGCAAATCTGAGGGTTCCATTGGCTGCGTTCCGTATCGCGAAATAACGAAGACAATTGCGACCTTCCTTCCACGAAAAAGTGGCGGTCGTTGTTTAAAAATATCCGTGAAATTAAATAACCTGAATCGGAAAGGCGGTTTTGAATGAGGGATTCTGCAAGAAAATTATACACGTATATCCCCCCAAAATACCCGTGGCGTTCGTCGTGTTGAAAATAACCTGTCCCCCACAATGGATTGTTGTCCGGTAGGCGAAATACATTTTGGTGCAATGAAAAAACCAAAACATCGCTCCCAACGTACACGTGAATTTCATAATCACCTCGTTCTTTGTAAAACAATCGAACCCGTTCATCAGGAACTAGGACCCTTAAAGCCTCCAATTCTTGCTTGATGCAGGATTTCAGTTCTTGAAAAACCAACTCCGACTCATGGGCAATGTCTTGCTTTAAGGCAGATTTATTGATGAGAAGTTGGGTTAAGTGGTTTCTGTTTTCAGCAATGGGGTCTTTTTTCTCCTGTTCTTCCATGGTTGGTAGTTTTCTTCAAAACTAAGGAATCTTTTGCTAACTTCATCGTGCCTATGAAGCAAGCATTAACGTTCAAGGTTCTTTGCACCTACCTTTCTCTGCTAGTATCGCTTTTTCTTTTTCGATGGCAATTTTGGGCCTTCAACCACCGTTATTTTTCCTTTCAATTGATGGATTTTATCCATGGAGTTCGTTTCGACTTGAGTTTAGTGGGTTATTTGGCGTTTTTTTCCCTGCCCATGTTCTTACTCTTGGGAATAATTCCAAACCTGAAATGGCGCAGATACGGACTGATTGCCTTGAGCCTATTACTTTTCATCCCCTGTTTATTGACGGAATGCTGGGACCTCGTATACTTTCAATACACCTTAAAACGATGCTCATTTGACCTTTACTTGTTTTTCGGTGCAGGAGAAGACCAATCCATGTGGCAACCGATGTTGCAGCGGTTTTGGCACCTACCCTTGCTTTGGGTCGCATGGACTGCCGCTTTTTTAATGACGGTTATGCGGATATACAAAAAGGTTGACGACCATCGTGCATTGAAATCATTGGTTATCGGTTTTTCCACCCTTTTTGTGCTGGCATTTATCATTGCGAGAAACAGTTTTGGCCCCAAACCGCTTGGGATTTTAGACGCAACTTCGTTCGATGCTCCTGCGAGGTCGCAATTGGTACTTAATTCGCCTTTTGTAGTGTTGAAGACCCTTCACAATAAACCGTTAACGCACCGTGAATACATGAGCCGTGAAGAAGAAAAAAAATACTTCAATCCCTTGACCGCTTATGGTGCCAAATCTCGAATGAGTCAACCCAACCTTATATTCTTCGTGCTTGAGAGTTTTGGGGCAGCACAATTGCGCGATACGGTCAATGGACTTCCTTTAACTCCTTTCTTAGACTCTCTGTTTTTCATGGATCCTACTACCGTTTACACTGATGGACTATCCAATGGAAAAACTTCGATTGAATGCCTGCCCGCCATTTTTGCAGGAATCCCCTCGTTACAGGAAGTTCCCTACGTAATAAGCAACTATTGCACCAATGAAGTCGATGGATTTCCTCAAATTGCCCGAGCCCGAGGTTATTCTACCCTTTTCTTCCACGGTGCTGACGAAGGATCCATGCGTTTTAGCACAACGGTTGAACAGCTGGGATTTAAATCCACCTTTTTTAAGCCAAAAACCCATGGCAACCCCCAAGAGTTGGGTTCATGGGGATACCACGACGGAGCCGTATTTACGACCATGCTGAAAGAACTAAGCCGTTGTACCAAACCCTTTTTAAGCGCGGCATTCACCCTTTCGTCCCATGAGCCATATGACCTACCAGCCTTTCACAAAAAAAAATACCCCCAATTGCCCAAGGAGGCATCAAGCTATCGATACACGGATGACTGCCTCAGGGCCTTTTTCATGTCTGCAAAAAAAGAACCTTGGTTCGCAAATACGTTAATCATCATTACAGGAGACCATACGCCAGTGCATCTTGACAACAGCACATACAGCATCGCAGATTATTACCGCGTTCCCATCGCGGTGGTCAATGGCAAGTTCAAAAAACAAGGACCTATAGAACATCTTAATATCGTTCCATGGTTGTGCGAAACCCTTGGATGGCGTGTAAATCTCTACGGGTACGGCAATGATTTAAAGGGCGACCACGTCCGTTATCTGAATGGCATTTACCACGTTTGGAACCAGCATACCTACCTGGAATACAACGAACACATTCAACAATGGAAGCTCAGGGTCAACACCTCCGATAACCCAAGATCCATTGATTCCATGAAAAAACGTTTTTTAGCAAAAATACAGCGCTTCAGAAACGACCTTCGATGGAACACTTTGCATCCATAAAAAACGTAACCTCTTCGCTCGCATGCGTTTGAAACAGCAAACCCCATGAAAAGCAAACCTCCAAAATATACTTAAACGAAAACGAGGATTCAACTTACAGCTTTTACAAATTTGACGTGAATTCGTGGTAAGCAACTCCCAAGGTTTCGTAATTTTACCGTAAACCTTTTTACCATGACGTTTATTCCATGGGACTTATCCCAAATCCTTCAAATCCTCGAACCGCTCCATGAAAAATGTCAACCGCATTGGGGATCCTTCTCAGCGCAACGAATGGTAGAACACCTTTGCGGTGGATTAAAAATGTCCATGGGTAAAATCACCTTTCCCATGGAGGTTTCAGAAGATAAATCGATAAAAATGAAAGCTTTTCTTCGCAATGACCAACCTTTTGCTCATAACATTCCGGTAGGTTTTGTTCGGCCGCAAGTTCCCGTTGCTCATGAGGAAATAGCCCTGGCAATCGATGAGTTCATTCATGAATTTTTAGCTTTTAATGAGTATTACGAGGCAAACCCAACAAGGCAGCATACCCACCCCTTTTTTGGTTCGTTGAACCACGAAGAATGGATTTTATTGCACCGTAAGCACATAACCCACCACTTTGAGCAATTTGGACTGTTAAATGTGTAAAAAAGCAACAATTAACAAGTTGCAATCGCAGCAAAAAGTTAATTTTACCTTTCAAATATTAAATAGATTCAAAATGAAACACTTACTCTCCTTATTTGGGGTGCTCCTTACAGCCCTAACCCTTCAAGCGCAAACCGTTGATGAAATTATTACCGATTATTACAATGCCATTGGCGGCGCTAATTGGGATAAAGTCAGCAGCATCACCATGAAGGCGAATGTTGAACAAGGTGGTATGAAAATCCCTGTCGAAGTTGTTCGAATGCGCGACGGTCGTACCTACACCCAAATAACAGTGATGGGCAACACGATGACCATGCAAGCCTTTGATGGAACGACCAGTTGGACCACGAATTTCATGTCCATGGAGGCGGAAAAAAGTACATCCGATGAAACCGAAAACGCAAAACGGGCAGCTGGAGATTTTCCTGAAGC
>JACCDP011443889.1_pt1 | contig 12279 bp, 6 predicted proteins | sample 7445841 | NCBI WGS metagenome assembly JACCDP01 (sample SAMN15323441, study PRJNA562643) | freshwater metagenome | isolation source: river surface water | place: USA:Blue River Watershed | collected 2017-08-17
CGCCCGCCCTGCCGCAAGCGACGTTGGAATACACCCGCCCCTATCAGGATCAGTTGAACAACGTCCATCGTCTGTTCTACACCCGACTCACGTCTACGCTCAATGAGCTTGTTTCTGTTACGAGTTACATCGCTACGGCGCAAAGCCCGAATCTGGTCTATGCCGGTCCTGCAAGTGGAAGCGCAGCTATCCCCACATTCAGGGCGCTCGTCGCGCAGGATTTGCCAGCCAACCTTGAGTCGTACAACCAGTCCTTCCTATTGATGGGCGCATAGATGACCGTCACCATAAAAGTATTGGGTCAGGTGGTGCCAAGTGCGGCAACGCTGACGACCCTATATACCGTCCCTGCAAGCACTGTTACCGTGGTGAGTACAATTTTTGTGTCTAACAACTCCTCGGTTGGAACCTCCTTCCGGATTGCTATTCGGCCCGCGGGTGCGGCGGCTGACCCAAAACACTATATCTACTACGATGTTGCCATCGCCGGAAATGACACCTTTGCGACAACCTCGGGGATCACGCTTGCTGCAACCGACGTTGTGAGTGTCTACGCAACCTTGGCTACCCTCTCGTTCAATATTTTTGGTCAGGAGACATCATGAGCCAAGGTAGTGTGCGCGGCCCACTCAACGGGGTTGTCAGCACCGCCAACTCGACTTCGGTGGCGTTGTCGGGTTCTGCTACGTATACAGGTACGGGAGAGGATGTATCGGCGTACGCCTCGGTGGTTACCTCATGCAAGACCGATCTTGCGGGTACGTTGTACATGGAGTTCAGCCCAGACAACACAAATTGGGATTCATCTCTTTCGTTCGATGTCGCCGCAGCATCAAATGAAGTCCATCGGCTGACTATTAGCAAGCGGTATTTCCGGGTTCGGTTCACCAATGGTTCGGGGTCAGCACAAAGTTATCTGCGCCTGCAGACGCTGCTGGGAACCCAGACTGCGCTGACCTCTGCGCTCAATAGTACGACGGCAGTTGATGCAGATGCCAACACCACCAAGGCGGTGCTGTATGGCAAGCAGGATAATGGTACAGTGGCGCATGTCCCGGTCTCACAAGAAGGTCACATTGAGACTGAAATCCACGGGCCGCTGAACCCCTTTGGGTCGGTGCATGCTGAAAGCCTGACCCCCATATTTCAGGTTGATGCCATTTATGGGGTGAATACGTCTGAAATGACTGCCACCACAGGTTTGAGCTATGACCCCGGTGTGGCACCTCCAGCGGCCAATAGCGGCTCGGCAACTGCTGCCAATAACATGTTTGTCTGCAGCACGGGGACTACGGCCTATTCATTTGGTACGCTGCAGACCCGCAGGCGGCTCCGTTATCGTCCGGGGCAGGGTATTGTGGGGCGGTTTACCGGTATGTGGTCTGCTCCGGCTGCATCTACGGTTGTGGTGGTAGGTATCGGGTCTTCAGAGTCGGGATACTATTTCGGCTATAGTGGGACCACCTTCGGCATACTGCACTCCACGGGTAATGTCCGTGAGATTCAGACCTTCACGGTAACTGCCGCCGCTACGGTGGGTGGTGCAGTAACTTTCACGCTCAACGATAAGGAGATAGCTGTCACACTGGCTGCTTCTGCTACCACCACCCTGACTGCGAACAACATTGCTGCCCAGACTTACCCCGGTTGGTCCGTTGAGGCGCGTGGGGCTACGGTGATTTTTCTGGCAAATTCTGCGGGGAATAAAACCGGGACGTTTTCTGTTACTCCGGGGGCGTCTGGCTTGACCGGGACGTTTGCTGAGACGCTGGCTGGTAGCACTACGGCGGATACGTTTATCGCCCAAGCAGATTGGAATGGCGACAAATGTCTTGGGGCTGGGGCAAATAGTTTTGTTCTCGACCCCACCAAGGGTAACGTGTTCCAGATCGGTGTTGCGTGGCTAGGATTTGGACCAGTGACGTTTTCAATAATGCAGCCGTCAGTGGATGGGAATAACGCAAACTGGGCAGTCGTTCATACAATCAACAACCCAAACTCGCGGACCTCTGTGCATGCGAACCAGCCCAGTTTCCCGTTCACCATGGCGGCGTACAGTTCGGGATCAACCACAAACGTCAGTGTTTCCGTAGCCTCACTGGCTGGGTTCATTGAGGGTCCAAAGCGTCTGACTGGTCCCCGGATGACATACTTCAACACCGCTGCTGTGACCAGTTCGACCAGTGCCTATATCCCGATCTTCTCGGTGCGGAACGACTACGTTTACGCTACCCGGGCCAATCAGGCCGTGGTCAATTTGCTCTCAGCGGGGGGTAGTGCCAACGGAAACGCCAACGCAGCCACCCTGTTCGTTATGATCCGTAACGCCACTTTGACTGGCCCCACCAACTGGACGGCGTGGTCCTCCAACTCCTGTACCTACGCAGATACGGGTTCAACCGGGTGCAGTTTCACCAACAACAGTCAGATTATCTGGACCGGTTCGGTGTCCCAAACGGGTAATTTCCTGCTGCCCTTTTCAGATGACATTACACTGCAGCCGGGTGAAACCGTGACGTTGGCGGTTAGGTCTGTTTCGGCCACGGCGGCTTGTATCGGGCAGCTTAACACCCGTGAAGACCAATAGGGTATAGGGCGAGCATATGTACTACGTGATCAACGCAGAGGGTGAAGGGTTCCAGTACGACCCCGCGATGGGACCGATACCGGAAGGCTCGCAGCTTTATGCGATGTCTGAGGAGCAGGGGCTTGTCCCGGTAGATAACCGGCTGGCTACGGATGTAAATCTCCAATACGGGGAACCCGGGTCGCTTGGGTACCAACTGGCAACGCTGGGTGGTATGGGGGGTGAAGCAGGCTTCTCCAACCCAGATTCGGTGGGTGCTTTCCTTGCCCCGTACCTCCCCGAGGGGTATGACATAGGGCCTGCTATTCAACGGGCATGGCAGCAACAGCAAGGCCAATTCGGATACTGGAGTGGCGCAGATGACCCCGGTCAGACAGCGCTCAAGATTCTGGCGCAGGTGCAGGAGCCTTGGGCTCAGCAGGCTACGCAGCAGATTCAAACTTCTCCTGAGTTTGCGCAAAGCCAACTGGCGGGTACCGCAGCGGTCAACTACGACCCCGACGAGGGTACGTTCCTCGGTATCCCGAATGAGATCGTTTTGGGTTCCTTGGCAATTGCCGGGTCGCAGTTTCTGCCGGGGTTGCTGAGCGGGGAAGCCGGGGCGTTGGCGGCAGGTGAGGCTGCGGCTGGGGCGGGTGCGGCTACTGCCGGTACCGGGATTGGTTTGGAGACCACGGTTCTGCAGGGCTTGATGGACTTGGGACTTCCTTTCGAGGCTGTTTCTGCCCTTCCGGCGTTAGCTGAAAAAGCAGCGATCAACGCAGCCATGCAGTTGGCAACGACAGGCGAAATCGATGTTGAGAGGATTGCAACCTCCCTTGTTACCAGTAGTGTGGGTGGTGCAGTAGGTAGCACCGTTGCCAGTGGAATCGACGACAAGCTCATTGCCTCCATAGCTAGTGGCGCGGCACAAGGGGCTACTGGTGCAGCCTTGACAGGTGGGGATATTGTGTCTTCAGCGTTGGCTAGTGGTACAGCATCCGGGTTGGGGTTCACCGCAAAAGACAACGACATCAGTATCCCGCAGCCTGTGATCAATTCAGTAATCAACTCGGTAGCTACTGGGGCTCCGTTGGAATCCACGCTCGTAAACGCAGCCTTCACGGCTGCGACCCCATATGTTAAGGATGCAATAAACGCTCTCGGGAATACCACACAAACCTTTGACGACGGGTCTACGCTGTCTTTTGACCGCAACGGAAATGTCCTTGGCTCTACAGATTCACCCGATGCGGAGAACAACTTTGACAATGGGACTATGCAGTCTGTACTGGGTACCGCAGGTACCACGGGTACTACTGACACCACGGACACCACGGACACCACGGGTACTACTGACACCACGGACACCACGGCTACTACTGACACCACGGACACCACGGGTACTACTGACACCACGGACACCACAGAGAACACTACCATACCTTCTGAGGTCTTGGACACATGGGAGCCAGAACTTCCCCCCGGGACTGAAGTAACGACAGATGACACCGGGTCCATGGTTGTAACTGATGCTGATGGTAACGTGGTGCTTACTACGGAGTCCGAGCCTGACCGCTTCGAGACGGTTCAGCAGGACAACGGAACTCAGACGGTTGTGGACACGGCAACTGGGGAGGTGGTAGATCGGATTGGGGCTACTGAATCTGGGCCTGATCGGACGTGGGCGGAAGCCAACGAGGAAGAAGATAAGGCGGTGCTGGGGGATGATCCCCTGCAGACCTACAAGGATTTGGAGCTGGTTGCCGATGACGCCACAGACCTTAGTTCGCTGGATGAAACCCTAGCCTACCTGCCGGGGGGTGGCACGATTGCCGCCGAAGACCTTCCAGCCTATACCGATGCAGGGTTCCTTGACACCCCCAGCACATCTACCACCCCCGCGACCACCACAACTGTGAAGGTGCCGGATATCACTACCCCGACAGGTACGGGGACGGGGACAAAAACGACTACTGGTACGGGGGGTACAGGTACCAAAACAACCACTGGCACCGGAACAGGGGGGTCTGGCGGCACTACCTCCGGAGGCGGGTTCAACGCGGGGGCACTGCTTGCACTGCTGGCAGGACAGCAGGCTATGGGACAAGCTCCGCAACCGGAACAGGCTAGAATGCCAGAAAAACCAATTACGCCATACGATTGGAGCAGTATTTTTGCCAACAAAGAGCAGGAAGCACGGTATATCAGCCCATATTCAGTGAACGCTGCAGGTGGTGGGGCTGTGGACGATATGGTTGCAGTGAACAACGAACTACTTAGATTTCTGCGAGGCTGATATGTACGATGAAGATGGCAACGAGATCATAGACGACTCCACCGGGGGGTTCACCGGAGGAGAGGGTTCGGGTAATTGGTGGGAAGACTACGGGTATAGCAGCGATCCCGGCACTGGAAGCGGTTCCGGAACCACTGCAGACGAGATAGACGCCGCAGAGAACGCCCGGTACCTGCAGATGTACAAGGATTTGGGCCTGCTCGCGGACGATGCAACAGACTTCAGCGCCCTCAATCAGCCTACGGCTTATCTGCCGGGTGGGGGCACCATGAGTGCCGCAGACCTTGCGGTGCTGCAGCAGAACAAGTCCTCCCTTTTGGACCTACCCAAGGTGGCACTGGACAAGCTAAAAAGCATGTTCACGGACCCCAAGACAGGTGCTGTGAACTGGCGGCAGGTGGGTGCTGCAGCTACGGGGTTGACCGGGCTGCTGGGAGCGACAGGTCTTGGGGGGAGTGGACTCAGCTCCCTGCTTTCTTCCCTTTCGAACCCACGCACGACCACCACGCCTACCGGCTACCAAGGGGGCATCCCCAGCTACACCGCTGTGCGGCAGGCTGTCCCCAACACCTATGACCCCACCCGCAGGCCCGGAAGTGGGGGGCTGCGCTATTTCACGGACACGACCTACGCCAAGCCTGATGATCTGGCTGCGGCCCAAGCAGCAGCACAAACCCAAGCAACTGGCCTTGCAGCCCTCAACGCAAGCAACCCGGCACGGCAGGCAATTCCCGATGCGGCTGGCTCAGGTACCCCCACCGAACGCAAACAGGTGCTGTCCACTACCGGGAGTGCCCCGTCGGATGTCATTAAAAAGCTTCCCGTACCGCAGTATGCCAAGGGGGGTGATGTTGGTCGCTATTTAGGTGGTCCCACTGACGGCATGGCTGATAAACTGAGTGCCAGTATCGAAGGGGAACAAGAGGCTAGATTGAGCCACGGTGAGTTTGTTGTTCCTGCAGACGTAGTTAGCCACTTGGGTAACGGGAACTCTGACGCGGGGGCACAACGCCTGTACGACATGATGGCGAAGATTCGCAAAGCCAGAACCGGCACCACCAAACAGGGCAAACAAGTCAAGCCCGAAAAATATCTTCCTGTGTGAGGTAAATTATGGCTATCGGTACGAATACAGGTTCTTCTGGCACCACCGGTACGGGCACCGGCTCTACCCCCCTCGCCCAAACAAGCGCCGATCCCATGCTGGGGAAGGTTACCGGCACTGAGTCAAATCTCTCCAACTGGGCGGGCCCGTATGTTACGGACATGCTGGCAAAAGGGCAGGCTGCAGCCGCCACCCCCTATCAAGCCTACACTGGACCACTTACGGCAGGGGCCTCTGCTGGACAGCAAGCCGCGTTCAGTGGTATCGCCGGGTTGACCATTCCCACGGACAAGATGGGTGCCTACACTCCTGAGTTCTTCACTGCTGAATCTGCAGAGCGGCTCATGAACCCCTACCTGATGGCAGCACTCCAGCCCCAGATCGATGAGGCCCGTCGTCAGGCAGAGATACAGAAGCAGCAAACGCGGGGTGAGTTGACCAAGGCGGGTGCTTACGGTGGTGGCAGGCAGGCCATTATGGAGTCTGAAGCCAACCGCAACCTGCTCACTCAGTTGGACAAGACCACCGGTGCGGGGTACCAGAACGCATTCGACAGGGCCATGGCGCAGTTCAACACCGAGCAGGATCGGATAAAGTCTGCGCAGGAGTCTACCAACGCTTACGGACTGCAGGCGCTGCAGAAGCAGGCTGATCTCGGTGGGGTGGATCGAGCGATTGAGCAAGAGGGTATTGCTGCGGACCTTGGGCAGTTCAAGGAAGAGCGTGATTACCCTCTCAAGAACGTCCAGTACATGCAGTCCCTGCTGCAGGGTCTACCGCTCAGTGCACAAACGAACACCATGGTGCAGCCCAGCTTGTTGTCTATGCTTGGCTCCGGTGCAGGGGGTATTGGGGAGTTCCTCGATATCCTGTTTGGCGGGGGTAACAAGACGACCACAACTGGCACAGGTACAGGTACAACCACGGGTGGTACGAACGCAACGAACCCTGTGTAAGGATAAATTATGGCGATCAATCAAGACATCCAGAGCCGGGTCGATGCCTATATGGGCAACCCGGAAGCACTTGCGCAGAAGTACCAGCAGAATCAGCAGCTCATTGACCTGCTTGCCCTCCAGAAAATAAAGTCGGAGAAGGAGGCTGCTGCCCGTCAGATGCAGATGCAGATGGCACAAAAGCAAGCCGCCTCTGGTGAGTCGTCGATGACCGTTGCGCAGCAGCGTGAAAAAGAAGTGTTGGACCTGACCAAGAACGAGCTGGTTGGCCAGCAAAGCAAACTGTTGCAGCAGGAACAGGGCGAGCAGCAAGCTGCAATGCAGAAACTCCTGAGTGGTATCGCCGCTGCTCCCGGTGCCCAGAATGCTGCTGCTCCGCAGGCCATGGCCGCGGGTGGGATTGTTGCGTTTGCTGAGGGCGGCTCCGCTCGTACTCCACGGCGTGGATACATCATCGATCCTGAGACCGGGGAAGAGCGCCGCATGACAGCCGCTGAACTGCTTATGGATACCCAACAAAGGGGGGCTGCTGCACCGTCTCCGGCTCCAGAAACAGAGTCCACTGCTGGTATGTTGTGGGATGCGGTAAAAAATAGACTCAGCCCGGGGGAAGAGGCACAAAAACGTCTACGGGATACACAGCAAGCTATCCGACGGGAGGAAGGAATAGGAAGGGCAATCTCAGCAGTAACCCCCGGCCTCTTCGAAAAGCTACCCTCTGAGACCCGCGGCATCATGCGGCAACATAAGCAGTTTTACGAAGACCTGCTGAAGTCCACACCCGCTACGCCCGCCCCTGCGCCCACCCTCGGTACTGGGTATCGTGATGAGAGTCGGGAAGACCGTCGGGTTGGTCCCGTTGCTGCAGGGGGTAACCCGCCGCCGCCACCTACTGCTCGTCGTGCTGCTGCGCCTACCGGTATCGCCGCTGCAATGCCTCCAGCTACCACGCCTACCCCTTCAGTTGCAATGCCTACCGGATTGGAAGCGGCGATTACGGGTGCACTGGGTATGGACCTCGATGCTGGACAGGACGTGCAGCAACGGCGAGCACAAGCAGCCTTTGGTATGTCGCCCGAAGAGAAGGCGTTGATCGCTGAGAACCGTGCCAAGACAGCCGAGATGACTGCCGCCCGATTTGACCCGAAAAAGCAACGCGATGAGCGCCTGACGCAGTTCCTTCTGGGTATGGGTGGGCAGAGTACCGGGCTTGGTGCCTTGGGTGCGGGTGGTACCTCTGCGGTAAATTACCGTCGTATGATGGAAGACGCAGAGGGTAATGAACAACTTGGGCTGATGAAGCTGCGGGAAGCTGACCTTGAGAAGGAGCGCGGCATCCGTGGTGAGGCTTACAAGGGTGGCCTTGAAGGTAGGAAGCAGGACAGCCAACTGAAGCAGCAAGGGATGGTGTCTGGGGCCAGTGTGTTCAGCACAGCGCAAACGGCACAAACTGCAGCGACCAGACTCGTCTCTGAGAATCGGTGGAAAGACTTGGAAGCCGAGACTGAGAAAGCCAAAGCTAGGGCGGCACAGGCGGCGGCTGCCGCTAGCCGGGAGGACAATGCCGCTAACAGATACAACGCAAACGTGACAAGGATTCTGGCTGAGATAGCTAACGCCACCAATGACGTTGGTAAGATGTACAAGTCTCGCTTTGATGCGTTTGATAACTATCCTAACCAGAACGACCCCAAGGTGAAACAAGCAAAGCAAGACCTTATGACTCAATATGAGAACGAGGTTGAGCAACGCACCAAGGCTCTGAAGGATCAAGCCAAGCGGCTTGATGAAGGCTACTTCAGTGGTGGGGCTAGGGGTGCGGGGGGGGCAGCAAATACTGGAGCTGGTAGAGTAACTGGTTCACGTCCAGCCGGGGGGCAATAACCCATGCCGCTTTACGCCGTTGAAACCGACGGGCGAATCTACGATGTAGAAGCGCCCCCCAATGCCTCGCAGTCACAACTGCTTTCTATTGTGCGGCAGCATCAGGATCAGGAACGGCGTGCTGATCTGCAGCGGCGTGTGGAGGAGATGCGCAACCGCCCGCCCCCCGTGCCGGAAACGACTGTTGGGGGGAACCTCAAGGAGCTGGTGAAGGGGGTTATCCCCGGTGCAATTGGTCTTGTGGAATCCGCAGGGACTGGCATCTCTGCGCTCCTCCCCGAGGAGACTGAAAAAGCTGCACGCGAACAGATTAAGCAGATCGCTGGTGTTGCCAAGCAGCCCTTCGCCGCTGCGCCGGGGTATGAAGAGTCCTACGGCAGGCGGGTTGGTGAGGGGTTGGGCTCCTTCCTGCCCATGGCCCCGCTGGGCTTTCTGGGGGTGCCCGGTATTGCTGCTGGTGTTGGTGTTGGCCTCGCTGCAGGCGCTGGTGAGTCACGTGAGCGGGCAGAGCGGGAAGGTGCAGATGTAGGACAACGACGGACAGCTACCCAGCTAGGTATCATCCCCGGGGGCTTCGATGCCGCAGTTGACATGGCCCTTGCAGTGTTTCCGGGTGGAGCTGGTAGGGCTGTAGGATTTGTCCTACGCGCCCTTGCCTCTGGGGGTATTGAGGGTGCAACCGAGGCTGCACAGGAGGTGGCACAGAACGCCATTGCCAAGGGGGTGTACAAACCAGATCAGTCATTGATCACCGGAGCTGGAGAAGCCGGGGCAACCGGGGCGGGGGCAGGTGTGCTCGCCAGCTTGATTTTGGACATGGCAATCCCCGGGCGGCGGCGCGGCTCCAAGCCTGCGGAAGCTCCTTCGGAGAACCCCCCAACCGAAGAAACCAAGCTGCTGGAGAACAAGTTCAAGCCCACGGTTACCCCCGATGGGCAGACGCTTACCCGGCCTGAGGACCTGCAGGAGTACGCCGATACCCAAGCTCGACGGGCTGCAGAACGGGAGCAAGACCGCCGCACCTCTGACCCACTGGCCGCGTTGGATAAGGACCAGCAGGCGCTTGCCCGTGCAGGGAAAGAAGCCGCCCTTGCCGAGACCTTTGCACAGGGGCAGGTAAGCCCAGACCAGACGATCCGCTCTGCACAGGGGCAGGCCCCGCTGCCGTTCGAACGTGAAGACACTACCGTAGAAGTACCCGGGCGTGGGCGTATAACCCCGCGACGTATCGCGGAAGAACCCGAAGAAGTCGCCGCTCCGGCGCGTGACACACAAACCCGCGACATGATCGCAGAGCTGGAGGCCGTGGCCCCAGTAGATCGCACCTTCACCCCGGGTGAGCAGGCTGCAGACGCCAAGCGTCGGGCCGCGGGAGCTGTTGCCCCCACGAAGTCGGCTGAGCGGTCCGCAGGAGTGTTTGCCAAGGCACCCTCAGACCTGCTGGGTGACCCCCTGCAGGCGACCAAGCCCGCGGTAGAAGAGCCGATCACGCTGACCCGCAAGAACCTGCTCGACCTTGGCATCCCCCGAAACGCACCTATCATCCAGCGCATTGCCGGTCTGGACCTTGCGGTGCCTGAACAACTGAACACCGTGATCTCGCAGCTTGCCGAGTTCGCTGCCAACCAGAGCGTTGCCCCCGATGTGCGGGCTACCGTGGAAGAGGTCGTAAAAGACCTGCAAAACAAACCACCCGGGCAACAAGGGGCCCTGCAGTTTGGCAAGCCCGCCCCGGAGCCTGAGACCGCCAACCCGGCTATGCGCAAGGAGCTGGAGTTTGCCCTTGCCGAGAAGCAAAAGCGGGAGCAGGATGCTACCCAGAAAGCCGACGACTTCAACAAGGCTGAAGCGGCCAAGGTCGCCAAGGAGCAGCTCGCCATAGCCGAGGCTCCGGCACAGCCCGAGCTTGAGGAAGGACAGACACAGGGTGAGCTGTTCAAGAAGACAGAACCCACGCCCGAAGCAGCACCTGAGACCGCCCCGGCAAAAGCCGCTCCCACCGAGTTCAAGCTGACCGATGGATGGCTGGATGGGCTTGGCATCCTGAAGCAGGCACCGGTGCGCAAGCTGCTTATAGGCAAAAATCTTTTTGACCCTGCGGATCGTGACTTCGTGCGGGGGGAGCTGGTCAACTATGTGGCCAACCCGAACGTAAAGGCTTCACCGAAGCGGCGTATTGACGCGTTTGTGCAGTCCCCCATATTCCAGAAGCAGGGGGAGTTGTTTGGCCCGCGTGGGGGTGTGCTGTCCCCCACCAAGGAGACGAAGCCTAAACAGGAGACGAAGAATGTCAAACCCGATGCAGATGTCGATACCCGATCTGGAGCTGGCCCTCAAGGTGGTGCAGGGGTTACAGCAGGAGATCAGCGTGCCGGTACCGGAGCAACTACAGCACCTCAGGCACAAGGACTGGCTGTGGATAAGTCACCTGCTGGAGGCACTGGAGGAGGAGAAGGAAGACAGCCCGATACACTGAAGGTTGAGCCGAAGGCGAAAGAAGAAGCTGCGCCGAAGGTGAAGCAAGAACCGGCGGTGAAGCAAGAACCGGCGGTGAAGCAAGAACCAGTGGTTAAGAAGGTAGAGGTGAAGAAAGAGCCTGCACCGAAGGAAGAGGTTAAGGCGAAGCAAGAGGTTAAGGCGAAGGAAGAACCGAAGGCAAAGGAAGAGGCTAAGGCGAAGGAAGAACCGAAGGCAAAGCAAGAACCGAAGGCTGAGACCAAGCCGGAGGCTGAGACCAAGCCGGAGGCTGAGACCAAGCCGGAGACAAAACAGGAACCGAAAGCCAAGGCCAAGCCGGGGCCTGCACCGGAGCTGCCGTCTGATGAGTTTGTTACCAACGCGGTCACTGCGTACCAAGATGCAGCCGATGAGATCGATGAGCCTCGCTCTATCAAGGCTGTTGCACAGCTTATTGCCAGCAAGCCAACAACCCCCGAGGCCAAAGCGGCCAAGGTCTACTTTGGCAAGCGGCTGGGCAAATACAAGCTGCGGGTTGTCGATGCACTGAAGAACATCGCGTTCGACGTTGCCTTTGACACCCCCGCCCTGTACCGGGAAAAAGCCGCAGATGCTGCTGAAGAAGCCGCAGCCACCAAGCAGACCGCACCGGTCATGGCTGAGAGCCGTGCCGAGGTTGATTTTTTCCGGGGCATGAATGGTGCCAACGCCAAACTCGCGGCCAAGTGGGTTGCTGACAACCTCGATGAAAAAGCTGATGCCGCATACGCGGACGCGTTTGCCCGATTCACCGATGCACGGCTGTACGCACAGAGCAGTCAATACACTCGCATGATGCTGCAGGGGGTTACCGGGCGCTCTGAGACTGATCTGGATACCACGGTCAAGGGTTATTACGACGCAACTGAAGAAACCCGTGAAACTGTAGAAAGCTCCGTATCCCGGGAGGTGGAAGAGCGGGCCAACATGCTCCTCATCCGTGCCAACAAGTCCCTGAGCAAGGAAGACACCG
>JACCDP011000064.1_pt1 | contig 12277 bp, 7 predicted proteins | sample 7445841 | NCBI WGS metagenome assembly JACCDP01 (sample SAMN15323441, study PRJNA562643) | freshwater metagenome | isolation source: river surface water | place: USA:Blue River Watershed | collected 2017-08-17
ATGTCAGACTGATAGAAGTAGAGCTTACCGGGATCCCAGGATTTGATAAAATTATCCAAAGTTCGCTTGGAAATCTCATCGTTAAAACTGGTGAAAGAAAAGTGCATCTTGAAATAGAGAAGGACGAGCTGCCGAACCTCTGAGCACCCCAGAGCAAAGGCATCTTGAGCTCCGAGACACAACCAAGTCGTTAATCCAAGGGCTCGTACTACAGAACCACATGAGCTTTTACCAAACGGCATCCCTACCACCTCCATGAACATCCGGCTAGGCGGGAGTCCTCTTGCTTAAGGACATTCGCAGCTTTGAGCCTGCCAGATTATGGGCCATATCCCTATTATACGCGCATCGTTCTTTAAAAAAACATGGCGCAAACTTACCGGCCACAACTACGAAGAAATTACCCACCTTCGCGAGAGCATACTCCGACGGTAAGTAATTTCAAGTAACAGACTACAAAAAACTTTAGAAACCTGATGTCACGAGACTTTGTTGAACTTGGGCTCTACGCTTTTTCTTCTTGGGACTTGGGATATGATCTGAGGAAGCAACCCGCGTGGCTTGATCCCATACATCGTGAGCTACAGCATGAGACATCACAGCGGGCTCGGCTGGACCAAAGTCACTCAGCAGAGCGACATCGCTCCCCCAGCTTTGTTCGTCATCATAAAGTCCGCCTTCGGCGCCTTCGAGCATCCTGCGAGCAGCACGACGTCTCAGAATAACGAAGCAAAAGAGGGCGAGGGCAAGCATACCCATGCCGCCGAGAACGGGATAAAACTCTGCGAAGCGCTGAGGTGGCACCCCCTTTAACTCGATCGACATGATCGCGTTCCAAGCTTGTGCCATAGCTTCTTCGTTCTTTTGAAATTCATCGGCGAGATCAGTATAAGTCAAGAGAGCTGCTCGCTCGGCCCCTGAAACAAAGATATTCATCTGGCTCATAGGCGTTCCGTTCAAAAGGAAGTGAGTGTATACGAGGATGGCATCCTTCTTGCCACGATAATCCGTGAGGCGATGTTCTAGGACTTGAAACTCGCTCACGCCTGCCGCTTTGCCAAATTCAGCTTGGAGCTTTTTGACGAGCTCTCCTTGTTCGGTGGCATCTATCGGCCGAGCTTCTTGGATAAGAGCGAGAGTAATGTTGCGTTGATAAGTAGTCTTGCCATACACAACCGGTCCAGCGGGCACTTGAGCCACCAACGCCTTCCCGAGATAGGGAGCGCGGTACTCCCAACCTTTGGGAGGTGTAATGCTGACGTCCATGTTTTCCACAGACACCGCCTGACCATCGGCGATTTTTGCCAGATTTTGTGCAATAGCCACCCGACTGTGCAGGGCCGATTGCATGAGCATAAAACTGAAGAGAGCGCTTCGGATACGAGACTGTACCATGTTCCACCATCCATTCCACAGCAAGCAGAGTCAGAAACAGCACGAGCGAGAGCTAGCGCATGGCGGCAATCTGCCACAGCCATGAAGGCGTGTCAACTAGGATAGTGTGAAGGTGGAGAGATCGTCGCTAGCGAGCTGCCGCAACGGTAGCCAACCCAAAAAAGGCTTTAAGATCCTGGTCGTTAAAGCTAAGACCAGCCCCGAGAAAATAGTTAGGGTTCTTTTTGGCCTTCCCGGTATCTGGATCGAGCCGAGTCGGATCGTCAACCCCAGCTGTGGCCATCAAGTGATCGAAGAAGAGGATACTTGCGTAGGCCTTGAGGTGGGCAAAACGTCGCTCTTCATCATTTTTCTCTGCAAAATCAAACGCTTCAATACTGACCTTGACCCGATCTCGCCAGAGAAAGGCATCGGCTGCGATACCTCCTGTAGACTCGAAGAGGCCCAGGCGTGCCGAAGCCCAACCCCAGCGCTTGGCCATTTGCAGGTTGAACTTCATACTCCTATCATCCCGAATTGTTTCGCGTGTTCTGGTCGAAGCATCGGCATTGTCTGCATCCAAGGTCTCGGTCCGCGTATCCACGATACGCTTTCGCTGATCGGTGAAGCCAAAAATATAGTTGGCATCCGGTCGGGTCATGAGACGAATGTTAAAGTAGGTTTGGCTGGTATTATCCTGCCGAAGCTCGGCATGGGTATCAACTCCGACCTGAAGTTTTGAGACGGGAGCCAGAGCTTGCCGAATCTCCTTCACCGCACCCTCAAGCTCATTCAAAGTCTTGTCGTCGTTGACGAGGCGACCGATGGTCCCCTCACCCTTTTCGATCTTCTGCGAAATCAGGCGAATATTCTCAGAAGCGCCTCGCACCTCAGTCATAGAATCGTCAAACTTAGCTAGAATACGCTCGACGCGACCACGGTTATCTTCGCTTGCGATCTGTCGTAGCGAAGCGGATACATCGCGAAAGTTATCAATCGTGTCTTTGAGATTGCTGCGATTTTCGGCGAGGATAAGCTTAGAATTTTCGGTAACTTCGCGCAGATTATCGACGATATCCTGCATGCGCTTTTCGCCTGTCTTGTCGCCAAGAACTGTAGCCATGTTCTCGGTGACCTTTTTGATGTCTGCCGCGATCGAACCTACCTGTCGAATAACCTCGGAAATATCACCACTGTCTTTGGCTGGAGGAATCAAGCCCTCAGGAGCCACTACTTCATCGCCACCCTCGGAGGCTCGCACGACATCGATAAATTTATCACCCAAAAAACCGACGGTCCGGACTGCGATCGTCGAACCTTTGGGAATCGGCACAGAGGCCAAAACTTCCAACTCGACCCGAGTACCGATACTGTCAAGCTGAACACTCGCGACGCGACCGATATTGACGCCGTTTGTTTTCACGTGTGTATTTTCAAGGATACCCGAAGCATCCTTGAGGCTCGTGTAGTAGCGAACTTTCTCCTTGCGGTCGAAGAGCTCGGGACTGACAAAAAAGATCGCAATCCCTGTTGCCACCAAGCCCAGCAAGGTAAACAATCCGACTTTAAACTCTGTATTCATCCGGCTCATGGGGAGCACACTCCTTCCAAAGGCTCAGAAAAATTCCATCGGTCCTTCGACCCTACCTGCAAAAAATTGACGAATCACGGGGTCTTTCGATTTCCTAAAGTCCTCCGGTGTACCCGCCAGCTGAACACGTCCCTTGTATAGCATCACCACATGATCTGCGATATCGAGAGCTGCTTTCAGATCGTGGGAGATGACCACCGAAGTGAGGTCCTTTTCACGCCGCGACACATCAGCAATCAGCTTATCTATCATCTCGGAGACCAATGGGTCCATCCCTGTTGTGGGCTCGTCGTACAGTACAATTTTTGGGTGATGTACCAAGGCTCGTGCAAGACCCACTCGCTTTTTTTCGCCCGTTGAGAGCTCCGTCGGATACTTCTGCTGGATACCTGGTAACCCAACTTCACTGAGGACCTCCTCGGCCCTTTGCTCCATCTCCCTTTCACTCATAGTGCTGTGCTCCATGAGCGGGAACATCACATTTTCCCCAACGGTCAAGCTATCAAAGAGTGCCGCCTGCTGAAAAAGCATCCCAAATTGCTTGCGATGTTCCCGCAGCTCCTCTTCAGAAGCCCCGGTGATATCGCGCGCGTCAACCAAGATACGACCGCTACTCGGATGTAAAAGGCCCATCATGTGCTTGATAGTGACCGATTTGCCTTCGCCCGACTTACCCAAAATAACGGTAATCTTTCCCCGCGGTATCGAGAGATCTAGCTCGTCGAGAACACGAAAGCTGCCAAAGATCTTGGTCACTTTTTCAAAGCGAATCATTTCCATACAATCTGCACATACGTCATAAAAAAATCGACCCCTAGGAGCGCCAGCAGCATCGTGACAACGGCATTCGTCGTTGCCCTTCCGACTCCCTTTGCTCCGCCACTTGCCGCCAAACCAAAGCGACAAGCGATCAAGCCAATCAATGTTCCAAACACAAAGGCCTTTTGTTGACCACTCCAGACATCACGCCAATTGACAACCCTAGCCAGCTTGTCGAAAAAAATGCCTTGGTCGATGTCGAAGATATTGAGGGCCACAACCCAGGAAGCTAATTGCCCGGTGAGATTAAAAAGAGCCACCAGCAAAGGAAGCATGAGCAAACTCGCAATCACCCGAGGAGCGACCAGATAGCTCACAGGATCGACAGCCATCGCTTCCATGGCATCGATCTGCTCGTTCACTTTCATCGTACTGATCTCCGCTGTCATCGCTGCACCGGCACGTCCAGCAACTAAAAAGCCAGCCATAAGTGGACTGAGCTCACGAGCCAGAGCCTTGGCATTCACAGCTCCTATCATGCTCTGACCACCAAAGATCATAAAAATCGTACCGATCTGTAGACTCACTGCAGCTCCTATAAAAAAGCCGCAGAGTAAAATGATGAAAGAAGATTCGTAGCCTATGAAGGCCATTTGCTGCAGGATGAGCTTCTTTCGAAAGGGTCGATGCCGCGCCGCGGTCCAGACTTGATGCGCGTACACCATAAAATTCCCAAGGACCTCGATCGCAGCGACCACAAGGTGTCCGACCCCAACAAAGGTGTAAGACAAGCTGCGATTGAACTGTGATCGAACTGGGACCATAGATCTAATACTCACTTTTCCTGTGGGACGATTGGCGTACAGAGACCCTCTTCGAGTGTAACGCGAAGCGATCAAGGGCCGAACCCTGCCAAATCCTTGACAGGGGCCTTCTTCTCCCTAAGGTACTGTCATCAGGGGGACATTCACTTAGCTTCTTGGCTTTTCGCGCAGCTTGCCACTTGAGAGAGCGTCAACAAATTGCCACAGACTCTCCTCGGAGTGAATCATCTGCCCCTGCTCTTCAATAAGATACAGAGGGATGTCCTGTGCAAACAGCTTTTCAGCGCGATGCAGCAGCTGATCGGCTAGATTTGCAGCATAGTGCTGACGTTTTGCCAAAATTGCAAAACCGTCGTGCAAATCCCGAGGTGCGTCTGGCCAAGCATCCCAGGCTTCTATCGAGGCCTGGAGGGAGAAGGGAATATTCCGGTTCAGAATGATCGCCAGCAAGGGATAATTCTGAGCCTGCAACTCCTTCATCAGATGCCCTGCTGAGCGAACCGCGTTGTTGTAAGGGGCGGAGACCAAGACAAAGCCTGTTGTGCTCTTCTTCAGTGACTCAGCCACCTCACGTCCGACCCTATTGAAGCCGATGATCACATCTTCCATAAGGACCAAAAACTCGGCGACGAGTCGCAGCATTTTTACGCCTGTTACACTGGAGATGCCGCTCATCAATTTGCCACCTGCCTTAAAGATGACGCCCGCGCCTAATTTTTGAGCAATGTGAAAGGGTTTGATCATCCAACTCATCACACCGTTCTCTATAAAACCAGAAAGTATATTAGGACGAGATAAGAAGTCCAAGGCATGAGTATCAGGAGGGGTATCGAGCACGATCAGATCGTAGCGATCCTGGCTAAGCATGCTTTCCAGCTTGGCCAAGGCCATATATTCGAGTGGACCACCAAGATTTGCAGATACTTCTTTGTAGATACTGTTCTGAAATATCTTTTCCTGGAGCGCTGGCGAGGAAGCAAAGCGTCTCACCATATCATCAAAAACTGCCTTTTGATCGAGCATGGCTGCCTCGAGGCTACCCGAGATCTGCCCTCCAAGCTGGACCGGACGGAGTTCGCTACCGAGGGGAATGCCGAGTGCATCAGCCAAGCGCTTGGCAGGATCGATACTCAGAAGACCCACACGCTTTCCCATCCGAGCTGCAAGCATAGCCATTGCTATCGAACTTGTCGTCTTACCGACGCCACCAGATCCTATTGTGACAAGAATCCGCGAGTTTCGTATGAGATCTTCGAGTGAAGGTTGCACTTGGGGCATCATAGCGGTACCGCCTCCTTCAACCACTGTTCCATGACCTTAGGATCGAGGGGCTCGTCAAAAGCACCTCGTTCGCGCAGGAGATAGACGGGCCATGGCTTTGCATCCTGGCGTGAGATCGCTTGCAATCCTTCTAGCAAGCGTCGGCGACTCTGCTCTTCTGCGAGCGAGCGCTGCTTCCAATATTCCAATCCTTGTGCCATCGCAGATGCAATCGCTAAGTCTGAGGCACCCGCAGGTAAGGGGGGAAAACAGCGATTCAAGATGAGAGCTGACACTTTAGCTGGAGATTCGCGTTGGAGGCGTGAGGTAAAGTCTAGGGCCTCACCGATCACCAAATCTTCGGGTACTGTCACCAGGGCAACCCCAGTTTTTTCGATATTGGATAGATAATCTCTAACCCTCTGGGTTTCATCGATCACAGGACCCGCCATCCCCGAGTTCAAGACCGCATCTGGCGTCTTTAGCAGACTCAAAAAGTGACCTGAGGCAAAACCATCGAAGATCACAAGGTCAAAGCGCTCGTCACGGTCCAGCTCACAAAAGTAATAGAGACGGCCCAACAGTGTGAGCTCTGAAATGCCAGGGAGAGTTTGGATGAAAGATCTGACGAGTGGCTTGGTAAAAACTTTTTCAAAGAGTTTGGCAAAGCCGAGGTGTTTGATCACAAAGTCACGGAAGTTATCCTGAGGATTCAGGTTGATCACAGAGATACCAGGCAGAACTTCTCTGAGGTTATGCCCTACAGGATCGTGACCGAATAAGGGAGCCAACTGGTCGTGAGCGCTTGATTCCACAAGACACACACGCTTTCCTTGCGAACGAGCCAGCAAAGCCAGAGCAACACTGCTCAATGTCTTTCCTATCCCGCCTTTCCCTGTGACTAAGATAAGTTTTTTTTGCAGCAACGCTGCGAAAACATCTTGCACGCGACCTCCTGTGTCGTGTCTCAAGAAGGCCTTAGGTCGACTTCTTGTCGTCCTTATTTTCATCTTTCAAACGGGGAGCCTCGTCTTCCTTGATTCCCTTTTTGAAATTCTTAATGCTCTCGCCAATTGCGCCACCGAGTTTAGGGAGCTTGGATGTCCCGAACAAGAGAACCACAACTGCCGCAATGATGAGTAGTTCCGACCAACCTGGCATCATATCTCACACTCCTCTTCCAAAAACATGTCTTTTATGTGCTGATCGCAAAGTTTGCACTATGTCTTTTTACCAGAGCAAACCTTTGTGACCTTAGTATACCTGCTCTCGTCCCGATCGCTAAGTCGCTTCTTTGTCTCAATGCATTTTTCACTAGAATCTCCATCCCGCTAACCTGCCTTGTCTAAGGTCACAGAGGCCTGGTTCGGGGCCGTCTGAGTTCCACTGAGCGCCTGCGTACTCCAGGCTGCTGCAAGATAATATGCTGGCTGATGCCCTTCGATCAGTTGAGACTGTAGGAATTCGCGAAAAGCCCAACGCTTTTGCTCCCAACCGAGCTGATCGAACTGTGCGTCCCGCAGAGCTTGGATGTTCAGCGCATCGAGCTTACTATTATCGGCACTCAGGAGATAAATATTTTTATGCAGGTTGGCGCTCGTCACTTTCCAGTAGCGTAGATAACGACCATTCTGCAGGGAAAGTACGACTCGATTGAGTGGGGTGACTTCTTGCGGACTGCCCAGGACGAGCGGCCGAACTGGTCCAAAATGTCCGCTCAAAACTTCACCCTTCTGGCGATGCAATAGACTAAACGACAAGGTGAGGGCCTCGAGGCTTTGGATTCCGGGATGCCCTTGCAGCTGTTTTTCTAGCGCTTCCCTGACATCGTCTGAACTCCATTCCTCGCTCCCTGCGTCAGCCAAGAGGGTACGCAGCACGAACATTTCATGCCAAAGTACGGCTGCCAAGCTGCTTCGAATTTCTTCGGGTCCGTTGAGACGACAGTAAGTCAAGAGATAGGCGTTATCACCAAGGCGCAGACCGAGATACCAGAGGGACTCACGCGCCGAACGCAAGGTCCCTTCCGTCCAGATGTGCAGCCAAGAGCAAGGTTCTAACTGAAAGTTACCGGGGGCGTATTGCATAGGCACCGAGTAGGGATACAAAGCGTCCGGTGGCAAGTACTTTGCCAACCACACTCCAATCTGTGCTCCAAGCTCGTCCAGTAACTGGCGCTGCCGAGTGGAGTCTTGGTCCTGAAGACGATTTTTTTCGAGAAAGAGTGTTCCAAGTCCAATTCCACCATAGCGTATGGGAACCATTGTATTCATACTGCGTTGTTTGAGCGGTGAAGGACTATAGGAATCTTTGTCGCTGCCCTTCGCACTCAGCACTGAAGTTGAGGCTATCTCTGCAGGCTCTTCTCCCTGGCCGAAGACCATAGTCCCTGCTGTATCGGTAATGGTCGCGGTAGTATCTGTGATGGTCGCCGTGGCATCGAGCATCGGGGCCGTCAACGTTACATTCTCTTCTCGGACCTCACGCGTGTGAGAGACTGTATCGCCGATCATCCAAGGCGCATCTCCCACGGGTATAGTCAGAGTCGAGCGCAGTTGGCTATAAGGCGTCGTGTAGCTCACGATCTGCTGCCATTTGGGGTCTGATGCTGCAGACTCGATCGAAGCTTGTGTCATATCTAGCCAGGTGACGAGATAAGCTGCCTCGTATTCAAAACGTTCTTTGAGAAGTTCAAAGAGGCGCTCTTTTGCTCGCTCGAGCTTTAAGTCACCTTGCCGAAAGTTCAAGAGTAGACTCATGTGCTCGGTGAGAAAGTGATCGAGTATCACGCGTGGCATTTGCGTCTGCAACGAACCATGGCTCGTCATTTCTTCTTGCAAAAACATACCCTGATCGCGAGAAATTTTGCGACAGATTGCATAGACTAACGGCATCTGCAGCTGCCGTGAGCGATCGTTTACTTTTTGAAGGTAGTCCACGCGCAAGAGAGCTTTGCTCTCTTGTAGATGACGTCCAAACCACAGCTCTGCAAAGATTTCGACCATCGGCAATTGACTCATCTTAGCTTTGCGTAGGGCTCGATCGTAGTGGAGATTGACCCTTGGACCTTTCATAATCTCCTGAATCCGGGCAAAGAACAGGATGGGTATAGCGCGCGCTTTATGCTGAGGGCGTTGGGTCAAAGCTTGAAGGCGCATAAGTTGAGCTTTGTGCTGCAGTGGATCAAGTAGATCCCGTCCATATTCGAAAGCATAGACTTCTGCAAACACACCCAGAAATAGCAGGACAAAGTCCACTTCATGCGGCACATAGAGAGGTTCCGAAAGTCCGTCACGGAAGTTGTAGAGCACATCCTCATAAGCCTGACGGCACTTTTCTCGCTCTCCAGCAGCAAGACTCACGATGGCTTCGGTGATGCGAGCAAAGGCATCCCACCGTCGACTCCCCAACTGGGCTCTCTTTTCTATAAAGCTAAGATAGCTGATGATCAGGTCGCGAGAATCGGCTAAGAGCAGCCAAAAAAGATAGTAAGCCACAGCACGGGGTGTTAGCCAATGCCGCACGGTGAGCATATGCGGCAACGAAAGTGTGAGACGAGCCAGCTCTTTGCCTTGGGCTTGGGTGAGCAAACCATAGAGCCGATAGAGTTGCTCTTGCATCGATGCCAAGCGAAAGTCCACCGATTGCAAACCTTCCTTCATCGCCTCAATCTGATAACGCGGATCCTCAGACTTACCTTGGTAAGCATCCACAAACAGCAGCTGGACAAAATTTACATAGCCTTCGATGGACTTCCACGACCGATCCCTCGCCAACCTTTGGATCACTTCCAGCAACTGGTAAGAACGCACGCGAAGTCCTGCGTAGGCCAAAATGATCGCATGATCGCAGAGGAGTCGCAGAGCGATATCAAAGGGTACACCAAAGCGAGCGGCTCGCTTCATCATCTCCATATGATAGACAAGGCCAAGCCGTCGATCGTAATTGAGTCCTGCATCTTGCCCCATAAGGTAAAGCAAGAACGGATGAAAGCTTTGCCGTTCTCCCTTGAGCGTAACTGGTTCGGCCTTCCTCAATATCTTAAACGGCATACTCTTAGGCAAAGGACGCAATGTCGTCAATGCCAGTCGGAAAGCTGCCCATGCGGTCGACCAGGCATTGGCCGAAGGAACCGGGAATTGCAGCTTCTGGAAGGTATAGACCAACTCTTTAAGAGCTGCTCCGACATAACCACCCACAAGGTGCAATAACGCTAGCTTGTGGGACACATAGGCGAACTCCACCCGGCTGAGGGTGAACTTGCGCATCTCTATATAGAGCCGTGCAGCATCGGTGAAATCTCGGTTAGCAAAAAAGATATCCGCAAGAGCATAGTAAACCTGCTTTTGAATCTGCAAGACCTGCTTAGGGTCAATTTTTAGCTGAGGTAAGAGCGAACGTACATTTTCATAGTAGCGCTGGGCTGTGAGGAGCGCTTGAACTTCTACGGCTTTGGCTCCTGCCAGCATATTGAAACGAACAGCTTTCAACAGAAGATCGCCATCAGTATTCGCTTCGGGCAATAACGCCTGAAAGTAGTGATGGGCCAGGGTAAAAATCGCCTGCTGACTCGGATTTTTTTCTTTGCCTTCGCTCTGCTTAGCGACGAGAAAGTGAAGTTCTCGACAACGCTCAGGAGGAATGTGATCGCGAAGCGTTTCACTCACGCTACGATGGCAAAAGATATAGGTATGATCCTGTCCGTCACGCACAGAAGACTGTATTTTGAGGAGAAGCCCTGACTCGACTGCGTCCTTTATTGTTCGTTCGACGAGAGTCCGTGGGAGCTCAGGTGAAATCAAGAGGCTATCCAGCGAAAACTGAGTCCCTATGATAGCCGCAACATCAAGAACTTGCCTCTCGTTTTCGGGCAACTCGTTGAGTCGACTGAGTGTCAAATCGATGGAACTTGAATGAATCGGTGCCTTAGCAATCTCTTCAATCCCATAGAGCCACTGCCCTTCGCTATCTAAGCTCAAGAGCTCTTGGGTCACCAAACTGCGATGTAATTCGAGCACATAGAGGGGATTACCACTGGTCTTGTTTACTACATAATCGACCAGCTCAGGATCCGCTATTTCCTCTTCTCGATTTAAAATGCTTTGACTCAGTTGCGTGATAGCCTCAGCAGGCAGCGGCCCCACATCGAGCTCCTGGTAGCGCCGCTTGAGCTTGGAAAATTTGGCGAGAAAAGCCTGAAAATTAGCTTTGGTATTGGATTCGCTCGGGCGATGGGAAATGACCAGAAAGAATTGCTGCGAATTATTGTAGCTAAAAAAACGATCGATCAATTCAAGGCTCTTATCATCGGCCCAATGCATGTCATCCAGAAAAAAGGCAACCGGCTCCGCTTCGCTCGCCAAGCAGCGTGTAAAGTCAGAAAAGGCCTTAGCAAAATCACTAAAATCAGCCGACTTGTCAGTCTCGAGCTCACTCCTGACCAGATCTTCGCTCACATGCTCGTCGAGATAGGGCTTGAGGCCTTGTACGACTTCAGCCACAAGACCTGCAGTAGGTCCCAGCAATGTACGAACACGGCGTCGGATCTCTTCTGCTTCGTTCGGCTGTGTTTTGAAGATGTGAATGAGATATTCGTTAAAACCGTTAGCTAGGGCATTAAAGGGTAAGTTGTTCTCATGCCGTGAAAAGCTTGTGCTGATATAGCGAATCTTATGACGTCCGAGATAAGCACGAAACTCTTTGAGCAGTCTGGTTTTGCCAGTCCCTGCTTCACCCTTGATGACAGCCAGTCGGCTGCGACTTTTTTCTTTGGCGATCGCGTTGTAGTTGCTCACCAGTGTCTCAAACTCTTGCTCGCGCCCCACCATGGGAATGTTGGCAGGTAGAATATTGAGACGATCGTAGCGACCGAGCACAAATCGCTGTCCACGTGGCCGTTGCGATTTTAAAATGCGACGTATCCTCTGCAAGTCAACGTGCAGTCCAAAAGCCGTTTGATAGCGATCTTTGGGGTGTTTGGCCATGAGCTTCATGACCACATCGTTCACCAGACCTGGAACATCGGGACGAATGTGAATCAGAGGTTCGGGATTTGCGTAGGCATGATCTCGTGCCAGCTTCTCGCGCGTACTCCCAGCAAAAGGCGGACGACCTGCGAGTACTTCGTAAAGGACACAGCCGAGGGAATAGAGGTCGCTGCGATGGTCTACCGGAAAATCAAGGTACTGACTGGTTTCTGGCGCCATATACAGCGGGGTTCCAGCTATGTCTGTATTGTTTTGATCGTCCGTATAGAGATCAAGTTCGCTGAGGCGAGCGATACCAAAGTCCAAGACTTTGACCAGATGTCCGCCCTCGGCCCCGCGTTCGATAATGATGTTTTGGGGTTTGATATCGCGGTGAATGATGTTCTTGGCATGCGTGTATTCGAGAGCGGAGGAGACCTGAAGCCCCAAGTCAAAAAAGAAATCGAGATTTTTGCGCCCACCACGGACCAAAGACTCTTTGA
>JACCDP010034374.1_pt1 | contig 12273 bp, 13 predicted proteins | sample 7445841 | NCBI WGS metagenome assembly JACCDP01 (sample SAMN15323441, study PRJNA562643) | freshwater metagenome | isolation source: river surface water | place: USA:Blue River Watershed | collected 2017-08-17
GCCCAGGGTCATAACCCAGCATCTGGGGCAAGGCGGCAAAAATCGCGGTGTCGCAGGCCCGACCCGCCACCAGCACATCGGGCAAGGTGCGAAGGGCCGCCTCAAAGGTGCTGCAGCCACACTGGGCCACCATCTCGCAGGCGCGCAGTTGGGCCGCCTCGGGCACCGGCAAATCCAGGCTCGCCCCCACGGGCTCCAGCGGCCGCACCCGCCCCTCCTGCACCGCCCGTTCCATGAGGGCCAGCGGCAGATCGCTGCAGACCGAGGCCACCCGAATGGACCAGCCCCGCTGGAGCGCCAACTCGCGCAGCACATCCAGGGTGGCCTGCAGATGTGGTCGCGCGCCAGCGGTGCCCGCGCTGCCGATGATCAAGGGCACATCCAGCGCACGCGCGGCTTGCAGCACCAGTTCCAGATCACGGCGAACCATGGCCGCCGGTGCCGCCATCTGGCCCGAGCCCAGGTAAAAAGGGCCCGGATCGATGGAGCCCATGTCGCAGCCGATGAAATGCGGCCGCCTGTCCAACCCGCGCTCCAGGGCCGCCTGGGCGATGCCAAAGCCCAGCTGCCCCGAGGCTGACAGCACCCGCAAGCGCTCCCCGCCGGGTCGGTGCGTCTGCAGCAAGCGCGCCACCGCAGTCATACCCGCAGCTCCAGCAAGGCAGCGTGCTGCTGGGCCCCATAGACATCCCCATCGCCCGGGTCGCCAGCGCACAGCCGCCTGGGCATGGACAGTTTGATCGCCAGCACCTCGTCCAGGTCAAAGCGAAGAATCTGCGCCGGATCGAGGCCGTACACGGCAGCCACTGCGGGCCGAGTCAGAGCCTGGCTGTCCCGGGCGCGCTCAAAAGACGCCCGGTCGGGGAAAAACAGATCGACCGTCAGGCACAGCGGCCCAGCGTTCTTGCTGCGTATCACGCGAGCCACCTGGGACAGAGGCACGAGGCTCATGCCGTCACCGCGCCGTAAAGCCGCCATCGGCGCACAAGACCTGACCGGTGATGAAGGACGCGCGGGCTGAGAGCAAGAAGCTGACGACCTCGCCAATCTCCTCGGGCCTACCGAGCCGGGCCATCGGAATCGTGGCCTCCATGGCCGCCAGGGCCGCCGGATCGGCCAGGACGGGGGCCACCATGGGCGTGGCCACCGGGCCAGGCCCGACCGCGTTGATCCGAATCCCCTGCGTCGCCCACTCCAGGGCCAGGGAGCGCACCATGCCGTTCAGCCCCGCCTTGGAGGCGGCATAGGCCGCGCCGCGGGCATGCCCGACCAGGCCGATCTGGCTGCTGATCACGACCACGCTGGCGTCGCTCAAAGCTTGCTCGCGCATGCAAGCGATGGCCGCACGCGTGAGGACGAAGGTGGCATCGAGGTTGAGGGCCAGCGTCTGCCGCCACTCATGGAGAGACATGTCGTCCGACGACTTCTTGAAGAAGATGCCGGCGCAGCAGGCCAGCGCATCGAGGCCACCGAGCGCGGCCTGGGCCCGGGCCGGCAGTTGGGCGCAAGCCGCGTCGTCCAGCAGATCCTGCACGAACACCGTGGCAGTCGGCAAAGCCTGCAGCAGCGTTTCTCGCTGGGCTGGCGACTGCACCACGCCGGCCACCCGGGCCCCGTGACGCGCCAGGGCACAGGCCGTGGCCAGCCCGATGCCCGATCCGGCCCCGGTGACCAGTGCGCGTCGGCCAGCGAGCTCGGAGACAAGGGGCGCCATGCCTCAAAGCCCCAGGTAGTTTTTGCGCAGCTCGGGGTCGCGAGCGAGCTCATCGGACCGGCCCTGCATCGCAATCACCCCGTTTTCAATGATGTAGGCCCGGTGCGCGATGGCCAGGGTCTGTACTGCGTTTTGCTCCATCAATAGCACCGGCAGCCCGTCGCGATTGATGCGCTGGATCAACGCGAACATCTGCTCGACCAGCAAGGGCGACAGGCCCAGCGAGGGTTCGTCCATGATCAACAGGGTCGGCTCTGACATCAGGCCGCGCCCGATCGCCAGCATCTGCTGCTCACCGCCGGAGAGCGTGCCCGCCAGCTGGGAAAAGCGCTCGCGCAGCCGCGGGAAGATGTCGACCACCTTCTCGATGTTCTGGCCACGCCGCTGCCGCCCGCGCACCAGACTGCCCAGCTCCAGGTTCTCCCGCACACTGAGGTTGGGGAAGATGCGCCGTCCCTCAGGGACGTGGATCAGGCCGCGCTTGACCACTTCGCTGGAGGACAGCCCCGCAATCTCCTCGCCCTGAAAGCGGATGGAACCACCGAACGGCCGGTACAGCGCCGAGATGTTGTTGTTCAGGGTGGACTTGCCCACCCCGTTGCTGCCCAGCACCGCGACGATCTCGCCAGCGCCCACATCCAGATCGATACCGCGAAGAATCTCCACGCTGCCATAGCCGGCACGCAGCTGTCGAATCTCAAGCATGGGCACCTCCGGCAGAGACCACGCCGGCCATCTGGTCAGCCGCGCCACGGCCCAGATAGGCCTCCACCACATCGCGGTTGTTCACGATATCGCGCGGCGCTCCCTCCGCGATGATCTTTCCGTAAGACAGCACGTAAATATGCTCTGACAGGCTCATCACTGCATGCATGACGTGCTCGATCAGCAAGATGGTCACGCCGCTATCTCGAATCTGGCGCACGATGGCAATGATTTCAAGGATTTCCTGCGGATTGAGTCCAGCCATGACCTCGTCAAGCAGCAGCAGCTTGGGTTCGGTGGCCAGGGTACGGGCCAACTCCAGCCGCTTGCGACCGGCCACCGTGAGCTCGGCAGCGGGCTGATCGAGCATGGACGCCGGTATCCCCACCCGCTCGGCCACCGTGCGTGCATGCGCCAGCGCATCGACGCGACGGGCATGCAGTTGGTGCGAGCCAACGGCGATGTTCTCAAGCACGGACAGCTTGGCAAAGGGCTGGGTGATCTGAAAGGTGCGGACCATGCCGCGTCGCGAAATGTCGTGTACCTGCATCCCCGTGATGTCCTGGCCGAGGAATTCGACCCGGCCCTGGTTGATGGGCAGGAAACCCGCGATGCAGGCAAACAAGGTGGTCTTGCCCGCCCCGTTGGGCCCAATCAGGGCCACGATACGACCCTGATCAACCTGCACGGACGCGTCGTCCACCGCGCGCAGGCCGCCAAAAATCTTGGTGAGATTGGACACCTTGAGCATCATGCGCCTCCCGATCGGCCGGAGCGCCGCTTGAACAGGTCGATCAATCCGTTGGGCAGGTAGGCAATGATCACCACCAGCAAGGCGCCGTAAAGCACCAGGGACAGACCTTGAATGGTGAACCAGGCCCGGGTGACCTCGCTCACGGCTGCCAGCAGGACAGCGCCGATCAAGGGGCCATACACCGTGCCCGCCCCGCCGATCATGCTGACCAGCAGCATCTCCACCGATTTGTCCACCCCGAAGGCAATCATGGGGTCGATGTAGAGGAAGTACTGCGCAAAGAAGCAGCCCCCGGCGCCCGCAATGGCTCCCGAGATCATCATGATCTTGGTCTTCTCGGCAAAGGCGTTGATGCCCAGGGCGCGCGCCGAGTCCTCGTTTTCGCGGATGGCGGCCAGCCGTGCCCCGAAACGCGAGGCTTTGAGCCACAGGGCCAAGGCCACCGAGACCACCGTCAAGGCCAGAATGATGTAATAAAACACGCGGCGGTCGCCAAACTGGAAGTTGGCTGCCGTCTGCTTCATTGGAATGAGCATGCCCAGGCCGCCGCCGGTGATTTCAACCGAGTTGGCGATGATGCGAAACACCTCGGAAAAAGCCAGCGTGATCAGCGCGAAATACGAGCCTTTCAGGCCGGCGCGGAAGGACAGCACCGCAATGAGCCAACCGGCTGCCGCGCCGGCCAGGGCCGAGACCGGCAGACCCAGCCAGGGATTCCAGCCCAGCCGCATCTGCACGATGGTCGAGGCATAGGCGCCCACCCCGAAGAAGGCCACATGGCCAAAGGACAACTGACCGGCAAATCCGCCAGCGATGTTCCAGGACTGGCCAATGAAGGCGTAGAACAGGGCCAGCACGGCAAAATTGACCATGAACGGCGAGCTAAACACCAGCGGGAAGACCAGGGCCAGCACCAGCAGCAGACCATGCACCGCCCAGGAAGAACGGTCGACCTTCATCGCTTGTCTCCAAACAGCCCGGACGGGCGAAACAGCAAGATCAGAATAAAGATGAGAGAAATGCCAATCTGGCCCAGACTCTCACCGAGAAACAGACCGCCAAAGGATTCGGTCAGTCCGACGATCAGCCCACCGATAACCGCGCCCAGGAAGCTGCCCATGCCCCCGAGGACCACCACTGTGAAGGCCACAATCACGAACACGTGGCCGCTGGACGGTGAGACATAAAAAATTGGCATCAGCAGGCAAGCGGCCGCGCCCAGCGTGGCCAGTCCGATGCCAAAGGACACCGCAAAGATGCGATCGACATCGATCCCCACCAAACGGGCCCCCATGCGCTCCTTGGCCACGGCACGGATGGCCTTGCCGGTGTCGGTCCGGGTGATGAACAAACCGAGCAGGCCACACAGGACCATGGCCGCCACGAAAGAAACCACCTTGGGCACACCCAGCAGCAGGGGACCGAGCTCGATCATCTTGTCGCTGTAGGCCAGCGAGATCGTGCGCGAATCGCCCTTGAAGAACATCAGGGCCAGGTTCTCGATCAGGATGGACAGCCCCAGCGTGATCAGCAAAATGTTTTCATCACGGCCCAGCGAGAGTTTTCCGATCATGTGCCGGTACAGCAAATAGCCCAGCGCGTACATGCCCGGCACCATGACCAGCAGGGCCAGGTAGGGATCGACCCCAGCCTTGGTCAGCAAGAAGTAGACGCCAAACATGGCCAGCATGAGCATGCTGCCATGGGCAAAGTTGATGATATGCAGCACGCCATAGATGAGCGTCAGGCCCGACGCCACCAGGGTGTAGATGCCGCCCATCAGCAGGCCGTTGATGGCCGCCGCTAGCAGAATGAAGGGATCCACGGTACGTCCTGAACTTGGAAATCGACAACCAGGCCGCCACCCTGCCCGACCGAGGGCCCAGGGCCGGCCCGGCCGCAACCCCGCAGGGTTGCGGCGGCCTTCTCAACCGAGGGGTGCTATCAGCTGAACTTGGGCTTGGGGAAGACGGGCTTGGTGGCCGCGAACTCATTGGGCCAGACCACGTCGATATCGGTGCGCGAGGCCTGCAGCAGCACCGCGCGACCGCCCTGGTTTTGACCATTGACAAACTTGGTCGCACCGTAGGGCATGAAGTGATCCGACCAGGTGCTGGCCTCCAGCGCAGCGATGGCCTTTTCTTTGTCGGCGGTACCGGCACGCTGCAGCGCATCGGCGTAGCACTTGACCGAGTTGTAACCGCAATACACCTCGAAGGTGAACAGCGCGCCGCGATCGGCTGCACGCTTGCGCAGGTCGGCCGCCCTGGGGTTGCGCGGGTTGAACCAGTGGTTGAAATCCATCATGTGCTGGGCCACATCGGGCTGCTCCTGCACGAGCTTGTAGTTAAAGCCGCCTCCGAGCACACTGAACATGGCTGCCAGGTCGACCTTTTGCTGATGCAGGGTACGGGCCAGCAGCACGTACTCGTTCTGGTAGTTGCTCATGATCACCAGGTCGGGGCGCAGGCTGCGGATGCGCAGGGCCACGTTGGAGAAATCACGGGTCGGGTTGGCATGCTTGATGACCTCGGCCACCTCAATGCCGACGCCCGGCAGCTTGCCAGCCAGCAGCTTGGCCGTGCCCGTGCCAAATTCGGATTCTTCGTGAACCAGAACCGCCTTCTTGGCCACACCGCCGGCGGCCTTGTTGACCTGGCCCAGGCCTTCGATGGCGTCGTCCACGCACTTGCCGAAGCCGGGCGCCAGACGGAACACGTTTTTCAGGCCGCGATTGACGATGTTGTCAGACACCCCCACGTCGATCATGAAGGGGGTGTTGTACTTGGCAGCCGCCTGGGTCGCCGGCAGCGCAATGGCGCTGGAGAAGCAACCCACGTAAGCGGCCACGCCCTCCTGATGCAGACGCTCGACCTCGGAGACGCCGACCTCCGGGCGCGACTGGGAGTCGCCCAGGGCCGCCTCCAGACGCGCACCGCCCATGGACTTGATGCCACCGGCTGCGTTGATCTCGTCAATGGCCAACTGGCAACCCAGACGGCCCTGGCCGCCGCTGTAGGCCAGGCCACCGCTGACCGGGTGCACCAAACCGATCTTGATGGATCGGGGTTGAGCCAGCAAAAGACCCGGGGCGCCGAGCGCTGAAGCAGCCGCACCGGCCTGCAGGACCAAACGACGGGACACGCGAGCTTGAGACGTCATGGTAAATCCTTGATGATGGAAACTGGAGGTTGATCGATATTGTCCTATTGATAGGACAATGGGGCATACTGTGCAGGCCTGCGGCCAACAAGTCAAGCGGGCCATCCCCAAAGGGTTATTTGGCCGCCCACGGATCGGCGCCAGCCCCTATGATCGAAACGCGCATGGACCACGCCCACTACGCCTACAGCGCCCTGCCCCTGAGGCCCCCAGGTCCCTTGCCGGGTGGGCTGCACTTGTTCGTGGTGCTCTACCTGGAGCACTGGGATTTTCAAGCGCCGCCCGGCAGCCTGCGTGACCCGCGGTTCGTCGGGGAGTTCGGCAGCTTCAATCCCGACTACCGCAGTTGGTCTCAGCGCGAATATGGCCTGCGCATCGGGGTCTTTCGACTGATCGAGGCCCTGCGCCAGGCCGGCATCACCGCCTCGGTAGCGGCCAACAGCCAGGTGTTGCCGCGCATTCCCACGGTGGTGCGCAGCCTGCGCGATGCCGGCGCCGACTGGCTGGGCCACGGTCTGGCAGCCACCCAGATGATGCATGCGGACATGCCCCTGGACGAGCAGCGCCGGCACATCGAGTCGTCGGTGGCGGCGATTGCCGAGCACACCGGCGCCCTCCCCAAGGGCTGGCTGAGCCAGGACTGGGGCACCAGCGCGCACACCTACGGCCTGCTGGCTGATGCCGGCCTGGGCTACACCCTCGACTGGGGCAATGATGACCAGCCCTACTGGCTCAAGCCGGCCGGCGCATCCGGCCGGCGCCTGCTGGCCCTGCCCATGTCCAGCGAGTGGGACGATGTGCAAGCCCAGTGGTTGCGTCAGATCGAACCGGAGCAGCACGCCCTGCAGATCCGCGAGGCAGCCCGCCGCATGGCCCAGGAGTGCCAGCAGCAGCAACGCTGTGCGGTGCTGGGTTTGGGCCTGCACCCCTGGGTCTGGGGCATGCCCAGCCGCATCACGCATTTGCGCCGGCTGCTCAGCGACTTGCAGCAGATCAACGCCCACATCAGCACCGCGGACCGGCTGTACGCCCAGTGCGCGGCCCACCCGCCTGCCCCAGATGGCCCCTGAAGGATCGCCCCATGCACTACCTGGACCGACTCAGTCAATTTGCCGCCGAACTGGACTACCGCAAGCTGCCCGGAACCGTGCAGGAACAGGTCGGCTGGATCCTGGCCGATACGCTAGCCGCCACGGCCGCCGGCTCGGCCGAGCCCGAGCTCAAGGCCCTGGCCTCGCGCCAGAGTCGCAGCGAATCGGCCACCCTGATCGGACTGGGGCGACGCGGCACCTGCGAGGCGGCGGCCTTCATCAACGGTACCGCCGGCACCTTCCTCGAGATGGACGAGGGCAACCGGTTTTCACGCGGCCATCCCGCAGTGCATGTGATCGCTGCAGCCGTGGCGCTGGCTGAGGAGCGTGAAGCCAGCGCCGAAGACCTACTCAGCGGCATCGTGGCCGGCTACGAAGTAGGCTCGCGGCTCGGCGCGGCCTCGCAGCTGCGCGGTGCCATGCACCCGCACGGCACCTGGGGCACGATCGGCGCTGCAGCGGCCTGCGCCCGCATCGCCCACTTCAGCGCCAGCGCGATGCGCGAGGCACTCAATGTGGCCTCGTCGCTGACCACTGCCACCTCCAAACGGACCATGCTCGAAGGCGGCCTGGTGCGCAACAGCTATGCCGGCCTGAGCAACCGCAACGGGCTGCTGGCGGTCGATCTGGTCGAGTGCGGCTTCACCGGCGAACGCGATGGACCCGCCTCGCTGCTGGGGCAGATCGTCTCGGAGACCTTCCGTCCTGAGGAAGTCATCCGGGACCTGGGACAAGACTGGCACCTGATGCACAACTACTTCAAACTGCATTCGTGCTGCCGCTACAACCATGGCACGCTCGATGCCTTGGACGAACTGGCCAGCCGTGGCGGTTTGCCCGAGGTCGAGCAGATCGAGCGCATCGACGTGCACACCTACCACCTGGCGGCCGAGCTCGATGACCCGGCCCCGGCCAACACCCTGGCCGCCAAATTTTCCGTGCCCTTTGCGGTGGCCACGCGCCTGGTCAACGCGTCCAGCGCGCTGGAGAGCTTCACCTGGGAGGCCGTTCGAAACCCACGGGTGCTGGAACTGGCGCGCCGGGTGCACATCACCCACGACCCGGCCATGAGTGCGCGCCTGCCCATGGAACGACCGGCGCGGGTGACTTTGCACCTCAAGGATGGACGGCAGCAGGTCGGTCAAGCCGGCGTCAATCGTGGCGACGACGCTGCGCCCTACACCCGCGAGGAATTGCGCGGCAAATTCATGAGTCTGACTGGCCGCATCTGGCCCGCTGCGCAAGGCCGCGAACTGCTAGAAGCCACCCTGGGGCTGGCTGGGCTGCAAGTGCCGCTGCGTCTCTGGCTGGCCCTGCTGTCGCGGCCACCGGCGTCTTCTTGAACCCGGAAGCAAGCAGGACGACAGGCTCAGGGTGCCTCTAAGGGCCCGACCTGGCATGTCGCTGCCGCCCCCGGCTAACGCAGCGAGTTGTCGCCGCTCATGTAGACAAAAACCTGCGCGAACAAGCCGTCACGCAAGGCAAAGAAATTGCAGTTGTTTTTGTACAGCTTCTCACCGGCGTGGGTGACGTTCTCGACCCGGAAACGGCTGGCCACCCGCTGCGCGGGCACATCGAGCACATGGTCGAAGTCGCCGTGCCAAACACTGGCATAACGGTCGTTGAGCCGCTCGAACATGCCACGCAGCCCGGTGTCACGCCCCTGGTACTCGAGCGCATGGTTGGCAATGACAAAGCGGGCATCAGGGACAAAACACGAGAGCGTCGCCTCCATGTTCATCTGATCGACGGCAGCAAAGTAGCGCTCAACGAGCGCCTGCAACTGCGCTGCATCCAGCCAGGGCTTACCCGCGTTCATACAAGCTCCCGGGTGGGCGCTTTGAAGCCGGCGTCCTGCAGGCTGCGAAACAGCGCCAGCGCCCGGCTGTGGCTGGCCCGGGCCTGCTCAGACAGGGCTTCTTGCTGCAGTCGCTCCTCCTCCACAAAATGGCCGTGGCTGCGCCCTCGCACACACAGGGCGGACGGGCGAACCGCTCCTACCGGCTTGACATGGGCGGGGATGTAGCTGATGGCAAAACCCAGGCGCCGGTCATCGGTGTCATTGCCAGCCGATGCGTGCACCAGATCGGTGTGATGCAGCGACATCTGGCCGGCTGCCACCGGCATGAACTGGCCCTGCGCCTGGTCAAAACGGCCGCTGATGCCCTGGCCACGCCGAATCATGTTCATCGGCTCGGGCTGGTCGTCATGCTCAAAAGCCCCCCAGCGGTGACTGCCCGGCAGGGCCTGCATGCAACCGGCCGCAATGCTGGCGTCCGAAAGGGCCACCCAGGCCGTCACATGCAGGTGCGGCTCCAGATAGAAATAGGTGCTGTCCTGGTGCCAGCGCACGAAAGCCGGGGTGCGGGCCTCCTTGACGAACAGGGTCGAGTGGTAGACGAGGATGTCGGGGCCGATCACATCTTCGACCGCATCGAGGATGCGCGGATGGTGAACCAGTCGATCGGCCCAGTCAAACAGCAGATAGCTCTTGGACTTTTCAGGAAAGTCAATGGGGGCTCCACGCTCCAGCTCCCAGCTCTCCAGCTCGCTGCGACACGACCGCACCTCGTGAGCCTGCAGCACATCGATCGGAAACACAAAGCCATCACGCTCGTAGGCCTCAACCTGGGCGCGTGTCAGAACCTTGGGCATGCGCAACTTACCTGCCTTTCATGGTTTGCGGGCCGCCAGCGACTGCGCGGCCGCCCCCAGCATGGCCGCCAGCATATCGAGCCGCGGGTGCATGGGCCGGGGATAGGCCTGTCGGCTGTGACCCAGCCCCAGGCCCAGGGCCGCCTCGGCCATCTTGTAAGTGAGCGGTCCCGGGTTGATGATGGGCACACTCAGACGCTGGCTCAACCAGGCGTGCGACTGGTGCATGGTGGTCGAGCCCAGAATCAGGACATCGGCACCATCGTCCTCGATGGCCTTGCGGGCGGCCTGCTCGAGCAGGGGAAACACGTCCTCCTCCTTGCCCGATAGCAGCGCCTGGTTGTCCGGCGGTACCTCAATGGAGCGCACCGACGCACATTTGTGATGCAGCCCCAGTTCGTCCAGCGCCTTCTTGTACAGGGGCTTCCAGCGGCTGGCCATGGTCACAATGGAGAAGCGCTCGCCCAGCATCAAGGCCGCCAGCATCGACACCTTGCCCGGACCGAACACCGGGATGTCCAGCACCGAACGCAGCGCCGCCACGCCCGAATCGCTCATGGTATCTATGCAAACGGCCGCATACCCCTCGGCCTGGGCCTGGCAGCCGGCCTCGAAATTGGCCGCATCGGCCAGCACAAAGTCGTGGTGGCTCGAGTAATTGGCCGGACCGGCCTTGACCGGTCTGAACTCGAATTGCAGGTTGGCCGACAGTTCAATGCCCTGCAATTGCGCCTGACGCAAAGCCAGGTTCTCCGGCGACATCGCGAACGGCACAATCACCAGCACGCGGCGCATCACGGCCGCCCCTCCAGCTCGGTCATGACCTGCTGCGCACTGGCCACCCGCCCGAACAGGCGCTGGAAGTTGCGCATCGTGACATGGTGCAAGTCCTCGAAGGTGGTGCCGCAGCCGTCCTCGACCAGCGTGACCTGGTAACCCCGGTCGGCCGCTTCACGGGCCGTGGTCTCGACGCACATATTGGTGGACACGCCCACCATGTAGAGCTGATCGACCTTGAGCGAGCGCAGCAGGCTGTCGATGGCGGTCGACGCAAAGGCCCCCACGGTGGTCTTGCGCAGCACATGCTCACCGGCCACCGGCTTGAGCTCATCGAGGATCTCGTGCTCGCGACTGCCCACGTGGTTGTGGCAAGTGGCCAGGAGCTTGCGCATATGACGCGGCGCATCGCTCGCATCGGGCAGCAAGGAGCCCAGGGTCACATGCAGCACCGGTCGCCCCAGGCGGTGAAAGTGTTGACGCAGAAGCAGCACGTTGGGCAACACCGTGCTTTCGATGCGGGCAAAGCGGTAATCCCCCACGCTTGAGCCCTGGGCCTTGAGCGACTGCCCCAGCGCCCCCTGGCGAGAGCCGGTGGCGTATTGCATGTCAATGATGACCAGCGCGGCTCCTGCCGGATCGATCACCGGCTCGCTCATGTAGTCCCGAATGTAATCCTGCGATGCGTTCATGCCCGCCCTTCCTGCATGTGCTGTCGATACCAATCCACGATCTGCGACCCGGTGGCCAACCACACCCCCGGGTGCCCGGCCACATAGGTCAGCGCCTGCTCCAAAGCAGCGATGCGGTGAGGTTGACCCATGATGAAGGGGTGCACCGCGATGTTCATGACCCGGCCGTGCTCTTGCCCTTCTTCATAGAGCACATCGAATTCATCGCATATCTTGCGCGCAAACGCCTGCGCCTCCTGGCCACGCCGCCAGGCGATGCTGTCGTTGATTTCCATGGAATAGGGCAAGCTGATCAATTGACCTTCGCGCACCCGCACCGGCGTGGGCTGATCGTCGTGGTAGAGATCGCACAGGTATTGAATGCCGCTTTGCGCCACCAGATCGGGCGTGCTCAGGGTGTTGGAGGCGGCCGGCGAAAACCAGCCCTTGAGGCGCCGACCCGTGTGGCGCAGGTGAATCTGCTGGCACGCTTCGATCGCCGCCCACTCCTCGTCTTCGCTCATGCCCCAGTGGTAGCGGGTGTTGTAGAGCCCATGCGACATGAACTCCCACTGGCGCTCCATCATCGCGTGCGCCAGATCGGGGTACAGGTCGAGCACCGCCATCGACAGGGACACGGTAATTGGCAGCTGCAGCCGGTCAAACAGCTCCATCAGCCGCCAGACGCCCACCCGGTTGCCGTAGTCACGCAGGCCATAACCCAGAATGTCCGGATGCGGCACC
>JACCDP010453846.1_pt1 | contig 12273 bp, 11 predicted proteins | sample 7445841 | NCBI WGS metagenome assembly JACCDP01 (sample SAMN15323441, study PRJNA562643) | freshwater metagenome | isolation source: river surface water | place: USA:Blue River Watershed | collected 2017-08-17
AAATATTGAAGAAGCAGAGCTATCCGCAAGAATTTCACAGGGCCACATCGGTAAAGCGAGAGGTTTTCTAAAAGATCCCTCATTTAATGCAAAACGTATGAAAAGTTTTGATTTTCTTTTCTCTGTTAAGTCTGAAGGCGGAGCAATAACCGCAGCTGCAAAACTTATTGAGTTTGCAAATGAAAACGCGGAATTAAGAACTTCGGAAAGAAATGAGAAAGAAAGTGAAGAGCTGAAGTCTGCACTTCAGAGCGGCGCTCGTGGTTTAGTTTCAGGAGGCGCAAAAGCGCTAAAAGATTTAGAAAAAGATCAGAAAGCTAGATTTACCAGAATCGTTAAGGATGAAATTGATGGGGTTCTCCTTGATTACTCAACTTTTCTAAGAGACTGCCTAGCGGGTCAAGGTCCCTTTATAAACTCCGATTTATCTTCAGAAATTGAACGAATCTCGAGCCAAAATAAAACCGGTCAAATCTCAGCGCTTCTTATCAAGCTCAGTGAAATCAGGGAATCACTAACGACCAATGCCTCCCAACTCTTGCTCGTAGAATCATTTTTTCTGCGATTTGTGCCACTTAACAATGGTCATTAGCACTGCCTCCAGTGAGGCAGAATTCGCCTATGCCATTTCGCCTTGATCACCTTTCATACGCAACATCCCAAGATCAACTAGTTGATGTTGTCCAAAGAATTGGTTCACGTCTTGGATCTGCATTTGTAGATGGCGGAATCCATCCAAGATTTGGAACTAGAAACTTCACCTTGCCCCTTAAAAATGGTCACTATCTTGAAGTCGTATGCCCCCTAGAACACCCAGCATCAGAAGAATCTGCATTTGGAAAAGCCGTTTCAAAACGAGCAAATCTTGGTGGCGGATGGATGACTTGGGTTGTCGCAACAGACGATATTTCTCCAGTCGAACAAAGACTTGGCAGAAGTTCAATTGATGGATCAAGAAAACGTCCAGATGGTACTGAACTTAAATGGAAACAGCTTGGAGTTATGGGAACCATTGAAGATTCTCAACTTCCATTCTTTATTCAATGGGTATCAAACGAACACCCATCAACCGATGGCAAACCAACAGCTGAAATACAACGAATTGAAATTTCCGGCGATGAATCAACAATCAAAGAATGGCTCGGTTCAGAACCAGCACGTGCCTTCAAAGATGTCGAAGTCGTCTATCGCAACCCAAATGATTTTGAAGGCGAAACTGGAATCATCTCTGTCGTATTATCAAGCCCAAATGGAGAAGTAGTACTCGACTAACTTCGCCGCCCTAGCTCAGTCGGTAGAGCGTCGCTCTCGTAAAGCGAAGGTCGCGGGTTCGATTCCCGCGGGCGGCTCAATCGACTATTTCTAATTTATTCTTCAACTACAAATTCCTTCCCCACTCTGCTATAAAGAACTATGTTTGAAAACATTGTACATATTGGCGCTCATTTATGTGAAGAAAAAGATGATTATCAAACACTGAGTGATAAACAAATTATTTGGGTGGAAGCAGATCCACAACTTTTCTTGAGGGCATCTCAAGAAATTGCACCAAGGCAATACGTTAGGCATAAACTCTTGAATTACTTTGTCACAAACCTGCAACAATCGGAAATATCGTTAAATATTTTTAACAACGACGGTGCTTCAAATTCAATTCATAAACCCACAAACAAAATAAAGAAATACTGGCCGAAATTGGAGGTTATTGAAACCCGAAACGTTAGAACTTGTACTTTGGCGAAAATCATCGAAGAAACCCAAATCGTGGGCAATAATAATTTATTGGTTCTTGACGTTCAAGGGCACGAACTGAATGTCTTAAAATCTGGAAAAGATAAACTTTATCATTTTTCAAATATAGTTTGTGAACTTAGTTATGTAAGTCTTTATCGAGGCTCTCCAAATGCAAGACGAATCGAAAAGTTTTTAAGAAATGAAGGTTTCATACTCGAAAATCCACGCCAAGATTTCCATTATGATGGAAAGTTCAGGAGAATAAAATTTTAAATTATTGAATCATATAATTCTGAAAGTAGAAAAACTGTATTAATCGCATCTTTATAAATTACAACATATCCGCATCTAATAAACCTCAGATAGATATCTTTGTTAGATAAATTTGTAGATTTGAGGTGGGGATGAAAATCTGATAACTCGATAATTACCATTCTGGGTTTGTGTCGTTCGACATCAAAACCGGCAAGAACTTGATATTCGTAACCTTCCGTATCTATATTTAGTACGTCGATTCTCTTTCCGGGAAAGAAATGATCTAGTTCATAATCTAAAGTTGATATATCAATAAGCTCCCTCTTACCTGTTAAATTGCTCTTGGCCCAATCAATCTGACTATACTCCTCAAGGACATCAACATTTATGGTAGATAATGCACCAGCTAAATGAATTGTCGCTTCGCCACATTCAGACCCTATTGCCACGTTACGCATCAAAACATTCGTCGAATTTGAATACAGATTTTTTAGCTTTTCGAAATGTTCGCTTACAGGTTCGATCATAAGTGCCTGCCAACCTCTTCTAATTAAACCAGATGTATTTGAACAGGTGTGTCCGTCGAAAGCTCCTACATCGACCACGAAACCAGAAATTTTTCCGAAACATCTCTGATAAATTTCGTCCAGAAAAGGAATTTGACAACTTGAATCGAAAAAATAGTAAGGATAGAAATTGTTCATATTTTAAACTCCACGTTCAAAAATTATCACACTATGTATTGTAATGAGAATTGATTCAGCTCTTTTTCCGAAGATGAACGAATACCCCGAAACCTCCACTAGAAAGTAGATCATTAGGTAGATATTTTCTGTAGTCCCTTCTGCGAATCAACTTTAATTTTCTCAAATAACTTAATACATCCAAATTCTTTGGTAAATGAAGTCTACTTAATTCATCCCACTGATTAAACACGTCCATAAAATCTCCAGATACTGTCAATTCCAAAATTTCCAAATTTAGTTTCGCGGCCCAATATTCAAACCAAAAGGGTGACAAACCAGATGAGAACCAAAAAGGTGATTGATGGGCAAGTGACAAAAAAGGAACCGTAATTAATATGTGGCCATCAATTTTTATCAGATTATTAATTTTTTTAATGCTTGAGACCGGATCAGGTACATGTTCTAGGACTTCAGTACATAGGACTAAATCGAACTTGTTTATTTCGGGCACCTCTAAGATGTCGCAAATGTAGTCATGCTCTAGGGCCGGCCAATTATCATCTTGAAGTCCGAAATTCAATTCACGCGGTCTATATTCATTAAAATCATGTGAAAAATATTCAAAATCCAAAAGATCAATGTAGCCATGATATCTTTTTTGGCCAGCTCCAATATCTAAAACGTTTTCAGCTCCAAATTTCTTTACTAATGCCAATTTGGATCGCACCCAAAGATCAATCGTTTCCTGGTTCTTAATCCCAACTAATCTTCTAAAAGTATCGATATTTACCTCGATCTCCTTAATCTAAGTTTACGAGAAAATCTCCCGCGTGAGAAATAAATTACTTTCATACTTACAATGCTGATTTGATAAATTAAGATAAATGGTAGCCTCACAAAACGTAACGCTCCAAAAAATATAAATTTCGATTCAAGAAAAATTTTGTGAATTTCGGGCATCACTAGACTAAATAAAGCTTTGAAGGGTTTAACGCGCTCGTAAGCTAAGAATGAAAGGTAGCCTATCCAAACTGAATTCGCTTTTTGCATCAATAATTTGTTATCCCTTTTGCTCCTTTCTAAATGATGGATTACACGAACGTTTGGCATCACGGCCAATTTATATTTGCGGGAAACCCGCCAAGTGAAATCTACATCCTCACCTAACGCGTAATTTTTTCCAGGGCCTTTTTCTAAATTTGAATTGAACTTAAACTCTTGGAGAATGTTTGAACGAAAAATCATACAACATCCAGGAATCCAATCTGCTGAATAAGGCTGTAAATTTTCCAAATCGGGGAACCAAAAATTCTTGCCACTAATTGTCAGTCTTCCGAAATTAGAAACTTCTGATAGTTCCAAATACTTAGTAAAGAAATTCTTAATCTTCGATTCAGATTTCACGTTGTCTGAATAAAGCGATGAGATACGAGGGCCTGCCCCACCAATTTTTGGATTTAAATCAAAAAACTTTTCAGTTTCAGAAAAATAGGAATTTGCTATCGATATATCATCATCAAAGAAATGCACCAAATTAGTTTTGTCAAAGTTTATGAATTCAAATGCGCGATTTCTTGATGCCGGCAAACCACCCTTTTCATAAGCTACAGTAGATGATTCATGAAAACTCGAGGAAAGAAACTCAGAAATAAGTTTTTGATTTTCGAAATTTTCTGAACTGTCGATTACTACTAGTTGCAAATTATTTCCAATTTTACAACTGAGGAGATTGTCAAATAAACGACTTAGCGATGACGTTCTATTTAAAGTACAGATAATTACGGTGTGAAGAGACTGAACATTCTCGGGCACTTCATTATTATAGTCACAAAATAATTTTACCTACCACTGGGTAAATCCCAGCGTAATCCAATTTGGTAAATATTGCGAAGAAATTACATTATCGTGATTCTTGTACCAAGGCCTTGGAAAAACCGTAGTTCTGGAAGAGTCACTCGACAGAAAGGCACCCCACCAACTAAATGAACTATTGGAACCAATAAAAACCTTGGCAAGGCTCATCAAAATCAAAGATTCTGCAGGGTCTTTAATTCTTTCTGGATCTATAATTAGATCAGGTTTCACCGCAGATTTGTTAAGTATTTCTGCAGTCTCTTCTTTATTGTCTGTAAATACAACGATTTGTTGAAATTCTCGAAGTTTTGTCACAAGACTAAAAGATTTTTCCAAGTATTCTAATGGTATAACTCCATGGTAATTTCGGTGTTTTGCTTCATAACACCGTATATGTATAGCAAGTGTATTTTCTTCAACAAACTTATTCTTAAGTGATGCAAAATCATTACTTGGATTCTTTAGGCGGAAAAGATCTCGTATCTCTGCGTGATTCAGGTTTTCAAAATATCGCCAATTTTGAAAGTAGCCTTTGAGTATCGTGTTCTTTGAAACTGAATTTATTGCCTCGTCGTAAACATGAGAGGCACTTTCTTCAAAAATAGTGTAGGTAGTTCGCGGAGCAGACAAATTAAGGCTGATATCATTTCTCAAGACGAAACTGCTAAGTCTATTGGGGACATGTGAAAAATCTAATTCTAAATTACAATTAAGTCTCTTTGCCTGAGATATAGCTGCCAAAAGACCAAACATTTGGTTTCCGGTTTGTCCGGTCATTTCTACAGCGATATTGAGAGAACCTAAATTGCGATTAAAAAATCTGTACATTAGAATCCGAACTCATAAAAACAGATAATACACCCCGCGATTAAAAATGCTACGAAATTCGAACAAAAAACTTAGATGGGGTTAGACGTGAAACAACCAAACTGATATATTCCCAGAATTGCTCCAGCTGAGACAAAAAGAGGTGTGAATGGTGCCGACAATAATCTTGGGTGGTGCAGGATTTATTGGAAGCTTACTAGCGCAGAAGCTTCAAGGAATGGGAAAAGAAATAATTGTTATAGATCGTTTCAAACACTTCGATTCAAAAAAATTTGCCGAAGAAATTGAATCAGAAAGATGTCAAATAATTGAGGCAGACATCTCAAAGGTTGAAATTCTTGATAAAGTACTCCCAGCAGAATGCGAATCCATTTTTCATTTAGCGGCAAATAGTGATATCAAGCCTGGGCCAAATTTTGAAAACATAGATTTCAACGACACTCTATGCACGACATTAGCTCTTGCCGAAACTTTAAAAAATAAAGTAGTGAAACATGTGGTTTTTGCTTCATCCTCCGCTGTTTTTGGGAATGCTGGATTAAAAGTTAGTTCTAAGTCTCACGTCCATAATTCACTATCGCCTATTTCAAACTACGGTTTATGTAAACTCATGAGTGAATATATTCTAGAATCTCTTTACTATAGAGGTAACATAGAGCAACTTTCAGTATGTAGATTTCCAAACGTAGTTGGCCGTAACGTAACTCACGGAATTTTGTATGATTTTTTTAGGAAAAGTCAAAGCAAAACAAATGCTCTTGAAGTTCTCGGCAATGGGTATCAAGAAAAACCTTATCTTCACGTCGATAACTTAATTGACATTTTGGTGGAAGTAGAAGGTGAAATCAGAAGTGAATTGAATTACTTCAATATTGGACCTAAAGACACGATTAGTGTTCGAGAAATTGTCAATTTGTTCATTGAGCTTACAGGATGGATAGTTAAAGTAAGCTATCAAGATAGTCCGATTGGTTGGCCAGGCGATGTGGCTAAGTACAGTTTTAATTCTGATAATTTTAAAACAAACATTTTGAACTCCAGAGAATCGGTACAGAAAGCCATTACCGAACTTACTAATGATAAGAGGTTTTCTTAATGCAGTACGTTGTAATGGCTGGAGGTAAAGGATCAAGGTCTGAATCTGCAATTCCCAAAATTTTGAGAAAGATTAATGACCAAATGTTATTAGAGAGGATTGTGTCGAACATAGCAAAAAATGCGCAAGTTGGCGACTCAATTCTTTTCTTACTTGGTTATCAAGCCGACTTGATATTGGAAGAGATAAAAAGAATAAAATCGAGATATGAGATTAGAATTCAATTTAACGTAGAAATATCCCCCTTGGGGACGGCAAATGCTTTGAATGAATCTGCTGAACTCTTAGAAGATGAGTTTGTAATAATCCTAGGGGATTTATTTTTCGATTTTGATTTCAAAAACTTTATAGGATTTGCGCAGGTCCGTAAAGCAAAGTTTGTGGCGACTGCTCATCCCAACGGGCATGCCCACGACAGTGATTTGATAATTTTAGATCCATGCACTGCAAGAATAACGAAATTCAATCTAAAAACTGAAAATAATGAAAATAGGATCGGGATAGCTCTAGCGGGGATATTTTATTTCAAAGATTGTAAAGATCTCTTTAGAAATGCCAAACAAAGCCAAAAAAACTTTATGAACTATTTAATTGATAACAATAAATTAATTGAGTTCAACAGTTACGGTTACGTGACCATCGAGTACATTAAGGATTCAGGAACCCCAAATAGACTCAAAGAAATAGAAGAAGCTGAAAGTAGAGGCGAGATTAGAAACAGAAGCTTAAGTTTTTCAAAGCCAGCGATTTTTTTGGATCTAGACGATACTTTATTGAAAAATGAAGATACTGATTGTGAAATATCAGCAGATATTCTTTACGAGATTTCTATAGCCAACAATTACGGTATTCCAATAATAGTTGTTTCGAATCAGCCTGTAGTTGCTAAAGGTGTTCGTAGTTTGGAGGAAGTGGCTGCGCGAACTTATCAAATTAATATTAATGCCGAAAAGAAAAAAGCTTTCATTGATTTGTGGTATTGGTGCCCTCATCACCCAGAATTTGGGTTCCGAGAAGAAGTTCGTGTTTTTAAAGTTCCGTGTAGTTGCCGAAAGCCCGAAATTGGGCTATTTGAATTTGCTGAAAGTGATCACAAAATAAATCTTTACAATTCATTTTTTGTTGGAGATTCGATAGTTGATTTTAAAGCAGCGACGAAGGCAAACTTGACATTCTTGCACTCAAAGCAATTCCATAAATGTGATTTAGAACCGAACCATCTGTGTTTCGAGAGGTCGAGTATTGCTATTAGGTATGCAGTAGACGAACTGAGGGTCAATTGATAATTTGCAGAACTCCACTTCGCATAAGTCTTCTTGGAGGAGGAACAGACTTGCCGAAGGTGCTAAATGAGATTGGCGAAGGAGATGTCTTAACGTTAGCTATAAATAAATATATATACTTAAGTATACATGAATTAGTTGAAGATTATGGAATACTACTCAAATATAGAATAAATGAATATGTTGAGTCAGCTCAACAGTTGCAGCACCCAACCGCTAGGGAAATATTAACTCATTTCAAACTTAAAGGAGTAGATATTTCTGTTACTTCAGATATTCCTTCTGGAACTGGTATGGGATCTTCGAGCTCGTTCACAGTTGGTTTAATAAACCTTGTTCAAGCATATCTAAAGATTCCGAGCGATACTAGAAGTATCGCAGAATTGGCATGCAAAATTGAAATTAAAAAATTAATGGAACCAATAGGAAGCCAGGACCAATATATAGCAGCATTTGGAGGCGTAAGACATATTAGATTTACAAGAAACAAAATAGAAGTTTCCGCTCCACTCAAATTTAAATCTGATGAAGATAAGTATTTGAATAATGCAATGTATCTAGTGCGTGTAGGCAATCAAAGACGGGCCGGCGAGTTATTAGAAAAACAATCCGATGACAAAAATATATCAAAAAATCTTGAGAATTATGCAAAATTAAGTTTTCTTGCCAAAGAAGGAAAAAAATTATTGATGGAAAAAAATTTACAGGAGTTGGGGCAGTTAATTAGTCTTTCATGGGAAATTAAGAAGAAACTATCTCCTTACATTAGCAACAGTTTAATTGATGGAATTTACGAAGAAGGCATGAAACTTGGAGCATACGGTGGAAAGCTTCTTGGCGCAGGCGGCTCAGGCTATATATTATTTATAGGATCTGAATCTTTTGGGAAAAAAATTACCAAATCCAAACTCAAGGTTATGACCCCCAAGATCGATCATGATGGTTCTAAGATAGTGTATACCAATGAATAGGCTAAATAAATATTTGGATGATCAAAATGAAGCTATTAGTCGAATCAACCTCGAAAGAGTTATCGAGATTTCTGAGCATTTAATGCAAACGGCAACCGAAGGAAATAACATCTGGGTAGCGGGGAATGGCGGAAGTGCAACAACGGCAGCTCATTTAGTAACTGATTTAACAAAAGGTTGTTACGAGAAAACCAAAATTCAACATCCGGCAATCTGCTTAAATGAATCACTAGGCGCATTTAGTGCATGGTCAAATGACTATTCTTATAATGATGCTTTAAGCTTTGAACTTCAGTCCTTGGGGAAGATAGGTGATTGTTTTATTGCAATAAGTGGAAGTGGAAATTCAAAAAATCTTATAAATGCCCTAGAAGCCTCAAAACGTATTGGAATGAGCTCAGTTACATTGTTGGGAATGGGAGGCGGTTCTATGAAAAACATGGCAAACATAGAACTCATTATCGAATCGAATGACATGCAAATAGTGGAGAACTGTCACTTGATTGTTGCCCATGCAATATTTAAAACGATAAGTACTAAAGCATCAACTTAGTTCAAATGTTAGGCAAAGATTCTACATCAAATTTAGATCGAGAGATATTTTTTTTTATTGCAACCACACTCTTAGTAACAGCTTTAGCCACCGTGCAAGTAGTGTCAATAGAAACAAAATCTCTATCTGATATGTATTATTTCTATGCTTTGAGAAATTTAACTTACCTAATAATTTACTGCTACATGTTTTGGCAATTATCAAGAACTAAACTGTTCAACAAAAAATTGATCCGAGAATCTAAATTCTCTAATCTAATTATTATAACTGCTGTTGTGTCTTATCACGCATATTTGCTAAGTATTTTTAGAATAAAGGAAGAATATCGAAGTCAAAATTTGAAAAGATTCACAGATTTACATGATGCGACTCTTACATCTGGATTCGTTGATTCTTTCGCGTTTCCCACATTAGGTGAGAATTGTAATTACGTTTATTCCGGAATCAGCGCATGCGAAAAATATCGATATCCAAGAGACGCCGTGCGTTTGAGCTTATTTCTAGATTCCAAATCTCTTTGGATACCATCTTTGGCTCTATTAATTCTAATTTGTTTTTTTCTTTTAGCTTGCTTTTTTCTCTTAAAGCCGAATAAATCGTTAGAACCAAAATTAATAATAGGCCTGTTATTAATTTCACCTCCAGTGGTATTCGTTGTAAATCGTGGTAATTTAGACGGCTTAGTTTTGTTTCTAATGATTACATCGTTTGGTTTTTGGCATCAGGCTTCTCAAACTCAATCCCAAATAAAATTTTATCTATTTTTGCTCTTCTACTCCATTGCAGGAGTATTGAAAATATATCCATTTTTGCTTTTTCCAATCTTTCTACTTTTTTCTAATAAAAAGAAAAGGTGGACTCTGATTCTATGGCATTTATTATTTATTGTCTATGGAATTTTTAGCGACTGGTATTTTGTTGTCAAGAATTTAGTTCAGCCTTCTTTACAAGGCTTGGGTTTTCTAAATTTGTTTAAAATATTTTCAGGAGATTATTCAATATCTATAATATCCGACGAAAATCAAATATTTTTATCCATTATTATGTATTCGTGTATTGTTTTTCTAGCATATAAGTACAGGAGTAATTTAAACTCGATATATGGATTTTTGCTAATATTTCATGGCCTTATTTGGGCAACCGGTATAAATTTCAGTTATAAAAATATATTCTTAGTCATGTCCATTGCGTTCTTTATTCATAGCAGAAATATTATAATTTTCAGGAAGCACATTGGCTTGATTTGTTGTATTCTGGCTACAATATTCCTTAGCAAGGCAGACATATTGATTAATATAGCAACTTTATTTGTTGTATTTGACTATCTTCTAAGAAGGGAAGCGGTCCAGTCGAAATGAATATTTGGGAATACTTAGATTTTTGGTTAGGTCGCGATTTTTTGGATTGGTTTTCTGCATTTTTTGGTCAAGGTATCTTGGCAATTCTTGGGTTGAGATTAGTCCTCAGAATTTCTGTCTTGGACGTTTCGATTCGAAAGACGAGGAAAAGAAGTGCTTAATTATGAGGTTTCAGACAACTAATGGCCGATCATTTTCAAATCGTAGACTACAGAGAAATATAATTAGAGAACGATCGATAAGATTTTATTTCGAACTGTAACAATTAGAAATGGTTTCCTACTCGAAAATAATTGATTACCAACATCCAAAGTGGGGAGTTTTCCATGGACTAATTGGAAGTTTATTAACCTTCGATCTGCCATACAAAGTCTTTCGTTACAGCCAAAAACAAGAAGATTTTCGAAGAGCTTTATTGGGCCGTTTAGGGTTCCAAATTCTTTTGGAATGTTGGATGTAACAATTTCTCCACTCAGTAGATTAAAAATGTTTATTTTGCTGGGGTATAAGTTCATATTTGAAGAAAACCAAGAAGCACTTATTTCGCTATTTGATTGATAAAAATGTACTGCGTATCCTGCGACTTCAGAACCTTTAAATTGGCCGTCAAGTGATTGGTAGACCCAATCAGCATATTCTGCTGATTCACGTGTAGCTAAACGAACTTCTCCGGCCATAGCAGTTCTATTGTTATCGATTGTCAAAATCGAGTCATAAAGCAAATAAACGATATTTCCTCGAGCTACGACGGATAAATTAAATGCCACATCTCCTGAAGTTCTGCCCTCAGTCTCTTTATCGCCATCCACAATCTCATAACGCCATTCATCACCATCTTTCCAAGCGCCAAGAAGAATGCCTTGTGTTTCATCGCGATAAAAGACTTGAATTCCATCTTCTGTGATTGCACAAGCATTTGAGACGCTGACATCTGAGGCGGTTCTGCGCCTTTCGGTTTCTTTGTAATCTTGAACATCAGCCCCATTACCATCGACGGTTTCATGATCCCATTTATTTCGTTTTAAAGTCGAATGAATTAAGTCTTGTTTCTGAACTTCTCCATAAAAGAGGTGCAACTCTTCTTTGGCGCCTGTGCCAGATTTGCAAATACTTATAGCGCCAATTTGAAGCGCTTTTCGAATGGTAGATATCCTCCATTTATTGTTTGTTCTTACTGCCATCTTTAATGTTTGAGTAGCTAAATCGCCATAGATAATTGTGGGTTTTCCTAAGTATTGAACAGCTTCTAAGTGTTCAACATCTGCAGCCGGATCTACTTTTATAGCTTTCGGAGTTGATTGCGGCTTAATTGAGTTGCTTGTAACTGCCTCCGATGAGCCAATTTCATTTTCAGAAGTGAGCGTAAATGAGTATGACTTGCCATTGCTTAATCCAGAAATTTTGAATGGAGCGCTTTTAAAAGTCCTAGTTTCACTAGTTGGGTTTATGACAACCTTGTAATTCTTAACTTTATCTATTCGGCTACATTCCGGAGTATCAAAAGTTAACAATGCGTATTTGTCACCCACAAGCGCGCTCAAATTGATTGGTTTAGATGGCAGGCCAGTTGCGATTCCATCAGGGGGCTTGCGTAACATATCTTCAATCATTGCTAGAGCAATTGGGCCGGGTTCTAAGAAAACTTCACCTTGATC
>JACCDP011010151.1_pt1 | contig 12269 bp, 5 predicted proteins | sample 7445841 | NCBI WGS metagenome assembly JACCDP01 (sample SAMN15323441, study PRJNA562643) | freshwater metagenome | isolation source: river surface water | place: USA:Blue River Watershed | collected 2017-08-17
TGTATTCCCTGTGGACCCGTCGCACCTGTCGGACCAGTTACCGTGGATGCGTTGCCTTGCAACCCTTGGGGCCCAGTTGGACCGGTTCGACCGGTTGGGCCGGTGATGCCGGTCGCACCAGTCGGTCCAGTTACCGTGGATGCTGCACCCTGCGGGCCAGTATTACCAGTTGCACCAGTCGGACCAGTTACAGTTGATGCCGCGCCCTGCGGGCCGGTATTGCCGGTTGGACCGCTTGGTCCGGAGTTTGTTGTTAAGGATAGTGCCGTGAGAATGTATAGCTCAACTATCGCACCATTTGGAGCCGCGGAATCAAGTATTACCGAGGTTCCAGACCATGTATATTCAGATATTGGTTGATAAACACCGTTCACGAACACCTGGAGATATGAATTAGCCGATGAGTATGGAGACGAGCTAAAGGTCGTTGTTGTGCTGTTGGCGGTGGTATATGAGAGTACCGTGCTGGTTGTTGAGCTGCCCGTTGGACCAGTCGTACCGGTTGGTCCAGCTGGACCGGTCGGGCCCGTACCGCCTGATCCGCCTCCGCCGCCGGCCGTTGTTTGGAAAGTGCCATCAGGGAATCGTATGCCACCAATGAACGCTGCGCTGTTGCTGAGCCACAGGTTACCCATGACGTGCAGATTACCTTGAGGTGTTGCGGTACCGATGCCAACTCGGCCTGCTGCTTCGATCCTCAGGCGTTCAATGCTGGCAGTATGGAATAACATCGGATTGGCGGCCACCGTATAGAAAGATAGGGCTCCGCCGAGTGTGTCGGCTACCAAATTAGTGTTAGTGCCATCAAATCGCAGGTACCCCCTTGCACTACCACCGGTCATCAGGGCGATGAGGCTGTCAGATGTACCATTCAAGGCCAACACCGTCCTCCCGCCTGCAGGGTAGGGATTTGAACTGGTTCCGATCAGAACGTTACCAGCTGAATCGATGCGCATGCGCTCGGTGTTGCTGGTGTAGAGCTCAACCGCGTGCGCGGTCTCCGTACCTACGAGCAAGTCGGTAAAAGCTACGTTTACACCGACATTGTTTGCCGCATAAGGACCGTAAGCGGCAGCCGTTGAACCAAACTTAACAAGACCAAGCGCACCTGCCGCGGCGCCATCCGTGGCATTAAGAATCCGCACCACATTTCCTGCGCTAATGGTTCCGGACGCTGCTACATCAAGCAAGGCCCCCGGCGACGACGTGCCAATACCAAGTAAACCTCCCGAGGTCAAGCGCATGCGCTCGCCCGATCCGGCGCTGAACCCCAGCGTGTTTGTTGTCGGCAAGAACATACCGTTGCTTGGTGCCGTCGAGCTAGAAGGTATGAACTGCCCTGCTGTTAGCGCATCTGTTGATGGGTTGTAGGTAAATGCGGAATCCGTCCTAGCTCCAAGGTTTCCGGTGGTGTTTTCAACAAAAACCGGATAGAATGTTGCGTTTGTTGTGGTAGCCGTTAAATTGATGTTGCTCACCGTGGCGGCGGCCGGATTCACAGGGCCAGTTGCACCGGTTGACCCCGTTGTACCCGTTGGACCAGTTACCGTTGATGCTGCACCTGTAGCGCCTGTGGCACCGGTTGGACCAGTTACCGTTGATGCTGCGCCTTGCGCGCCGGTGGTACCCGTTGGACCCGTCACTGTCGATGCTGCGCCTTGAGCACCAGTTGCACCTGTTGGACCTGTCGGACCAGTTACCGTTGATGCTGCGCCTGTGGCACCTGTTGGGCCCGTTACCGTTGATGCTGCACCCGTTGGACCTGTTACCGTTGACGCTGCACCTGTTGCACCCGTTGGTCCGGTTGAGCCGGCAGTGGTGGCAGTGTTTTGAAAACTGCCATCAGCAAATACTATACCGCCTATCACTGAAGTGTTGGCGATCTTGATGTTGCCTTGCACCTGCAATGGAAACAGCGGCGACGAGGTTCCTATGCCAACATTACCGCCAAACGGAGAAAGGCTGATGTTGCCACTAGCGTCGGCATCGATGACCGTTATGCCAGATATGTCGTTCACCGAGAATATTGAGCCAGAAGTAACATTGTTACTGATGCTGAAAAGCTGTCCCGTGAGATTTTCAAAGCTCAGGCTGTTGTCGTCTGCTACCCGCAAGGTCATGGGAACATTGGCATTTCCCGTGAAAACAACGTTGGGCTGTCCCACCGCTCCGCGATTAGGTATTATTACGATGTTTTTATCGGTGTTTGCCATGATTCATCCGCTTCGTGGAAATGCTTTTGATATTTATTTGAAAATACGGCCAGTATTTGCTAACCGATCCGTTGCTTCCCAGAGAGGTAACAATATCAACAATGCTTAGACGGGCTGTAGCACACATTACAAACCAAACCTCCCCCGTAATGCATCAAAGTTCTGGGTTACCTCCGCCGCTGACAGCTCACGATTGTAGGTGGTAAAATTTGCAATAGATGCATCTAAGTATTGCAGGCTGAAAGAGCTCGTACCAATGTAGAAGCTGCCGGTGAGCGCCGTGAGTGTTGCGGTATTGGCAGTAGTGCCTGTAGCATCAAGTGTACCTTGCACATAAACCATTGATGTCGTGGCAGCGGAGTTCCATGTCAACGCTAGGTTATACCAAGTTGTACTTAGCCATGACCGCCGGGCGGTTGTAATGCTTCCAAAAGCACCAAGGTCGAATATGAGAGCTCCGTTACCTTCGTTCCACCTGTTTTCAAAGTTGTCATTGCTGCCCCAGAGCCTCTTGGTAACGTTGGTGGTAATGCTCGTGGTTGGCTTGAACCAGCAGCAAATGGAACCGCTAGCGGTGTTGAACTTGTATGTTCCACAGTTCACGTAGTTATTGGTACCGTTGAGAACGATGCTACCACCGTTTTGTGCATTAAAGGTTGGACCATTTACCAGGGTGCTGTTGTTACCGTTCCTGCTCAGATCTGTCCAAGTCGTGCCGGATCCCGGATAGCTGCGCGTGTTTGCGGCATCGAGCAGCATGGAAAGACCGTCGGTTATGATGGATGGACCATGTCCGAGGCTCATATACCGTACCTCCCCCTATATGCATTGAAGTTTGATTCAATCTCGCTTGGCGAGAGCGCTCTGTTGTAAACCATTGCTGCCGATACCCTGCCGTTGAAGAACCGTCCGCCTTCTGGATCCTGTCCTATGTTGAAACCACTGGTGAGGGTCATGGCGCTGGGAACGTAAGATTGGCTGTTTTGCGACAGATTAACATAGGCCGTGGAGGTCGTTGCACCAACGGATACGGCTACCATCGACCAGGACTGATCAGGGATGGTCAAACCGGTGTTCCAGTTGTATGTGGAGGCGCTGTTGTTCCAGGTATAGCTGAGAATGCTCGGTGTGCTGAACGTGCCGATACCAGCTATGTTTATGGTGGATGCTACACGACTGTAGAGGATACCGTCGTATGCCGTTTGGACTCCGTTTCGCCATATCCACGCTATCAGCGTGCCGGTCGTCATGCTGATGTTGGTATTGGTGGTAACATACTGGGTGCTGCCGTTCAGTGTGAAATAGCCGCCGTTGTTTGCGGAATATGTTGGCGACCCCTGTAGGGTCCCGGTCCACCTTCGTGTTGAAAGGTCGTTCCACGTCGTGCCGGATCCAGGATAGCTACGGATATTAGCAGCATCCATGCACATTACCAACCCATCCATTACGATTTTAGGGTTGTATGTTACGGCCATGTTGTTAAATCTCCACTTCTAGCTTGGGAACATCGCAGCGTTCACCAAACACAACGAAGTATGCATCGATATAACCGTAGTCATCCAAACCTTCCTCAGCACCCACGATGATTTCCGAAACACAGGTATTTTTAACATAGAGTGCTTGAGACTTACCAATCGGAGTGAGAGTAACGGTGATGCTGCTGGGGTCAACGAGCTTGCTCCAGTATTCTGGGAGGATTATCCTATTTGAATCCGTGAGCCGTCCACGGACGTACACACCATTTTCAGGTCCTTCTAGGCTTCCGTGCCTAAGCTTCATTCCGGGTCTGGTCGGATGGTCGATCACGAAGCTCTTGGTCGTTGCAGCAAATCCACCGTTTACGGTCATTATGTAACCGCTAACCATGACCGAAGTGCCAACACCGACATTGCTGGATATGAATGCGTTTCCGGCATATACATTACCAGATATGCCGGCGCCTCCCGATATCACCAACGCACCGGTTGCTGTGCTAGTTGATGCGATTGTGTTAGTGATCGAAACGTTGCCAAACCATGTGCTGTTTGCGGTAACGATGTTGCCTCGAACATCCAATGTTTGTGTCGGATTTGTTCCGTTGCCTATCAGCATACCGGCGTTGACGCCAACCGGAGCACCGTACCAAAGCTGGCGAGTAGCCGAGTCGTTGTTTAGATAGGCCCTCATGTATCCGGTTCCAGCGGTAGCCTGGATGGTAGTTGGAGACGAACCGTCTCCAAACGTGAGTGATTGACCGCTGGCAAGGTCTAGGGTGCTAACCCGAAGCTGTCCGGCGCTGGGAACGTAACGTAACGAGCTGCTTGATCTTGCCGCTAGATTGCCGGTCGTTGCATCAACAAACACGGGGTAGAACGTTGAGCTGCTAGACGTTGTGGTGACGTTGATGTTGCTCACCGTGGCAGCCGCAGGGTTAACCGGACCAGTTGAACCGGTTGCGCCCGTCACACCCGTGGGCCCGGTTACCGTCGACGCTGCACCGGTTGCACCTGTAGGCCCAGTTGCACCTGTCGGACCAGTTACGGTCGATGCCGCACCAGTTGCACCTGTCGGACCGGTAGGTCCGGTGTTACCGGTTGGACCCGTTACCGTCGATGCTGCACCAGTTGCACCTGTAGGTCCGGTAGGGCCAACTATCTGTGCCGTTGTTTGGAATGTCCCGTCTGGAAATCTAACGCCGCCAATCGTCGTTGCTGTGTTGCTTAGCCATAGGTTGCCCATGACATGTAGATTACCAAGAGGACTTGCTGTACCAATGCCAACGTTTCCGGAACTGTCAATGCGCATCCGCTCAGAAGCGGCGGTGTGTAGAGTTATAACACCTCCTGTACCACTTAGTTGCCCTAGTTGTAGCGTAGAGTTGTTCCTTATAGAGAATACCCTTCCGACATCCGCGGTTGATACATCAACGTACATTCCAATGCTTGCGTTGTCAGGATTTGCCAGCGATACCTGGCCTCCCTCGCCGCCAGATGCCCTGGTGGTGATGGCGCCATTCACATCAAGCATCGTGGTCGGCGAGCTTACTCCGATTCCAACATTTCCGGAAGAATCTATCCTAAGTTTTTCACCGGTGTTGGTAGAAAATCCAAGGTTATTTGCTGCCGGTAAGAACATGCCATTTGGTGGCACCGTTGACCCGTTAACGTTAACATTCGTTGCCGTAAGCCCGCCGGAAAGTATGCCCGACCCTCCGGCAGTGAGGGTCAGTAGCAGGGTCGAAGTTGACGCGCTCGTTAGCTGATAAAATCTAAAAGATTGGGCCGCAGACGTATATTGATTGAAAAAATCAGCTTCGCCTTGGCCATTGGAAAAATTAAACCCAAGTGCAGCACCAAATGCCGTCGGCGGTAAGGTGGCGGTGTTTACCGCCCATTGGAATGGATACTGGGCTTGCGGGGTGTTCCCGACGACTATGGAATTGTTAACATAAACATTTCCCCCGACCCCGACGCCGCCCGTTGTAACGATCGATCCGGTGCTTGTCGACGTCGAGGCCGTTGTGTTTGTTACGTATATGTTTCCAAAACGACCACCATTTTGTATCAACAAGTTTCCGGTGAGAGACAAGGTGTCGGTGTTTGGATTAAATTGTAACTCGGGATTAACCCTGATACCGACATTGCCGCTGGTTGTTTCAACAAATGTCGGATAAAAAACCGTATTGGTTGAAGTTGAAGTTACCGTTACGTTTGATGCATTCGTTGCATTAAGAGATTGTGGTCCCGTTGCACCAGTTGCACCGGTTGGACCCGTTACTGTGCTTGCAGCGCCAGTCGCACCGGTTGGACCCGTCACCGTGCTTGCAGCGCCAGTTGCACCGGTTGGACCCGTCACCGTGCTTGCTGCACCAGTTGCACCTGTAGGTCCTGTCACCGTTGATGCTGCACCAGTTGCACCGGTTGGTCCTGTCACCGTTGATGCTGCACCAGTTGCACCGGTTGGTCCGGTGTTACCGGTTGGACCTGTTACCGTTGATGCTGCACCAGTTGCACCGGTGTTACCGGTTGGACCCGTTACCGTTGATGCTGCACCAGTTGCACCTGTAGGTCCGATTGGACCTGTTACCGTTGATGCTGCACCCGTTGCACCTGTAGGTCCAGTACGACCAGTTGGACCTGTTACGGTAGATGCTGCACCTGTAGGTCCAATGATCCCTGTTGCACCCGTCGGACCGGCAATCGTTGCGGTGTTTTGATAGGTACCATCTGCGAATATTATACCGCTAATTACCGATGTGTTCGATATGGTAATGTTACCAGCAACCTGAAGCTTGCTGCTAGGCGTCGATGTACCAATTCCGACGTTGCCGCTTATTATCGCTCCGTTGCTTATCGGAGCAACATTCATGGTATATGAACCAACGACTAGATTGGAAGAGACCTGAAGGCCATTCTTTACGATAAAATCTGATGATTGTGCCAAGAGACTTCCCTTTCCATCCTAGGCAGTTTGTTAGAGATATTTATAACAAATCAGCGTGCTTCGGCATTGCCGAAGCACGCTGTCACACTAGAATGAAAAATTATCAGAGTCAGTGCAGGCACGGATCCTTAATTGGAGAGCAACAATCGTTCAGTTCCTTACACCTCTATCGCGGTTCTCAGGACCTTAATGGTCTTGTTTGTTGCTGAGCTTGGTGTAAATTGTAGCTGCACGGTTCCTGCTGCTATGGTGCTGTCAAACGTTCCTAGGACCGCGTTCGAATATATGATGTTGTATTCGCTCTGGAACACCGTGGTTCCGTTGTGTATCAACATGATCTGCGTCGAGTGGTATTGGCTACTGGTGTTGTCGGTAACCTGCACTATGTAATGAGCGGTTCTGTAGTTTGCCGTGGCAAAGCTATCAAGGGTTAGCGCACCCGTCGTTGATGTCGAGCTAACGTTACCGTTCAATATGAACGCATTACCTTGGACGGTGGTGTTGCTTACGATGCTGTTAACGGTTGCTGCACCGCTTGCCGTTAGGGTTGACGTAGCAACGCTGGTGTTGGCAACAAACGTTCCGGTAAGCATGCTGGTGCTACCTTGGATGGTCGAACCAACGATGGCCGCGTTGCTGTAGAGATTTGCACCGGTGATGCTACCAACCGCGCTGATCGGTCCCGAGCTGTATAGGCTCGTGCCTTGAACATAACCGTTGCTGGTAACGTTGGCAAAGGTTGCATTACCCCCAGTGTTTATGGTACCGCTTGCATACAGGCTTGTTCCGCTAACCGACCCGTTGCTGACCAATGCAGCACCGGTGATCGTACCAACCGCGCTGATTGGACCCGAGCTGTAGAGGCTGGTACCATTGATGTAGCTGTTGGAAACCAGGGCGTTAACCGTTGCGGTGTTTTGCGTGATCAGCGTGGTGAACTGGCCGGTGCTCGGCGTGATGTTGCCGATCGCCGTGGCATTTATGCTCTGGGCGTCAACTATTCCACCAACATACAGATCTCCTGCGATGCCAACGCCGCCAGCAACGGTAAGGGCTCCGGTGAATGGGCTGCTAGCCGCCGTGGCATTTGTTACCGCAATGTTTCCGGTCCATGTGCTACCCGTGACAAACAGGTTATTACCGGTTGCTATGCCACCAGTGACCACCAATGCGCCTGTCGTGCCGCTGGTCGTTGTGTTGCCAGAAGTAAACTGCACGCTTCCGGCTGCGTTTAGGGCCAGCGTGTTTACCGCGCTGTTTGCCGTTAGAACGTTGCCAGTGACCGTGCTGTTGCTGACGATGCTTCCTCCGGTGATAGCGCCACCTGCGCTAACCGTTCCGCTCGTGCTTACTCCGGTGTTGGCAACGAGGACCGAACCGGTAATGGTACCAGCCGCTGATATCGGACCGCCGCTGCTGATCGCCGAGTTGGCAATCAGCTTGTCACCAACGAGATTTCCTGTCGAGGTCAATGTGCCGTTGATCTGCGCGCTCGTTGCCGTTACGCTGCTATTGCTGACGATCGCAGCACCGGTAATGGTGCCAACCGCAGATATAGGTCCGGAGCTATAAAGGCTAGTTCCGTTTACATAGCTGTTGCTGCTTACGGCAGCAAATGTTCCGGTTCCTGCTGCTGATATCGGACCGCTCGAGTTGATGCTCGTTCCATTGATGTAGCTGTTGCTGGTTAGGCTTGCGCCGGTGATCGCACCTGCTGCTGATATCGGACCGCCGCTGCTCAGGCTTATGTTTGCTATGATAATGTTAGCACTGAATACATCTCCGACGTTTAACCCAGGTGCATAAATTGCTGAGTTAGCAACAAGGACGTTAGCCGTAATTGTGCCGGTCGATGTTATCGGTCCGTTGACCTGCATTGATGTGTTAGCGGTGACGGTGCTTGCAACTATCGAGCTGTTGCTGACGATGCTTCCGCCGGTGATTTGCCCGCTCGCGCTAACCGTGCTTGCCGATATTCCGGTGTTGCTTACCAGCGCATTAACCGTGGCTGTGCCGCCGGTGTTGAAACCGCTAGTAACGTATGCGTATGTTCCGACGTGCAACGCACCACCGACACCAACGCCGCCAGATCCTTCAACGACCAACGCGCCGGTTGACGTGCTGGTCGATAGTGAGTTGGCACCCCCACTAAGTATTAGATTTCCAAATTGCGCCGTTCCCCAGTGATACCCCGGACTATTTGACAATATTGGATTAGCAATGTTGGTTGAACCAGGTTGCACGTTGGTAACAAAGAGCAACCTTCCTGAGCTATCCTCACGGCCCAAGTAGCTATGCGTGTCGCCGCCGCTACCGGCCCTGTACTGGTGCATGATGATACCGCGATCGAGGCCATCATCGCTCGGAAGTGGTGCACCGTTTGGTCCGGTTCCAATTTGGATTAGCGGATCTTCAACACTAAGTTGATCGGTGTTGATCGTTGTCACGTTACCAAGGACATTGAGGTTGCCGGTGATAACTACGTTACCGGTCAAACTGGTGGTTCCGCCAACGTTGAGGTTTCCGCCGATTCCTACACCACCGGTAACCACCAGAGCTCCAGTCGTAGTATTAGTGCTAGAATTCGTACCATTGATCGTAACGGTGAGATTTGAGACGATCGTTTGTGCGGTGATTGAGCCGTTGCTTTGGATGGCACCGCCCGTTATGGTGCTGTTGCTGATCAGCGCACCAGCAAAGACCGTGCCGCCGGAATTAATGGTCGTGTTGCTTACGAGGCTTTGTGCGGTAAGCTTGTTAACGAAGTTACCGTCGCCGCTCTGCACATACAGGCCACCTGCCACGACGTTGGCACCATTCCTTATGATTACGTTGCCGTTAACGTCGAGGCTAGATGCCGGTGCGTTGGTGCCGATGCCAAGCCGACCGTTTGTGTTATCCCAGTATAGCGCCGAAGGGCTGGTTAGAGCCAGCGCCGATGCGGTAGAATATGCTACGGCACCGGCTGCTGCTGTTAGTGCTGCATTGGTACCACCATTTGCCAGTGGCAAAGTACCGGTAACATCGGTTGAAAGCGCAACCTGTGCAAAGGTTATGCTGGTTCCATCGGTCCTAAGGACCCTGTTTGCCGTGGCACCGGAAGTCCATTGCGGTGCTCCAGTTGCGCTGGTAACTAGAGCACTGGTATTGGTGCTCGATAGTGCCGACCAATTGTTTGCCGTACCGGCATAAAGCAAGCTGTACTGACCAAATGTGCTGAGTCCTGTTCCGCCGTTGCCCGATGCAAGGGTACCGGTGACACCGTTAGCAAGGTCAATCTTGCCAAAGCTTAGATTTCCTCCACCTGCCCCGGTCGTTAGATAAGTGTAAGGTCCTCCTGAAACCGCCGAAGGCACACCCGAGCTGCTGAACACGACCGCTGCATTTGTTGCGCTGGTAACACCTGTCATTGACAGGCCGTCGGCAGCGGTTGCTACGAATGCGCTGCCAGAGAACGATGTTGTGTTGGTACCTCCCAGGGATATCGGAAGGACACCGACCAGTGTTCCGCTGGAGCTAAGTGAAATGTTACCCCAGTATGGTGCGGTACCATTGCTGAGAAGGACGTTACCGGTATTGGCAGAGGTCATTCCCAGCTTGCTTAGGGTCGTGCTGCTGGACGATGCATATAGTATATCGCCGGTCGTGTACGTTGTTAGCCCAGTACCGCCGTAGTTTGCGGTGATAACGTTGCCTTGCCATCCACCGACCGTGATATTTCCACCAGCATCGATCGAAAACTTTGTTTGCGCAGCAGCATCTATCGCTTTTAGGTAGCTGTATGAAGCTGCTACTGGTCCAAGCTGCAAGGCATCTTGCAATGCGGTTGGTACCACACCGAGCCTAGCGGTCGTCGTGGTGGTTCCGACGCCAACGCTTCCCTGTACCGCCAATCCGTTCGTCGGTGCCGAGATCGACCCGGCATAGCCAGAACCGACCACCATTCCGCCAGATACGTCAAGCTTGTTAACCGGAGCCGACGTTCCTATGCCTATCAGTCCTGCCTGAGTTATCGCCAGGGCCGGCACTGGCTGATTGTTGCCAGTGCTTAGGTATGCGTACTGGCCAGCCTCACTAAATCCTAGGACCGCAGCATTACCGCTAGGAACGTTATCACCAACGAATATCTGGTAGTCAGATCCGTTCTGGGTTGCAAAAAGGGCCGGGCCGTCGTTGGCATAAACCGACAGGGCATAATCAGCCTTGTTGGTTCCAATTCCAACATGCGAGTTACCGCTATGTATGACAACGTTAGCAAGACCGCCAAAGGTTCCGCCGTTGTTGAACTGTATGCTTCCTTGGTTACCGCCTGGCGGCGTGTAGAAGTTTGCGGCGCTGGTTGCCTGATAGGTTCCGTCGGCAAATCGTATGCCGCTTATCACACCGGCTGTATTGGTAAGCTGTATGTTTCCAACAACTTCAAGCTTTGATGTTGGACTTGCCGTGCCTATTCCAACGTTGCCGCTTACGATCAACCCGTTTACCGGAGCAGCGTTGGTCATTGCGTAGGTTCCGATCACCGCATTTGTGGTGACCTGCAAACCATTGCGTACTATAAAATCAATCTGATTGGCCATCGTGCTTCCCTGCCTGATATCGTTGTGCGATGATGCTAACCACCGACTATGTGCTGATATTTATCCAAACAGGTTCTTGACGATAGGTGATGGACCGAGCATCACGGCTCAATGCTAGTACGTATGACCTTGATGTTTTTGTCGCTGCTGTAAAAAGGAGTAAATGTCAGTAGAACATTGCTTGAAACGATTTCGACATCAAACGATCCAAGCTTTTCCTGTGTCGTAACTATGTTGTATTCGCTCTTGAAAGCATTTAGCCCGTCATGTAAGACCATGATCTGCGTGGTATGGAACCAACTGTAGTTAGTGTCAGTAACCTGCACTATGTAGTGGCAGCTTCTGTAGTCTGGCACCGGAAAGCTGTCTAGAACGACCGCATCTATGGTAGCAGCCGTCGTGTCGGTGCTCTCATATCCGACGTCCTTGATTTGCAGGGTTGATCGAGGATTGCTGGTTCCTATACCTAACCGATTCGAACCAGAGTTCCAAAATAGATTGTCGCTTCCGCCAAATGAACCGCCGGCATTGAACTGCACCGCTCCAATGGGAGCAGAAGGCGGCAGGGTAACTGCCGCGGTAGACTGCTGCGATCCGTCTGAAAATATGAGGGTCGATCCCGTCTCATGCAGCTCTATATTACCAACGACGGTAAGCTTGCTGCTTGGGAGATTCGATCCGATGCCAACCTTGCCTCCCCTAACAACGATGTCATTGGTGTACTCAACTCCGAGCGAAGTGCCAGTAACGAGCACCTGCCCGTTACCGCTTTGTTGAGCACGGAGATACTGTATGTCTAGGAGCTTTAGGCTCATTGCTTTTTCAGCTCCTCGATCTCAGCCTGCATGGTATTGATCTTCTTGTTCAGTTCCTTAACGGCTTCGAGCAAGATCACCGTTAGCTTTTCATATTGCACGGTTAGATAGTTCTCTCCGCTCTTGCTCTTGGTCGGATCACTTGCATCACGATCGAACGGAGCCAATCTCACCGCTTCAGGTAGAACGCTTTGGACCTCCTGGGCGATAACACCGATATCGTTCGTTCTTTCTGGTGCAAA
>JACCDP011510467.1_pt1 | contig 12269 bp, 14 predicted proteins | sample 7445841 | NCBI WGS metagenome assembly JACCDP01 (sample SAMN15323441, study PRJNA562643) | freshwater metagenome | isolation source: river surface water | place: USA:Blue River Watershed | collected 2017-08-17
ATACTCAAAATTGGGGAACAGACAATCACAGTATTGTTATTTTAAAAGAATCCCCAAAGTATGTTGGATTTCGTGATTTCATTCGTGAAGGAAGACTACGTGAATCCTTTGACCTAGCCAAAGCCGAGGAATGTGAAAAACTTATGACTGCTATTGAACAGACCTATCCTGAGCAGAGATATCATATTATTCGCACCTCTCGACAGAAAAATATAGAAAATATTACTACATCTGCAAACAAGCGAGGATGGGTAGTTCAAAAACATGACTCGAAATCAAGACTTGAAGATTTAGATTATATTATGACAACTCGTCCAGCAACTCATCGAATTATTATTATTAAAGAGTTTTGGCGAGCAGGAAAACGTCTTTGTGATAAATATGTCGGTATTGTTCATGAGCCAAAAACGAAAGAAGAAGATACAAATGTAACATCACAAGGATTGGTTGGTCGTCTCTGTGGAAATGATAAGCAAAAAGGAACTGGTGCACCAATCGCCTTCTGTAACACATCATTGATTCGTGACTACCTTGCTTGGATTGATGCAAAGGGTGATTATTCTGCTGTTCTCCGCTATAAATCAAGAAATCTTACAGCAAGGCAGGGAATTGTGAACAGTAAAGAATCATTTGTCCATCCAAATAATGTTGGTATTGAATACAATCGTCCAATTCCTCTCCCCATTCATGGTATTACTTCATTATTCAAGCGAAAACATGATTTGGAAGTCTTTATCAAAAACAATATTCTTTCTGGAAAATACACTTCTTACACAATTCAGCAGAATGATACCATTCAATACAGAGGTCATAATATTCCTATGATTGATTATGAAACTGAAGAAATGTTCAAAACTGAAGATATTTATGGTGGTATTAACAGAGATATCACTTGCCGTTTGATGCCAGTCAAGAAAAATAATATTATTCATTGGGTTGGAATTTACTTGATATCAGCATTCAAACCCCAACAAAATTGAACTACCATCGTTGGATAGGAAAGTATACAAAATGGAAAATCGTGGAACTGGAGCAGGAGGCAAAAATACCAATGTCAATGGACTTGCATTTGAGAATAAGACAGATAATACTCAGCGTTTGCTGAAGAAAGGTTTTGTTCGAATTACGTTTAGTTCAGCAAAGTATGGATGGTACCTCCAAAAGAAAATCAATGATTCGACATTCATGTATTTTATGCAGAAAAGTGCATTGAATAATTTCTGCATAAAATATTTACAAAAGGAAGTTTGTCGTGAGCCAGATGAAGCCTATGTTTTGAAGAAGGATGGAAAGTACACTTTCTTCATCCTTGAAAAGAAAAATCAAAATACACCTGGAAGTGTTGACCAGAAACTTATGCTTGACCAAGCCATGATTGAGCAATACAAGTATTGTCTAGGCGATGTGGAAGTTCACTATGCCTATTGCTTGTCATCTTATTTGAAGAATGAATATACTGCTGATACTCTAAAATATAGGTCTATTCGCTTTCTTCATGAAAAATATAAAACAAATATCTTCTTTGGCGACGATGATGATTATTTCCAGAAGTTGGACACTTGGCTGTCCATTTAATTGCAAATAAGAACTTCATTGGTTTTCGCATCAGGAGTTTTGCTATGAATGGCTCGGCGACAAGAAATTACTTCTGTCATAAACAATTCGCTAGGAAAGGCATCTTTCACAAGTTTCACTTCTGCATTGCTTAGCAAGAACTTATATTTTTTCTTTGCAATCTCCTGAAATAGAAGTTTATGTTTCTCTAGCGTAAATCCATCTGCAACATAGGAAACAAAGGATGTTTCTGTTTCTGGTGCATAGGGAGGGTCCAAGTAGACGAAATCAGTTTCCTTGACTTTTTTCAAACTCTCTTCAAATCCTTGTTTTATAAATACAACATTCTTCATTAATCTAGAAATTTCAAGAATATCATCGCGATGTAAAATTCCAGGATTCTCGTAATGTCCATAGGGTACATTAAATCCATTGGGGCCTTCACGATAGACACCACGAAAGCAGGTTTTGTTTAGAAAGAGAAACATAGCCGTTCCTTGTATAGATTCCCTTTGCTTTTGCGTCATTGAATTAAATCGTCTGCGAATCCAATAATAATAACTTTCTCGTGATGTTAGGGCCTCCTCAAGTGTATCTGCTTCACGATTTACAGTACCTTCCACTTTGGCTTTCTGGAATCCATCAATAAATCCCTGTACTGATTCACAAAATTCATTGGGTTTCTTTTGGATTTGTTTGTAAATCGCAATCAGATTTCCATTGATATCCGAAGCATAGATAGAACCTTTTACATGCAGTTTTTTCTCTTCCTGTAATGAAAGAAGTCCTAACAGTACACTTCCACCTCCAAGAAACGGTTCATGATAATTTTCCATTTCTTTAGGAAATTTGGACAACACTTTCTCAAGAATCTGTGTTTTTCCTCCAACCCATTTTAGAAACGGCTTTGTCACTTGGAGTTCCTGTTTCATTGGTTCGCACTTTTTCTTCTTGTTCAAATGGTTATCTAGATGAGATTTCTGTTTGAATATCTTTTTACAGATGGAGCATGAATGAGTAGTCATTTTGTTCTCTAGTTACCTAATTAGGTAAAAGTGATCCGGATTGTCAATTTTTAGTTCTTTGATATACGGAATAAATTCTCTTTTTTTTAACCTTTCTTCAAGAAATGAATTGTTCGTTTGAAGAACTTCTTCAAAACGGAGGAGTGATTCTTTCATTAGCACGATATCAATACAGATTTCTTCATACAAAACAACGGCTAGAAGAAGTGGGATTTCAGAATCTTCATTTCTACAAAGGGTTTGACGGATTTCAAGAGGATTTATCAGGTGTAGCGCTTCAACTTGGATTTTCTGGAGTCTATGCGCAGGATATTGCCTCTCGGCCAGGAAATATTGCGTGCACCTTGAGTCATATTTCTTTGTGGAAAAAGGTTGTCGATGAACAGTTGCCTTATTTATTAATCTTTGAAGATGATGCACTTCCTCATCCAAACTTTCGCCAACTTGCTCCTGCCTGGTGGGAAAAGACACCGCAAGATTTGGACATAATATTGTTAGGAAATCAAATGAATACTGAAATTCAAGAGTTATATGATACCAACACTTTAATTGTTAAGCATCCAGCCTTTTGCTTACATGCCTACATAGTTACTCAAAAAGGCGCACAACGATTACTTGAACTCGTAAGGGCACAGTCTATTTTAAAGATGAATGATGTCCAAGTAATGGATTGGATGTTCCAGAGACTTCTTCAGTTTGTCTGTTGGAATGGGACTTGGCTTGAAAAACCATATCCTGTTTTTACACAAGAAACACTTCTAGAAAAAGCACTTCAAACCACAGACATGATAGTTGAGCGGAGAGATACAGGACTTATTTATCAGAATTTCTGTCTAGGGCACACACTTTCTCAAAAAAATCCAATTTTTAATATAGTTTTGTACAACTCCGAGCAGAAATCTTCAGAATAAGTAGGATGGAAAGTCTGTCAAAAGCAGAGTTAGCAAAACAAGTTAAATCTTTATTTACCGAAATGGGGCCTCTGTGTGATAGCGAAGGATTCTATAATCATACTGGAGAGTGTTGGAATGACACTCTTCAAATGATTTTCTTAAATAGCGATGTATGCAAAGAAATTGTTCAACGTAAACTCGCCTTAGGAGAAATTGACCCCTTTGAAGTGGAAACAATCTTTGAATCTGTCCTTGAAAAAATGTTTATTCCTCAAGAAGTCAAAGAGGATTTTATTCGTAAATGGATTGGCCTAATTACTCTTTATCTAGAAACTCTTCAAAGCCGCTTTCGCCGACACTATTACACAGAAAGTTTACGTCTTGAAAAAGCGACAAAGGGGGCAAAGAATGCATGTTCCTTAGAAGACGCCAAAGGAGAGAAAGCCCTGAAAGAAATGCTCAAACTGTCTATGTTGTATCGAACAAAAGGAAAAGAAGGGCCTCTTTCTGCATTTGCGGGACAAAGTTTTACCAAATATGGTCTCAATGTTCAACGTGACCCCAAAAAAATATGGAATATCTATGAATCAGGTGGAGAAACATCTTCAAAAGAAAATGTGGATATGATATTCAAACATTACTTTTCCATACCCTTTACGAAAGTGAACTATAAAAAGGAATCCAAGGCACCCTATTTATATCAAGATGATAAGAAAAACATTTTTAGTCTAAAAGATTCGGTGTTTGCAGTATATATTGGCTCTCACACGATTCGTCAAGAAAACTCTGGTCACGCATCCTGTTTTTATACGTGTGGAAATCGTGAGTATTTCTTTGACGATAATAATGGGTCCATACAATTTCCTTGGAAACGCATGCTAAACATACTTAGTGAGAATCAACGAAAGGATATACTTATAAATATATATTTTGATGGTTCTCTTAAAATAGTAGACCCTTCTGGAAAGAATCTTTTAAACTATGAAGGATATCCTATTCTTGCCATAAGTAGACTCGGAGCCAAAAAAGGCTCTAAAAATAGAAACACATACCAAACCTTTTTATGGGATGGAACAGAAATTGTAATTGATATTGATAAAAAATCCTTAGAAGATTTTATATATGAGAGAAAAATGGGAGAAAATACACTTACATTTCAATTTAAAAGAGGAGTAAATGCCACAGATATGTTATCTACCTATGAACTTGAAAAACAAGAGTTTGTAAAAGGGCGTGCAAACGAACAAACAGGATATTTCATAGGAAGTCGTTTGAATCAAGACAAAGATAAGATTCTGGAAATCAAACTTGATGAACAACTTGAAAAGGTGGCCGCTGGTGCGGCAACTATAGATGAGTTCTTTTATGAAGGAAAAGATGAAAAATACAATCCACTTCTTTTAGCACTTCATTTGAATAGTCTTGACTATGTACAAAAGATTCTTGATATGGGGGCTGACATCAAAGTTCGAGGAACAAATAATGATTCTGTACTTTTCTTTGCCATTGTAGAAAATGTTGACCTAGATATTCTTGAACTTTTAGTTGAGAAAGGAGCCGATATTAATGATAAGGATAGTTTATCAGGTGGTTTTACTCCATTGATAGGTGCTATAATTTTTTATGATGAAGATGGGGGAGAAGATGTTGTAAAATTTTTACTCGAAAAGGGCGCCAATGTAAACATTGAAAGTAAAAAAGGAGTTACTGCAATAGAATATGCTATAGTCATGAATCGATATGAAAATATTCTTGTTCTCCTAGAAGAATATGGTGCTGAAAGACCAAAATGTCCAACAAAAGAACAACTCCTTGGTGAGAACCTACTCATCAAAGCGCTTGAAAAAGAAGAACTCGTAAAAGCAGGTTTATTAGGCAAGTGCTATCGTGAACTTGAACTCTTTGAAGAAATCAATCGTGAAAATCTGGTTGGAGATACTCCTCTGAAAGTATTGATAAAAATACCTTATAGCAATTGGATAAACCGAATCTTCAGTATTTTTTTACGAAGTGGCGCAGATGTGAATCATATTGATAGATTTGGAGGAACACCTCTTCATTATGCTATTTCTCTAAACAATCTGAAATGGGTCAAACTTCTCATTAAGGAAGGTGCTAGGTCTAATGTGATTGTGAGAGGATTGGGCAGCCCCTTGGACTTCGCAAAACGAATGGGGAATCCAGAGATAATAAAGGTAGTAGAAGAAGAAGATAGTAAAAATCCTTTGGCGTACGTCATGGCTATTCCTAAAACACTGAAGCCTACTTCTTTTACATTTCGACGAAGAAATGTGAAAAAGGCTGCAAATATGCCCAAACCACAGATGGGTGGACGAAAGACGAGAAGAAGAAGATACTAATCTTTCTTTGGTTTCTTCGCGAACTCGTTATACAAGGTTGCATAACGATTAAACGTATCAGCAGTTCTCTTTTTCTCTGCTTCGCTATACGAGAACACAAAGGCCTGCCAGTACTTGGGAAGTTCGCAAAGAATTAGATGCAATTGATGCGTATAATAAACAGACTTTGAAACAGCCTTTGATGCGTCAAGAATACAATCAAAGTAATTCTTATCCATCACCATATCACATTCCTCTTCCCAAGAAATTTTATGATACTTCTTGAGAAGGTTACTAAATGTTTGGTTGTAACTTCCTGGATGCTGCTCATTGAGGTACCAACACTCATGCAGGGAATTGAGGAGAGATTTGAAAACCTTTTGAATTTCGTCCATTTTGTGTACACATAAATTGAGTGAATACTGTATCAAATTTTAGTGACTCAAAAATTGACATTTTGGAGGGATTTTGGAATCAGTAGAAATGACAAAAATGAATTGTCTGTATCGACTTATGGTCGGCAAGCCAGTTTCACAAAAGAATGCTCAACCCAAAGTCAATGCACAAAGCATTTCACCCAATCCCATACTGACGATTCAGTTGCTTTCTTCACCACTTCCCAATTCCATTGAAGAACTCAATACACTAGAAGAAATAGTAGCCAAGAGAATGGCTTCTATTAATTCTATATCGTATTCACTATCTGAAGAAGTTGGTGCCCTTTTAGAACATGGTCAGAAAATTCGCGCAGGTCAAACTATGATGCGTAGACAGTCTTTGCGAAATGATGTAAAACTTCTGAGTCAAAAACTCCTTGAAATCCAACAAAAGCGCGACTCTCTAATTGCGTCTCGTCGCTAATCTTCTACCTCCTTTCTTCTTATTTGTATTCTTTCTTGTGTATTTTCTAAAACAATCAACAATGCTTGAACAAAACCGTGTCGCCCCTCTTGTCTTTGGAGCAGGTTCATTTTTAGTATTTACCTTTTCATAGAGAGGGTCCATACCCATACGTTTTAGCATAGAATTAACCTCTTTTTGGGATTGTTCCGCATTTCTTTGTGCTTTTGCCATTGTGGCATTTAACCAGGCTTCAGTATTTTCTCTATTTTTTTTCATTTGAAGCACCATCCTACGTGTTGATAATCTTCGTTCTTCCCTTTCTAAAACTCTATCACGTTCATCTAATACTTGTTGTCTTGCTTTATTACTCGAAAGTTCTGAAGATTTTCTTTTTAATTCGTCTGGATCATTCTTTACAATGCTCATTTCAGTTAGAATATCCATCTCAATCAAAAGAAGATTTCCTAATTCATCAGAAATTTCCTTTCTTTCTTTTCCGATTTCACGCAGTCTAGATTCTGAATTCATCCTATTTGTTCATTCTATTTTTTCGTCGGGACTTTGTATTTAATTTTCGATGTCCTCCACTCTTTTTATTCTTCTTTGTCCAACGTCCGAAACAAGTACCTAATTTCGCGCACAAACTTTTACCCTTTGTATTATTGTTATTATTGTTGTTATTTTTCTTCAATAGAGTTTCTTTGGGATTATTGGCTTCTTGCTTGAGTAATTCCTGTTCACGTTTTGCATAAATGTCTTCCATAATTCGTAAAGATTTAAGCATTTGTACATCTGTTCCCATCATTCGTGTCAAATTCTCAATTCTCTGAGAATGCATTACGATTCGTTTTGCACGAAATTCCAAGGGTGTATTATTTTCTGCTTTCGCACTTTCCAGTTTCTGTTTATGGTCTTCCCGTTCTGCGTGCAATCTTCGAAGGAAATTCTGTGTAGTTTCTATAGACTTTCTTAGGCCTTCTAATTTTTCTTGTACTTGCTCAAGAGACATTTTCATAATTGCTTCTACAGTTTTTTCTGCTCTAGTTTTACCAGAGTTCATTCTATTAGAAGAATAGGAAATGAAGAGGTTCTTCAAATGTTTTTCAAAACCTCAAAAGCCAGTTATCACCACAAATCCTATTCTTACCGCAGAACCATCTCCAGATCCTTTAAAATTCCTTCCAGAAACACTTTCAGAACTTTTATATTTAGAAACGGCTATTTATATGAATCTAAATACATTTAATAAAGAAGCCAACAGTCTTTCTGATAGGGCTCAAATCTGTATGGCTCGTGGTGATATGTACAAAGGAATGTTTTTCTTAAGACAACGACGCTATGTGGTTGAAGAAAGTTCCAAGTTACTTCAAGTACTTGATGATATAAAAAGAAAAAAGAAATATCTTGAAGAATTTCCTGCGGAATTCCGGGCTGCGAAGAAAATCAAATTATAAAGCATAGGATGCTGAAGTTGGTTGCTGTTGTATCTGCCATGTGCTCGGCTATGCCTTCCTTTGAGGAATGGTCTGTCATGAATGGAAAGGCGTATGCGCCTACGGAAAGAGATTACCGCAACTCCGTGTATGACGCGAATGTTGCGAAAATCCTTGAACATAATGCTGGTAACCACTCTTGGACTATGAATGTTAACTCATTTGCTGACTTAACGGCTGAAGAGTTCAAGGCTCGTTACACTGGCGGTATTCGCGTGCCTAAGAAATCTCTTCGCGCCAAGGGGTTCGGTCCTTTTAATGTGACTGCCAATCCTACTTCTGTTGATTGGACTGACAAAGGTGCTGTGACTCCTGTAAAGAATCAACAACAGTGTGGTTCGTGCTGGGCTTTTAGTACAACGGGCTCTGTTGAGGGTGCATGGTTCTTGTCCAATGGCACACTTCCTTCTCTCTCTGAGCAGCAACTCGTTGATTGCTCTGGACCCGAAGGCAACCAGGGTTGTAATGGTGGTTTGATGGACGATGCTTTCCAGTACATCATTGATAATAAGGGTATTACCACTGAAGATGCCTATCCTTACACTGCTACAGATGGTACTTGCGTGGCTAAGGGAAAACCTGTTGCGGCCACTCTTTCTGGATTCAAAGATGTTGCTGCCAACTCTGAGATTGCTTTGGAGACAGCCATTGTACAACAGCCTGTTTCTGTTGCGGTAGAGGCTGACCAGAGTGTCTTCCAGTTCTATTCTGGTGGTGTTATGGATTCCACTTGCGGCACTCAATTAGACCACGGTGTACTTGCTGTTGGATATGGTGTAGATGCTGGTAAAGAGTACTATAAGGTAAAGAACTCTTGGGGTGAAACTTGGGGCGAGAAGGGATACATCCGACTTGGACGTGGGGCGAAGTTCAACCCTAGTGGACAGTGCGGTATCCAAATGATGGCTTCTTATCCTATTGTTTAAAATTCTTTCGTATGAATAAGATGAGTGCTGGCAACAATAACAATAATACACGAAGAGCGATAGCAGCATCACTTGCGGAAAGGCGGGCTGCGGAGGCCGCGGAGGCGGCAGCACTTGCAGCAGCATTAGCAGCATCAAGAACTGAAGTAGTAGAAGGAAACGCACCTGTGAATGATGAAATTCTTGGAAAATCAATGCTTAATGAAGAACAAAGATTGCTGAAGGCTGCTTTAGAGGAATCCATGAAATCACTTGGAACCAATTTTCCAGTTCAAGTAAAAGGAGTAGGAAAAAATATCGCTGAAGAAATAATTGCTGAGTTATCTGCATTCTTAGAAATTGAGGGCAAAGGACAATTGTATCGTGATTCTATTCTACTGTTCACTGAAATAGAAGCCATTCTTCGCGCGAAAAAAGAATGGATTTCTAAAAATCATGAAAATCACCCAGTTCGCTTAAAACTTATGGAAATTGAAGAAATCTTAAAAAAACAAACTGAAGATACTAAACCCAATCCTCTTTATATAATTTCAGTTAGAAAATATCTTCATGATAACGTTTATAAACCGTTTGCAAGAAGTCATCAGCAGATTAGAAGAGAAGAACTCTTAACAGCAGACCCTGTCTTTCCAGCCATAAAAGCCAAATTTGATGAGATTAGTAAGAGAGAATTTGAGAAAAGAGAAAAGGAAAGAGATACTGCAAGAAGAATAAAAGAAACATCTGCAAAACTAAAATTACAACAGCAAAAAAGTGAAGCAAAAGAAGCCATGAATGCTGCGAAATCAAAGATGAATTCTCTGCGTCAACAGTATGAAGACCCAAAAAGTTTCCAGAAAGGAAATCCAAAAATAAAAGCACTATTGGATGAAGCCACACGCACCTATGAAGAAGCAAAACGAATTCACAACAATTTGCCTTCTGGTGGTGGAAAACGCACACGGAAACAACGCAAGCGTCAAATTAAATAAAGACGAACACGAAGAATTCTTCTAAATCTATAATAATAATTAAATCCTCTGTATCGTTTTAATCTTCTACAACCCCTCTTTTCAGCAAGTTGCCAGTAGGATTCTCTGTTAAATCTATAAAGTCGACGTAATTGGCTTTGATAGTTCAGACATTTTCTTTCTACAGAACGAAAGGTCTTATATTCTTGTGAATTTAATACCTCTTGTTTTTTTCTTGATGAATTCGTTTGAGTTGCGCAAGCAAAGGCTCAGTTGTAGAGTTCAAGTCCTCTTGTTTTCTTCGAACAAGTTTCAAAAAATTTCTGCGGGGCACATTTATATCTCGGCAGGATGAAATATATCGTTTTACAAGGTTTCTCATTTTCTCATTTGTATCATACAGAGTTCTAACTCGATTTCCTTCTTCTTCTATCGCATTTTGTTCTGTAACAGTATTTTCTTGTTGTTCATGCTCTCTTATTTGAAAAAGAGGTGCATCACAAGTCCAACAAACAAAATGATGAGGGTTATAATGTATAGTTGCTGCGTGATTATCCACTTCTTCGAATAGGCAACGAGTGTGAACAAAATGTTGACAGAGTAATTCAGAAATAGGTTCACCTCCTAATTCTTGATCACAAATACCGCAGAAGTCAGCCATCTATTTTTTTTTGGTTTTGTATTTTTAGGCGGATTCATATCCGCGGTCGTCATGAAACTGTGCGAGTTGACGATTATTCCGAAGATGAAGAACAAGAGGTCCATCTCGTACATTATTTCGGACGTTGACGTGTGCGATTGCCTGAATCTTTACCGCGGCCTGCTCAATAGGAATGTTCTCATCATTGAGAGGACCAAAGAGTGCACGAACATTCCAAAGCGCATGCTCCTCTGGATTAAACTCAGGGATATCTGGTGCTGCATCCTCATCGTCTTCATCCTCCACAATCCAACGTCCAAGTCCTACACGACGCCAGCGAATATTGGGCATTTCGTCTTCCTCATCATCATCATCCTCCCAAGCCTCATCATCAATCTCAGTGGCATCATCATCCTCTTCCTCAGCGATACGCTCTTCCTCGATAAGCGCATGACGGCACATAGGACACGACTCATTCTTGAGAACCCACTTGCCGATGCATGCGAGGTGGAAGTTGTGGCAACAAGAAAGAGTAACAAGCCCAGTCGCCTTTGTGATCTCGTTCAAGCAGATAGAGCACTCCATTTTTTTCTTGTGATTGCTGTAAAGGGTACTTGAATCCTTTTGAGGCGGTACTTCAATTTTTCACAAAAAAAATTTTGTATTTTGTTTTTGAGTTTTACTCTTTTTGTTTTGTTTTATTTTTCTTCTTTTTAAATGTAATCACCAACATAAGTGTGCTCGAACTTGCGATACTCACGGAGAATTTCGAGATTCTTGTGGGCCTGAATCATAAACGCTTCGCCGTCTTCAATTCGCTTCAGGAGTTTGGCACGCTTCATCTTGTAGTCTCCCATTGCAACGCGAATCTTTGTGAGTTCCATCTGAAGGTCGTCGAGTTGCTTATTCTCACGGAAATCAGGCTTTGCAGCAGGAGCCACTGCAGCAAGATAGCGAGGACGGTACACCTTCTTTTGACGCTCTTGCTCAGCCGCCCAGTCATCTTCCTTCTTCTGGAGAGCCTGACACAACTCTTCCTGCTTCGCGAGAAGAGTCTTGAGCGTGGTGCTGTTCTCGTGCTGAGTCTCACGAAGAATTTGCAACGCCGCCTTATCCTCTTCCAAATCCTTCTGGCGCAAGAGTTCGTACTCTGAAAGCGCAGGCTCCTTGAGAACCACAGGAGAAGAAGGACGAGGAGGAGGGGGAGGCTGGAGAGCACGAAGAAGAGAACCGACCTGTTCGAATGTCACTTCATCGCGATTCTGCTCAGTAGAACCCGTCATAAGATCGTGAAGATTGTGGAACGTGTTCTGCCAAGAAGGCTCTGGCTCAAAGACAGACTCACGAGGAGGGACGAGAAATCCACTATCGTAAGAATCAACTGAATCATTATCAGAAGACAAGGGAGCAACTTCAGAAGGAGGGTAAAGACGGCAGGGAGTGGAGTTGGAACCCCACTTGCGTCCTTCCTTCCACCAGGGAGGGCCGAAGGTCTTAGGTGCTGACATCTTTGTATTACTCTGGATGCTTGTCATATCGGAAATGGTACTGTATTATTCATTACAAAGGACTTCAATTTTTTGCTATCATATCAATCAACCGATAT
>JACCDP010496101.1_pt1 | contig 12268 bp, 12 predicted proteins | sample 7445841 | NCBI WGS metagenome assembly JACCDP01 (sample SAMN15323441, study PRJNA562643) | freshwater metagenome | isolation source: river surface water | place: USA:Blue River Watershed | collected 2017-08-17
CTCACCAAAAAGGATAAGGTAGAAGTAATACGATCCGGTAAAGACTCAGAAAAAGTTTATGACTTTGGAACTTCTCCCTTAGACATTTATGCAAAGATTAGAAAGTCCACTCCGGAGTCCGAGTTTATCAATTTAGGGAAAAGTATGTACCAGGCCATATCTGATCTCACGCCTGAACTGGGTCCCCGTGCTGTGATTATGCTAGTCTCTGGAGAAACATTGCCCAATGGATTCAACCAGTATAGCGTACTACGTAATATACAATTTGCAAATGCTCATTCTATACCAATTATCGTACTCTCCCTCGGAAGTGGAGATGGAGAGATGAGCACAATATATAAAGACATTGCAACCAGAACTGGTGGTGTGTATTTGCGTGTTCCGGGTAGTCAGGAAGAAACTGAAATATACAATTTTATAAAATCTAAAAAAGACAACCGGTATATCCTGTCTTACAAAAGTAAGACTGGGGAAGAGTTAGCAGGAAAATTTATAGATTATGAGCTTTCTGTTTTCTTTAGAGAAATCATCGGGAAGGCACAGGGAGGTTACTTTGTTCCTGAAAATAACTAAAGGTTTATTATCTAGAATTTTTTTTATTGGTACAACGTCCCCCAAGAAGATTTTTATTGTATTGCTAATTTTTTTAATTTCTCACCAAGTATATTCTCAATCTACAGCAGAGCATCTAGCCCTAGGTGAAAAAGCTTTTAGAGAAAAAAAATATCGCCAAGCATTGGCTAACTTTAAGTCTGCTTTGGATGAAAATCCAGCATCCAATAAGGCAAATCTTGGATTTGCCAAATCATCATTAGCTTTGGGATCTAGATTGGACTCTTTAAATTCTTACAAAAAAGTCCTTGAAAATGATCCTAAAAACAAAGAAGCCTTGAGTGGGGTTGCTGAAATCATGAGCTTGGAAGGTTCAAACTCTGAAGCTCTTGAGATTGTGGAAGCTGGTTTACGCGATGAACCCTATAACGTCCTTTTATTAATAGAGCGGGCAACTATTCTTTTAAGAATGGGTAAAAATGAGCTTGCACTTCGAAGATTAGACGAAGCTAAGAAAAAAATCAATGACAATTATGAATATTTTCTTTTATTAGCAAAGGCTAATATTGCCAATCGAAACTATGCAAAAGCTACAGAAATTATCAATCAGTTACTTGCCCAATATCCTGACAATGCTGATGTTTTCTATGAAAAAGCATATTTGAAATATCAACTTGCATCAAGAGAACAAAATCGGGATCTAAGAAAGGAACTAATGAATGAATCTCTTTCATTTTTAGAGACATCTCTTGCGCTAGACCCCAAGCATGAAAACTCAAGAATTTTAGGGGTGAAGATCCAAATTTGGCTTGGTAAATACGAGGAAGCTTTTCAATTTACAAAAGAGCTTTTGGTTGATTTTCCAAATGATCCCGCAATTATACACTACAATGCATATTTAGCCAATTTCCTAGGGGACAGAAAAGAAGCTACAAAGTCATACACCAATTTATTAGCCATAGATGAAATGAATATAGTTGCAAGATATGCTATAGAAGATTATGTTTTGAAAAACTCTGCTGAGAGGGATACATTAAGAAATAAACTTGGTCTATACCGTTTTGATTTGTACGACAAATCTACAAATGAATTGGAGTACAAAATAGCCAACTACCACATCAATCGAACCAACCTCTTAATCCCAGATAATAAAAAACTACGCAGTACGATTGTTGAAGATAGTTTTCGTTTTGGGGACAAGCAAAAGCTGCTCTCTACTCTTTTGCTACAGAGAAAAGAAAACCCGGATGATGTAAAAATAACAAATAGAATTGAAAATTTAGTAAAAAAGATAAAAGATACTCTCTCCTATATGGAAGGATTTTCAGATAGAGATGGTCTACTACAATCTGACCTTAGAACAGAACCTGAAATTTTTTTATTTGATCTAAAGCCAGAAGAGTTTATCCCTGATTTTCCTGATACTCCACAGGTATTGACATCTTCCTTAAAGTTTGCACTCTCCTTAAAGCCCCAAGTTAAAATGGTAATTGGAGAAGAAGAAAAAGCTATTCGAGATGCAATAGAAGAATCCCAAGGAAAAACTAACTTTACAAATTCTATCTACTACTCATCCGAAGCATTAGAGTTTTTAAATTTAAAGCGAAGAAGAGACAATACAGTTCGTTATGTTGGTTATGGAACTTTTAAAAATACTCCCACTTCCATTTCTGTAAATTATAATATATATGATAGAACCACTGGGAAAAATATAAGAAATATTAATATAAATACATTTGGACGAAATAGACTAGAAGACTTTTCTGCTCGTCTTGCAGACGAGATAGTTGCAAATCTTCCCCTCCAAGGAAAAATCATAAAAGTAAAAAAAGAAAGCGTAGTACTAAATATTGGGCTTCGAGATGGAATTAGAAAGGGTGATATCCTTATAGCGGAAGATAAGGGGAAAGAGTTTGGAACACTTAAGATTACAGAAATAGATGATTATCTCTCCGAAGCCGAATTTGATGATATGAATTGGAGAAAGATAATTGCTAGAGGTTTTACTGTGAAAGCTGGTCCCAAGCTAATAAAACGCGAAACTCTACCTTAAAAACTATAAATTAGTAAAGGAATGGATCTTAAAAAATTATATATTTTATTTATTTCCCTCATTTCAATTATACTTTTATATACCTTTTTTACTTCTGGTTCAAGTGAAAAAAAGAAAAAACGATTATCAGCAGACCAATTGACTCTACTCCTTGGAGGAGGGGGTTCTGGATCAGCTAATGATTCCACGAAGCGAGGATATCGAAAAAATCCCAATAGTTCAGTGTTTGATGAGGGAGATTTCATGAATGTTGGGATCAACAAAGACTACGAAGAAGAAACCTCAACGAATCCAAAAGGGGAAGCCCCCATCAATCCTCAAACTGGTAAGCCTTATGATGATGAAACAATGGAGCAATTTGAAAAATTGAGGCTCTATTTTCCAGGAAATGATCTAATTCCAAAACGTATGACACCTGACGAAAAAGCTGCGAAAGAAAAAGATGCAGCAGAGATGGCAAGAATTGCAATTTCTTTACAATCGGGGAAGGCATCCAATAAAGATGTAACATTTTATTATAGTGGGCAAGAGAAAGTTCTCAATGATCGAATTGAAATTATAGAGTATTTAATAGAGGCTCAAAAAGAAGATAGCTCATTTAACAAAGACAATCAAATCCAATTTGACAAAATACTAGAGGGAGCTAAAGATCAGCTCAAAAATTTAGAGTCAGAAAAAACGGAAGCTTTAAAAAAAGCAGTAAATTAAATTATGATATTAAAAATTATTTATGATGCAACTGCAATAACTATCTATTTCTGTAGGAAGGTAAAAAAAGACTTGGTAGGATTGTTGCAAAACAAGTTACAAAAACCGTCTAATTGCAGGAACAATATTTATAGCTTTACTAAAAAACAAATATTTGTAGTTTTTCCCTTTCTACTAATATCATTTTCAATCCAATCCAAAGAACGTTCAAGAGATATAACTGAATTTTTTCAATTGTGTGACAAAGATCGAGTTCAAAAAATAGAAGAAATAGAAGATTTAAAAGAAAAAGTAAATATGGTTAATAAAAAAGGAATGACTTTTTTATCTTATTGCTTAGAGAAGAAAGCAGAAAAATCTTCTCTTTATTTATTGAAGTCTAATATAAATTATAAATGGGAAGATATAAATAATTATAACTATGCAACCTTTGCAGTTAGAGCAGGTATGAAAAATATACTACAAAAGATTTTAAATGAAAATCCTAGACTTATATATTCTAAAGATCGTTTTAAATTAACACTATTAGATCATGCCATATTAAAGAAGAGAAAAGAGATAATAAAATTATTTATAGAAAATTATTCTGATTTTTTTAATAAATCTAAAACTTCTTTTTCTACAATCCAAAAAGCAGTAGAAACAGGATCTATTGAGATTTTAGAATCCATTCTTTCTTCCAAACCAAATTTAAAAGAAAATGAAGAAGCAATTTTACTGCAAAAAAGTGTAGAGTATTCTATGAATACAATAGGATATTTACTCAGTTTGGGTTTAAATATAAATTCTAAAGATGAAAAAGGTAATACGGTAATTCATAAAATTGCTATTTTAAATAATCCAGAATTAATTGAATACTTAAAAAACTTTCCATTCCAAATGAATAGAAATTCAGATGGTCAACTCCCCATTCATATAGCTGCTAGGTATGGCAAGACAAAGGTATTTAAAAAATTTTTGGAATGGGGAACTGGGGTCAATGAAGTAGACCTTTTGGGAAATACTCCTTTGCATTTATCTGCAGAATTTGGGGATTCAGAAATGGTTTACTACTGTATTACATCAAGTCAAAATCTTAATTTAAAAAATAAGAAGGGCGAGTCTCCTCTCACTATCGCAAAGCTCTCCGGCAATGATGCAAATTATTATTTGCTTTTACTTGCCGGAGCAGTGGAATGACTACCGATCTCTCACGTTGATAGTGTGTAAGATCGAGTAAACATAGACAAATACCTTATAAAGTAAATAGCTATTGGGTTCTTCAAAAGAGATCCCATACCCAGGAGGTTTTTCAAAGTTTCCACTCTTGTTTTCCCAGCTTACTTTTCCTTTTCCAGTAAATGTATAACCATAGAGGGAAAATTTATAGAAGGGGAACATCCCAACATCTAGATTTTTTTCCGTGGAAAAATAAAAACCTTTTTCAGAGATATTTAATATTTCAGATTTGTAAACTTCCCCACCCAAAGTGAGTTCAACTGGAATATTTGTAGAGAAACGGGGGAGAAGTTTGGTAGAGAGAAATTTATCTAGATCTCTAAATTTTTTATCTCCAGGTAGATAGAGGAACTTAAATCCAAATTTTCCGTCTTCCTCCCTCATCATTTCCGCTGGAGCTTCCCATTGAGTATCCAAATTCATGGACACTGTAACTTGGGTTCCTGTTGCGATTAATCCATCTACAGTAGCTAAAAATCCTGTTGGAGAAATATCCATAGTTTTCATGGAGTATTTTTCTTTATCATTCACTTGGATCTGCCCTAAGATAGGAATCTCAATTCTCCATTTCTTACGAAATCCACGTGGAATCAAAGTGAGATATGGAGTGGAGATTTCTTTGTTTAAAAAATACATATTTAAAAAGAAAGGGAGAAGGGTTATAAAAAGATTCCAGATAAATTGCTTAGTGAAACCTCCTTGGTAAATCAAATGGAGACCATGCCCTACCAAGTACAAATTAAATCCTAAAAATAAAAAGTAGCCCCATCTTTTTACACCCAAAATCCCAACTCCCAATAAAAATCCTACTATGTTCAAGAGAAGAGCGGGTGTTTGGAAAAGATTTATTAATATGGAAAATTTCCAAAATGGAATCCCTTGGGCATAAGCAGTCCATAGGTAGCTAAAGACAGGGGTTAAGAGATAAAATAGCCCTATGATTTTAATGGTTAAGGGAAGCTTGGAGAAGGATACAGGAAATATTTTTTTTAACAATTGAAAACCCCTTTCTTGAGTGAGTACCACACTCTAAAGTGAACACTAGATACTACCAAACGTAGATTTCAAGAATTTTTCTTTTTCCTCTGAAGAAAGCAACCCAAGTTTGAAGAATCATTCTAAAAAATACCTTACAAATATCATACTCATTTCCATGTAAACTTTTTAGTTTTTTGTTTCTTAAAATCATAAGTAGTTTAGATTCAATCTTTAACAGACATAGAAAGAGGAAAAAATGCTTAGAATTGGAACACCACTCAGTAGAACAGCTACGAAACTAATCTTATTAGGTTCGGGAGAATTAGGGAAGGAGATAGCTATTGAAGCACAAAGGTATGGAATTCATGTTTTAGCAGTTGATCGTTATCCCGATGCTCCAGCAATGCAAGTTGCACATGAATCCAAAGTGGTAGATATGCTAAATTCCGTTGAGTTAGAAAAGGTAATACGTGAGTTTAAGCCTGATTACATTGTTCCAGAAATAGAAGCAATTTCCACAGACACACTCCTTCATTTAGAAAAAGATGGGTTTAATATTATCCCCAGTGCAAGGGCTGTAAAATTAACTATGAATCGGGAGGGAATTCGCACCTTTGCCTCCAAAGAACTAGGCCTAAAAACATCAAGATTTGAATTTGCAGATACACTGGAAGAATTCAAAGAAAAAATAAAAATAATAGGAATTCCTTGTGTTACAAAACCTATCATGAGTTCATCTGGGAAAGGGCAATCCTATATCAAAAAGGAATCTGATATTGAATCTGCATGGGAGTATGGTCAATCCGGAGGTCGAACTGGAAAAGGAAAGATGATCATTGAAGAGTTCATTGAATTTGATTTTGAAATAACACTTCTCACCATTCGCCATGTAAACGGGACTTCCTTTCTAGATCCAATTGGTCATCTCCAATTATCAGGAGATTATGTAGAATCTTGGACCCCTCAGCCCATGAATGAAAAGGCTTTAACAGAGGCGAAACGAATTGCTGAAAAGGTAACTACAGCTCTCGGAGGATATGGGATTTTTGGAGTAGAGCTATTTGTAAAAGGAGATACAGTTTATTTTAGCGAAGTATCACCTAGACCACATGATACAGGAATGGTTACTTTGATCTCTTGTAATCATTCTGAATTTGCATTGCATGTGAGAGCAATTTTGGGATTACCTATGCCAAATATCAGAACGTACGGGCCAAGTGCATCCGCAGCTATTTTATTATCAGGAGATTATAAAGAACCTATATTTGAAAATTTAAATGATGCACTCTCCATTCCAGATACTGCTTTAAATTTGTTTGGAAAACCAGAAGTAAAAGGAAAGAGAAGAATGGGAGTTGCATTGGCTCTCGGAAATACAATTGATGAAGCCAGGAAAAAGGCTATAGATGTAGCAAAAAAGGTTTCACTTAAGATTTAATATATGAAGAATAAATTTTTATCTATTTTTAATACTGATCCTTCTAATACTGCCAATGTAAAACTCTATGAGGATTTATGTAGTAAATACTCATCAAAAGATCGATTCTATCATACTCTGTCACACATCGAGAATATGATAGTTGAGCTAGACTCTGTTTGGTTACATTTTGTTGACAATATTAAAAATACTTATCAAGATTTACAGCGAGCATATAACAATATTTATCTATCTATTTGGTTTCATGATTCAATTTATGATCCTAGGTCCCAAGAAAATGAAATCAATAGTGCAGACTATACAGCATGTGAACTACAAAAATTGAATTACTGTGAAAAAGATTTAAAAATAATTTGTGAACTAATTTTGTGTACAATCAATCATAGACCTATGAAAGACACGGATTTATTTAAATTATTTTTAGATTTAGATCTGGCAATATTGGGAAAAGAGGAAGAGGAGTACTACAAATATTGTGCCAATATTCGGTTAGAGTATGGCCATGTTCCAGATCAAATTTATAACGAGAAAAGAAAAAACTTGTTAAATATATTTTTAAATAAAGATCGAATTTTCTTCACTTCATTTTTCCAAGAGAAATATGAAGTACAGGCTAGAAAGAATATAAGTTCTGAAAGTAAAAATATAGTGATATGAGCAATTTGCAAAGTAATGAAGATAAAAAATTAAATTCTGAAATAAATGGCGTTCCTGCAAAAAGTCAGTTTTTGCAATTTTATTCGCAACAATCCTTGGCTTTTTTCCGCCTGCCGGCGGAAAAAGATAGTTTTTGCAGTTGCGTCATAAATTATTTTTGAGATTTTGTTTCGGCATAGATGGTTTCTAACCAGCTTACAAAAAAAATGGACTAGCATAGTAACTTGCCACTCTCTAAAATTTTTTTGAATGCTCAAAAGGGCTCAATAAAATCAAATTTTCAATCCAAGAGAATCTAGTTCAGATAAAGGATACCCCCTATAGTATATTCTTGACTAATTTTTTACACTCTATAATTTGGTTTTTTAGGAGAATTCTATGAAAGTGAATATGGGAGTGTTAGATAGGGGTTTTCGGGTGGGGCTTGCTATTTTAGCGGGTCTTTTGTATTGGACGGGAACACTAGATGGAGTTGTGGGAATTGTAGCTATAGCATTTGCTGGCATATTTCTTTTGACCTCACTAGTGGGATTTTGCCCATTGTACTTACCATTAAAAATAAGCACAAAAAAGGAATCTTGATATGAAATTAATTGTTCCCATATTGGGCGTTTTGCTAGCTTTTATAGTATTTAAGTTTTTTACAGGAGGAGCGCTTATGGCAGATAAGCAAGCAGTGAGTGATAAAATAAAAAATGGGGCATTGGTTGTAGATGTTCGATCGGTGGGTGAATTTTCTGGAGGGCATTACAATGGTGCACTCAATATACCCGTAGATGAAGTTCAAAAACGTATTTCTGAATTTGGAGCCAACAAGGATAGAGAAATCATTCTCTATTGCAGATCAGGGGGACGTGCGGGTTCGGCTAAACAAATGTTGGAAGCAGCAGGTTTTAAAAAGGTAACAAATGCAGGCGGAATTACGGATATGCCCTAGGGGATAAAACGTATCACATTTATATTCCTCCCGGTATCTTTATCTCTATGGCTAAAGTAATCGGGATGGGATAGTGTAGAAATATTCGAATCATTTATTTCTGTATCATATTCATTCATTACTTCTTGAATTATGTTTTCAAGTCCTAAGTAAATCTTTCCTTCTTTGTTTATAACACCCGACTTATAACTCTTAAAATAAATAGACACATCCTCTTTGACCTCATATTCATACCCCCGAATGCAGGGGCCCAAAAAAAATGAGAGTCCTATGCTAGGGTGTATATGTCGAATATGAGTGATCATTTTCTGTGTGATACCATCTCTAGTGCCTTTCCATCCAGAATGTAAAATTCCTATGAGTGGAAGAGTGTTAGACCAAAAAAAAAGTGGCATACAATCAGCAGTTTTTACATACAAAAGAAAATCTTTTCTTTCTGTCCATAAACCATCACCTGTGAGAGGGGGATGGGATTCTTCTGCTTTCCAAATTTGTACTCCATGGACTTGGTTTAATCCATAGATATTTTCCTTAAGTACCCTATATCTTTCAGATAAAAAATCTGAAATTTGTTGGGTGCTAGAGGGTGAGGAAAAATCAATAGAAGGGAGATCTTTTTTTCCATGAGTTGTCATTTCAATATTGGAGTGGGGGGTTGAAATGATTTTTTGCATAATTCCCCCCACACTCCTGTTTTTATGGGTTGCGTCCAGAAGAAATTCCAAGAAGTATAGAAATGGTGAAAATATTTAAGCGTCTTCTCACATATTCTTATCGTTATAAGGGTAGACTTATAGCGGGTATTTTTTTGTCGTTTTTAGTTGCTGTCTTCAATGGTGCATCTCTCACCAGCATGGTTCCCATTTTCGACTCCATGGGAAATTCCAGTAGCTATCGATTCCAGCTTTCTATGACAAAAAGAGACCTACAAATTTTAGATAAGAAAAAACTTGAACCCAATTTGAGTACAATTGAGTTTATAGAATGGAAGGTTGCGCATTCTAAAGTTAAACTCAACAATCATTTTGCATCCCTCAGTGCGGACGAAATTGTATTTTTATTTGTAAGCCTTGTATTTCCCATATATATACTAAAACTTATATGCTTGGGTGGAGCTATTTATTTTATCAACTCTACAGGCTCTATGGCCATTCGGGATTTAAGGTTAGAAATTTATCAAAAAGTCCAAACTCTTCCCCTAAATTTCTTTGTTAAAGAGAAAACAGGCATTTTAATGAGTCGTATCATAAATGATGTAGATTCATTGGGGAAGGTAATCTCAGGAGATTTAAAAGATGCAATTTTGGATTTCTTTTATATTGTAACACATTTACTTCTCTTACTTATTCTAAGTTGGAAAATGTTCTTTTTAGTTTTTTTTGTAATACCAGTTATAATGGGGCCCATTTCTGGATTCACAGAAAAAATTCGGAAAGCCACTAAGAACCAACAGGAAAGATTATCTGCACTCAATGGTCACCTCCAAGAGATGATTGCTGGAATTCGTGTGATTCGAGCCTTTGGAATGGAAAAAAAAGAATCCTCTAAATTTGGTGGAATCAATCAGGAATTGATGGAAAAAACCTTCCAAGGGCATTTTTATCACCAGGTAGGTCCATCTATCATAGAGCTTTTTGGGTCTATCATAGCCTCTACTCTGTTGGCATTTGGGGCATATCTCATTGCCAATGAAAATTTTTCAAAAGGTATGTTTCTGGCATTTTTTATGACATTGGTATTTGTGATACGTCCTCTTAAACAAATGAGTATGATGATTAACTTAATCAACAGTGCAGTGGCTGCAGGAGAAAGAGTTTTTGAAATTTTAGACTCCAAAACAGAAATACAAAGTAAACCCAATCCTTTGGAACTGCCTACCACTATCAAAGAAATCAAACTCGACCATGTCATCTATACCTATCCTGGATCACAGAAGCCCGCGTTATATGATATTGATATCTCTATTCGAAAAGGAGAGACAATTGCCTTTGTGGGTCCTTCAGGGGGTGGAAAATCAACTCTCAAGGATCTATTGAGTCGTATGATAGATCCAAGTCAGGGTCATGTTCTCTTTGATGGAAATGACATTCGAGACTATGATCTGAGTAAACTTAGGTCCAAGATAGGTGTGGTCAGCCAGGATGTATTTTTATTCAATGGAACTGTTCGGGAAAATATTACACTTGGCAATGCAAAATACACAGAAGAACAGTTGGTGAAGGCTGCAGAAGATGCCTGTGCTCTAGAATTTATCAATTCTCTAGAATTTGGATTTGAAACACCGATTGGGGAAAATGGTGTGATGCTCTCGGGTGGTCAGAGGCAGAGGATCTCCATTGCCCGTGGTATATTAGCAAACCCTGAAATATTGATTTTAGATGAAGCTACTTCTGCTTTAGACAATGAGTCCGAAAGAATGGTGCAAACTGCATTGGAGCACTTATATAAAAATCGTACTACGATTATTATTGCACACAGATTGTCCACAATCCAAATTGCTAATCGAATTTACTATCTAGAAGAGGGAAAAATTGTTGAAAATGGAACTCATGAGGAACTAATCAAATTAGGGAATAAATATAAAAATTTATATGACTACCAATTTACAACCACCTAAAGTAAGCATAGCCCCCATGATGGATTGGACGGATAGGCATTACCGATTCTTTATGAGGTTACTTACAAAAAAAACTCTTCTCTATACCGAAATGATTACCACTGGTGCTATTTTATACGGTGATAGGGATAGATTTTTGTCGTACTCCAAAGTGGAGCTTCCACTGGCAATACAACTAGGAGGAGACAATCCCGATCATTTAGCCGAATGCTCTGCAATTGCAGAAGGATATGGATACACAGAGGTCAACTTAAATGTAGGATGCCCGAGTGATAGGGTGCAAAACGGAAATTTTGGAGCCTGTCTTATGGCAAAGCCTGAGTTGGTAGCCTCCTGTGTTTCCAGGATGAAATCTAGGGTGAAAATTCCTGTAACAGTCAAACACAGAATTGGCATTGACTCCCTTGATAAATATGAAGACCTAAGAAATTTTGTACAAATAGTCTCTAGGGCAGGATGTGATAAATTCATTGTTCACGCAAGAATTGCTATACTGAAAGGACTTTCTCCCTCTGAAAATAGAACAATTCCCCCTTTGCGTTATAATGATGTATATGAGTTAAAAAAAGAGTTCCCCCATTTGCAAATTGAAATCAACGGAGGTATTACAGATCCTCTGAATTCATCCGAGTTTTTTAAAAAAACAGATGGTATCATGATAGGTAGAAAAGCCTACGAAGATCCCTATATTTTTTCCGAAGTGGATACCATGCTATTTAATTGTAATACATATATTCCCTCTAGAAAAGAAGTCCTCTCTCAAATGATTCCCTATATCGAAGAGCATGTAAAAAAGGGAGGAAAGCCCAATCAAATTATAAGGCATATTTTGGGGCTTTTCAATGGAGTGAGGGGTGCAAAGTATTTTAGAAGATACTTAAGCGAAAATATGTATACTACGACAGATATAAAATCACTAATTCAAGGTTCAGTAGTACAAATTACTGATACATAGATCTAAATTGGTAAATTTACTTTTTAATTCCAATTTTTCTTTCATCTAAAATCTCTTTGTTACTTTTTTATTCTCTTTATGAAAAGAGAATAAAAAAGGTTCCAAAAAAGAAGAGAAACCCGGACGGTCGCACTTACGGTCCCCGAGAGTAGGGA
>JACCDP010950203.1_pt1 | contig 12267 bp, 9 predicted proteins | sample 7445841 | NCBI WGS metagenome assembly JACCDP01 (sample SAMN15323441, study PRJNA562643) | freshwater metagenome | isolation source: river surface water | place: USA:Blue River Watershed | collected 2017-08-17
CAGCAACGAGCTCATCAGTGCAGCGACAGGTCAAGGATGCTTGTGGAACGGCCGACGTGCGCGTGCCAGCACCACCCGTGACCTGTCGCAGGCAGTCATTTCGACCACTGATGTACAACACATGTACGAAAACAACAAAGGACCCGCATTCGACCGCTTGCGCAATCGGGCACGAATGGTACGTGGGTGGGGCGATGCTTATGGGCATATGCTTGTTGCGACCGGTCGCATCGACGTCATGCTGGATGCACTGATGAGCCCGTGGGACTGCGGCGCGCTCGTGCCCATCCTGCAAGAGTCCGGCGCGACATTCACCGATTGGAACGGCGTTACCACGATATATGGTGGCAATGCGGTCAGCACCAATGGTTACCTCTATGAGCAAGTCATGCAGACCATACGCGGTGAATAACGTGGAAGCGAGGATCCGATGCGTGTCGTAGCACTCATTTTGGCTGGTGGTGAAGGCGCACGATTGAGTGTGCTGTCCGAAAAACGGGCCAAACCATCTGTACCCTTTGCGGGCAAATTTCGTATCATCGACTTCCCACTCTCAAATTGTGTGAACTCCGGCATTTTCGATGTCGCCGTTTTGACCCAATATCAGCCGCACTCGCTCAATGGACATATCGGCAACGGCCGTGCGTGGGACCTCGATCGTGGCAACGGCGGCGTCCAACTCCTGCAACCCTACCAAGGCCGCAACGAACAAGGGTGGTATCAGGGCACGTCCGACGCAGTCCTGCAAAACTTGAACTACATCCGTGAACGGCGCGCAGACCTGGTCGTAATTTTGTCGGGTGATCACATCTACAAGATGGATTATGCCCCGATGATCGAGTTCCATTTGCAACAAAACGCCGATTTGACGGTCGGTGTGATGCATGTCGCCCTCGACGAAACCGATCGCTTTGGCATAATGACCGTCGACGACCGCATGCAAGTGGTGGAGTTCACCGAAAAGCCGAAGAAGCGCGACAAGGGTACCTTGGCCAGCATGGGCATCTATGTCTTTACCGCCGACGCCCTCATCAGTGCGTTAACAACCCAAGACGACGGGGTCAATCGGACGGACTTTGGCAAAAACGTCATCCCATCGATGGTTGCCAATGACCGCGTCTTTGCATACCCCTTCGAAGGATACTGGGTCGACGTTGGTACCATCGACTCCTACTGGAAGACCAGCATGGAGATGATTGACCCCAATCACACATTGAACCTCTACGACCCTGCATGGGTCATTCACACACGCTCCGAAGAGCGCCCACCTGCAAAAATCGGTCCCCAAGCCCTCATCAGCCAAAGCATGATCTGCAATGGCTGTAGCATCCATGGCACCGTTGAACGGTCGATTCTGTCGCCCGGGGTGTATGTCGCTCCCGGCGCCGTGGTCCGCGACAGCGTGATCATGACCGATACCTGGATTGGACCCGGAGCGGTCGTCGACAAGTCCATCATCGACAAAAATGTCGTCGTGGGTGCGAACGCAATTGTAGGGAGCGGGGCCGACCTCGACACGCCCAATGTCCTGCAACCCGATAAGGTCAACACGGGCATCAACGTCATCGGCAAGGGTGCACGCATCCCCGCTGATTGCGTCATCGGGCGCAACGTCGTGGTCAACGCCGAACGCGTCGAAGCACAGTTCCCCACTGCACACATCGCCAGTGGCAGTACGATCTAGTGGAGTGGAATCGAATGTGATGTCGACACCGCATACACACGAAGTAGCGACGATTCTGGAGTTAATCCGACGCGCCGCAGCGGTTGTTGCCAGTGTTCCTGGCCCGCACGGCGTTGTTGCTGACGTTGGGGCTGCACTCATCGGCGAAAACGGTGACATCTATACCGGCGTTTGTGTTGGCACCGATTCGAACACCATTTGTGCGGAGCGGACCGCCATAGCTACCATGATCGGAGCGAGTCGTACATTTCTCGTTCGCTCCATCGTTGCCGTTTGGAAAGACGCCGAGGGAGCGATATATGTGATTCCACCATGTGGTCACTGCAGACAATTCATCAAAGACATGCACCCCCAAAATATCGTCGTGACCCAGGTTATCCTGAGTCACGATGTTGTTGTACCGCTCTCGGCACTTCTGCCGTATTACGATTGGTGGGCCAAACAACCCGACCGCACCTCAGTCTAACCCCCCATCAGCACGGAAGGTCAGGAGCGACGCTACGCGTTGCGCCAAACCATGATACCAACGCTGTGTGGCATAAGACTGCGCAAAATCGCTTGCTGCCAGTGCAGGGCCAGGGTCATGACCACCAGATTTTTCGAGCATGTACCACCGATGTTCCATGATCCATCGGTACAAATCGGCTTCGGTCCGGCCGGGGAAATGATGGAGGACATTCTGGCTGCGAATCACCGCAATCGTCGGCATGTAGATGTTGTCGTACCAATCCACCACTGCCTCTATCGATTCGATGGGGCGCTGTTGTTCGAGCCCCATAAAATACCGCCGGCCATTGATATGTCGGATGAGTTCGAGGTAGCCGCCACTTTCGCTAAACTCAATCCGCTGTTCGGGCCGCACGGTGTGGAGTTGCGTCCATTCGAGGAAGTCGCTGTACTCTTCTTTGAGCGGCAATGCATCGACCGTCAAATCCCGGGTCATCGGCACATCGACGAGTAACTCGGTAACATGAGCATCGATGTCGCGTTGCCCCAAACGGCGGGCCACAGAGATTCGGTGATTGCCATCGCGGACAAAGTAGATGTCGCCGATTTTGTAGACATCAATCGGTGGCAAATCAATATACTGCAATGCGGCTTTATTGACGTTCATCCAGCGATCACGGGTATGATCCGTTTTGGGGAGGAAGTGACGGTCAAAATCGCCATACCTCCCTTCGCTCCCAATAATGTTGTCGAGCGGGATCGTCTGCAACCCGAGGCTCCGTTGGCCGTGGATTTGCAGGCGTTGCCGCACTTCTTCGAAGGCAAGTAAATCATGCGGGGCATGGTACAGCGCATCGGTGAGCGCGGCAATCCATTCGCGGCGGCGGGCATCTTCAAATTGTGTGCGGGCAGCAGCATCCATAAACTGACGATCAGACATGTGTGCGTCCTGTTGGGGTTGACCGTTCGATCGTCATGTGGCGATATCCAGCGGTGTTGAGAATCATCGTTTGATTATAGTAAGTTTCGGCGGCGACACCATATGAGTAGTTACGGTGCACATGCCCATGAATCCAATAGGTCGGTCGAAACCAGCGTTGGAACGTCACAAACGCATGCGACCCACGATGTGGTCGGTCCGCTGCGTCGTGTATCCCAGCGAGTGGCGCATGCGTAAGCATCACATCCAGGCGACGACCGGTCAGCGCAGTGTGTAATCGGACGCGTGTTGCTAACCGCAGCATACGCATCAGCATCTGCGCTTCGGTATACTGCGCACCCGATTCGTTGTTGTAGCGGAGCGAACCGCCCAACCCGGCAACCGTCAATCCATGGGTCATGATGATGCGATCTTCGACCGAGGTGCAACCACGCGGGTGCGTAATCAGTTCCCCCCCACCCGTCCATTCGTCTTTGTCATGATTGCCCGCAACATACAGACAGGGAATATTCAGCATCGAGACACAGTACTCGAGGTAATAATAGGGCAAATCTCCACACGCCAACACGAGGTCTACATCTGCAAATCGCTCTTTGATTTGCAAACTATAGACCACCGGCACGACCTCATCACTGAGTGTCAATACACGCATGGGCGCTCCCGTTTGTACGACGAAGGGGATGACACGAGTATAGCGTATGTTGTGTTGCGCGGATAGTCCCAAACACATGGGGTGTTTATCGGTCGTCGTCGTCAATGACTGCTTCGATGCAGGGTAACTCAATGCGGAACGTGGTACCTTCGCCGAGCTTTGATTGCACACGTACCACCCCGTGATGTGCCTCGACGATGTATTTGACAATGGCCAAGCCAAGTCCAGCGCCGCCTCCTACTGCTCCGGGGGTGCGCGTGCGTGAGCGGTCTGCACGATAGAAGCGGTCAAAAATGTGTTCAAGGTCAGCACTGCTCATCCCGATTCCCGTATCGGTGATGGTAATGATGGCGGCATGACCATCGCCATTGAGCGTACACGTCACCGTGCCACCCGTCGCTGTATGCTGGAGGGCATTCATACAGACATTAATCAACGCTTGCTTGATTCGATCCCGATCACCCTCGACAAAAACGGCCGCACGAACATCTAACGTCAAGGCGACCCCGTTTGCTAATGGTTTGAGCTCGCGGACGACTTCCAGCAACAATGTAGCAATATCGACAAGCACAAAACGCATATTCGCTGCTGCTTCATTGCGTGCCAACATCAACAGATCGTTGACGAGACGAATGAGCCGCGCAGATTCATTCTGCATGTCACGCAACGATTCCTCGAGGAGTTCTTTATCCCGAGCAGCACCACGTTGCAGGATTTCGATGTTGCCTTGCATCGCAGCCAGCGGCGTCCGGATTTCGTGGGATGCGTCTGCAAGGAACCGCTGTTGCGCTTCGAAGAGATTATCAATACGTCCCAACAAATCGTTCACCGTCACCGTCAATAACTGCAATTCGTCTTGGACAACGGGGACCGGCACGCGTCGGCGCAAGTCGGCGGCACTGACAATACTTTGTGCAGTCCGTGCAATGACATCAATCGGGCGAAACACAGCACGTGTCAACCAGGCACCGCCTTGTGCGGCAAACATCATGGCAGCGACACCGCCAAAGGCGAGCGCATACAAGAAAATCCGCAACGCACGCTCTGTCTCGGCGATGGGCCGCGAGAGTTGTATCAACCCCTGTACCTGCACGTTACCGGTGATTGGGTTGGTATAGACCAATGGCATCAACAGCGTCCGGACTCGCACGAAGCCCAAATCCATTGATGCGCGTGTCAGTGGTGCTTGGAGCGCTCCCATCACCGTCTCGCGATTGAGGGTCACCCGTTGCGAGAACTCCAACTGACCACGGAGATTGGGCGAATACTCGATAGGATTGCCATCGTTGTCGTATACCACGACGAACAGATTGGTCGTTGCAAAACTATCCAACCCGTTCCCTTGTGCAAGAAAAGCCGGTAAATCTGACAGATCTGACCGCAGTGATGGTTCGTCCGCTGCATCGTTGAAGCTCTGGACCAACACCTGCGCGCCGAGATTGAGCTCGTTATCGATACCATTAATCAGCGCCCGGTTGACCACAAAATACAACCCGATATCGAGTGCAGTCAGCGCAAGGGCAAACAAGCCTACATAGGCGAGGGTAAGTCTGAGGCGCAGTGACATCGTGTCCTACTTTGCTTGGGTATAGAGTGCTGCCACCCACCCCGAAATGCCCGCTTCGGTGACGACCGGTAGCCAAGAACCGTCATTGGTGACTTGCGCACCAACGACCTTCAACACCGTCCCGTCTGCCAATGTCTGCAGAATTTCTGCGTCGCGTCGCGGTGCAGAACGCAGAAACAAACCAGACGCACCCGTCCCAACAACGACAACGATGCTTTCTGACACAGGGCCGACGGTCAATGTCGGTAACACCGTACCGCCCGACCCAACCACTGCACTCGCGTTCGAAGCGTACGTGCGCAACCCGAGGATAATCGCCACCACGACCCCTAGTGCTATTGCAAGACGTGGTCCGCGGTGCATGACCGCATGGATTCCACTGCGGCGCGGCAGCAACACTTGTTGGGTCGTGCGCCGGTTATCGTCTGCGGGAGAGCGATAGACCATCCCACCCATCGGTCTCTGGTGGGCAGCGGGGTCGCGTTCGGTGTTTGCGTCTAGATCCGAAGTATCATCCATGCGGTGCCTCGCAACTATTCTTCGTGGATACGGACACGCCAAAACGCGAGTAATTCAGCGACGATTTGTGCCATGCCTATGCGCGGTTCCCATCCGGTCAACGTGCGTAACCGGCTGTTGTCGCCGCGCAACACAGGCTCATCAACCGGCCGCATCCGCGCGGGATCGGGGACCACTTCGACCGGCACTGTGCCTTGCGCCAAAACCATCTCGAGGATGTCGCCCATGCGGGTTGCAACCCCAGAACACATGTTGTAGACCGTCCCACCCGGAGCCTGTTGTAACAACGCCCATAAAGCACGGGCGACATCATCGACATGCGTGTAATCGCGGCGCGGCTCAAGGTTACCGACATGGATGACGGGCGCTTGCCTGCCTGCTTCGATCAGTGCCATCTGCCGACAAAACGTTTGGATCGCTGTCCGATCCCCCTGACGCGTGCCGACATGGTTAAATGACCGCGTCACCACCGTGTGGACACCGTATGAGTCAAAGTACTGTAATCCCAACAATTCTTGGGCGACTTTGCTTATGCCGTACGGTGATGCCGGCCGCATGGGGTGCGACTCGTGTATGGGGATAGCCTCTGGCGCGACCACACCATATTGTGCACTCGAGCCAGCGATGTGTACGCGCGCTGTTGGTGCATGCCGACGGACTGCTTCGAGCAGATGGACCGTACCTTCGACGTTGGCGCGCATCGTCGCGACAGGCGCCCCCCATGACGCCGAAGGATAACTCTGCGCTGCCAAATGGTAGATATACTCGGGTTGCGCCAGACGTACCGCGTCAGCAACAGCATACGGATCTTCGATGTCACCTTCGTAGACGGTGAGTTTGTCAATGATGGGAGCGAGCGCACGTGGATCGCTGCGCCAGCGCTTGAACACACTCAGCGTTACATCCGGTTGGCGCAACAGGTATGCAGCAAGCGTGCTCCCCACAGGCCCGGTGGCACCGGTAATAAGGATTCGTGGCATGCCTGCTCCTTTAACGTGTCTATAGAGGTATTTTACCAGAATCACTACAAAATTCGCTTTGTTTTATGTCAAATTCGCATGAGAAAGCCGTCCTCACGACCTGCACGCATACGGTATAATGCACGCATATTCGAGCCACTGCGGTAGAAGGCATTCCCATGAAGTATATCGCTACCATCGGTCTAGAAGTCCATGCACAGATACGGACGGCATCCAAGATGTTTTGTGGATGCCGGACCGATGCAGCTCATGCTGCTCCCAACACCAATGTGTGCCCGACATGCCTCGGCTTGCCAGGGGCGTTACCCGTACCGAATCGATCGGCAATCGAACAAATTGTCAAAACCGGGCTTGCCCTGCAGTCGACCATCGCAGGCGATAGCACCATGAGCCGCAAAAACTACTTCTATCCCGATTTGCCTTCGTCATACCAGCGGAGTCAGTACGAAGACCCCTTGTGCGTCGGCGGTCATGTCGATATCGTCGTCAATGGGGTCGATCGCCGCATTAACTTGACGCGCATCCACATCGAAGAAGATACCGGTAAGCTTAATCACATGCCCGATGGAACGTCACTCATTGACTACAACCGGGCAGGGGTGCCGTTGATGGAAATCGTCTCTGAGCCCGAGATCCAATCTGCCGAAGAAGCCCGCCTGTACTTCCAGTCTCTGCATCAACTCCTCAGCTGGATCGGTGTCAACAGCGGCAATCTCGAAGAAGGTGCATTGCGTTGCGATGCGAACGTGTCGGTACGCCCAGAAGGGCAGAAAGAATTCGGCTCGAAGGTCGAAATCAAAAACGTCAACTCGTTCAAAAATGTCGAGCGTGCAATCAACTTCGAAATAGAGCGCCAAATCCAAGTCCTCACCGACGGTGGCACCATCAAGCAGTCGACGCGTGGGTGGAACGATGCCACAGGCAAGACCGTCGAGCAACGCTCCAAAGAGTTTGCACACGACTATCGATACTTCCCCGACCCTGATATCCCACCCTTTCAAATGGATCGGACTCTTGTCGCCGAGATAGCCACACGCCTCCCTGAATTGCCCAGTGCACGGCGCCAACGCTTCATCACCGAGTACGCAGTGAGTCCTGCTGACGCCGATTTACTGACGGCCAACACAATGGTCGCCGATTTTTATGAGACTACCGTCGCAGCCACCCTCAAACGAAACGGCACCTCCCGCGATGCGTCGGTGTGGATCCTCGGCGAGTTCTTTCGCCTGCTCAATGACCAAGGCGAATCACTAGCAGCCGCGTCCCAACGAATGACTCCCGCCCACATTGCTGAGTTGATTGGACTGCTCAACAAAGGCACCATTACCCGTGCATCTGCCAAAGAAGTATTCGAGATTTGCTACCGCGAAGGGACCGCACCCGAGTCGATAGTCGCCGCCCGCGGTATGGCAGTCATCGGCGACAGCGACGCACTGCTCACCATGGCACGCGAGGCCGTCGCAGCCAATCCCAAAGCAGTCGCTGACTTCAAAGCAGGCAAAGACGCTGCAATCAAGTTCTTGGTCGGCCAGATTATGCGCCAATCACGCGGTCAAGCCAGTCCACAGGCAGCCGAAGCAGCGGTTGTTGCCGCGCTTGCTGAAGTCTAGTCTGTGACACACCATACGTACCGCCGTCCAGCTACTTTGTGCAGTTTGACACAGATTCGCCCTAATGCTAGTATGGTGCGCGTTCAATGGCACGTACTTTATACCGGCAATTTGGAAAGCAAGTAGGTTATCTATGCCTCCAATAACAGAACATGTCGTGCTCCGAGATTTGGATGTTCCGAACATCGCAGATCTTGATGTGTACATTCAGCACGAGGGTTACGAAGCCCTCCGCAATGCCGTCAAAGACAAGACGCCGCAGGACATCATCAACGTCGTCAAAGACGCTGGGTTGCGCGGGCGTGGCGGCGCTGGCTTCCCCGCTGGGGTCAAATGGGGCTTTTTGCCCAAGGATGTTTACCCCCGCTACCTCTGCTGCAATGCAGACGAATCCGAACCGGGTACATTCAATAACCACCAAATCATCGATCGTAACCCGCATCAACTCATCGAAGGCGTCGCACTCGCTGCATACGCAATCGAATGCCAAAAAGCCTTCATCTATATCCGTGGTGAATTCGCTGCCGGAGCACTTCGACTCGAGAAAGCAATTGCAGACGCAACCGCACGCGGCTTTCTCGGCAAAAATGTTTTCGGGACAAACGTCACCATCGAAATCGTCGTGCACCGCGGCGCTGGCGCCTATATCTGTGGTGAAGAGACCGCATTGCTCGAATCGCTCGAGGGCAAAATCGGTCAACCACGACTCAAACCGCCGTTCCCTGCAGTCGCAGGCCTGTATGGCAAGCCAACCATTGTCAACAACGTCGAAACGTTGGCCAATGTACCGCGCATCGTCCTCAAAGGGGTCGAATGGTACCGCAAAAACGGTACCGAAAAGAGCCCGGGGACCAAGGTTTTCTGCTTGTCTGGGCATGTCAAAAAGCCCGGCAATTACGAAGCACCGTTTGGTGTCACCATGCGTGAACTCATTTATGACTATGCCGGCGGCATGCGAGACGACAAAAAAGTCAAAATCATCGTTCCGGGTGGTGCATCAGCAGCCTGGTTGACCGAAGCAAATCTCGATGTTTCGATGGATTACGAATCCCTCGCAGCAGCAGGTACCATGCTCGGGTCCGGTGGCATTATCATCCTGGACGAATCCGTTTCGGCAGTCGAATTGGCCTACAAAATGGACGAATTCTTCAAACACGAATCGTGTGGCAAGTGCACACCGTGTCGCGAAGGAACACACTATTTGGTCAAGACACTGCATAAGTTCACCCATGGTGGCGCAGTCAAAAACGACATCAATAAATTGCACGATGTCTATAATCAGATGGCAGGTAACTGCTTCTGCTTACTCGGCGAAAGTGCCGTGGTGCCGATTCGGACCGCCTTGCGCCTCTTCCCCGAAGAGTTCGAAGCAGCCCTCGCCAAGTCACCTGCACGTCATGCCATTCCTCTCACGTTAGCACACTAGCGCCACCGCATAGGTAGCCGGGAGTAGTAATCCAATGCCAGACGTTAACCTCATCATTGACGGACATGCGGTCTCGGTACCCGCGGGGACCAATCTCGTCGATGCTGCTCGAACGGTCGAAGTCGCCATACCGGTTTTTTGTTATCACCCCAAACTCAAACCAGTCGGCATGTGTCGCATGTGTTTGATCGAGGTGTACACTCCACGCATCGATCCTGCCACCCGGCAGGTGGTGCTCGGACCGGACGGGCTTCCACAACTCGCCCTGATGATGAACAAGCTGCAACCTGCCTGTGTCACTCCGGTGAGCGAAGGCATGGTTGTCAAAACAACCACCGAAAAAGTCAAGTTCGCCCAACGCGGCGTCCTCGAGTTTTTGTTGACATCACACCCACTCGACTGCCCGGTCTGCGATAAGGGCGGTGAGTGCCCGCTGCAGAACTTGACCATGCAATGGGGACCCGAAGTTAGCCGATTCGACTACAGCGACAAAGTACACTTCGAGAAGCCAATCAAACTCAGCGACGTCATTTATCTCGACCGCGAACGCTGTATCCTCTGTTCACGCTGCGTCCGCTTCCAAGATGACATCGCTGGTGATTCGGTCCTCGGCTTTGATAATCGTGGCCGGTCATGGGAAATCATTTCGAAGTCGGAACCCGGCTTCGATTCGAAGTTCTCTGGCAACACCACCGATATCTGCCCGGTCGGTGCACTCACCAATGCAGACTTCCGCTTCCGCTCACGCGTGTGGGAAGTCCGTAGCACCCCAAGTATCTGTACCCATTGTTCTGTCGGGTGTAATCTCAGCCTCGATGCACGCCACAACAAGCTCATGCGTGTCATGCCGCGCGAGAACGACGACGTCAACGAAATATGGCTGTGTGACAAAGGACGCATGGGCATGCGCTTTGTCGAAAGTGCCAACCGCGTTACAACCCCACTGGTCCGACAACACGGCAAACTCGTCCCTGCCTCGTGGGACGAAGCGCTGACACGCATCGCCAGCAATCTTTCGCAGATTGCTGCCAAAGGTACCGGTCAAGTTGCCGGCTTGATGAGCGATTCTTCATCAAACGAAGATCTCTATGCGTTCCGCAAACTCATTACCGAAACCTACCAATCGACGTCACTCGATCATCGCCCCGGTGCAAGCACTGATGTCGCCCTCGATGACGCACCACTCACCGCCGGTGTCGGCAAAGGCACGAGCCTCCTTGCCCTCGGCAAAGGAACGACGGTCATCGTCCTTGCAGCTGATGTCGAAGAAGAAGCCCCACTCTATGTACTCCGCTTGCGCGGCATCCAAAACCGTGGTGGTGCAGTCCACGTCGTCAACACCTTCGCCACCAAACTGGGCAGTGGTGCTTCTTCAGACACACGCATCGCACCTGGCAGCGAATCTGCCTATGCAACTGCATTCCTCAAACTGGTCCTCGAAGCACAAGCAGCCAACGGGTTTGACCGCCGCGTCCGCAATTTGGACGATGTGCGCAATCAACTCAACAAGCTGTCCATCGAGACGCTCCTCGAAACCGCAGGCGTGTCGCGCGCACAGCTCCAAAAGCTGGTAGATGCATACATGACTGCCACCAACGCCATTATTGTGTATGGCCGAACTGCACAACACATTGGTGCAAGCGTGACCCAAACCCTTGCCAATGCGGCGATTGCCACCGGCAAGTCTGGCAAAGCAAACAATGGTCTTATCGCCTTGACCGCTGGTGCCAATACCACTGGCGCACTGGCACTCGGCGTCCGACCGGGCAAAGACGGCGCTGCTGCCAATGAATTCTGGGCCCGTGCCGAAGCAGGGACACTCCGCGGCCTCGTGGTTGTGGGGCTCGACCCAGCCAAAAACAATCCTGCTGCAGCCGTAGGCTTGGCAACGATCGCGAAGCATGGCTTTTTGGCAGTGCAGACGATGTTCATGAACGAAACCGCAGAACTAGCAGACGTCGTCCTCCCACAGATGGCCATCTCCGAAACAGACGGGACGCTTACCAACGCAGAACGTCGCGTACAACGCTTCCGGATAGCCGTGGCTGCTCCCGCAGCGATGCACCCAACGTGGCAAATTTGTGCCTACCTGGCCGAACGCTCTACCGCTGCTGTGCCAGCATCCAAAAACACCACCGCAGTGCTCGGAGATTGGGAGTATGCGGTGACCAGTGACGTGACCGATGAAGTCGCACAGCGCAATCCGCGGTTTGGCGGGGTGACGTACACGAGTCTCGATTTGAGTATCAATTCATGGGGCCGCCAAGCCAACGAATCCGTCTACTACGACGGCACGTCGTACACCAACACCGAAGGCAATGGTGTACAAATCGCTTCCCTTGCAGACGATCCAACCACACCGCTTCCCATGGTATTTGTTGCACCGGTCGCTTTCGAACCAAAGGGTGAGTTTGGTCTACTCCTACAAACACCAGTACGGGC